>Ga0111538_10010832_pt1 | contig 12112 bp, 10 predicted proteins | sample SoiMethybrSBSTD1_FD_79669 | JGI IMG/M metagenome (GOLD analysis project Ga0111538, IMG submission 79669) | Bulk soil microbial communities from a Populus tree surrounding site in Tennessee, USA - Soil MetaG P. TD hybrid SBSTD1 (version 2)... | ecosystem: Environmental > Terrestrial > Soil >...
CAATGCATTGTTCTTGAAAATATCTGCAAAGAAGCTTGATACCACCGCACGAAAACCATAATCAAGTATCGACCATGCCGCATGCTCCCTCGATGAGCCACAACCGAAATTTTTTCCAGCAACAAATATTTCACCCTTGTATTCAGGCTTGTTCAGAACGAAATCGGGCTTTGGTTTCGACTCGTCATTATTTATATATCTCCAGTCGCGGAAAAGATTTCTTCCAAAACCATCTTTAGTTGTTGCCTTCAGAAATCTTGCAGGAATGATCTGGTCCGTATCGATATTCTCAATTGGTAAAGGAATAAACGTTGATGTTAATACCGTGAATGCTTTCATTCTAAAATTCTTTTGTTAGTTCTCTCACATCGGTTACAACTCCTGTAATAGCTGATGCTGCAGCAGTAAGCGGACTTGCCAGTAAAGTGCGCGCTCCAGCTCCCTGCCTTCCCTCAAAATTTCTGTTTGATGTGGAGATACAATAATCGCCGGCAGGAATTTTATCTTCATTCATTCCGAGGCATGCGCTGCACCCCGGCTGACGAATTTCAAATCCTGCTTCCTGGAATATTTTATCAAGACCTTCTTTTTTTACCTGCGCGGCCACCTGTTGTGATCCGGGCACGATCATCACATCAACATTGGAAGATTTTTTTCTTCCCTTCACAATTGAAGCAACCAATCGCAGGTCTTCTATTCTTGAATTTGTACAGCTGCCAATAAAAATATGCTGAACAGGCATACCCAGTAATTTTTTACCTGGCTGAAGTCCCATATACTCGAGTGCCTTCATGATGTTTCTTCTCTCATTCTCATCAGTGATCGCTTCAGCAGTTGGTATCGATCCAACAACAGGAATACCAAGACCGGGATTTGTACCGTAGGTGATCATCGGTCCGATATCTGCGGCATTAATATTAATTTCAACATCGAATGTTGCTTCATCATCGCTAATCAACTGTTTCCATTCAGCAATTTTCTTATCCCACTCTTCACCCTGCGGAGCAAATAGTCTTCCTTTTATGTAATTAAATGTGATGTCATCCGGCGCAATCATTCCGCCACGGGCACCCATCTCAATACTCATATTACAGATGGTCATTCTTGCTTCCATACTCAGTGCCCGCACCGCTGATCCTGCATATTCCACAAAATATCCAGTGGCGCCGCTTGCAGAGATTTTTGAAATGATATAGAGAATGATATCTTTTGAAACAACCCCTTTGTTCAGCTCACCTTCAATATTAATGCGCATCTGCTTAGGTTTGCTTTGCAGCAGGCACTGGCTCGCAAAAACCATTTCCACTTCGCTTGTACCGATTCCAAATGCAATTGCACCAAATGCCCCGTGAGTGGATGTGTGACTGTCGCCGCAAACTATGGTCATACCAGGTTGCGTTATACCTAATTCTGGACCGATTACATGTACAATGCCTTGGAATGGATGACCGAGTCCGTACAATTCAATGTTATGCCTTGTACAATTTTCTGCGAGTTTACTCACCTGGTGTCTCGACAATTCATCTTTAATCGGTAAATGCTGGTTGATGGTTGGCACATTATGGTCTGCAGTTGCTACGATCTGTTTGGGCCGGAATAAAGGAACGCCCCTGTTCTCAATTCCCCTGAATGCCTGGGGACTTGTTACTTCATGGATAAAATGTTTGTCGATATACAGCACAGAGGGACCGTTCGGAATAGTTTTCACTACGTGCCTGTCCCAGATCTTATCAAATAATGTTTTCGACATTGTTGCTAAACTTAAAAAGTGAATTAATTAACGACTTTTCACTTTAAACTTTCCAGCGCTACCGGCTTATATTCTTTTGCCATCTGGTGAAGATCATCTTCCACTACTTCCTTTTTCTGATCCGCAATTTTCAGGAATTGCTGATACAGCACATCAATATCATTACGGTCGAACTGGTAACCGATCTTTGAAAAACGGTGTGCTAATGCACTTCTACCGCTTCTTGCCGTCAAAACAATCTTCGACATTTCGGCTCCTACTTCTTCCGGATTTATGATCTCATAGTTGATCGAGTCTTTCAAAAATCCATCCTGGTGAATTCCTGAGGAATGTGAGAAAGCATTTGCACCAACGATAGCCTTATTGGGTTGAACCGGCATCCTCATGGTATCGCTTACCAACCTGCTCATCGGGTTCAGCATCCTAGCATTGATGGATGTATAAAATCCAAGTGAACTGTGTTGCTTAATGATCATTACCACTTCTTCAAGTGCAGTATTACCTGCTCTTTCACCAAGACCGTTGATGGTACACTCGATCTGCCTTGCACCATTAATAATACCTGCGATCGAGTTAGCGGTGGCAAGTCCAAGATCGTTGTGGCAATGGCAGGAGATCACTGCCTTGTCTATGTTGGGAACGTTATTTTTTAAGTAAGCTATTTTTTCTCCGTACTGGTGGGGAAGGCAATAACCTGTTGTATCGGGGATGTTAACTGTAGTTGCACCTGCAGCGATCACTGCTTCAATTACACGTGCCAGATATTCATTGTCGGCCCGGCCAGAGTCTTCACCATAAAATTCTACATCATCAGTATAATTGCGCGCCCACTTTACACACTGCACAGCCCTTTGAAGAATTTCTTCCCGGGTTGAGTTGAACTTACCTTTAATATGGTAATCGGAAGTACCGATACCAGTATGGATCCTGGGACGTTTTGCCTTTTTGATAGCTTCCGCTGCCACTTCGATATCTTTCTGAACCGCACGCGTAAGCGCGCAAACAGTAGCATTGGTGATGACCTTTGAAATTTCCTGGACGGATTTGAAGTCGCCCGGACTTGACACCGGAAATCCGGCTTCAAGGATGTCTACGCCAAGCGCTTCCAGTTTCAGGGCAAGCTCAAGTTTTTCGTTCGAATTAAGTTTGCAACCCGGAACCTGTTCTCCATCACGGAGGGTGGTGTCGAAAATGTAAATCTTGTTATCTGCCATATGATGTGGTTAGTTGGAAATCGTAACTTCAGGTTATCTAAGGACAGACTTCGAAATTATCCCGTTTAATTTGTGCATGAAAATCATTTTTGCAGGTATTTTACATTGCTGAAACTAAGTTAAGCTTTGTCAAATGCAGTACAGACAAGGATTTAAAGACTTTTAACTACGATGCCCAACCGACCGACAGACTCCCTCTTCCAACTAATAAAATCACTCGAAAAAGCCGAAAAACGCAATTTTAAGCTGTACGTTAAGCGTAATACCGGAGGTGAGGATCTCAAGATCGTCCAGTTATTCGATGCGTTGGACAAAATGCAGGAATATGATGAAAACCAATTACTTAAGAATAAAAGCCTGAGAAAGCAGCAGCTTTCGAACATCAAATCACATTTATACCGGGAAATTTTAGCCAGCCTGCGTATCCTTAAAGATACGGATAATATTGATTTGCAGCTTCATGAGCAGATGTCGCACGCCCGTATTCTGTACAACAAAGGCCTTTATTTACAGGCACTTAAAATGCTCGACAGGATGAAAGAGATGGCCCGTTCCAACAACCAGTTCACTTACCTGATGCAGGCACTTTTTTTCGAAAAAAAGATAGAATCGCTTCATATCACCCGAAGTATGCAAGACCGGGCTGACATTTTAACCAAAGAGGCAGAACAGGCAAACCAAAAGTTGGTGAGAATCAGCAGGTTATCAAATCTCTCCCTTCAACTGTACAGTTGGTATATCAGGTATGGCAACGCGAGGAACACAGAGGAAGAGGCTGCTATCAGTAAATTTTTTGAGGAACATCTTCCAAAAAATGCAAACCTGGTTCAGGGCTTTTATGAAAGGCTTTACTTGTACCAGTCATATTGCTGGTATACATTTATCCGGCAGGACTGGCTTTTGTATTACCGGTATACCAGCAAGTGGGTAGACCTTTTCAGGAAAGAACCACAGATGATGCAGGTTGAAACAGCCAGTTATATTAAAGGAGTGCATAATCTTCTAAATGCGCATTTCGGGTTGAGAAATTACCAGAAATTCAATGAAACCCTTGAAGAGTTCGAAGAATTTTCAAAGTCGGAAATTGTTCAGCAAACCGAAAACAACCGTGTTCAGGCATTTGTGTACCTGCACATTGCATTAATCAACAAACACTTTTTACAGGGTACTTTCAAAGAAGGACTTGAGCTGGTAGCATACATAGATGAAAAGCTTACAGAGTTCAGTTTGTATCTCGACAGGCATAGGGTGCTGGTGTTCCATTATAAAATCGCTTCATTATATTTTGGAAGTGGGGCTCCTGAAATAGCAATAGATTACTTAAATAAGATCATCAACTGGAAAGTGGATCTGAGAACAGATCTTCAATGCTATTCGCGACTGCTTCACCTGATCGCTCATTATGAATTGGGGAATTATCAGCTTGTTGAATACCTCGCCCGTTCCGTGTACAGGTTCATGGCAAAAATGGAACACCTGAGCATTGTTGAAAAAGATATTCTTGAATTTTTGCACGATTCATTCAGGATCAAACCAACAGAACTTAAAAATGAATTCCGCAAGCTGCTTTCAAAATTGAAGGAACAGGAAAACAACCCGCTTGAAACCAGGGCATTCAGCTACCTGGATATAATTTCATGGCTGGAAAGCAAGATCAACGGGGTACCTGTTGGCGAGGTGATAAGAGCAAAATATATCAGTAATCTGAAAGGAAAACGGGAGACGACAGATGACAAACGACAATAATCAAAAAACCCTCTCTTTTCCAGAAAGGGTTTTTGCAAGTAAGGTTCAGAAGTCTTTAGGGGAAAGGGGTTAGGGGTCCTCAATTCGTTTGACGACGCAAAAATAGCAGTGACAGCCACTCGTTTCAATCAATTTGTGAAGGATGTTTATGTAAATACCTGTTTAATTTATTGGTGATATATGGATACACTTATTGGAAAGGTTATGCCCTTTTCTCCAGCACAAGCGTAGCTATTTTATTGTGAAGCACTTCGGGGCGGAAGGGTTTGTGGATGTAATCAACAAATCCCTTTTTCAAAAGGTCGTTTTCCATATTATCGTAAACAGCAGCGGTGAATGCCATTGCAGGAACGGATTTATTAAATCGTCTTATCTCCTTTAATGCCGAAGGTCCATCCATTTCAGGCATTTCAAGATCTATGAGCATCAGGTCGTAAGAACCGTTGCGGAATCTTTCCACGGCTTCCTTACCATTCACCGCTTCTTCAACAACAATACCCCACTTATTCATAAATCGTTTTGCGATGGACATATTCACCTTGTTGTCTTCTGCAATCAATATCCTTACACCTTCCAGTGAAGAAAGTTGCCTGCTATGATCTTCTTCAATACAGAGCTTGCTTTCCTGGTTAATACGTAAAACAACAGTGAAGAAAAATTCACTTCCCTTTCCTTCCTGGCTTTTCAGCATCAGTTCGCTGTTGAACATATTGATGAGCCTTTTGCTTATCGTTAATCCCAACCCGGTTCCGCCATATTTTCTTGTTGTGTCAATATCTGCCTGTGTAAAGCTTCTGAAAATTTCTCTGTGCTTCAGTTCGGGAATACCAATTCCGGTGTCTTTCACAACAAACTGCACCGTTGCCCTCTCACTGGTAGAATGTAATTGCTTAGCGGTTAGACTGATACTGCCGGTCTCCGTAAATTTAATAGCGTTAGACAACAGGTTATTTAATATCTGGTTCAACCGCGTGTCATCTGTGAACATTTCATTGTCGAGATGAATATCGATGGCTGTGTTGAATTGTAATCCTTTTAACTGAATCTGTCCGGAAAACTGGTCAATGATTCGGTTCATGAACCTCATTACATTAACGGGCCTCATTTCGAGCTCAAGCTTGCCCGCTTCTATTTTATGATAATCAAGAATGTCGTTGATAAGGGTCATCATATGTTCTGAAGAATACCTGAGAATGTCAAGGCTCTGCTTCTGATGCGGCATATAACTTTCCTGCGACAACAGATTCGATACTCCGATGATGCCATTCAGTGGTGTTCTCAGCTCATGGCTCATATTGGAAAGGAAACGCGATTTAGTGTTGGCCGCCACTTCTGCCTTTTTCTTTGCTTTCAGCAATTCCATTTCTGCTTTCCTGAGGTTTGCATTTTCTTTGAGTATCGCTTCTTCATTATTCTTGTTAGTTCTAAGGATCGCGTATGAAAAAGTAAGCGTGAGGGCCATTCCTATCAGCAGGTTACTCGAATACAGTTTTTTGTACATCACTTCACTGATCACCTGCACGGCAGTGTTTGTTTCGGGACTCAAATAAAAACAAAGCATCGCCGATATTACTGTAATGGAATACACAACGATCCATCCTTTAAAATGCTTACCAATACTCACTACAAAAGTGAGCACAAGGAAGTAAGGAAAGTAAAACAGGTAGGTGCCTGCTTTTAATCCCTCTATATAACTGACTAGAACCAGGTATAAATTGAGGTTAATAACAGAAATGATCAACCCGATCTCGAGTTTCTTTTTCGAATTGAAATAATACGCAAGCAGGAAAAAATATGCTGACGTAATATTAATCAGCGCGCTGATGTATAAACTGTTGAAGAAGTAGGTAAGAACCGAGAAAAAGTTAACCAGTAGGGCAAGTACCACAAATAGGTTAAGCCTGATGATCTTTTTTATTTGCTCCTTGGATGTCTCCCCCTCTATCCCCGAATAAAGAATATCCCGGTAAATTAACCACCCGAGATATACTAATTTCTTTTTCATACAGTTATTGGATAAGAGAGATCCAAATTCTAAACGGAAAAACCCGGAATCTATTACCTATGAACCCCGCCTACGTGCATAAAAAGTTCATTTTCAATGAAAAAATAGACGAAGACTATATTTATAGCCTTTACGAGCAGGATTATATCTACATCGCTGAAGTTTTCAGTAGCAGCCTGGAAACGCTGAAGGAAGAATCCGGTCACTTTACTTCTGCCTATGAATCATCTGACATTAATGGGCTTAAACAGGCCACGCATAAAATAAAACCCCTGTTCGGTTTTACTGGTCTTTTACATCACCAGGAAATGATGGGAAGATTTGAGCACTTATGTGAAACTGCTTCGAATACTTCCAATATCACCATTCAGTATATGGAACTTACAGAACTGATCAAAGAAGGAAAAAATATCCTTAAAGATGATTGTAACAGGCTTACCGAGTTTATATCATGAAAATGAATTGTGTAATAATCGAAGATCTGAAGGTAGCCGCCGACTACCTGGCACGATGCTGCGAAAAAAGTGGAAAGATTGAAGTGATGGGGCATTTTCCTGATGTAAAATCTGCTCTCGAATATCTTAACGGCCATACTGTCGACCTTTTGTTCCTCGACGTTGAAATGCCCGGTGCTACAGGGTTTGAGCTTCTCGATAATATTGCGTACAAGCCTAAAGTTATTCTTACTACTTCTAAAGAAGAATATGCTTACAATGCATTTGAGTATAACGTTGAAGATTTTTTGAAGAAACCTTTTACTTATAAAAGGTTCATAGAGGCGCTTGATAAAGTGTCTGCAGAAAATGAAATCAGCAGCTCACCAGATAAATCGAATTCGCGAAATCATATTTTTATCAAGAGCGATGGAAAACTTATCCGACTAAACAATGATGATATACTGTTCATCGAAAGTATGGGTGATTATGTAAAATTTGTTACACGCGACAAGAAATATGTTACCTATAACAGTATAAAGAATCTCGAAGAAAAGGTGAATAAAGACTACTTCATGAAAGTTCACCGTTCTTATATCATCAATCTTCTCAAAATTGATGATATCAGGGAGAACGACCTGTTTATCAATGGCATAGAGATACCCATCAGCAAAAACCTCCGGGCTGATGTACTCAAAAGAATCACCATTTTATAAGTCTTATCGGACAAAAAAGTCATTTCAGCGAGTTTTCGCATCCCTTCGTCTAATAAAGGTGGAGCGGCGATGAATGTTTTTCATCTTTGTTACAGCAAGAGAGAATAACGACAGGCGCACGAAATTAAAAACGAACTAAGACCCATAAACTAATTCATAAACCTTAAACCCTATACTTTAGTTCTTTTCTGAAAAGCATCTGGCAGTTACAGTTCTTTTCATCATGTTGATTTATTTAGGATTTCGATTTCGGATCCGGACCCTTTACCGGGGTCCGGTTTTCTTTTAAAAATTTTGGCCCGTTTAATCCGTACTTATAATATCCAATACTATAGAATACCACGAATGATCGTACGAACCCAATCCTTTGAAAACAACCATTAATCTCCTCGAGAAGAGCCCATGATTCATTGCAGATTTTAATCTGCACCCGATGAAACAAGTTACAGTTGATGACCCTTAGTAGAATTGCTTAAAAAAGCTGCCCTTTCTGGCGGCTTTTTTACTTTAAACGCAGTAGGTTAAATGACCTGATTTCTCAACAAATCATCAAACCCATCTGCTTTCCGTATTAGCCTGGAACTATTATTTTCAATTAATACTTCAGCCGGCTTAAACCTTGAATTATAATTGGAGGCCATTTCAAAACAATAGGCACCGGCATTACGGAAAACTAAATAATCTCCTTCCCTGATCTCATTCACTTCCCTGTTTGTGGCGAACGTATCTGTTTCACAAATATTACCGGTAATGGTATATCTCTTTACCTCTCCTGATGGGTTTGAAATGTTGATGATGGTGTGCCACGCATCATAAAACATAGGCCTGATCAGGTGATTGAGTCCTGTATTCAATCCCGCAAAAGTTACCGTTGGCGTTTCCTTTATCACATTAACAGTAGAAATAAAATAACCCGCTTCACTTACAAAAAACTTTCCAGGTTCAAACCACAGCTTCAATTTTCTACCTGACCTGTTTTCAAACCTCGCGAGCGATTCTCCGAGCTTTGCTCCAAGCTCATTAATATCTGTTTCATGATCGCCGTCCTTGTAAGAAACCTTAAATCCACCACCAAGATCAAGAAATTCTATAGAAGAAAACTGTTCTGTAAGATTGAACAGTAGCTCCACACCCTTTACAAAAACATTTATATCTTTTATATCGCTTCCTGTATGAATATGCAATCCCCTGATCGATACACCTGTTTCTTTGACAACGTCGTGTATCTCCTTAATATTTTCGAGTGGAATACCAAACTTGCTGGCATCATGACCAGTTGAAATTTTGAGATTACCTCCTGCCATGATGTTCGGTCGCAACCTGATGCCCACCGGGTATTTCGATCCGAATTTCTTTCCGAATTTCTGGAGATTAGAAATGCTGTCGATATTAATATTCACTCCGAGTGCAGCAACTTCTTCAAGTTCGGAAAATGAAATATTATTAGAGGTGTACAGGATCTGTTTGGGAGAAAACCCCGCGCGTGTTGCGAGCAGCACCTCATTAGATGAACTGCAATCTATATTGGAGCCAATACTTTTAATATAACGCAATATGTTGATGTTGGTGAGCGCCTTGCATGCGTAAAAAAAAGTAGCATCAGTTCCTTCGAATGCCGAAGTCAATCTTTGAAATTGCTGTTTTATTTTTTCTGCATGATAAACATAAAGTGGTGTTCCGTACTGGTTAGCCACTTGTACAAGAAAATCATTGGAGAGTTCCATATCAGTTGCCTGATCACTCTTGTTCGCTGTTGTTATTGTTGTTATCATTGTTTTCGTTGCCTTCAAGCAATTCGCCATTTTCTGTTACAATCAATGCGGCCGTATCGGGAGCACCTTCTGCTGCCTGTGATTTCATGTTTGTGGGATCAACGGCGTCATTAAATATTTCCTTGAGTTTCGGCAGGTCGATTGGTGAGTTGATGCCGAAATAGTCCATAAATGTTCTTGACGTGTTGTAGATAAGCGGTTTACCGGGAAGCTCTTCATTTCTTCCACTGATCACTACAAGTTCCTTCTCTAATAATTTCTGAATGGAATAGTCGCAGTTTACACCACGTATTGCTTCAATATCTGATTTGGTGATGGGTTGTTTATAGGCAATGATAGCGAGTGTTTCAAGCGCTGCAGCAGACAGGCGTTTTAAAAACTTTTCCTGGTTAAGCTGGGCAACTGTTTTATGAAATTCTTTTTTAGTGAGGAACTGCCATCCGCCTCCGCTCTCCTTCATTTCGAAAGGGTAAAAATCTGACCGGTATTTTTCTACGATACCTTCAATGGCTGTTTGAATCTGTTCCATAGTGATCTTGTCTTCCATGAAACCAAAAGCATTGTTGATGAGTTCGGTGATGTCGATTGAAGTAAGAGGTTTATCACTCGCAAAAACAAGCGCTTCAATATGAGGTATGATCTGGCCTATCTCCATATATAAAAATTCTATGTGTACACAGTAAATGTAAGCGCTTATCCCTTCAATGCCGCAGCTCCGCTCACAATTTCTGTAAGCTCTGTTGTGATGGCGGCCTGCCGCGCTCGGTTATAGGTTATTTTGAGGCCTTTCAAAAGCTCGTTGGCATTTTCCGTAGCCTTATCCATCGCAGTCATACGCGCGCCATGTTCTGATGCATTGGCATCGAGCACTGCCTTGTACAACTGTGTATTAAGAATTATCGGCATCAGTTCGGCAACTAATACTTCTTGTGATGGCTCAAATATAAAATCTGCTTTTTTTGCGCCTTCTTTAGGTTTGATCTTTGGGATCGGCAGGAACCTTTCGGCAACATAACGCTGTGTGGCAGCATTTTTAAATTCACTGTACACCAACTCAACCCTATCGAATTGTTTTGCTTCGAATGCCCTTACTGCCGCCTGGGACGCTGCCTGAACGTTTTCAAAATTCAGGTTAAGAAATATATCCTTGAATTGGGCATCAATCTTAAACTTCATCTTTAAAAAATGCTCATATCCTTTTTTCCCGATAGTCCAGATCTCCACTTTTCCTTTTGTAGCCTGGGCCGGATATTTTTCTGCTATAATACTTTTAGCAAGTTTGATGATATTGGCATTGTATGCACCGCATAATCCCCTGTCGCTGGTAATAACAATAAACAGGATGCTTTCTGCCGGTCTTTCGTCGGCAAGACTGATCCCCATTTCACCATCAGAACTGCTCACGATGTTACTCAGCACTTCTTGTAGCTTATTTGCATAAGGACGCATTTGCTGTATCCCTTCCTGCGCTTTTCTCAACTTTGCCGCACTCACCATTTTCATTGCTTTGGTGATCTGCTGAGTGTTCTGAACAGATTTAATACGGTTGCGCACTTCTTTTAACTGGCCTGCCATGTTGATTTTTTTAACCGGGTGCAAAGGTATGTTTTTTGCCTTACTTTTACGCATCTTATGGCAAAAGCTAAAGCTAAAAAGAAGGGCCAGCCGGTCATTCTTATTACTAACGATGATGGTATAACTGCCCCCGGTATCAGGAACCTTGTTGATGCTGTAAAAGACCTAGGAAAAATTGTTGTAGTCGCTCCGGATAAGCCCCAATCGGGCATGGGTCATGCCATTACAATTGGCCATCCTTTAAGATTACATGCTGTACAGACATTTGAAGGAATAGAAGCTTACCAATGTACCGGAACGCCGGTGGATTGCGTTAAACTGGCTGTGGACAAAGTATTGCATCGCAAGCCCGATATTTGCCTCAGCGGCATCAATCACGGTGCTAATCATTCGATTAACGTAATATATTCCGGAACAATGTCTGCGGCAGTGGAAGCAGCCATTGAAAGTATTCCATCCATAGGATTTTCACTTCTTGATTACAGCATTGAAGCTGATTTTTCGGCTGCAAAATTATACGCCAGAAATATTGTTATCAAGATGCTGAATACAAAGCTCGACAAACATACCATCCTGAATGTGAACTTCCCCGCAGTTAGTCCTAAACTAATCAGGGGAGTAAAGCTTTGCAGACAAGCCTATGCAAAATATGAGGAGGATTTCCTAGAAAGGAATGATCCCCATGGAAGGAAATATTTCTGGCTTACCGGCGAGTTTGTCAATTTCGATCGTGGCAGGGACACTGATGTGTGGGCACTGAAAAATAATTATGTAAGCATCGTTCCTGTACAATTTGATATGACGAACTATGATCTGAAAACCAAACTTGAAAAAACCTGGAAATTCTAAATGCTGAAGAGAGATGACATCCGCCTCGGCCTGGTGCTGGGGTTCATCGCC
>Ga0111538_10010833_pt1 | contig 12112 bp, 7 predicted proteins | sample SoiMethybrSBSTD1_FD_79669 | JGI IMG/M metagenome (GOLD analysis project Ga0111538, IMG submission 79669) | Bulk soil microbial communities from a Populus tree surrounding site in Tennessee, USA - Soil MetaG P. TD hybrid SBSTD1 (version 2)... | ecosystem: Environmental > Terrestrial > Soil > Tree...
AGGAGGAGATAGAGCGGCACGAGGGTGACCTGCCGGGGCAGGATGAGGAACGCGGTCGCCAGGCCGATGAAGACGCCCCGGCCGATGAACCGGACGCGCGCGAGCGCGTGCCCCGCCGCCGCGGCGAAGAGCACCTGGAGCGGCACCGCCACCGCCGTCACCACGATCGAGTTGAGCGCGAATCGTCCCATCGGGCCGCCCGTCAGGATCGTCCGGTAGTGCTCGAGCGAGAAGGGCTGGGCGAGCCAGTCCCCGGGCGTGACCGGGAGATCCCCGCCCCGTCCCAGGGAAACGCGAGCCATGTAGAGGAGCGGCGCGAGCGAGACGAGCGCGATCGCGCCGAGCCCGGCGTAGACGAGGATGGACGAGCGCTTCACGCCGCGGCTCACGGAGGGCCGGCCTTCATCGGGCGCGAGCCTCCATGGAGTCCCCTCCCAGGACGCGCCGCTGCAGGAGCAGGATCAACCCCACCACGAGGAGGAGGAGATACGCGAGCGCCGAAGCGTAGCCCATCTCGAAGTGATAGAAGGCCCGCTCGTAGAGATGGTAGACGAGCGTGAGCGTGCTCTCGAGCGGGCCGCCGCGCGTGAGCACGAACACCTCGATGAAGATCTGGAACGAGCGAATCGTGTTGAGGAGCACGACGAAGAGGAGCACGGGACGGACGTGCGGCAGCACGATCCGCCGCTCGATCTGAACCCGCGTGAGCCCCTCGAGCCGCGCCGCTTCGAGCTGCTCGTCGGGCAGGGTTTTTCGCGCGGCGAGAATCAGGATCGCGTAGTAGCCGACGCTGGCCCAGATATCCATGAGCATGATCGAGGGGAGCGCGAGCGCGGGATCCTGGAGCCAGTGCACGCGCGAGAGCCCCGTCGCGGCGAGCCACCCGTTCAGGAGCCCTTCCTCCGCATAGAGCGATTTGAACACGAGCGAGATCACGACCATCGAGAGGGTTGCGGGAAAGAAGATCGCGGCGCGGAAAAAACCCTGGCCCCGGCGCACGCTCGCGAGGAGCCCCGAGACGATGTACGCGAGCGTCAGCGTCACCGGGAGCGTTCCCACGACGAAGACCACGGTCGTCCGGAGCGCGTGCCAGAACGAGGGGGACTGGAGCGCGCGGACGTAGTTGTCGAAGCCCACCCAGCGGACGAGATCGGGGCGAAGCGGGTTGTACGCGAGGAAGCTGAGCGCGAGAGCGTAGACGAGCGGGAAGATTCCGAACGCGGCGAAGAAGAGCCCCCACGGCGCGAGGCCCTGGACGCCCGCGACGCGCCTCACGGAGCCGCGAGCACCGCGTCGATGCGCTCGTCGGCGGACCGGAGCGCTTCCTCGGCCGTCTTCTTCCCGTAGATCGCCTCCTCCAGCTCGCCGTTCACGATCTCCTCGATCTGAACCCACTTCGGATGGAGCGGCGGGCCGACCGCGGTCTTGAGCTGATCGAGGAACCTGGCGTCCTGCGGATACCGATCGAAGTAGGGGTCGGTACCGACCGAGACCGCCGCGGGGAACGCGTTCCCGGTCGCGATGTAGACCGGCATCGTGTTCTCCGGCTTGACGAGGAAACGCGCCAGCTCGAGCGCTGCGTCCTTCTTCTTCGATCCGCGGAAGATCCCGAGCACTTCCGCCCCCGCGAAGGACGCGTGCGTCCCCTTGTCCCTCGCCGGCTTCGGCATGAGCTGCACCGAGTAGACGAGCTTGGGCGCTTCCTGGGCGAGCTTCCGGATCAGCCATGGGCCCGAGATGACGACGCCGAGGCGTCCCTTGATGAAGGCCTGCTCGTGCATCTCCTGGCGGTCCAGCAGCGAGTAGGGCTTGAGCGAGAGATAGAACTGGAGCGCCTCGATGTTCTGCGGGCTCCCCATGACGCTCTTCGTCATCGTGGAGTCGAGGATGTCTCCTCCGTTGCCCCACGCGAACGGCATGAACTTCTTGAAGAGGATCTCGCGCTCGCCGGCGTTCATGCCGAAGCCTCGCGCGCCGGGACAGCGCTCGGAGATCGCCTGGACCTTGGCCCGGAGCTCGCCCCACGTGAGGATCGGCGCGCCCGGATCCATCTTCGCCTCGTTCACGAGATTGTCGTTCACGAAGAGCGCGCGCGTTCCCAGCATCCATGGAATGCCGTAGACCCGCCCCTTGTAGCTGGACACGTTCCAGCCGATGAGATCCGCGTGGAGGTCGCCGACCCGATCCGTGAGATCGATGAGTGTGCTGTCGGCGACGAGCCCGGGGAGGAACGTGGAGCCGAGCTCGCAGAGATCCGGCGGGCGCCCGGCCCCGATTGCGGCCACGATCTTCTCGCGACCGCTCTGCCAGGTGAGCTGCTCCACCTGGACCTTGACGCCTGGATGCTGCGCTTCGAAGCGCTCGAGGACGGGCTGGATGGCCGCGATCGGAGAGAACTGCCAGAAGACGATGACGTTGTTCGAGGATTTCGCGCAGCCGGACGCGAGGGCGAAGGAAATGCACGCGACGGCGAGAACGACCGCGCGTCTCACCCGATGGCCCCTCAACCCCGCCTTCCGGGTCGCGCTTCGCGCGCCCCGCTCAATGCTCGCCTCACCCATCCCTGGGCCTCCTTGAGCCTCCGTTCCGCCTCCCGGCGCGTCACCCCTGCGCGCTTCATCACGATCGCCACCTTGAGCGAGCCCCCCGCCCGCTCGAGCCAGCCGTCGGCCTCTTCGTACGTCGCGCCGGTCGCGTGCATGAGGACGCGCTTCGTCCGCTCCTCGAGCTTCCGGCTCGCGGTCTTGAGGTCGACCATCAGGTTCTCGTAGACCTTGCCCATCCGCACCATGGTCGCGGTGGTGAGCATGTTGAGGACGAGCTTCTGCGCCGTGCCCGACTTGAGCCGCGTGGATCCGGTCAGGATCTCCGGTCCCACGTGCGGGGCGATCACCACGTCGCAGTCGATGTCCATCCCCCGGGCCGGGTTTGCCGTGACCGCGATGGTGGCGGCTCCCACCTTGCGGCCGTACGCGATGGCGCCGAGAGGATACGGCGTCCGCCGGCTCGCCATGATCCCGACCACGATGTCCTTCTCGCCTACGCGACGCTTCTTGAGCGCCGCCACGGCGGCGGAGGCATCGTCCTCGGCGCCCTCGATCGAGCGAACGAGCGCGCGCCGTCCCCCGGCGATGATCCCCTGCACCATCGTGCGCGGCGTGCCGAACGTGGGCGGGCACTCCGACGCGTCGAGCACTCCGAGCCGCCCGCTCGTGCCGGCGCCCACGTAGAAGAGGCGTCCCCCGCGCTCGATGCGGGCCACGATCAAGTCGACCGCTTTCGAGATCTTCGGGATCTCGCGCCCGACGGCAACGGGAACGCGGCGGTCCTCGGAATTCATCAGCCGCAGCACCTGCGGGGTCGTAAGCCTATCGAGGCGGCGGGAGCGCGGATTGCGCTGCTCCGTGACGAGCTTCGAAAGCTCTTTGAAGATGGCCTTCCCGCTCCGGCGATCGCTCATCGCGTGCGGATCATACGGCCATCCTGAGTCACCGAACGCCCCGTCGGATCCGTGGCGCGGATGCGGAAGAGATAGACGCCGATCGCGGTGTCGTGCCCCTGCGAGTCGCGGCCGTCCCAGCAGTAGACGTTGAACCCGGCGTTGCCGGGCATGCGGATGGACGAGACGCGCCGGCCGGCCACGGTCATGAGGAGGAGCTCGACCTTGTCCGCCGACGAGCTCAGCTCGTACTGGAAGATGGACCCGCCGCAGCCGGCGCCCTGGATCTTCGGGCTCACGACCGCGACCCCCCGCATGGTGAACTCGGCGCTCACCTGGAAGGTCACGAGCTGCATTCCTGCGGTCCGCCCGCCCACGGCGATCTGGAGCGTGTGCGTGCCCGGACCGAATCCGGGAAGCGCGTCGAGCGACCACTGCCGCCCCGCTCCGGTCTTCTGCACCGCGATCGATGCCCCGTCGAGGAAGAGCTCCAGGGAGTCGGCCGTGACCGGAATCGGCGTCGTGACGTCCGCGCGGATTCGCGCTCCGCCCGCCACGAACACGCCGTTCACGATCTCGGTGCCGTTCGCGAAGTAGTGGACCGGCGTGCGCACGGTGAGCGTGAAGAGCTGGGTGCGGCCGTTCAGGTCCGTCGCGCGGATCTGGACGTCGTAGTTGCCGACGCGCGGGCGAATCTGCGTCGTCAGCGTGGCCTGGCGGCTCGAGTCGAGATAGGCGACGGAGTAGCTCGTCGAGTCGACCGGCACCGCCGGCCCCCCGAGCAGGTCCTGCTCCGTCATCTGGACCGACTGGATGGCGACCTCGTCCCGCATCTTCGCGATCACCTGCGCGCCGCCCGTGGGGGCATCGGTCACGAGCGAGCCGCCGTCCGGGATCGTCGCACCGTCCACCTGCACTTCGAAGACGCGCGGCGGGAGGGCGTCCATGTGAAGCATCGGGTCGGCCAGGAGGTTGACCGTGTGGTTCATGATCGACTGGCTCGGATCGAACGAGAGACCGTTGGTTACCTGGGCGCTCGCGAAGACCTCCCCCAGGATCCAGCGAACCTGCCTCGGTTTCCCCGGGGCCGGATCCGACGCCGGCGGGACCGTGAAGAAGGCATCCGCGATCGCGTGGCTGAAGTTCGAATTCTGGGGCAGGAGCTCGTACGCCGTGCTTCCCACCGCCCCGATCGTGCCCCGGTTGTTGAGGAGCAGCCACTGCTCGCCGATCGCGTCCGAGCTGTCGACGCTTCCCTCGGCCAGGCTCGGACCATCCGCGAACTGGTTGGAGTGGCACCCCCAGACCATGCCGAAGAAGGGACGCCCGACGTTGTTGACATCGGACGGCAACGGGCTGCCGGTGGGGCAGCCGCCTCGCGGCGAGCCGGTGCAATAAATCACCTCGTGCGCGATGACGTATCGATTCGCGTGGCTCTCGACGTTCAGGATGAGCCCGCCCTGCGTGAGCTTGGAGATCAGTGCGGAATACCCTCCGCCGGTCTGACCCAGCGCGTTCACGACCGCGGTGAGGCTTTTGCACCCGAACTGGGGAGGCGTCGACGGAACGGCGTCGGTGTAGGTGTGCAGATCGTAATAATCCGGGGTCATGTCCTGCCCCCCCGGGCTGTTGGCCGCAATGAGGCCAAATGTCTGGTTCGCGGTCAGGAAATCCTCTTCCTGGAAGTTGTAGCAATAGCCCGTGGACGAGAAGAGTCCCGTGGAAAACGTGTCGTCCGACACGAGCAGCATCCGCCCGCGCCACGTGTCGGTGGCCTGGAAGTTCTCGTAGGCGATGACCTTGTTCACGAAGAGGTCGAGGTCGTCGGGGGTGCCGGCGGGGATCCGCGACAGGACGATGCTCGGCTGATCCTCTCCATCGACGGGCACGGGCAAGGTCAGATTGCGCGAATACCAGGATTCGTTCGAGACCAGCTCCTGCCCCAAGGGACCGAACACCGCCTCGAACTTGAAGTACGTCGGCAGGAGGTCCGCGCTGCTCGCCGGGAGCTGGTGCTGGTAGTCCATGCTCGCGTCGCCGATCAGGAGTGTGAAGAGGAGCCGGGGCGTCCAGGCGAGGTACGCGTGGCGGAGATAGCGGCGGACCGCGAGGGGTGATTTCAATCCGCCGTTGAACTCGTCGTACACGTCCTGAACCCCCGCGACCTGGACCACGTAGCCCTGGCCCCGGCGATAGTCCGCGAGGCGCGTCACCGGTGCGCTCGCCGCGGTGATGAAGGACTCCGGCGCGATGATGATCGACCGCGCGACGCTCGTGGAGAGGAACGGATCCGGCACGGTCAGATTGGACGGGCTGTCCTCTGCGACCAGACCCGATCCGAGCGTGATCTCGCTTCCCGGAACGACCGCGACGAAGCGGCGCTCCCCCGCGGAGGCGTCGGTGCGGAACGTGACGCTGTAGGGGCCCGTTCCGCCGATCGTTGGATTGGTCACGCGCAAGGGCGCGAGGGGATCGGTCACATCGAAGACCTGGATGCCCGGAGCGGTGAAGCCCGTGACCGTCATCTCCACCAGTCCGAGCGCCGTACCGCTCCCGAACGAGAGCGAGTTGCTCACCGCGCGGTAGAGCCTCGAGTAGGTGACATCGACCCAGTCGAGCCACGCCCGGCTGCCCGGCACGATGGTGCCGCCGTTGAGAGGCTCGCGCGTCCCGACGTGCCGGTAGCGGTTGCCTGCGCCCGTGTTCGGCCCGATGTGGCTTCCGGGAACCGTGAATCCCGTATCGAGGACATAGGTGTCCTGGTTGAAGAACGTCCGGTTCAATCCGAGCGTGTCGGTGACATTCGTCGACGAGAGATAGTAGAGATCCATGTGGTGCTGGAAGTTGTTCTGACCCTGGTAGTACGAGCGAATCCGGAACGGCTGCGCCGGATCCGGATCGACGAACGGGATCGTCGCGTCGAGGATGTCGTTGTTCTCGAGATCGTCGCCGCGGGTCCAGAAGATGTACGGCACGGCCTCGGGGGGCGACGTCGCGATGGGATTGGGAGCGGAGAGCAGGAACCTGTTCTGCTCGAGATGGATCGTGTCGAGGAACGACGGCGGCGTGATGGGGCTTCCGGGGATGACGCCCGAAACGGAATCGGCCGCGGCCGCGTTGGCCCCGGTCCACGTGAGCCAGTACACGTTGACCGCGGTGTAGCGGTTTTCGATGGAAGCCGGGCCGACACGGTCGCGAAGGCTCCGCGCGTAGAACGCGATCGCGTCCCCGGCATCGAACGTTCCGTTGGCATTCACGTCCCGCGCGACGACCGCCACGGGCGTCACGGTCGGCGCGTCGGTCGCGTCATCGTAGCCCCTCTGGCTGACGCCGATCGTGGCGATCGCGATGCCCGGGGGGAATCCGGCGGCCGAGAGCGTCGCGTAGCTCACTGAGGTCCAACCGGTCTGGGTCACCTGGAGCTTGAACTCCGGATTCACGGCGGAGCGCCGTGGCGCCGCGGGCCGGGGGGCCGAGGGACGGATGGGGAACGATCGGGCCGACTCGTAATTCCGGATGAGTCCCTTCTGGACGCGCCCCCAGAACCCGGAGTCCCCGCCCTGGCGGAACGCGGGGCGCTTCGCGCGCTCTGCGGCCGTCGCCGGCACGAAGTCCACGCGCAAGCTCATCCGTCGAAGAAGGCGGAACGCGCGTGACGCCGGGTTCCACTGCACCGGCCGCACCTGGATCGGCACGACCCACATCTCGCCGACGGCGCCGCCCCGCGTGAGATACGCCGAGCGCGAGGGGAAAACCGCGGCCTTGCCATAGACCTCCGGGTTCGGCACGACGCGGAACTCGGTGACAGGGCCGTGCGCCGGATCGTCGCTGATGAAGCGCTGGTGCTGGACGGGAATAGGAGGCGCCGGCCCGGCGCGCTCGTTCCACTCCTCGCTCACGATCGTGAGCTTGGGGCTCATACCGTCGGGCACGCCCACGTAGAGCGTCGCCGTCGGCAGGGCCGGATCCCCGGGCTTCTCTCCGACTTTGGCCCCCGCGACCGTCACCCGGGAATACGCAGCTCCGTTCACGCTCAATGTGTCGAAGCGGATCTCCCCGGGAACGTACTCGAAGGTTGCGCCCCGGATGTCCTGCGCCAGGGTGCGCACGCGCTCGGGCGACGCTGCCGGGCCCGGGATCGGGGCCGCGGCGGATGCCACGGTGGGAGCCAAGAGAGCGAGCGAGAGGAGAAGCGGCGCAGCAAGGAGCAACGCGACACTGAATGCGCGGACGTTCGGAGCGATGCGTCGGGAGCCGATGGGCGTTGTCCCTCGTGCCGGATGGCGGGAATGGATCGTGGGCGGATTATAGGGAGCGCTCGCGAAGAGCGTCAAGGCGACCTCCCAAGCGCCCCGCTCGTTTGACACTGCGTGAATCGCGATGCTACGATCCCGGCGCCGGTATCCACGCATGCCAACCTCCCGAACTAACAAGTGGGTCGTGCGGGTGCTGGGGCCGGTCGCGCTCCTAGCCGCTTCGATCGTCATTCCCCTCTCCGACGCTCCCGTCCGCGCCGAGCCGCGCCAGCGCGTCTACATTCTCGGTTTCGACGGTATGGATCCCGAAGTCGCGGACCGCCTCATGGCGGAAGGGAAGCTTCCCAACCTCGCCTGGATGCGGGACCACGGCGCCTACCGAAGGCTCGAGACCACGAATCCTGCGCAGTCGCCTGTGGCCTGGTCGGCCTTCTCGACCGGCATGAATCCGGGCAAGACCCGGATCTACGACTTCCTGAGGCGGAATCCGAGCACCTACTACCCGGACTTCTCCACCGTGACGATCCAGCGGGGGAAGTTCGCTCTCGGTTTCCTGCCCACGAAGGCGCCGACGGTCGTGAACAATCGCAAGGGAACGACGTTCTGGCAGATCGCGTCCCGGAACGGCGTGCGCTCGGTCATCCTGGAAGCCCCGATCAACTTCCCGCCGGAGACGCTACAAAATGGCGTACTCCTCTCCGGGCTTGGGGTTCCGGACATTCGGGGCACCATGGGGACCTTCTCCTACTGGGCCACGAACGCGACCGGCGTCGGGGACACCGAGATGGGAGGCAAGGTGGCCCGGATCCGGGTCGATGCGAGCGGGCGGGTGCGCTCGGTCGTGCACGGACCGCGGAACCCCTTCGCCTCGCGCGACGCCGAGGGGCGGATCCCGGACCTGACGATCCCGATCGAGTTCCAGCGCGTCCGCGGCAATCCTGGCGCCGTGAAGATCTCGCTCCAGGGGCGGGTGAGCACGGTCCGGCAGGGCCAGTGGAGCGATTGGTACTCGATCCAGTTCACGATCGCGCCCCTCGTCTCGGTGCGCGGCATCGCCCGCTTCCACGTGCTCGAAGCGTCCCCCGAGCTCCGTGTCTATCTCTCCCCCATCAACTTCGACCCACGAAAGCCTCCCGTCCCGATCTCGCAGCCGCCGTCGTATAGCGGCGAGCTCGCGCGGCGCGTCGGCCTCTACAAGACCCTCGGCTGGCCCGAGGACACGTGGGCTCTGAACGAGGAAGCCATCGACGAGCGCGTGTTCCTCGAGGACGTGAACTTCACGTTCAATCGGCAGCGCGCGGTCGTGTTCGACGCCGTGAAGCAGATGAATCCCGACCTCTTCGTCACCGTCTTCCAGTCCACGGACAAGGTCCAGCACATGATGTGGCGGCTCATCGATCCGAAGCATCCGATGTACAACCGCCAGCTCGCCGCTCGCTACGGGGGCTCGATCGAGCGGATCTACATGAGGGCGGACACGCTCGTCGGCCAATTCCTGAGGAAGACCAAGGATGGGCGGACAACCGTGATGGTGGTCTCCGACCACGGGTTCTCGAGCTTCCGGAAGGCCGTGAACATCAACACATGGCTCGTGCGGAACGGCTACATGACTCTGTCCAGGACCGACCCGGTGCGGGACCGGAATCTCGAGGATCTCTTCGGACGCGGCACGTTCTGGCCCAATGTGGACTGGTCGAGGACCCGCGCGTATGCCCTCGCGCTCGGCCAGATCTACGTGAACCTGAGGGGCCGGGAACGGGAGGGCATCGTGGCGCCAGGGGCGGAGTACGACGCGCTCCGGAAGGAGCTCGTTCAGAAGTTCGGCGCCCTCAGGGATCCTGAGACCGGAGAGGAGGTCGTCCGGCGCGTCTACGCGCGCGAGGAGCTCTACCGCGGGCCGTACTTCAACGAGGCTCCCGATCTCGTCGTGGGATTCGAGCGAGGCTATCGCGTGTCGTGGCAGACCTCGCTCGGCGGCATCCCGCCGGATGTGTTCGAGCCGAACGAGCGCCGCTGGTCGGCCGACCACTGCTCGGTGGATCCGTCGCAAGTGCCCGGCGTGCTCTTCTCGAGCCGTCCGCTCGACAAGAACGCCGCGCGCATCATCGACCTCGCCCCCACCGTCTTGACGCGGCTCGGTCTTCCCGTCCCCGCGGACATGGACGGGACCGATCTCGGCCTCCGCTGAGGCTCGCGGCGACGTGAGAACGGCGTCGAGGAGGATCGCATGGTGAACGGCCGCGCGTGGGAACTCGCCCGCCCCTTCACCCTGCTCGCCCCCGCGCTCGGCATGTTCACGGGGAGCGTCATCGCCCTGGGCGCCGCCCCGGCGGTGCCGATCACACCGTGGCTCGTGACCCGGATCGCCCTCGGAACGCTGATGGCGGCGGTCTTGAACGCCGCGTCGAACACGCTCAACCAGGTCACCGATCTCGAAGCCGACCGCGTGAACAAGCCGGGGCGGCCGATTCCCTCGGGGCGCGTGACCGAGGCGGAAGCCCTGAAGCTCGCCGGCTGGCTCTACGTCGCCGCGTTCGTGCTCGCCGCTCTGGTCGGTCCTCAGTGCACGCTCCTCGCGGGAACGGCCGCGGTCCTCACCGTGCTCTACTCGGCGCCCCCGTTCCGTCTCAAGGCGGTCCCCTATCTCGCGAACGTGGTGATCGCGATCCCGCGCGGCGTGCTCTTGAAGGTGGCCGGCTGGTCCTGCGTGCGCGACTTCGGGCGGCTCGAGCCCTGGTACATCGGCGCCATCTTCGGGCTCTTTCTCCTCGGCGCGACAACGACCAAGGACTTCGCGGACATCAAGGGCGATGCGGCCGCCGGATTCCGCACGCTCCCGGTGGTACACGGCCCGCGGCGCGCCGCCTGGATGATCACGCCGTTCCTGGTCCTCCCCTTCCTCCTCATCCCCTACGGCGTCCACCAGGGCTATCTCACCGGACATCCGTGGGTCCTCTACACCCTCACCGCCGTCCTCTGCACCTGGGGCCTCTACGTCGCCTACCTCATGGTGCGCCGCCCCGACGATCTTGCGCGCACGGAAAACCATCCGAGCTGGACGCATATGTACGTGATGATGTTCGTCGCCCAGATCGGATTTGCGCTGGCGTACGTGGGACGAGCTCCGGGGCAGTAGCTCTTCGGCTGGGGCAGGGTTGGGAGGGCCGTGCGGTTCGGGCCGGTGCGCGGAGTTAGGGGTTATTGGGACTCGAGCAGGTGTGGTTCAGGTGTGCCGTCATCGCTGCGAAGTCGGTGGAGTTGACCGTGTTGTCGAAATTGAAGTCACGCCACCAGGTCAGGAAGTTGAACGGCTGTCCGATCTGTGAATTCACGGTGTTGAAGTCGGCCGAATTCACGATCTCGCCCTGATTCAGAGCCGCCGTCGTACCGCCCACCACATCGAAGCTCTTGATCTGGAGCACGTACGAGCCGTTCGCCGACGCCGTCGTCAAGCGACCCTGGATCTTGAACCCAAGCACGTACACCGGAATCTCCGTGTCGTAGTGCCCCCACTTGCGGCTCGGGTCCCGCCGAGCCTCGCCTGGGCTGCCGGGGTCCGATCCCGTGAACGTGATGTAGGTCACGCCCGAGAGGTCCGTCTCACGATCCGCGTAGATGCAACGAACGTCCGGACACACCGCGCCCACGCTGTACTGGCCGTTCGCCGCCACCGAATCCGCGCCCGGACCGGAGAAGCCCTGTTCCTGCGTTCCGCCATTGAACAGCATGCATATGTCGGCTGCTTGTACCCCCGCAATCCCGTCCCCGTGAAAGTTGATCACGCCGACCTTGATCCGCGCATGGTTCGCGTAGCTCGCACCGTCGTTGTTCGGGCATCCACGAAAGAACGAATACGACTTCGGGTTCGAATTCCCTTCCAGAGGAGTCGTGGTGTTACCGGCCTGGGGCACATAGAAACACCGACTGATGTCCGGGACACAAGCGGAGGCGGCCGGGATGCCGGTCGTTGCGAGGATAGCGACGGCGAGGAGAGGCGCTTTCCACCTTCCGTGCATGCGCCCGTCTACCCCGGCGGGATATCGGTGGTTCCAGCGAGGCACTGCCCGCCGAGTGTGGCGCCCTTCGTGTGAGCTGAACCCACGACCCCGCGAATGGCGCCGAAAACGTACAGAAGGGCAGCGCCCGAATCGGACGCCGCCCTTGGTTCGGCTTCAAGGAAAGGGGGGGACCTTGAGCCGCGTTTTCATCGGAGTGCGCCGATTTCAGGCCGGCGCCCCGGAGTTACGGGTTGTTGGGACTCGCGCAGCTATGGTTCAAATGCGCGTTTATCGCCGCGAAGTCGGTGGAGTTGACCGTGTTGTCGAAATTGAAGTCACGCCACCAAGTCAGGAAGTTGAACGGCTGTCCGATCTGTGAGTTCACCGTGTTGAAGTCGGCCGAATTCACGATCTCGCCT
>Ga0111538_10010834_pt1 | contig 12112 bp, 8 predicted proteins | sample SoiMethybrSBSTD1_FD_79669 | JGI IMG/M metagenome (GOLD analysis project Ga0111538, IMG submission 79669) | Bulk soil microbial communities from a Populus tree surrounding site in Tennessee, USA - Soil MetaG P. TD hybrid SBSTD1 (version 2)... | ecosystem: Environmental > Terrestrial > Soil > Tree...
CACGCACACTCGAAAGCCCAAGGCCAGTTCCATGGGGTTTTGTTGTAAAGAGAGGATCAAATATTTTTTTCATGTTTTCCTCTGCTATTCCATCTCCTGAATCCTCAAACTCTAAGACCAGATTGTTTGTTCCCTTTATGGCACGTATGACAATGCTCCCCTCACCTTCTCCTATGGCATCAACCGAGTTTGATAACATATTACTAAATGCCACTGCTAACTGCATTCTATCTGCCATCAAGGACAAATCATTTGCTGGTAATGTCACCGCAATATTTTTTGGAGTATTTATGCTTTTAATAGCATCGTCTAGAATTGTAGAAATTGAGACCATTTTGATATCTAGCGGTTTTGTTTTAACAAATCCCATGACTTGACTTATCTGATGATTGATTCTCGATACTGCGTCATGTAATATCGGAAGGTGTTCATCAAGTTTGGGGTCCATCTTATGACTGATTCTTAACTCGATACTCTGGATTGCTAATGTGATGATAGTTAACGGATTTCGTAAATCATGGGCAATTCTTGCAGTCACCTCGCCTATTGCCGACAGTTTTTCCTTCTTCATCAAATCGTTTTGCGCTTGTACGATAATCTTCGCTTGGTTTTTCGTTTTGTCAAATAAAAATACGACACATAGTATGATGATTCCAATTACAACAAGGAAACTTGGAAAAACTGCGTCAAGTAAATGATAAAGTGCTTTTATCGATTTTGCATTATTGACCAAGATGGCTTTCGAGTAATCTGTAGTATATTTACCCCCCAGCTCTACTTGATCTCCTCTGATGCCATTATGAATGAAATGATCATCCCATTGTTTGGAAAAAGAGACCACCATTCCAGTCACAGGTTCAACCGCAACTGTGCATTCTCCATTCGAGAAAATGGTTTTTAATGGAAATTGAGGAAAGGCCGATGATACATCGGTTCCATGGTATGTACAAGAAAAGTCGTACACATCAAGACCGTTGATTTTGGCCTCTCGTTCAAAAATAAACGTAGTTTTCGTAAATATCATGGGATGAAAAAACTCGTAGTTTTGTTTTTGTACATGAGGTGGGAAAGTAAAATATGCATCCATTGATTGGTGTTTTCTGGTAGTTCTGTCGACAAAAAAGGTATGACCATGAGAAAAGATGATATGGTTTGTCGCAGCGTCTGTTCCCACGACGGTAGACTTTATTTCTAAAAGGTTGCCGTTGACATTTACGACGTTTTCTTTCAAGACTTCTCGTATCCAAAATGGTTCAGATAATTGTCCACCCATGGATTCTAATATGCGATCCTGTCCTTCATGCTCAGCGATGACTTCATAGTTGAACGGCATTTTTTTCATCTCATTGACACATAAGCGGTATACGAATAGAACAGCAATAATAACTAGAAAACCAATGACTGATTTTATCGTAAAATTCATACCCGTCACATCTGGTGTTCTGTCATAAGAACTTAGGGATTTTTCACTGCTTCCACGTCTTGCACATGGGTGTGATTATCACATGTGATCTCACACTCAGCCTTGACACTCGGCAGCCGTAACACGCGGTTTTAGGTAGCCTCACGCGTCTGTGCCTTCTGCACTTTGGTGGTGTTTCACACGTGGATATCGCTGGAAAGAACGCCTTGCACATCAAAGCCATAGGAGTCATCATCTCCACTTTTGCCACACGACCAATGCATGGAGCGACTGTGGACACCTCTACGGCCCTTCCTGGGGGCCGTCGCCTTGCTCCCTGCGCTGCCGGAGCACGCGACGGATCGTCTGTCCGAGCTCCTGGAGGACGACTGGCTTCAGACAAAAAGCATCGATGCCCAAGGCCTGCGCCTTCCCCGCGGTCATGGTCTCACTGAACCCGGTGCAGAGGATGATGGGGAGGGTCGGACGGATGCCGCGGAGAGCCTGGGCCAAGGCCTCCCCGGTCAACTGGGGCATCGTGTAATCCGTAATGACCAAATCAAAGCGCTCGGGAGCCGCCTGGAACACGGCTAAGGCCTCGAGACTGCTGGTCACGGCGACGACCTCATAGCCCAAGGCGGTTAACAGCGCGTGGCCCAGGTCCGCCAACGCTGCTTCATCATCGACGAAGAGGATGCGTTCACGCCCGTGCGGCACGGGCGCCGCGGGACGCGCGCGGGCCACCGGCAGCGCTGCACGCTCGGGGAGATAGACCCGCACCGTGGTGCCGTGGCTGGGCGCGCTCTCTACCGTCATGACGCCGTCATGGCTGGCAATGATCCCATGCACCACAGAGAGGCCCATGCCGGTCCCCTCCCCAGGGCCTTTCGTGGTGAAAAACGGCTCAAAGATGCGGTCCCGGATCTCGGGCGGCATCCCATGCCCCGTATCCTGGACCGTGAGCCGGACGTAAGGGCCGGCCGCGAGGCCTGGCGGCGCAGCGGCGTCCGCGCTGGGCAGGCGGAGGGCCTCCAAGCGGACGTGCAAGGCGCCCCCGGTCTCGCGCATCGCCTGGGCAGCGTTGGTGCAGAGATGCAGGAGCACTTGGCGGAGCTGGCTGGCGTCGGCCAGGACTATGCCGGCCCTGGAGTCCAGGCCCTGGTGGAGGGCGATGGTCGTGGGCAGAGTCGCCCGCAGGAACGGGAGCGTGTCCTGAATGAGGCGCTGGAGCTGCGTGGGAGTCCGCTCTGGCTCGGTGCGGCGGCTGAACGTGAGAATCTGCTGCACGAGCGCGGCGGCCCGCTGACCCGCTTTGCGCACGGCCTGCAGATGGTGCCACGGGGGACTCTCGGCGGGGATGGTGAAGAGCGCCAGCTCAGTGTAGCCCAGAATCGCCGTCAAGATATTGTTGAAATCGTGAGCAATGCCCCCGGCCAGGGTGCCCAGCGCTTCCATCTTCTGCGCCTGCCGCAGCTGGGCTTCGAGCCGCGTGCGTTCCGTCACGTCGCGGGCAATGCCCTGGACCTCACACGGGGCCCCCACCCGGGCGAGGCGTTGGGTACTGACCTCAAGAGTCCGCCGCTGGCCCGCTTTGGTGATAATGTCCACTTCGTACATCGTGGCAGGCAGTTCGGCATGGGTCTGCGCCAGCAGGGGCTGGATCCGCGCCAGGTGCTCAGGCGCCACGAGGTGGCTGATGGGCAGCCCCAGGAGTTCGTCCCGGGTGTACCCGGTCAGCTGTTCGCCCCTGCGGTTCAGCGCCGTGAAGTGGCCCGCCAGGTCATGGGTGTAGAGCATATCATGGGCGTGCTCGAAGAGGGCGCGATAGCGCGCTTCGCTCTCCAGGAGCGCCGCTGCCATCTGCGTACGCTCCGCGATTTCGCGTTCCAACGCGGCATTGGCCGTCATCCGTTCGGCGACGAGCTGTTCGGTGCGGACCGCCCGCCCCGTGAGGACTAGCAGAAAAGCCCCCAACAGGCCCACAAAGAGCACGCCACACGTGAGGATGCTCCATACATACCAGGAGCGGTGCTCGGTGAGATAGGCGCGCGTCGGCGCGACCTGCAGGACCCACCGGCGTCCTGCCATCTCGACGGTGCCGCGCCAGTGCAGTCTGGCGGCGTACTCCCTCTCCGCCTCGCGCAACGAGCGCTCCGGCCCCCCCCAGTGGCGGCTATAGAGGAGGCGTTCGCCCACGGGGGCCAGCGCATCCTCCAGCAGCAGCCCAAGGTTCTCGCGCTCGAAGGTGCGGAGGGCCGCCTCCATCATGGCGCCGACCCGGAACACCCCAGTCACATAGCCGCGCAGGTGCTGGCGGCGCGCCTCCACCGTGTCGGGGGGCAGGCCGGCGCCGTACAGGGGCAGGAAAATGAGCAGCCCAAATTGCTGGCGGGTCTCCTGGACCAGCCTGAGCCGGCCCGTAGCGCGTGGCGCACCCGTATCGCGGGCACCATGCAAGGCTACCAGGCGATCGGGGGCTGACGCCACATCATACCCCAACGCGCTCTTATTCCCTGTAGACGGCTCGATGTAGGTGACGGCCACATACTCTGGGCGTGCCGCTGCCCGCACGAGCTGCCCCTGCGCGTCCTGTTCCGTAATCTGGAACCCCGGAGAGCTCTCCTGTCGCATCGCCGCCTCGTAGGCGCTGCGCTCCCCATCCGACACGCGGCGGTCCCACGACAGGGCCTGCATGCCGGGATAGCGGGCGAATAACCGCTGAACAAAGGTGCGAAATTCATGCCGACGCACCTCGGGGGCACTGGCGTAGAAGCTCTCGATGGCATGCAGCGCATCAAGGTAGCCGTCCAAGCTCTGCCGTAAGGTGTCGGCTAGGGTGTGCGCCCACCGCGTAAAGTCCAGCTGCATGCGGGTCTGTTCCACGGCCCGCGCATGCACAAAAAAGATGACCACGAGGACGAACGCGACCCCGAGGGGCAGCACCACGGTGCACTGGCGGCGGCGCCAGACCGAGCGCGGTGCGGCCGTCCACACCAGCAGCAGCGGGATCACCACGAGGGTGCCGATCGTATCCCCCACCCACCAAGTCCACCAGTGCACAAGGCCCGTGGGCCACGGGATGAGCCCGCCCGCGAGCAGGCTCGTGACCCCCCAGGTGGCCCCGATCAGGCAACTCACGGGTCCTCCCAGCAGCAGGAAGGCGGCGACCTTGCGTCCCTGGTCCAGCGCCGTGGGAAAGCCCACCACGCGGCGCACCAGCCACACCCCCACCAGGGCCTGCAGCGCCGTGCCCAGGCCGAGACTCGTCGGCAGCGCGAGAGACGTGAGGAGTGTGACCACGGTGGTGGGATCGAAGGCGGTCCAGACATTGGCCAGAAACGAGCCGAGGACAATCCCGGGCCACACCCGTGCCCCGCACAGTAGGATCGCGGCGAAGGCAAGGCCCGCCGGCGGCCAGATGGCCGTGGCATACCCTGGGGGGATGGCGAGAAGCAGGGCCAGCCTCCCGGTCGCCCAGTAGGCTGCGGCGATCCCACTGACCAGCACGAGGGAGGGGAGGCGCTGCCAGAGGTCGGCGCTCATGCTGCGGCCCGTTCTGGCGTGACCATAGGACGGCGGTGCCGTGCCGCGCATGGCTTCCAGGGGCTGCGGGGTATGCGGTGCGGGATCTTCCACCAATCTGTTCTCCTCGTGCATGGGTGCAGGCCCCACGGCACGCTCCACAGGTCCCCGTGAGAGGAGGGCAAGGATACAGGCAGACCCGCAGAGCCAAGCAGTCCTTGGCACGCCACGGCTTCCGATGGGCGTTTTCGGCCACAGACGTCCGTGACGCTCAAGCGCTGCACGCGTGTTTCTCCCAGGCAGTCCTGCTGCACTCGGGTCCTATGCTGCTGACAAAGATAGCATAGTGACGAGAGGGTATTTTGTGACCTGTGAACGCTAGATTTATACAGCGGCCAGGCATCGCTGTAAAGGATAAACTGCACAGGTGGCGAGTGTTCGGTAACATATCCAGGGGGCGCTCAATGGCTCACACTTTGTCGCGCGTCACGTCTGGCGGAGGCGCGGCATGTCCCCTCTCTGTGGTAGGGCTCCTCACCTGCAAAGCCGCGTGCCTCTTCCATGGCTTCTCGTGCCCATGGCCCCTACCTTCGACGTTCTACAAACTGCGAGACATTGAGCAATGGGGGTTGGCCCCGATCGGCTCACCCGTCACGGGTTGATGGGGCGATGCGGGGCAGCACCATCTCCACCGTAGTCCCCTGATTCACGCTGGTCGTGATCTCCACTGTACCGCCGTGCTGCTTGACCAGTCCATACACCTGGCTGAGCCCCAGTCCGGTGCCCTGGCCGATATGCTTGGTGGTGAAAAAGGGTTCAAAGGCTCGGGCCAGCACCTCCGGGGCCATGCCCATGCCCGTATCCGATACCGCAATGCCAATATAATCGCCCCCGGCCCGATTAGTCGTTGTCGCCAATCCGGGCAGGTTGCGGGTCTCAATAGTCAACGTGCCGCCGTGCGGCATGGCATCGCGGGCGTTAATCACCAAATTCAGCAGCGCCAGCTCCAACTGGTTCTGATCCACCTCTGCCGGCCACAAGTCGTGTGCCAACCGGAGTTCCACACTAATCAGGCCCCCCAGAGGCCGCGTCATCAGTTCATCCATGCCACCAATCAGCGCGTTGAGATCCGTCGCCACCAGGTGCAGATGTTGCTTGCGGGCAAAGGCCAACAGGTGTTGCGTCAGACTGCCGCTGCGTTCCGCCGCTTTCAGCGCGGCATTGAGCTTGCGGCGGCCCGCCTCATCCGTCACATGCCGTTCCAGCAGGGTCAGGTTGCCAATGAGCACGGTCAGCAGGCTGTTAAAATCGTGGGCGACGCCCCCGGCCAGTTGGCCCACCACCTGCATCTTCTGGGCCTGGAGGAGGGTTTCCTCCGCCTCGCGCCGAAAGCGGGCCATGGCCAGATTCGACCGTATCCGGGCCAGGAGTTCCTTGGCACTGAATGGCTTCACTAGATAGTCATCCGCGCCGGCTTCCAGTCCCTCGATGCTGGCTTCCTCCCCGGCACGGGCCGACAGCATGATGATCGGCACGGTCCGCATCTTGGGCTCCTGGCGCAGGTGGTCCACCAGCGCAAACCCATCCAGCCCCGGCATCATCACATCGGTCAGGACCAGATCGGGCGGGCGCTGCCCGATGGCTGCCAGGGCAGCAGCGCCGTTGGGGACGGCCGTCACGTCATAATACGGCGACAGTAACCGTTTGACGTAGGCCAGCATGTCGGTGTTATCATCGGCTAGCACAATGTGGGGCTTCATCACGGCTGTCCCGGCGATTGAGGCGACGCCTGCCCCGGCGTGGGCCGTTGCCAGCAGGCACGCAGGCTCTGCTTCTGCATGCGCCTCAGGCAGCCAGCGGAGTGCTTCCTCCACGAACGGCGAGGGGCCAGTCGGGGCTGTGGCCGGTGCCCCACCTTCCCGGATGCGCTCCGGCGGCAGGTGAGCCCTCCCAAGCGGGATCGACACGGTAAACACCGTGCCCTGGGTGAGGCGGCTTTCCACCCCCACCGTGCCGCCATGGAGCTCTACCAGTTCTTTGACCAGGGCCAGGCCAATGCCGGTCCCCTCATGGGTGCGGCTGTAGGTGTTCTTTATCCGGTGAAACCGGTCAAAGACTTTAGGCAATTCCTCTGGGGCAATCCCGGTGCCGGTATCCGCGACCTGCAGGACGGCCTGGTGCTCGTCTGCCGTCAGCGACACGGTGATGCGACCCTCGCATGTGAACTTAAAGGCATTGGAAATCAGGTTGAGTACAATGTTTTCCCACATGTCCCGATCGACATAGACCATGTCCGGCAGGGGGGGACAGTGCACGGTCAAGGTCAGGCCGGCTTTTTCCACGACCGAGCGGAACACACTGGCCAGATCCGCCGTGAAAGCAGCGACATCGATGGGTTGGTAGGTGGCCTGCATGCGACCGGCTTCGAGGCGGGAAAAATCCAGCAGTGCATTGACCAGCCGCAGCAGCCGTAGGCCGTTGCGGTATACCATCGCCACATGCTCCTGGTCGGCCGGGGCCAGCCGTGCGGCATGTCCCAGCATCTCCTCCAGCGGCCCCAGCATCAAGGTAAGCGGGGTCCGAAACTCGTGGCTGACGTTGCTGAAAAAGGCGGTTTTTGCGCGGTCCAGTGCGGCGAGGGCTTCGGCACGCTGGCGTTCCTGTTCGTAGGCTTGGGCGTTGGCAATGGCGGTAGCCACCTGGGCAGTCACCAGGTGCAAAAACTCCCGGTATTGCTCATCCAGTGCCCGCCGCGGGCTCACCCCGGCAATCACAAAGCCCACCGTGCGGGCATTGGTGGGGGTCCTCATGGGCATGACCAGGGCAGCCCGCGGCGATTCTGGCCAGGGGCCACCGGGAAGCGGCCCAAAACGGTCCATCAGGTCATCGACTACCTGAGTACCCGAGGCCATGGCTTGCGGCAAGGGCCATAGGTGGAGGGCCTCATGAATAGCCACGTCGAGGAGCCGGGGACTCGCCGGTGCATCGGCCTGGATGCCGGCCGTCGCCACCAGTGTTGCCTGAGAGGCCGTGTCGTCCAACAGGTAGAGCAAGGCAAAGGGAATGTCGGCGGCACTCTGGGCCAAGGTGTGGGCGGCAATCCGGCAGGCTTCTGCGGGTGCGCGGGCCTCCGAGGCCCGTGCGCCCAGCTCCCGCAATGTTGTGAGGCGGCGCTCCCCCAGCACCTGCCCGGTGGTTTCGGAAATGGTAATCAAAAGCCCGTCCACGGTGCCGTGATCGCCACGCAAGGGTGAATAGGCGATTAAACAGTAGACTTCCTCCAGGTACCCGAAGCGGAGCACCGGAAAATGCTGGCTTGCGGTCAGCACCGCCTTGCCGGTCTCCTTGACACTCCGAAACACCGGTTCCAGAATGGTATGCCAAATTTCGGACCAGGTATCGCGGCAGCGGCTGCCCAGCATCATCGGATGGTTGTAGCCGGCAATGGGGATAAAGGCATCGTTGTAGAATTCAATATCGTCCTGGCCCCACATCATCGCCATGGGAAAGCTGTTGGGGAGTATCATGCCGACCGCAGCCCGCAGGCTTTGGGGCCATGCGGCAATGGGCCCAAGCGGGGTGGTGGACCAATCATAGGCGTAAATGCGGGCGGCCATCTCGCTTCCGTCGAGCATGGACTGCGGCCAGGGCAGGGAGGAAGGCCGGTGCTCCGGTTGCGAGGGCATCTCAGTCACACTCATCGTGGTCCCCCTTTCGCCGTGACATGCCGGAGGAGACCTGTTCCAGCGCCCTGCGAATGGTGGTGATCAGCTTGTCCGGTGTATAGGGCTTGAGCAGGATGTCAAACGCGTGATGCGCGGGGTTTTCCAGCAGCTCGCTGGCAAAGCCGGTGGTCAGGATCACGGGCAATCCCGGCCGCCTGTGTTGGGCTTCCTGGGCCAGGGCTAGGCCGTTCAGGCTGCCGGGAACGCGGATGTCGGAAAACATCAGATCGATCCGACACGTGCTGTCTGTCAGGTAGTGCAGGGCCTCTGCAGTGTTGGAAGCCGGCAGCACGCGGTAGCCGACTTCACTCAGCACATCCACCACATGGTCGAGGAGTAACGGCTCGTCTTCAAGGACCAGAATGGTCTGCAAAGCATCCATGAGGTCATCCTCCAGACGGGCTGGAAAAACCAAGTTATACACCGTTGAGGGGCTGCCTCGTACTGCACTCGTACTGCGACACCATTCCTGTTCAGCCCTGCCACAGATGCTACGATGGCCCATCATACACCTGTGGGTGCCAAAAACAAGTCCTCGCCTCCTCGGTGGTGGATGGCATCACCTCCTCGACAAGCCTCCAGAATGACCCAGGTTGTGTTGGCGGTGCGAGTGGCCCTGGTTTCCCATAGGGTCGTGCACCGCATACCCGCCCGTCTCCACCCACTGTAGGAGCCCGTTCCAGATTCCATCGAATTTAGTGGTAAAATTCCAACCTACTGATATTATTGCTGTTATTGCACGGCTCGTTTGTGGAGTTAGGAAATTCGGGCGTGTTGCAGATGTGGAGTGAGGGGTTTCACACAGGCTGAAAAGGTTCAAGGAGCGTGCCAGTGTCTGACCGGCCCATCATGCTACAGATCGACTACGAGCCTGAAGGCCAGGTCGAAAACGTCGGGGACATGCCGGGTCAACATGAACCGCCCGCTCCATCATTGTGGCCTACCGCTGGTGTTCGAGGCGGACGTTTCCGTGGTCCGCAGTGTGGAAGGCGTGAGAACGCGCCACGTGCACATGTTTGGGAACGTCTAAGACGAGCTGGTTGCGGGACGGCGGCTGGGACTGGCCGCGGAACGCTCCGGGGCTTAGCCGGGCTGGACCGCAAGGATGCATCAGCGCGAGCTGCAGACTGAGGAGAAGCAACATGGCCAAAAGAAAAGATAGCCCTCCCGCCCCGGGTGGGAAGAGGGCGACGAGTCGCCACGGAGGAGACCGATCATGACATACGCACTGTGGATCGTTCAGGGGCTGCTGGCGCTCATCTTTCTGTTCGCCGGTGGCATGAAGCTGGTCATGCCGCTTGAGGCGCTGACAGGGGAGATGCCGCTGCCGGGCTGGTTCATACGGTTCATTGGCGTGGCCGAGGTGCTCGGTGCGCTCGGGCTAATCCTCCCCGGGCTCCTGCATATTCGGCCGGGCTTGACACCGCTGGCCGCCGCCGGGCTGGGGCTCATCATGATCGGTGCGATAGTGTTCACGCTGGCGGGTGGTGCTGTCGCGCCAGCGCTGATTCCGTTGGTGGTGGGGCTCCTTGCGGCCTTCATCGTCTACGGCCGCTGGCGGCTGATGCCGCCTCGCTGACCCGCTGGTTCCCGTAACATTGCTGCTGGGTACCGTCCTCTCGTGGGGTTTAGCTCGGACGCTTAAATCTGATTGAGACGGCTCAGAGCACGCCGTCACGCTGACCTAGCCCTGCGCCTGCCCGAAATGCCTCGGAGCGATTTAGAGGAATCCCGCCTGCTGTGCAGATTTCACTCCGACTTCCACAAGCTGAGTGACTTGCTCGGTAATATCTTGTGAGGCAGGCGTTGTTATCCTGCTCGACCACATCAGGCGCTCGGTCTCGACATCGGTCAAGGTCATGTCCGCCGCGTACGCTGTATTGACTTGTTCGCCGCCACTGCTTCAACATGGTATATATAGATATAAACATTAGTCTTAGGAAGACTGCTGCCCTCTACTGTCTTTCTCAGTGCTGACTTCCGCAATCCTCGGCTGGCTTATGTCCTGTTGGAGTACATTGGCTACGGACGAGTGCATTAAGTGCGGATCCTTTGGTAGGTCTTCGCCCCAATTTTTACTGAGCCATTGGAGCCATTTGTTAGTCCGCGTATTTTGCTCGATTTGCTCCTGTTTCTGCCCAATGGAAAATTCGTCTATCATGACTGCTTCTGGTGAGAAATCTGCCTTCCACCACTCGGTCTTCATAAAGGAGAGATGCGATGCGCACAACTGCGAGGAGTAAGAACTTATTTTACAACTCGTACTATGAAGTCAAGCAGATCATGCCAGCAACCGGCTGGCAGATGCTCATCGGGGAGCCTACCGTGTACATTGGCGACGACGGAGAGGAAGAGGACGGTGGCATGGACTACCGCCTCAGTCCTGTCTATGCCCTGGCATTGGCGCGTATAGAACCACCGGAAGACCCAAGTGAGTGGGATTGCCCACGGTATCACATCTACAAGCATCTGTATGACGAAAATGGCAGCCTGGCTGGGATATCGTCGGCATGGTTTATAGCCCCAACTGTGGCTGGAGTGTTGCCAACAGATACACGTATTTCATCTGCCTTGTGCCTCCAGACATGACCATGCAAGAGGCGCTCGATGCCATTGGGCAACAGCAGCTCGATCGCATACGGAGACGCATACTTAAAGAAATGGCTTCCGCCTGTGAGTAGCATTGGACTACCAGAAACTCACCGCCCGCTCCGATAAGCGGGAGTATGTCACGCATGGAAGGCTATGTCGATAGGAGGTAGTTATCGACGGGGAGAGGCCGAGACGGACAAGGGGGTGTGATATAATGCAGGAAAGGCAGATGGTTTGTCTAAGCGTATCTCAAAGGAGGTGTGCAGCAGATGGCGAAAGAACTAAGACATATTGATATTAGCAGCAGTCCAGAACTCTTGAAGCTGGTGCAAGAAGTGCGAAACACCAATGAGCCAAGCATCCTACGACAGGAGAATGAGGACGTGGCGCTTCTCTCCCCTGTGCCAGCAAAGAAACGAGCAAAGACCAAGGCCAAACCGGTGACCAGTGAGGACGCGCTGTTTCGGCTCATTGGCATTGGCAAAAGCGGTATCCCTGGCGGTGTATCAGGCAAAAAGCACGAATACCTTGCTCGCGCTTATCGCCCACGGTAATTTATGCCCCTTCCCCCGCTTCCGCTTCGAGAACGCCGAGTCTTTGTTGATAGCTCTGCCTATCTTGCGCTCCTTGATACAGATGATGAGCATCACAGGGAAGCTATAGAGACCCTCCAGGAGCTTGCAGCGGCTCGCTACCGCCAGTTCACGACCAATGTATTACTGATCGAATCCCATGCCCTGATCCTCTCCGTGCTTGGTCGTGACCGGGCATCCCAGTTTCTCAGAGACATGGAGGAGAGTAACACTGTGGTTATTCGTGCGCGTGCTGCAGATGAGGAACGAGCTAAACAGATTCTCTTTCAGTATACGGA
>Ga0111538_10010835_pt1 | contig 12111 bp, 10 predicted proteins | sample SoiMethybrSBSTD1_FD_79669 | JGI IMG/M metagenome (GOLD analysis project Ga0111538, IMG submission 79669) | Bulk soil microbial communities from a Populus tree surrounding site in Tennessee, USA - Soil MetaG P. TD hybrid SBSTD1 (version 2)... | ecosystem: Environmental > Terrestrial > Soil >...
ACCTGGGTCCTGGAGTCCACAGCGGCGAGAATCTCCGCGGCACAAGCCACCAGCTGCGACTTCATTTTCATATCGCTATGACTGGTGATGTGGTCTTCGCTGAAACGGCTATCGAGCTTCGGCTTGAAAATCTGTACGCGTTGCCTTGCGATCTGGGCGCGTCGAAGCCGGCGGATCAGCTCTTCGCTTTTGCCGCTGAACATGCTGCCGCAGATGACTTCGATCCAGCCGAGATTGCCGCGCAGATACGAAAGTTGCTCCGACATAAGGAAAGGGAAGGAATTATACGCTGTATAATGGCGTAGCGTATGGCCCAAATCCCGCGTCGTCAGTCGATTCCCGCAAAAGTCGGCAATGTTTGGATTGGAGGCGATTACCCCATCCGTGTCCAGTCGATGACGAACACGGACACCGCCGACGTCGATTCCACTGCCAAGCAGATCGAAGCGCTGGCTTCAGCGGGTTCAGAACTCGTCCGCATAACCGTCAACACGCGTGAGGCCGCAGCCGCAGTTCCCGCAATCGTCAACCGCCTGAAAGATCGTTCCGTCGACACCCCGATCATTGGCGACTTCCATTACAACGGGCACATTCTTCTGCGTGAGTATCCGGCCTGCGCCGCGGCACTGGACAAATACCGCATCAACCCGGGGAACGTCGGTATGGGACGGCAGCACGACGACAACTTCCGCGCGATTATCGATATCGCCAACAGTAACGGCAAAGCGGTCCGTATTGGCGTGAACTGGGGGTCACTCGATCAATCTCTGGTCACCCGCCTCATGGATGAGAATGCGAAAACGGGATCTCCGAAAGACGCCAACGAAGTGGTGATGGACGCGATGGTACGCAGTGCGGTCGAATCGGCACAGATGGCCCAGGCCTATGGAATGACGCCCGATCGCATTATCCTCAGCGCGAAAGTTTCGGGAGTTCAAGACCTGATCGATGTTTATCGAAGACTGGCCCGGGAATCTCAATACGCCTTACACCTCGGCCTGACTGAAGCGGGCATGGGACGGCGAGGAATCGTCTCGAGCGCGGCGGCGTTGTCCATCCTCCTGCAGGAAGGTATCGGCGATACGATCCGCGTCAGTCTGACGCCGGCGCCCGGCGGAGATCGTACCGAAGAAGTACGCACCTGTCAGGATGTGCTTCAGAGCCTGGGTCTCAGAACGTTTTCGCCCCAGGTCACCGCGTGCCCCGGCTGCGGACGTACGACGAGCACCTTATTCCAGGAAATGGCGAGCGACATCGAGACCTATCTCACGGATCGCATGCCGGCATGGAGGCAGAGTTATACCGGAGTCGAGTCCTTGAAAGTGGCCGTGATGGGCTGCGTTGTGAATGGACCGGGGGAGTCCAAGCATGCCGATATCGGGATCTCGCTTCCGGGAACTGGTGAAGAACCAAAAGCTCCCGTGTATATTGATGGGCGTTTGATGACAACGTTGAAGGGGCCCTCGATTGTCTCGGACTTCATTCGGATTCTGGAGGAGTACGTGGAACAGCGGTACGTTGCAGTCTCAGGGAAGAGCTAGTGGAAGACCTCAATTTCAATCGCATCGTTTCACAACAATTCGACAACGCGGCCAAGTACCTGAAGACTCCGCCCGCGCTTCTGGCCCAGATCAAGGCCTGCAAGAACGTCTACTACTTTCAGTTCCCCGTCCGTTTTGGCGGCGACCACTACGAAATATTCGAGGGCTGGCGAGCGGAGCACAGCCAGCATATGAAGCCCTGCAAGGGCGGCACACGGTACAGCGAAATGGTGAGCGCCGATGAGATTATGGCCCTTGCCGCGCTGATGACTTACAAGTGCGCGATTGTTGACGTTCCCTTTGGAGGCTCGAAAGGTGGCGTCAAGTTCAATCCAAAGAAGTACTCGCCTGAACAGATCGAAAAGATCACTCGACGTTTCACGGCGGAACTGATCCGCAAGGAATTCATCGGTCCGGGAGAGAACGTTCCCGGCCCCGACGTCGGCACGGGTGAGCGGGAAATGGCCTGGATGGTCGATACGTACGACGCCTTCTTCCCGGGAGGGATCGACAACCTCGCATGCGTGACTGGAAAACCCACGTCGCAGGGAGGCATTGCCGGGCGTCGCGAGGCAACCGGCCGCGGCGTCCAGTTCGGGATACGCGAAGCCTTCCGGTATAAGGAAGACTGCGACAAGCTCGGATTGTCGACAGGATTGGATGGCAAGAGAATCGCGATTCAGGGCTTTGGAAACGTCGGCTATCATGCCGCGCGATTCCTCTCTGAAGAGGATGGCTGCCGCATTGTCGGGATGGGAGAGTGGGACGGGTGCGTCGTCAACCCGAACGGGCTGAATATTCAGGAGCTCGATGAGTTTAGAAAGACGACAGGCTCGATTCGAAACTTCCCAAATGGCACAACTCTGCCGAGCGACGCAATCTGGGATACCGATTGCGACATTCTCATCCCCGCTGCCCTCGAAAACCAGATCAACATGGAGAACTGTCATCGCATTCGAGCAAGAGTTCTTGCGGAAGGCGCCAACGGTCCCACGACTCCCAAGGCGGAAGATGTTTTGCGGCAACGCGGAGTCATGATTATTCCGGACATCTTTCTCAATGCGGGTGGCGTTACGGTCTCGTACTTCGAGTGGGGAAAAAATCTGTCCCACATGCGCTTTGGCCGGCTGCAAAAACGGCTCGAGGAGATGAAGAACCAGAAGCTGGTTGCGGCTATCGAGAATCTGATTGGGAAGCAGTTTTCTGCCGCGGACCGCAACTTCCTGGCGCATGGCCCTGATGAGATCGACCTTGTGAACTCCGGCCTGGAAGAAACGATGCTGCACGCGTATCGCGAAATCCGGAACGTGCATTTGACGCGAGCGCCGAATGAGAGCATGCGTGTGGCGGCGTTCATGATTGCGATCGAACGCGTGGCGATGACCTACGAGCAGTTGGGGATCTTTCCGTAGGGATTTCCCTGACCACCGACCACAAATGAACAATGAACATTGAACGGTGAACATTGAACATTATCTTTGGCACACAATGTTCAATGTTCACCGTTCAATGTTCACTGTTCATTTGTGGGCAGGGGCAGGATTCGCTACTTCTCCGGAAGCACGACCTCAAACCGCGCGACATTCGACTTCCTTCCGCTACCGACTTCCTCCACCCAAAGTTCGTACGTCCCGGCGAGAAAGAGATACGTGTCAATGACGTGTGTGAATTCGCCCTTGTCGTCCGTCAGGAGACGCAAACCCGGGAATTCCGTTCCGTCGGGTCGCTTCAAATGCGAAATAACATTCGCCTTTGGACTGAAGCCGGTCCCGGACATCGTAACGTGGCCACGATCCGCAACCTTGTCGCGGGAAAGTTTGATCGTTGGGTTTGTTTGCGCACACACAGTTAGGCAAAACGACAGCAAGGAGACGACGAGCAGGAAAACCCGCCGCGAATGACGCGGCGCACACGGATTGGAGCTAGCGTGCAATTTTCCCCTACGGCGCGAGCGTCACCTCGAATTTCGCGACATTGGATGTGGCGCCCGTCGTGCTATCGATAACCCAGACTTCATGGACTCCCGGCGCAAGAAGCAGCGTGTCGATCTCGTGCGTGATTTTGCCTTCGCTATCGGTCAACATCGGCAACACGGCAAACTCTGTGCCGTTCGGCCTCTTTAGATGAGAGCGAATGTCGGCTTTCGGAGTGAATCCTTCCCCCTTCATGCCGACCCATCCTTTGTGAACAACGCGGTCCGTCGAAAGCGTGATCTTAGGCGTCTGTGAACCGCCGGAGCAGCCCACCAGATTGAATGAAAGAAGGAAAACCAGTAACAGCAAAGCGGTGGATTTGAAGTTCATTTATAAATGCCCACAAACAAAAGAGGCGCAAGAAAGAATCTTTCCTGCGCCTCCCTTTAATTAACGAACGCTCCTTTTACGTCAGCCAGGTATATCCGGCATTCTTCAAAGGAAGTGTGCGAATCCGCACGCCGGTGGCGTGGAAGATCGCGTTGGTGATCGCGGGAACCGCGGGCGGCAAAGACGGCTCGCCGAGACCGGTCGGGTTGTTGTCCGACAGGACGAACTTCACCTCAACCAATCCCGCCGGAACATGGCTCATTCGAGTCGGGTTGTATTCGGGGAAGTTCTTCTGGACGACGGCGCCCTTATCGATCGTGATTTCCCAGTTCATGACGTGGCTCATGCCTTCGATAAATCCGCCGTCCACGAGGTTCACCGCCATGCTGGGGTTCACGATTTGACGGCCGATATCGACTGCGGCCCATGCCTTGTTGATCTTGATTTTCTTGTTGGCATCCACCGCAGCCTCGACGACATAGGCCACATATCCGGCATGTGCGAACTGGAAGGCAACGCCCATGCCCGTGCCGCGAGGCAGGCCCTTACGCCGCGTATCCCAATTCGACATCTGCCGGACTGCTTCGAGAACGCCGATGGCTCGTGCGGCGCTGAATCCGCCACCGCCACCACCTCGTCCACCAGCAGCTGCTGGATCGGGAGCCACGGGCGAATTCAGAACGTCGAGCCGCCACTGCAAAGGATCCTTACCCGCTGCGACTGCCAGTTCATCGATGAAGCCCTGCATCGCGAAAGTCGTGCCGTTGGTTCCTGGTGCGCGCAGCGCACCGGTCGGAATACCGAATGGCGTAATCGCTCCCGAGGTCACCGAGAAATTCGGCACGAAGCCTCTCGGAAACTCGTTCGCAGGAACCGGGGTCTGGGTGACTGTTGCCACGAAATCGCGAAACGCCGTTAGCTTGCCGGAAGCATCCACGGCGCCCTTGAAGTAGTGATAGCCACCAGGTCTGTAATTGTCGTGAGCCATATCGTCTTCACGAGTCCAGAGCAATTTGACCGGAACGCTCGGCTGCCCCGCGGCCGTTCTTTCATCCGCGACCATTCGAGCAATCTTGGAAACTTCGATGTCGTACTCGCTGACGAGACGACGGCCAAAGCCACCGCCGGCACGCACAAGGTGCATGGTGACGTTCGCGCCGGTGATGCCGGCCGCAACGCCACAGGGATCCACGTTCGGAATCTGGCTTGGCGACCAGATTTCCAGTTTTCCATTCTGGAAGTGAGCCGTAGAGTTTTGGGGTTCCAGGGGAGCGTGTGCGATCAGCGGGAAGTAGTATTCCGCCTCGACTACTTTGGCTCCTGGAGCGGTGTACGCTGCATCGACGTTACCGACGACGGCTGCACCCTGACCTCCGCCTGCGGGCGCTTGAGCAGCTTGTGTAGACAAGTCTTTTGCCTTTGCAGAGAAGCCGAGCGTGCTCTGCGCAGCAACCGGACCCTCATCCCAAGTTACCTTGAGACTCTTTCGAGCGTTGTTCGCGATCCACCAATTGTCAGCAACGATCGCAACGCCGGAAGCCCAGGTAGCGCCGCCACCACCACCGCCACGCCCTCCGCCAGCACCAGGTGCTGCGGGAGCCGGAGGATCCACGATGAAGGCATGACGAACGCCCGCGATTTTCTTGATCTCATCGAGATTGGCGCCCGTCGCTCGCCCGCCAAACACGGGGCACTTTTCAAGGATCGCGTGCAACATGTTCGGAGGATTCACGTCCACGCTGAACGATGGCTTTCCGGTCACGATGGCCAGGTTGTCGATACTCGGCAACGCCTTTCCGATGATCTTGAAATCCTTGGGATCCTTCAGCGGAATGTTTGCGGGCAACTGCATCGTCGCGGCTTTCGCAGCGAGCGATCCATAGGTCGCGGTTCTGTTCGAACCCGCGTGGCGGACCACGCCGGAGGCCGTGGTCAATTCGGTAACGGGCACGCTCCAGTTTTCCGCGGCGGCTGCCAGGACCAGCGCGCGGCCTGCGGCACCGATCTGGCGCATGGGTGCATAGTTGCTCGGGATGGCCGTGCTTCCGCCTTCAATCTGCTGACCGTATTTCGCTTGATCGCGATCGGCCTGCTGAACGGTCACCTGGTTCCAATCCACATCCAACTCATCCGCGATGATCATCGGCAGCGCATTGCGAATACCCTGACCCGTTTCGGGGTTCTTCGCCATCACGATAAAGGTGTTGTTCGGATTGATCGTGATGTAGTTGCTCGGCACGGGAGCTGCGGCTGGGCCACCAGGACCACGCTGCTGAGACAGGGCCTCTGGCACGTACATACCAATCATCAGACCACCGCCGGCGAGGGCTGTGACCTGCAGGAAGGAACGTCGATCGAGTTGCTTCGTGTTAAGTGTGTTTTTCATGGTTCCCCCTTATGCCCTTCTCCCGCCGTTAGCGGCCAGGTGAATCGCTTCACGGATTCTGAGATAGGTTCCGCATCGGCAAACGTTGCCGGTCATTGCGGTGTTGATCTGTGCATCGGTGGGTCGAGGCGTACTGCGCAATAAAGCGGCGGCGGACATGATCTGTCCTGCCTGGCAGTAACCGCACTGGGGTACGTCCACTTCCATCCAGGCCTTCTGAAGCGGATGAGATCCGTCAGCGGACAATCCTTCGATAGTCGTGATCGCCTGATTCACCGTGGAGACCTGCGTCTGACAGCTGCGCCGGGCCTCGCCATTGATTTGCACCGTGCATGCGCCGCAGGCTCCGACGCCGCACCCGAACTTCGTGCCTTTCAAATTGAGAGTATCGCGCAGCACCCAGAGCAACGGCATGTCTGCCGGCACATCCACCGTCTGCTGTCTCCCGTTTACGTTCAGTCTGTAATTGGGCATAACTAACCGTCCTTCCGTTTAGGAAACTGAGGGGCGCCACAAGGCGCAAAGTTGTCGCGTGTACGATCCATTCCCCGTTTTTCCCCGTAACCTTATGCGAAATCGTAGGCATGGATCAAGCTGAACTTGTGTGATAGCTTGACGCCAATTTCGGCATCAAATATTAACTTTCTCGGGAGGGGGCACCATGATAAGCAGCATCGCTTTAATGGTTCTCGGTGGGGTAGCTGCTGCTGCCACGCCATGTGAAAATCTGGCAACGATCAAACTGTCTGATGCCACGATCACCAGCGTGGCCATCATTCCTGAAGGTCCGCCTCCAGCGCGGGGCGGTGGTGGTGGTGGTGCAGGTGCCAGGGGCGGGGGAGCACGGGGTGGAGGAGCTCGCGGTGGCGGAGCCGGTGCCCCGAATGCTGCAGTGCCTCCGGCCGCTCCAGGCCCGCCTCCTGCAAATATTCCGGCGCACTGCCGCGTCCTGTTGGATTTGAAGCCAAGTTCAGACTCCCTCATTAAAATGGAGCTCTGGCTCCCAACCCAGAACTGGAATGGCAAGTTCATGGGTGTCGGAAACGGCGGATTTGCCGGTTCCATACAGGGCCGAACGGGCGACATGCCTCAAGCCCTTCGCCTCGGCTATGCCACTGCCGGTACCGACACCGGCCATCAGGATCAAGGCGGAGCCTGGGCGATCGGTCATCCTGAAAAGATGATCGACTTCGGCTACCGCGCGACGCATGAAATGACCCTGAAGGCCAAGCAGATCGTTAAAGCCTTCTACGACGACAATCCGAAGTACTCCTACTTCAAGGGATGCTCCACCGGCGGGCGTATGGCCTTGATGGAAGCTCAGCGCTATCCAAACGACTATGACGGCATCATTGCGGGTTCACTCGCCAGCCGCCACATCCATATGTGGACCGCAGGTGTCGCACGATCCGTCGAGCTGACGCGCCATCCGGAAGCAGGCTTCTCGGCAGAGAAAGCGGCTCTGGTGAATCAAATGGTCACAACGACCTGCGACACGCTCAAGGAAGGATTTCTCAACAATCCCCGCCAATGCAAAGTGGACTTCTCCAAATTGCTTTGCCCCGCGGGTAAAGACGACAACAGTTGCCTGACAGCCCCTCAATTGAAGACCGTCGAAACGTTCTATGGCGGCGTGAAAAACTCAAAAGGCGAACTTATCTTTTCCGGACAGGCGCTCGGCAATCCCGTTGGCGCTCAGCGCGGCAACCCTGACGGCCCCGGCGGTACATTCGATCTCGTTCGAATTGCGTACAACGATCCGAATATCGACTGGCATAAGTTCGACCTCGATCGAGATATGAAGTTCCTCGACGAAAAGATCGGCTATGTCGACGCCGTGAATCCGGACCTCGGCAAGTTCAAAGGAAGCGGTGGAAAACTCCTGCTTACCCACGGGTGGGCCGATACAGGAATCACTCCCGAAACCACGATCTGGTATTACGATTCCGTTCTGGACAAGATGGGCCGGAATCAAAGCGACTGGATGCGCCTCTTCATGGTTCCGGGAATGGGACATTGCGGTGGCGGCCCCGGTGTCAATACGTTCGACTCCATCGGTACAATCGAGAACTGGGTCGAAAAGGGCATCGCGCCCGATCAAATGATGGGGCGAGGCGCCCAGGGCCTGACCCGGCCACTGTGCCCCTATCCTCAATATGCCGAATACAAAGGATCCGGCGATCTGAAAGATGCCTCGAACTGGGCATGCAAAGCGCCGGCAGCGGAAACCAGGTCGAAATAATGCAACTCATACGGAGAACACAATAATGATCGCGACACTAACACTTGCAGTCATGGCCGGCGCCACTCTCGCCGCAACTCCTTGCGAAGGACTGAAGACGATTTCGTTGCCGAACACAACAATCACGACGTCTGAATTCATTCCGGAAGGGCCGCAGCAACTCCCCGCTCGAGGAGGCGGAGGCGCCGCAGCTCCTCGTGGTGACGGAGCAGGCAGAGGCCAGGCTCCAGGCGCGCCTCAGGGTGGAGCACCCGCGGCAGCGGGGGCACGAGGCGATGGTGGTGCAAGGGGAGGCGGTGGTGGACGGGGAGGTGGCCAACCTCAAATCCTTCCAGCACACTGCCGTGTTGTTGCAGTCCTGAAACCCACGCCGGATTCGCTCATCAACATGGAGCTCTGGCTCCCAGCGGCAGACAAATGGAACGGGAAATATCTCTCCGTCGGCAACGGCGGATGGGCAGGCTCTATTCAGGGCTTAACGAACGGAATGCCCGCAGCCCTTCGCGCAGGATATGCGACGGCAGGCAACGACACAGGGCACGAGGGGGGCAATGGAACTTTTGCCCTCGGTCACCCCGAGAAGCTCGTGGACTTTGCCTATCGCGCCATGCACGAAATGACGGTGCAGTCGAAGGCCCTCGTGAAGACGTTTTATGATCGCAGCGCCACTCTCTCGTACTACAACGGCTGCTCCACCGGCGGACGTCAAGGTTTGATGGCCGCACAGCGGTATCCCGAAGACTTCGACGCCATCATTGCCGGCGCGCCCGCGAACGAACACACGTACATGCACGGCGGCGACATCTCCCGCATGACCGACATCTATAAAGACCCAGAAGGATTCATACCCGAGGCGAAGCAATCAATGCTGGCAAAGGCCGTCATGAACGCCTGCGATGCGAACGACGGTGTAAAAGACAACCTCATTACCAATCCGCCATCCTGCAAGTTTGACCCCGCAGTGTTGCAGTGCAAATCCGGCGACGCACCGGATTGCTTGACGGCGAAGCAAGTGGCAACCGCGAAGAGGCTCTACCAGGACGCAAAGACCTCAAAAGGCGTGCTGATTTTCCCGGGCTATCCCTACGGTGGGGAAACCGCCTACACCGTCATGCGTGGCGGAACAGCTCCAGGCAACCTGCAGGTGGATACCTACAAGCTGGCACACAACGACGCGAACTGGGACTGGAAGACGTTCAACCTCGAGACGGATCCCGCTCTTGCGAAGTCGAAGATCGGGTTTATCGATTCTACAAATCCCGATATGACCGCGTTCAAGAATCGCGGCGGAAAGCTCATTCTCTACCACGGTTGGGCAGACCCTGCGATTCAGGCAGGCCACACGATTGTTTATTACGACAGCGTGCTGGCGAAGATGGGCAAAAGCCAGGACAACTGGATGCGGCTGTACATGGTTCCAGGCATGGGTCATTGCGGCGGAGGATCCGGTCCGAATCAGATCGATTGGCTCGGAGCTCTGGAAACGTGGCGTGAGAAGGGACAGGCGCCCTACGTGGTCGGCCGCGGGACAAACGACGGTGCGGCAATGACACGTCCACTGTGCCCGCATCCTCAGGTGGCGACGTTCAAGGGTTCTGGCGATGTCAACGACGCCGCAAATTTCGTCTGTAAGTAAAAGGTGATAACCGCGGATTGCGCGGATGAAGAGCATCCGTGTAATCCGCGGTTAGTCTTTAGTCTGACCCCGAAATTTCCTCTGATTTCCCGCTTGCGTGCCTCTTTAGCCCTCTGTATCGTTGCCGGTCTATGCAAATCTGGTCACAAGGCTACGATCCACTAGGCAACTGGTTTTTGTCTGCACTCGTTGCGGCGTTGCCGGTAATTGTTCTTCTTTATATGTTGGCAGTGAAGCAGACCTCGGCGCCGGCTGCCGCCGGCGGAGGAGCGCTCACCGCTCTTCTCGTGGCGATCTTATTCGCAAGGATGCCGATCGATCTCGCGCTGACTTCCTTTGTTTACGGATCTGCATTCGGCCTGCTGCCGATAGGGTACGTTGTCTTCGCCGCAATATTCCTCTACCAGATCTCACTGGACTCCGGACAGTTCGAGATCATGAAAGCCTCGATCGCGAACCTGACAACAGACCGCCGACTGCAAGCCGTCCTCATCGCGTTCTCGTTCGGCGCTCTTGTCGAAGGCGCGGCAGGCTTTGGAACACCGGTCGCCGTTTCCGCCGCCTTGATGGTCGGTCTGGGCTTCAAACCCTTTTATGCTGCGGCCCTCTGTCTGATCGCCAACACGGCGCCGGTGGCATTCGGATCCGTCGGAACGCCGCTCTTGATGCTGGAGACCGTGACCGGCATTCCTTTGGCGGATCTCAGCGCGATGAACGGACGTATTCTTCCCCTGACCGCCGTTTTGATTCCTGCATGGCTCGTATGGGCGATGGTCGGCTGGAGGAAGACGAAGGAAGTGCTTCCTGTGCTGATAGTCAGCGGCTTATCGTTCGCCATCACTCAATTCTTTTGGAGCAATTACATCGACGGCCGTCTCGTGGATATCGTCGGCGGCGCCGTTTCGCTGATTTGCACGGCCCTCTTCATGAAGGTCTGGAAGCCGGCCAATAACTATCTCTTCGAAGAAGACGGCGGCGTGGCCTATGCGCAAACCCATCATTCGTGGGGCCGCGTCTTTTATGGTTGGCTGCCGTTTCTGATCCTTGGGGCATTTGTCCTGGTCTGGGGATGGCCATCGGTCAAAGCGAAGCTGGACACCGCATCTCTCGGTGGGATCCAGAGTCGCTATCTCATCGACGTGCCTTTTCTCGACAAAGCCGTGCAACGCGTCCCTCCGATTGTTCCTGAACCGGCAGTCGAGCGCGCGCAATACAATTTCAATTGGCTGTCGGCCACAGGCTCCGGCGTCATGATCGCGGCAGCTCTGACGGCTCTCACGGCCGGGCTGTCTTTCCGACAATTCCTTCAGAGTTTCAAGAAGACCTGCCGGCGCATGGTGGTTCCCCTGCTGGCAATCACGCCGATGCTCGGCCTTGCCTACACGACACGATACTCAGGAGTCGACGCGATGCTGGGCCTGGCCTTTACCAAGACGGGGCCGTTTTTCTATCCATTCTTCGCGCCTTTTCTGGGATGGCTGGGAGTCGCCCTAACGGGAAGCGATACCTCGTCGAACGCATTGTTTGGAAGCCTGCAGAAGATTACGGCGGAACAATTGAGGCTCGATCCGGTCCTGATTACTTCCGCGAACTCTGCGGGTGGCGTTATGGGAAAGATGGTCGATGCTCAAAGCATCGTTGTCGCAGCGACCGCGACGAATCAGGTAGGAACCGAAGGCCAGATTTTCCGATTCGTTTTCTGGCACAGCATTGCATTGGCCACAATTACGGCGATTATCGTCATGCTTTACGCTCACGTATTCCAGCAATACGTGCCGCATGACGTGAAGTTCATCGAGTTCCTGTTCTAAACCGCGGATTACACGGATGAACACGGATTACGCGGATCCGCGTAATCCGTTTTAATCCGCGTCATCCGCGGTTTAGTTCGCGCGATAGGGAATCAACTTCACGTTCGTCGAAGCCTGGCCGCTCTCGCCGATATGCACCGCGACGCCGTTGTTCTGGTAGCTCCGCATGAAATCAGGATCTGTCCACGCGCC
>Ga0111538_10010837_pt1 | contig 12111 bp, 5 predicted proteins | sample SoiMethybrSBSTD1_FD_79669 | JGI IMG/M metagenome (GOLD analysis project Ga0111538, IMG submission 79669) | Bulk soil microbial communities from a Populus tree surrounding site in Tennessee, USA - Soil MetaG P. TD hybrid SBSTD1 (version 2)... | ecosystem: Environmental > Terrestrial > Soil > Tree...
AAATTGGACAGATCCGTTCCCGTATTTCCATTCAATGACCATAAATTGTTTGTATTGGAGGTAACAGATGTCCACGAAGAACCATTATGAAAATAAAATCCAGGAGTGTTGTCTATTTGATAAATCATCAACCCTGTAGAAGGAGAAGTTATAGCATCTCTTTGTAATTGTGTCATCCTTGGGATTAGCAATCCTTTATTTGTACTTGTGAGTTCTAAAACAGAGCTTGAATTCGGATTTGTAGTTCCGATTCCAACATTTACATCACTTGATGCACCATTAACACCATTTACCGAACCAAGGACTAAACAATTATCACAATCCACTCTTGATTTTGCGCCTATCGCTGTTGCATTTGATATATTGCCGGTAAGAACATTCGAGCCCGAACCAACTCCTGTATTTTGACTACCACTTGTATTTGAAGTCAGGGACCCGTAACCAAGACCAGTATTATCATTACCCGTAGTTGAAAAATTTACTGCACCGCCGCCAAATGCTGTATTTTGATTACCTGTAGTATTATTTAAAAGAGAATTAATACCATTTGCAGTATTCCCAAACCCGGTCGTATTTAAAACCAATGTTCCTGCACCGGTTGCTGTATTGGCATTACCTGTTGTATTATTTGTGAGAGCACTTGAGCCAATAGCAGTGTTTTGTGTTCCGGTTGTATTTTGGTTTAATGAACCTGCACCAGTTGCAGTGTTTCCTTGTCCTGTTGTATTTAACCGTAGTGCATTAATTCCAAATGCCGTATTTGAACCGCTATTAGTATTATTAAGTAAAGCGCCTCTGCCAAAAGCAGTGTTGTTTGTATTATTTAGCTGGCCAGCAACTTCATTATTAAATTTAAAGATCAAAGGTTGGTTATCAATGGTGCCGATAAAATTTGATGCTGGGTTAGTTCCGGCATTTCCGGCTAACGACCAACCTGATGACTTGTCAAGAACAGAAACCCATCCTGTGCCATTATAAAAATAAAAGCCCGATATACCATCTGTTTGATATGTAAGCAATCCATTAGCTGGGGTAGTGATAGCTAATCTTTGAACCTGAGACATTCTTGGAATAAGTAATCCTTTACTGGTACTTGAAAGTTCCAGTAATGAACTTGAGTTAGGATTTGTGGTTCCTATTCCTACATTCACATTCGATGTTGCGGAGTTAACACCATTCACCGATCCTAATACCATACAATTATCACAATCAACTCTGGAATTTGCACCGACTGCAGTCGCATTGTTTAATCCATTGGTCAGAACATCACTGTTTGAGCCAAGTATGGTGTTTAGGTTGCCAATCGTGTTAGTCAGCATTGCCCTGCTACCAAGAGCGGTATTATTATTTCCTGTTGTATTTGATGTTAATGCAAAAAGACCCATAGCGGAATTGTCTCTCCCGGAAGTGTTAGCACTTAATGATGCTGAACCCGTCGCGGTATTATCAATACCTGTGGTATTATTAAATAATGACCTACGACCTATTCCTGTGTTTCCCGAACCATTGGTATTGTTTCTTAAAGCTTCAGCACCAAAGGCGGAGTTTGTTTCACCAGTTGTATTGATGTTTAAGGCATTGCTTCCTGCAGCTGTATTTTGATTTCCTGTAGTATTGTTTCTAAGAGCAAACGCTCCAATGGAAGCATTTCCAACTCCCGTCGTATTATTTTGTAAGCCATTTGCTCCAATTGCAGTATTGAGACTTCCTGTAGCAATTGCAAGGCTGTTTAAACCAAATGAAGTATTATCTGAGACACCAATTTTTCCTGCCAATGTACTATTGACTTTAAAAACTAAGGGTTGGTTATCCGTTGTTCCAATAAAATTAGCAGATGGATTTATTCCCGAATTACCGTTCAATGACCATAAATTATTTGTATTGGAAGTAACAGGTGTCCACGAAGAACCATTATGAAAGTAAAAACCTGGTGTGTTATCTGTTTGATAAATCATCAATCCGGTAGCAGGAGAAGTTATAGCATCTCTTTGCAACTGTGACATCCTGGGAATCAGCAATCCTTTTTCTGTACTGGTAATATCAAGTGCAGCACTAACGTTAGGATCAGAAGTTCCGATACCAGTTCTGGTATTAAAATTGAGAATATTAGAACCCAGGACAAGACAATTATCGCAATCAACTCTAGAAAATGCACCAATTGCTGTTGCGTTAGTTAATGCGCCACTTCCAACATTTGCACTTGAACCAACAATAGTATTAAATGCGCCAGAAATATTGGCAATGGATGAACTCTTGCCAATAGATATATTTTCAAAGCCTGTAGTGTTATTTAGTAAAGAGCTGTGACCAATTGCTGTATTACCACTACTTATATTTTTATGTAGCGCAGCTGTACCAATTGCAGTATTATTAACACCTGATAAATTTTCGAAAAGAGTTCCTGTACCTATCGCAATATTTTCACGGCCATTTGTATTTTTAAATAATGCCTGGCCGCCAAAAGCCATGTTTGCTATCCCTGAAGTATTATTATTTAAAGCGTTGAATCCGAATGAAAGATTATCAAGCGTGAGTTTGCCTATATTTTGACTATTAACTTTAAATATTAGAGGCTGATCATCGCTGGTGCCTATATAATTTGTTCCAGGATTTGTTCCTGCATTTCCACTTGTTTGCCATCCTGAAACTGAAGATGTCAAATTTACCCAAACAGGAGATGCTGGTACACCGGCGTTATAATAAAAGCCCGGATTACCATCAGTTTGGAATATTACTAAACCTGTCGCTGGTGATGCAATAGCTGTTTTTTGAGCTTGCGTCATTCTTGGAACAAGCAAACCTTTATTGATACTTTTTACATCCAGCATGGCGCTGGCGTCAGGATTTGATCCATCGCCATTAACACCTACGTTTTGTGCAGAAACAAACGATATAATGATCGTTGATGATAACAGGAACAAAAATATTTTTTTCATAAACAGAAGTTTTTGGTGCTCGTAAAAAAATTTGCCTTTGACAATTACAAAAGTTTTTTTTGATATCATGAGTGAATATTAATTCTCAAATTGAACTTTGCTGTACAGTTGTGCAATAGTTTTTTCAGGGTAATTAAAAAGGTGTTTTCACCTTGTCAACTAAATCAGATATTACTTTAATAATGTTAGTTTCCTTGTTTGTATAAAGTCCCCCACCTGCAACTGGCATATATATGTCCCTGCCGATAACTTATTTGCAGAGAAATTTACTCTGTGTACTCCTGCTGATTTAGTTTCATTTACCAGTGTTGCTATTTCTTTACCAAGCAGATCATAAACAGTAAGCTTTACTTTTACTTCTTGAGGAATTTGATATTCAATAATTGTAGTTTGGGAAAATGGATTAGGATAATTCTGCAAACTAAATGATGGAATTTTATTCTCTGCAAGTGGCACTGTTATTATACTTTTTGAAGGAACTGCGCCCTGGGAGTATTTGACCGTTCCATAATCAATATTGGTTTTGTTAAAGCTTTCACCGGTTACATATACATTACCAGCAGCATCTGTGGCAACTCCAAATGCTTGCCCCCCATCTTTATCAAGACCGTCGTATACATCAACCCATTGCTGATCACCATTATTATTGTATTTAATAGTACCATAATTAACACCACCATTTCTGCTGCCGTCATTTACGGAAGTGTAACCGGTTATATAAACATTTCCGGAACCATCCAATGCGATTGAACGGGCTATGTCAATATCACCTCTTGGGCCGTTATATGTCTTGATCCATTCTTCTGTACCATCAGTAGAGCTATATTTTGCGGTGAGATAATCAGAGTGATTAGCACTAACACCATCATACGTACCCGTGACATAGGCATTCCCTGTTCCGTCCAACACCATATCCCAGAAAGAAGTTGAGGGTAAAGATGCGGTCATTTGCCAAATGGGGTTTCCGTCGGTATCATATTTACTTATCTTTCCACCCCAACCTGAAGCTATCACATTGTTCCCGGCATCAACTAAAACTCTTCGGCCAGTAGCGTTGGAAATTGTTCTTGACCACATGAACAGACCTGATGGAGTGTATTTTATTGTTACCATCCCTTCACTTTTGCCGGTAATATATATGTTCCCATTTCCATCCAGATCGAGTGAAACTCCTTGCTCCTGGTTGCCTGCAGCTCCATCATAATAGACAGGAAATCCCGCTTGCATCATTCCTAAGGAATTATTATACTTTAATGTTACAATAGCTGCCCCGTTAGTGTTAAGGGGATTGTCAGAACCTGTAAGGCCTGTAACATATACATTCCCTGATGCATCCACTTTAATATCACCGGGAATATCATTCAGGTTTCCCGGACCATTAAACCTTGCTACCCATTGCTGAACCAATGATGAGTTATATTTTATCGTAACTATATCAACGTTTGATCCGCTTCCCATGCTTCTGCCAGTAACATAAATATTACCGGCGTTATCAACTGCTAGCGCATACGGGTATTCATTACCGGGGGTATTGCTTGGTCCGCTGTACCGCGCAACGAATTGCTGAGTTCCGGTTACCGGATTATATTTTACTGTAGTTATATAAGCAAAACCGCCTTTTTTATTGCCGCTTGTACCCGATACGATCACATTACCCGAGGGGTCAGCAGCTATCAATCTTGCCTGGTCATTTTTATTATCCGGGCCATTGTAGCGGGCCGCCCATTCTTCAGTTACCTGGCTAAAGCCGCTATAACAAATTAGTAATATAGGAAGGATAGTGGTGGTGAGGATGGATAGCTTTTTCATTGCGTTAGTTTTAATGTTGACTATGATCTGAAATAAGAGATAGCAAGCTGAGCCTAAGCTATCATTCAATCCTTTTAGTTTCAAGAGGAGATGAGCAAGTGACGGGACTTATTTAGTAAGTGAAAACCGTGAGGTGTGAACGATTAATAAAAATTTATCCTATATATTTGAAACAAGTAAGTCGAAACATCAGTTACTCAATACAAGTATTCATTTAATAAAAAGAGTAAGAAAAATTAGGCTGTAAATCTTGATTTCTATAATTTAAAAGTATCAAATAGCCTTTTCCGTTAATAACCTTTTCCTGATCTTAGTTTACGTTCATTAAAACCACCATTATGAGAAAGATCCCTCTTTTCATCATACTATTTGTAGTTTGCTTTTTAGCCAGTACATCCTCCAGGGCTCAGCAGAAAATAACAGATCCTCTTGTTCTTGTCGATACGTTAAAAGCGCAAATCAGTCGTGAGACAATTGTAGATAAAAAGATTTATTTGACAATAAGATTGGCTATTACTTATAAAAGTGTTGGTAATTATGAGGAAGGATTAAAAAAAGCCAAAGAAGCAGTTTTACTGGCAGAAGAAAATAAAAGTAAGAGGTTAGCATCTGCTTATAATATGGTGGGCATCTTTAATAAAGATCTGGGTAACTATGATGAAGCAATGGAAATATATCAAAAAGTATTATCGATTGTAAAAGCAAATAATGATTCAGTGGGGATAGCAGGTACTTATACAAACATTGCAAATATTTATTCAACTACTGGTAAGTTAAATGAATCAATAGCGGCCGATAAGGATGCCTTAAAAATTTATCTTAAGCTTAAAAGTAAAGACGGTGCCGGAATAGCTTATAATAATATTGCTGAAACCTACATGGACCAGGGTAACTATCCAGAAGCTCTTACAAATTTATTTGCTGCTTACAATCTTTTTGCAGAAGCTGGATATATCGGTGGAATGGGTGCTGCACACAATAACGTTGGCGACATATATCGAAACCAGGGATATTATATTGAATCTTCCAAATATTTATTCAGTTCGTTGAAACATTACGAAGCGGCCAAGGATGATGCTGGCCGTGCTATAGCCTATACTTCACTTGGAAATCTTTATGCTGACCAATTAAATTATGACGAAGCCTTGAAATATTTTCAATTTGCTTTAGATATCAATCAAAAAATCAAAAACAAAAAAGGAATTGCAGATGTATTAAGTAACATCGGAAATATTTATTTGAAAAGAGGTCAATACAATGAATCATTAGCGACTAATTTAGAAGCGATGAAGATCCAGCAAGAACTTGAATATAAACAGGGTCTTGCTACGTCTATGAATAACATTGGGATAATTTATAAAGAACAGGGAAAATATGATGAAGCATTAAAAAACCTTTTTGCTTCGATGAAGATCAGCGAAGAATTGCAAGATAAAAACGCCATTGCTGACACCTATAATAGTATTGGTTCTGTTTACCTGGAACAGGCAACACGATCAAAAGATCCCGAAGCGAAGCAGAAATACAAAGAAGCGCTGAATCATTACAATAAGGGATTGACCGTGGCCAAAGAAATTGCCATAAAGAAATTGATCGCGGATTCTTACGAAGGACTGGCCGTAATATCGGAAAAAACAAGTGACTTTAAGAAAGCTTATGAGTATCGAAGTCTTTATTCGGCAATTAAAGATTCCTTGGTTAATAACGAAACAACAAAAAAATTGGAAAGTTTGCGTATACAATATGAAGTTCAAAAAACGCAGGCAGATGAACAGGCCAAACAGGAAAAGCAAAAAGCGGAGATGAAATTGACTTTTGATCGACGGGAGGATTCAATTAAATATGAGCAAAAATTAACATCGTTGCAGTTAACACAGCAAACATATATCTCTAAGCAACAAGAACAGGACCTAAAGCTGAAAGAAGCATCACTCGATCTTGCAAATAAGCAAAACGAGTTGAATCGTGTTAATTATTTAAAATCGCAAGCAGAGTTAGAAGCTGAACAAATAAAACGGGAAGAAAAGGAAAAAGAACTTACGATTTCCAACCAGGAAAAATCAATACAATCAAGCCAGTTAAGTCTTCAGCAAACACAACTTAATTTAAAAGAAAGCCAGATACAAGCCGAAAGGAAGCAACGGTTATTTTATGTTGGTGGAATTGTATTGTTGTCTTTGCTCTTTATTTTCATTTATCGTAATATTAAAAACAGGCAAAGAACGGAGAAACTGGTTGCTTCAGAAAGATTGAAATCTGAAAAAGCAAGCGCTGCTCATAAAATGGCAGAGCTGGAATTGCAAAGTTTAAGGGCGCAATTGAATCCCCACTTCATGTTCAACTCATTAAATGCAATTCAAGAATTAATCCTGAAAGAGGACAATGACAATTCTCATTTGTATTTGTCAAGATTCTCAGACTTATTGAGAATGTTACTTGAAAATGCCAATCAACCCTTTGTTCCCCTTAGAAAAGAAATAAACCTTTTGGAGCTTTATCTTTCATTGGAAAATCTTCGAATTCCAGATCTTAAATATTCTATTGAGATAGATCCTTCGATTGACAGTAACAAAACGACTATTCCAAATATGATGCTTCAGCCTTATATTGAGAATTCAATTTGGCATGGGTTATCCCATAAAAAAGGCGAAAGAAATCTAAAGATCAGGATCAGCAGGAAAAATGATAGCATTGTCTGTGAGGTTGAAGATAATGGTGTTGGCAGAAAGATGTCAGCCGAGTTGAAAGGTCTTTACAGAAAAGAACATCGTTCAAGAGGAATGGAGCTTCTGTCAAAACGGTTTAACCTTTTATCCAAAGAGTATGGCTCCAATATTCAGACTGGTATTGAAGACCTGCATGATAATGGCACGGCCACAGGAACACGGGTAACTATTACAGTTCCTTCTTCATTGATCGAACAATTTAAACCCGTTTATTCATGATCAGAGCAATTATAATTGATGATGAGAATTCAGCGATCAATGTACTTAGCATGTTGCTAAAGAAAAAATGCAAGGATGATGTGGAAGTGGTTGCGACTTCAAACTCTCCAACCGAGGGTAAAGCATTGATCGAACAACATAAGCCTGATTTGGTTTTTCTTGATATTGAAATGCCGGGGATGACGGGTATTGATCTTGTTCGGAGTCTCCCGAATCCAAACTTCCATGTTGTGTTCGTAACTGCTTATGATGCTTATGCCGTGGAAGCTTTTGAACTAAGTGCCATTGATTATTTACTAAAACCGATCGGTGCAGATAAAGTGGAAAGAGTGGTAAATAAGATAAAAGAAAATATCAGGAAGGCCCAATCGCATATGAACGAACAATTAAAACAATTGGAAAGAATACTAAAGATCAACACCAACGGCAATGAAAATAAGATCGGTGTTGGTATGGCCGATAAGATTGTTTTCGTAAACATTCCTGATATTTTATACTGCGAAGCACAGGGAAATTATACCAATGTTGTTCTTTACGATGGAAAAAAAATTGTTGCCTCAAAGACGCTTGGTGATTTTGAAAGTCAGTTCGCAGATAAAAATTTTTTCCGGATACACCATTCTTATTTGATCAACATGAACCGGGTAAAAGAGTTCCAGCGTTATGAGGGAGGATATGTGATGATGGAAAACAATATCAGGCTGGAAGTCTCGCAACGAAAAAGAAAAGATTTCCTGGATGCGATCAGCAATTTTGTTATTTAAGCTCCCAAACCCCCTAAAGGGGGCTTTGTTGCGTGTTTCAAGTCGAAATCAAGTTATACAATTTGAAGTTGAATTGTATTGCGAGATAGGAATTTCTCATAAAACAAATGAGAGTTTGATCTAAGTTCCCCCTTTAGGGGGACAGAGGGTTAAACCGCATACGCCACTCCTTCCAAAGCGATCTCGGTATGTTCAAATACCACTCTTGCTTCTTTTTCAAATTCATCCAATTCTGCATACTTGCTGCTGAAATGCCCGATCAATAGTTTTTTCACCCTTCCTTTTTTAGCGATCATAGCAGCCTGGCTTGACGTAGAGTGGAATCGTTCAATCGCCTTTTCTTTTAGATTATCGAGATAGGTTGTTTCATGATAGATCATATCAGCATCGTAAAGGTGTGGCAGCAGGCTTTCATCATATTTTGTATCGGCACAAAAGACATAAGACTTTCCCTTTGGTGCTTCAATTGTCACTGTTTCATTTTTTATCAACACATTATCTTTCGTTGTATAATCCATCCCTTCTTCCAGCTTTTTATAAAACGAGGCTGGTATCTCAGCTTCTTTTACTTTTTCAACATCTATCTTTCTTGGCATTTTCTTTTCACGAAATGAAAAACCATAACATTCAATCCGGTGATTGGTACGAAAACAGCGGACCTCAATTTTACTGTCTTCAACCAGCAATCCTTCCCTGTTGATAGTATGGAAGTAGAGATTGAATGGCAAAACCGTTTTTGCCACCTTCAATTGCAGCTCTACAATTTCCTGCAGTGGCGATGGCCCAAAAACATGAAGATCCTGCTGGTGGCTTAAAAGCCCGAAGCTGTTAATAAGTCCAACAAGCCCGAAATAATGATCACCGTGAAGATGGGAAATAAAAATATGTGAGATCTTACCCCGGCGGATCTTGTACTTTATCATCTGTATTTGTGTTCCCTCACCACAATCAACCAGGTAATTGTTGCCATCTAAAGTTACCACCTGGCTGGTAGGGTGACGGTCAAATGCCGGTACGGCTGAGTTATTTCCAAGAATTGTTACTGAAAGCATGGGGCGCAATTTAAGATTTTAGTCCCGACAGTTGTCGGGATCAGAATTAAGATTGCTGGAGGGTTTTCACGCAAAGACGCAAGGAAAAGAACGCGGAAGCGCAAAGAATTTCAAAGCAAAAACTTTGCGCCTTTGTATTTAACCTTTGCGACTTTGCGTGAAAATAGGGCCGAATAGAGTTGTTGTTGTACAAGAGTGTCCTTCGCTTAGCTCTCGATAAACTGTGCAACAAAAGCTTAATAGAATTTCCTAAGTTGGGAAAATAATTTTATTCCTCGTTCAAAAACTCTCTTTCAATTTCTTCCATTTGCACAATATCCATAGCTTCGCTTTCAGTAGGTGTAGTATTCATCATTTCAAGGAGATTTACGCTATCAAGAAAATCTTCGACAGGCTTTTGTATCTCACAGACGACAAACGAGGAATTTTCTTCGTAAAAATTTTGCTGTAGCTTAACTAACTTTTCCGCGGCTGACTCATCTAATGATTGTAGCTCTTTTAGATTGAGGATAACGTTTTTCACGTCATTTTGGAGGTTAGGGAGCAGCAAATCAGAGAGTTTTGCTGCCATATCAGCAGACATTGAGGATTCCTGAACGGTGATGACATGGAATTTTTCTTTGGTATCTGTTTTGACCTTCATACAACTAATATTATCAACATTCCGTTTATAAGTAGTGACAAACCGTATCCAAAAATATTTGTTATTATTGTATCACAAGCAATTATCTAAAATATGGATAACAATTTTTCGACACAAGTAAAGGAAATCATTTCGTTCAGCAGGGAGGAAGCGCTTAGATTAGGGAATGATTTTATCGGAACCGAGCACCTGTTGCTTGGTCTTATCCGCGAAGGTGAAAACACAGCCATTAAGATCCTTAAAAGCTTTAACGTTGACCTATACGAATTACGAAAGGAAATAGAGCTTGCAGTTAAGGATAAAACGGGGAAAAATATCGCCAACATCAATAGTTTGCCGTTAACTAAACAGGCAGAAAAAGTAATCCGTGTTACGGTCCTTGAAGCTAAGGCCCTAAAGAGCCCAACAGTGGAAACTGAACACCTGATGCTATCAATTTTAAAGAACAAAGAAAATATTGCAACTCAAATTTTAAATCAGTTTGATGTGGACTATGATCTTTTCCGTAATGAAGTAGGAATAATGAAAAGTAATGAGCCCCGCGCTGAATTTAGTGATGAAGGTGATGATGATTTTGATGAAGAAAAGAAATACCAGCAGAAGGGCGGTCGCCAGGGCGCCGCTAGTACCGCAAAAAGTAAAACGCCGGTACTGGATAATTTTGGAAGAGATATAACTCGTCTTGCAGAAACGGGCGCATTAGATCCGATCGTTGGTCGTGAAAGAGAGATCGAAAGGGTTTCACAAATATTGTCACGTCGTAAAAAGAATAACCCGATCTTAATTGGTGAGCCGGGTGTGGGTAAAACCGCGATCGTGGAAGGACTTGCTTTGCGTATCGTGCAAAGAAAAGTTTCCCGTGTATTGTATGATAAAAGAGTTATTTCACTTGACCTTGCTGCATTGGTAGCGGGTACGAAATACCGCGGACAGTTTGAAGAAAGGATGAAAGCGATCATGAATGAACTGGAAAAAAACCGTGATGTTATCCTTTTCATTGATGAGATCCACACTATTGTTGGTGCCGGTGGCGCCAGCGGTTCGTTGGATGCATCAAATATCTTCAAACCAGCTTTAGCAAGAGGTGAATTACAATGTATCGGAGCCTCCACTCTGGATGAATACAGAATGTATATTGAAAAAGATGGCGCATTGGATCGTCGTTTTCAAAAAGTGATGGTCGAACCGCCTTCAGTGGATGAGACCATCATGATACTTACTAATATTCAAAGCAAGTATGAGGATTATCACAACGTTTCTTATTCAGTAGAAGCTATTGATGCGTGTGTAAAATTGAGTGATCGTTATATGACAGATCGTTTGCTTCCTGATAAAGCGATCGATGTAATGGATGAAGTGGGAGCAAGAGTGCATTTGAAAAACATCAACGTACCGCCAAATATTCTTGATCTTGAAAAGAAGATAGAAGATGTAAAGAATGAAAAGAATAAAGTCGTAAAGAGCCAGAAGTTTGAAGAAGCAGCTTCTCTTCGTGATACCGAAAAAAGATTAGCAGAAGAATTAGAGAAGGCAAAGAATGAATGGGAAGAAGAGAGCAAGCATAAAAAATATCCGATCGGTGAAGAAGAGATTGCTGAAGTAGTAAGCATGATGACAGGAATTCCTGTGAAGAGAATGGTGCAGGCTGAAACAGAAAAACTTCGCCGCATGGCTGACGATATGAGGTATATGGTGATTGGGCAGGATGAAGCGATACAGAAAGTAGTGAAAGCTATTCAACGGAATCGTGTAGGATTAAAAGATCCAAAGAAACCGATTGGTACTTTCATTTTTCTTGGTCCTACCGGTGTTGGTAAAACAGAGTTAGCAAGAGCATTAGCAAGATATATGTTCGACAGTGAAGATGCATTGATCAGAATTGATATGAGTGAATACATGGATAAATTCACTGTGAGCAGATTGATCGGTGCTCCTCCGGGATATGTTGGCTACGAAGAAGGT
>Ga0111538_10010838_pt1 | contig 12110 bp, 7 predicted proteins | sample SoiMethybrSBSTD1_FD_79669 | JGI IMG/M metagenome (GOLD analysis project Ga0111538, IMG submission 79669) | Bulk soil microbial communities from a Populus tree surrounding site in Tennessee, USA - Soil MetaG P. TD hybrid SBSTD1 (version 2)... | ecosystem: Environmental > Terrestrial > Soil > Tree...
CCGCTGCGTTCTTCAGCTTGTAGCGCGTCTCGGTGGTGCCGTCCTCGAAGTCGGCGATGTAAACGGCGAGCTCGCCGGAGACCGCACCGGGCTCGACTTCTTCGTAGGGCTCAGGCGTGATGCCGTTGCTCGAGCACGACGCGAGCGCAACGAGAACGCCGGCCGCGGAAAACTGATGCCACCAAAAACGACTTCGACTGGCGATCATGGAACCCTCCGTCGGTGCGGGAAGTGGGAGTCGGCCCGCCATGGGAAGCAGAATGCTGCTAAACCCGTTGGCTCAGGGTTGCTCTTCCTCTTTCCAGTAGCTCAAAAAACTGACGTGGGTCACGCACATCCGATGAATTCGAAATTAAGATCCACACCGCTACTGTGATTGTCCAAAGAGGGCAGAACGACGCAGATTTCGAGCGGAAAATGCCTCCCGCGCTCAACATCGCACTCGAGACGACATCGCGTCTGCAGCGCCGATCATCGCGATCATTTTTTGATTTTTCGGAGCATCTCGGTGATCGAATTGGTCTCTTCATGCATGCAGTCGCTATAGTCGGCCACCATGTCGTCCAACGTCGAAGAATCCATTTCCGCGCGAATCCGCGTGGGGCTCCTTTTTGGCGGGGAGAGCCCCGAGCATGAAGTCAGCATCGCCACGGCACGCAGCATCGCCGACGTCATCGATCGTCGGCGGTTCGACGTGCAGCCGATCGGCGTCGCCAAAAACGGCGTGTGGCTGGTCAAGGGGGACGCGTTCGCGCGATTGACCGCCGGCGAAGCGCCGCCGCGCGGATCGATTCCCTACTTGCCGATCGAATCCGGCGGGGAAACGACTCCGCTGCCGGACGTTTTCTTCATCGTAATCCACGGAGCCGGGGGCGAAGATGGCCGCATCCAGGGCTACCTGGATCTCCTCGGTCGTCCTTACACGGGCTCCGGGGTGCTGGCGCTCGCCGCCGGAATGGACAAGTGGATCGCGCGCCAGATCTGGCGAAGCGTCGGTCTCAATACGGTCCCCTTTCTCGGAATCACCGAAGGGCGCTGGCGCAAGAACGCGCGCGAGGTGCTCGAAGAGGTGCGGCCGCTCGGAACTCAGCTCTTCGTCAAGCCGGCCAACCTCGGCTCCAGCATCGGCGTCGTCAAGGTCAAGTCGGAGGACACGCTCGGACCGGCCATCGAGCAAGCTTTCCAGTTCGATCGACGCGTGCTCGTCGATACCGCGATCGATGCGCGCGAGATCGAGCTCGGTGTGCTCGGCGGCGACGAGGTGTTGGTGAGCGAGCCGGGCGAAGTCCTCGTGGCGGACGAGTTCTACACGTTCCACGACAAATACGTGGGCGGCAAGAGCTCGACCAAGGTGCCGGCCGTTCTATCGGGCATCCAAGTGCAGGAGCTCAAGCGCTCCGCGGCGCTCGCCTTTCAAAGCCTCGACGGATACGGCATGGCGCGCGTCGATTTCTTCTTGTGCCGCAAGACCGGCGTTCTCTATTTGAACGAAATCAATTTTTGCCCGGGCTTCACCAGCATCTCGATGTACCCGAAGCTGATGGAGACGGTCGGCGTGCCCTACGTCGAGTTGATCGCGCGGCTCATTGCGTTGGCGTTCGCGCGTCGCGATCAGGATTCGACCAAGGTGAAGAGTTTTTCCAGCGGCAGTCACTGGTTCGCGCAGCGCTGACGCATTTGACATTGCCGCAGCGACCGGCCGCTGCGCGAGACGACCGCGCGTGGGCGCGCATTTTCTTCCCGTTGCGCCGCCGTCATTTTGTTGTCGAGGTCGTGCTCTTTTTTTGCACGGAATCGCGCGCGACACGGCATGTGCCGCGCGTGACGACATCGTGTCCGCTGTGCTGACAAGAAGTCAGCGCGCGGTGCTTTGAGCACTCAATAACGTCCACGATTGGAAAAGATCGCCCTGCACGATCGAAAATCTCAAAAATCGAGCGGGCAATGTGAATTCAACGTTGATCTTCGCGCAAGTCGCAAGTCAAGATCATCGCGAATCCTCCGAATGGAGAATTCTGAACAACGCAACTGCCGCATCTAGCAGTACGCGCGACCAATCTCCGCGTAGTGCAAGCAGTGCGGCCGAATGGAGACTCTTGCCATGTCGGCCTACAAATCACGTGTATTTTTCGTCGCCCTCACCGCCCTGATTGCTGCTTGCGGAGGCGACGACGATCGCCTGCGCGCCACGACAGGGGGCGAAGACGCAGGGTCCGCAGGTAAAGCGGGAAGCACCGGATCCGGTGGTTCGACCACGGGCGCCGGCGGCGCGACCGGATCCGGTGGTTCGACCACGGGAAGCGGCGGCGCAACGACCGGCACCGGTGGCGCGAGCGGCGGTACCGGCGGCGCAACGACCGGCACCGGCGGGGCGAGCGGCGGTACCGGCGGCGCTGCGGGCACAGGTGGCACCGCGGGCACAGGTGGCGCGGGAGGCAAAGGTGGAGGCGGCGCCGCGGGCACAGGTGGCGCTGCGGGCACAGGTGGCACCGCGGGCACGGGTGGCGCCGCGGGCAAAGGCGGTGCGGGGGGCGGCAAGGACGCCGGCACGAGCGCCGATGCATCGATCGATCGAACCCCCGACGTGACGACAGGCGATGCTGCGCCGGGCGGCGATTGGCTGCGCACGTCAGGCAACAAGATCTATCGCGGAGCGAACGTCTTTCACGGGCGAGGCGCCAATCTGCACGACACGCGCGGCTGTAATGCGTGCGCGTTCGCGGCGGCCAACCCCGGGGAAGTCAATCGCCGCGCCGATGAGCTCATCGACAACTGGAAGGCGAACCTCATCCGGCTCGACCTCGAGAGCTACGGGGCGGCGGACGGCCGTGTGACGTACAAGGGGGTCCTCGACGATACGGCTTACCAGGCCGACATCATGAACATGGTCAGTCACATCAGCAGCAAAGGCGCGTACACGCTGCTTTCGCTGTGGATCGAGCCCACCGCGACGGAAACCGAAGTGCCCACCGCGGCCACCAACGAAGTGTGGAAGAAGCTCGCCGACATGTTCAAGAACGAGCCGCGGGTTCTCTACGGCCTCGTCAACGAGCCTCACAACGACACCGATCAAAACGTGTGGAACGGCATGAACGCGGCGGTACAGGCCATCCGCGACGTCGAGAGCGCCGCCGGCACGCCTCAGCACGTCATCGCCGTGCAGGGCACGCAGCAGTGGGCGCGCGTGCTCGACTATTACCTCACGCATCCCATCACCGCCGGCGGCGGAACCAACATCGCCTACGAGACTCACGTCTATGATCCGGCGAGCCAATTCGCCAAGCTCTTCGAAAACCCGAGCAAGACGGTGCCCGTCATCATCGGGGAGTTCGGCGAGCAGGATGTCGACGAGCTCATGCAGCGTGCGGAGGCGGCCGAGGTCTCGTACATCGCCTGGACATTCCACGGGCGTTGTCCCCCGAACCTCATCGTCGACAATTCCGGCGGGGGCTGCGGCGTAGGGATGACCCTCACCCCGACGGCGTACGGTCAGAAGATCAAGAACCGGCTCGCCACTCCCTGGTGACGGCGACGCACAACGCGCGAGGTCCGCTGCAAGGCGGGCCTCGCGTTGTCAAACGGCGGGCCTCGACGAGGGGGGCAACGCCGCGTGATCCTCGACGGGGCTTTCGTCACGTCGAAAGCGAGGAATGGGGAGGAGCATCCGCACCCGCCGTCGGTAAGTGCGATAGGCATCTCCGTAGCTCGCAATGAGATCGCGTTCCTCGAGCTGAATGGCGAACAAGGTGTAGTCCGTCGTCGCGCCGGCGAACAGAAGGTGGCCCACCGTCATGACCGGCGTCGCCCAGAATGCGACGATGAATCCGAAGTAGAGCGGATGCCGGACCAACTTGTAGAAGGCGGGGGTAGCGAATCCGGCGCTCACGTCAGGGCGGTCGCGGATCGCGCTCGAGGCCTGACGCAGTCCGAACAGCTCGAAGTGATCGATGAGGAAGGTCGACACGAGGGCGATGAGCCAGCCGACGAGCGAAACACCCACGAGAACCACGCTCGGGCCACCGGGCGCCGCTTCCCACACGGTCGATCCCAGCGGGCGCCACTGCCAGAAGAGAAGACCCAGACAAAGGCTCGACGCGAGCACGAAAGTGCTGCGCTCGATGGCAGGCGGCACGATGCGCGTCCACCGCTCCTTGAAACCCTTGCGCGCCATCACGCTGTGCTGGACGGCAAAAAGGGCGAGGAGCGCAGTGTCGACGGCGAGCGCTTCCCCGAATGGAGCGGTGGGCGCCACGTCCATGCTGTGCAACCCGTCCCATCCAAAGACTTGCCAATAGTTTCCCACGAAGCCGATCGCGTAGAGGATCGTGAGCAGGAACGCGGCGTAACAAACGAGACCGTAAACGCCGAAGGCGATTCGTCGGAACGTGTTGTTCGTATTCATCGCAGAATCCTCCTTGCGCACAGCGCCGCAATCGGTGCTACGGGCGGAGGGGCGCAATGCGTGCTTCGTCGACTAAGGGAGCGATCGTCGATACCGGTCTATACGCAGGAGCGCTGATATGGTTACCGATCTCCTCTACCGCGCCCGAGGTTTGCGCGGCACGGGCCGGGGGACCATTCCAAGGTGCCCGCCACTTCCAGGGCCTCGCCCTACCTGTTACGCTCGCATGGTCCATCCATGAACATGCCCACTGCGGCCGAACCGTCTACGCGAGAAGAAGAGGTGTTGTTCGAAGGCCGCCCGGCGCTCATCCCCAGCGTCGGGGTGCTTCTGCTGGCCATCGTCACCCTGGGGATATGGCTGCTCCCCCGGTTGTGGCGTTCGCTCGGCGTTCGCTACCGCATCACCACGCGGCGCATCGTCGTGGAGACGGGCGTGCTCTCGAAGCGCATGGAGCAGATCGACCTCTACCGGGTCAACGATTACACGGTCGACCGGCCCTTTCTCCAGCGCCTGCTCGGTACAGGGAATCTCTTTCTCAAGACGTTCGACAAGACGACCCCCGAGCTTCGGATCGCGGAAATCAAGACGGACGTCGTCGGCCTCTACGAAAAGCTACGTCAAGCGACGGAGCGGGACCGTGCTGCCCGCGGCGTGCGCATGGTCGACTACGAGACCTAGCACGACTGCCTCAGACTTCTCGCTACCAGATCGTGCCGCCAAATCAGCCGATCGTGATCTGCCGACGCCAAGACTGACGCAGCAATGCTAGCTCACGCCAAGTCGAGCACCTCGCGAACCTTGTGCGCGAGCGAGGCCGGCGTGATGGGCTTTTGCAGGAAGGCGATGCCTTCATCGACGACGCCGTGATGGACGATGGCGTCCTCGGTGTACCCCGACATGTAGAGCACCTTGATGGAGGGGCGTACTTCTGCGACGCGCGCCGCGAGCTCTCGCCCGCTCATGCGCGGCATGACGACGTCGGTGAGGAGCAAGTGGATCGGCTTGGCGGTGTCTCGGCAGACGGTCAGCGCTTGCGCGGCGTCTCCGCTGTCGATGACGTGGTAGCCGCGACTGCTCAAAATCGCGCGCACCACGGCGCGCACAGTGACGTCATCTTCGACGAGAAGGATCGTCTCGTTGCCGCGTGAGGCGGGAACGACGGACGTTTGTCGCGGTGGCCCCGGGCCTTCGTCGGTCGCGGGGAAATAAAGCCGGAACGTCGTACCTCGGCCGGGCGCGCTGTCGAGCCAGATGGTCCCCCCGCTCTGCTTGACGATGCCGAACACGGTGGAGAGCCCTAGCCCAGTCCCTTTGCCGGTCCCCTTGGTCGTGAAGAACGGCTCGTAAGCGCGCGCCTGCGTCTCATCGTCCATTCCCACGCCGGTGTCGGCAATGGCGAGCATCACGTGGGGGCCCGGCCGTACGCCGATGTGCTCGCGCGCGAAAGCCTCGTCGAGCTCCACGTTCTCCGTTTGGAGCGTGAGCACGCCGCCATTCGGCATCGCGTCGCGCGCGTTCACCACCAGGTTCATGATGACCTGCTCCATCTGACCGGGGTCGACGCGCACGCGCTCGAGCTGAGGCGCCGTCTCCATCTTGAGCTCGATGTTCTCCCCGACGACGCGCAAGAGCATGCGATCGATGCTGGCAATGACGTCGTTCAAGTCGAGCACGCGCGGGTCGAGCATCTGGCGCCGGCTGAATGCCAAGAGCTGCCGCGTCAGACGCGCGGCCCGCTCGCCCGATTCTTTGATCTCCGCCATGTCGGCGCGCATGGGGTGGTCCGGCTCAAGCTGCTCCAAGAGAAGCGCGCTGATGCCGAGGATGACCGAGAGAAGGTTGTTGAAATCGTGGGCGACGCCGCCGGCCAGCTTGCCGATGGCCTCCATCTTTTGCGTTTGGAGCAGCTGCGCTTCCATGCGGCGCAGCGTCTCTTCCGATCGCACCCTCTCCGTCACGTCGCGGAAATTGGTGATCACGCCGCGCAGGGACGGGTCGTCGAGCCGATTCACGGTGACGGCCTCGATGGCGCGCCAGCTCCCGTCGCGATGTCGCGCGCGCAAAGTCGTGGTGATCGGGACCCCTGGACGTGCGATTGCGGTTGCGCGATGCGTGCGGGCACGCCCGACGTCGTCTTCGTGCAACCAATCGAACGCGCTGCCCTGATCCATCTCCTGGGGGGCGTAGCCGAGCACGTGTCCGACGGACGCGCTCGTGTAGATGACCTTCCCTTCGCGGTCGGTGATGATGACCGCATCGGTGCTGTTTTCGATGAGCGTGCGAAAGCGCTCTTCGCTGTCTCGACGTCGTGCCTCGGCTTGCGCCTGGGCGGTCACGTCTTCGAAAATGATGGCCACCATACGTCCGGACAGCGCCAGCGCGCGGGCCGTCGCCGTGCGCGCCGTGTCGTCCTGGCCGCGAAAAACGACATAGCCGAGGTTGCGGTCCGTCCCGGTTCGGGCCACGTCCGCGTGAATGCGCTCGCGCTCTGCGGCAGAAGGGAAAAGCTCTGCCATCGTTTTTCCTATACCGCGCGACAGATCGACGCCGAGCATACGCGACGCGGCCTCGTTCCCTCGGACGAGGCGCAGCGTGCGTTCGTCGTCCTCGAGGCGCCACACCGCCACACCGAACGGAATGCGCGCGACAATCTCCGCCTCGATCGAATCAAGCGCACGGCCAGCCGAGCTCATTTCCCTCCAAACGCTTCTACGTAATCTACACGCAATGTTCGGTTCGATCCTCCTTTGCAGCCGGAGCGACCCGTCGCCGATGTCACCAACATCTGCACAAACTCCCCGATCAGGGAAGATGACGTTCCGTTCACATGAGTTGCACCGGGGCGTGAGCGCCGCGACTTGCCAGATGATCCCGACGGTGCTGATCTCGTCGTGATGTTGCTCTTGCTTATGCGTCGTGCCGGTTCGGCGGCGCTCGCGGCATCCATGCCGCTCGCGGCGTTCGCTCTCGCAGGCTGCAGCGGGAGCGAACCAGGTGGCACCGCAGGCGCTGGTGGGACGAGCGGAACGACGGGCGGGTCGGATGCAGGCGCGCTTCCAGACGGCAGCGGGGGAACCGCAGGCGCGCCGGCGACGAATGACGGCGGCGATGCGTGGACACCGATCGACGCGGGCGACGCGGGGGATCCTCCTCCCGGAGGTTATGGTCGGCGCGCCGAGTTGCCTCTCGCCAATTCGGAGATGGCCGTCGCCGAGCTCGACGGGAAGATCTACGTGCTCGGCGGCTATCCCTCGAGCCGCGTGCCGCAAGCTTCGGTCCAAGTTTATGATCCGCGCACGAACCAGTGGAGCATGGCGGCGCCGCTTCCGGTGGCCATGCACCATCCGGTCGTCACTGGAGTGAATGGCAAGCTCTATAGCTTCGGCGGTCAATTGACGTCGGGGGACACACCGCGAACGCTCGCCTTCGATCCCGCGCAGAATAGCTGGACCGATCTCGCGGCCATGCCCACGGCGCGCGGCGCGGGGGCCTCGGCCGTCGTTGGCGACAAGGTCTACATCGCCGGAGGGCGACCGCCGGGCGAGAACGCGTTCGAGGTCTACGACATCCCGAGCAACACGTGGGCGGTGCTACCCGATTTACCGCAAGCTTATCCCAACCGAAATCACATCGCCGCGGCCGCCATCGACGGCAAGATCTACATCGCCGGCGGTCGGTACAACGGAGGGTCGTTCAGCGATCCCATCACCGATTCGGTCGACGTGTACGACCCCTCGACGGGCATGTGGACGCCGCGTGCGCGCATGCTCCGGCCGCGCGGCGGCGTGAACGGCATCGCCGCTTACGGCTGCTTCTTCGTGTGGGGGGGCGAAGGCGCCGCGAACGAGCCCAATGGCGTCTTCCCCGATCACGATGTCTACAATCCCAAAACCGACCAATGGACGGCGCTCGCGCGCCTGCCCACGCCCATCCACGGCGTGACAGGCGCGGCGTTCATCGACGGCATCATCTACATTCCCGGCGGCGGAACGTCGCAAGGGGGGAGCAGCGGCAGCACCCTCTTCCAGGTCTACCGCCCCGATCGACGCTGCGACTGAGCATCGTTGCGAATTGCGACTGGTGTCGTCGAAGTGCGACGCCCGTCGCGCGGCGTCGCGCCGTCTTTCGCTCAAAGCGTCAACAAATATTCGACCAGGTCGGCGATCTCGTCGGGCGCGCTCGCGCACCAGGGATGCGGCGCTGCGGGCATGCCGATGGGCCTCGCGGTTCCGAGCTCGGCGGGGCCGTATTCGCTGCGCAGCTTTTGGTAATCCCAATAGTAGTGATTCGAGTCCCAGGGGACGGTCACGAAATAGCGATGCCGCTCGATGAAGCGATTGGCGCGCGCGGCATCGTCGTCGGGGAAAGTGGACGCCGCGCGCGCCACGCGGAACACGTCGCCGCGACGTCCGGTCTCCGGATACGCCGCGGGGAAATCCGGACCGGCCGGGCCGGGATCCTGCGGAGGATGCAGCGTGTAGTACTGCGTGTAGAGCGCCGTTCCCGGCGTGCACCGTGCCGGGTCCACCAGGTCGCGAAGGTTGCGCACGTGCCCATCGGTGAGAAGACCCCGATGCTGCACCCAATAGAGGTCGCGCAAGAACGTGGCGCGGATGGACTGCATTTCTTTTTGATAAATCGTCGGCGCGAAGAAGCGCCCCACCTGATCGAGGCGCACCATCACTTCCGTGGTGTTCGTGCCCACGCCGTCGACGTGACACGCGCCGCACTGCTTGGCGAAGATCTGCTGGCCGCGATCGAGGTGGCGCTGCAACGTTGGATAGCGCGAGGCCCCGTTCACGACGAACTCCCCTTCGCCGACGTTCCCCACCTGGGCGGAAAGCTCACCCTCGTATTTGAGCCAGCGGTAAAGCCCGACGCGACGCAGATCGGTGTCGTGCTGGTCGAGCGTCGTCATGTACGCCGTCAGAGCTTGGAGCGGCTCGGCGTGCATCGAGCCCATCGCGCCGTCCGGCTCTTCGGAGTGGATGTACGATCCTTCGAAGCCGACGTACGACTCGGTGTGGCCGAGCGAACGCCGAATGGCGGTGTAGTGCGTGACGTTGGGAATCGCGATCGGCGAGAATTGATAGTCGTTGTCGGTGTGGCTCCCCTCCCCGACGAGCCGCACGATGTTGTGCTCTCCCGCACCCTGCGGAATCGAGTAAATGAGCGCCGTCTTGTCGACCGCTTGCGTGCCCTGCGCCCAGCGCGGCCCGGGCTCGTTGGCCTTGATGCCGGTAAAGGTGCCGCCGATGACCGCCCACTTCATGCTCCACGTCGGGTTGGGCAGACCGGGGACGACGCGTGTGACGTTCTGACCTGGGGACGCTTCGTAGCTGATGCGATAGCCGTGGCACGAGGCGCAGTTGAAGCCGATCCATTCGCCGTTGCCGCGGAACGGATTCACCGATTGCGCATAGCGGTAGCCGACGCGACCGGACGTGCGCGTATTGCCCTCCAGGAGTTGTGCACCAATTCCGAGGAAACCGGGGATCGGGCTCGGCTGCGGGTAGGGCGCGAACCTCACGTCGTCCATGGCCTCGTCGGGCACTTCGCCGCGCACGGTCGTGTACGCACCGAAGAGGAGCACAGGATCGGCGGTCCTCCCTGTGACCGGATCGACGCTGCGCCCTTCGAGGAGGCTCGTCCAATCGAGGTTGCGCGCGGAGTGGGCCAGGCCAACGCCGTAGTCGTAGGACCAGAAGACCTGGCGGCCGCGCGTCACCAGATCGGCGAACGCCGGATTGATGACGTCGACGTCGAGCGTGTCGGTCGTCGCGGCTCCCAGGCCCGACACCACGTCGCACCCCGGCGTGAACGCGGCATCGCGAATGCGCGCCGTAAGGGCGTCCACGGCGAAGTGCGCCTCGCCTGGACGGAGCAGCGACTCGTTGGCGGCGAGCCGTTTTTGCACCTGCACCATCAGCGGGCCGCGGCTCGCATGGATGGGAACCTTGAAAGCGATTTCCGTATCGCTCCACCGCACGACGTCGCGCGGCCAGTGCCCGTGATTCGAGATGAGCTCGTAGTTCACCTGACGCGCCACATCGAGCTTCTGGTCGTACATCGTGAGGTCCGTTTCCAAGATGCGACTGTTACCGATCAAGATCTTGGAAAAGTCGACGTCGACCCCACGCCCGAAACCGCGGCCCCGCAGCACGACCTCTTGGCCCGCGGTCAGCACCGGGCGGCGCGTTTGACCCCGCTGCCAGACGACGTTGCCGCCGATGACCATCTCCTCGATCTGCGGCTGACTCGGCGTCATCGCCGACATGGCGCGCTCGCGTTCGCGCGCGGCATCGGCGCGGCAGATGCGATCTTGGCACGCGATGTCCTCCAAGCTGCACGGCGTGCTCGAGGGTGCACACGGCACTTGGCATTGCGATCCGCTGCAAGCGAGCAGCGATTCCGCGCGCACGAAGGGGTTCGCGGGATCATTGCTGCTGCGCGCGGCGAGGACCGCGAACGGACCATGTCCGCCGATGGCCGCGTCGATGGGCCCCACGCAAGGTCCGGCGGGTGCGAACAGGCACCCCAAGGCGTCGCCGTTGCAATAACAAGCATCGCCGGTGCATCCACTCGCGTGCGCGCACGAGACGATGGCCGCACAGAGCGCATCTTTGGCGGCATCGCCGCTCGCGAAACAAAGGTTCGCAGCCGTGACGCAGGAGCCACATGTGCAGCTGGCGCAGAGCTTGGATTCCCCGGCGGCGACGGCAGTGAGGGAACATCGATCGGGGGCCGCCGAACCACCGGGGGGTCTGCCGTAGTCACCGGGGACTCCACCGTCGCTCGTCGGTGTAACGCCGCTCCCCGGACCCGAGGTCCCCCCGGTCGTGCCAGCGTCGCTCCCCCCCGCGGGGGGGCGATGATCGGTCGGCGTGGATCCGTTCGACGGTCGCGAGCTCGGAGCTTCGGAGCATCCGACGAACGCGCACAACCCGAGCCAGCCCAAGCGATGCCAGCCGCACCTGCCTATTTCCATGATGAAAAAGGATACGTTGCAGCCGCTACCGCTCCATGACCACGGCGGGCCAACCCATTGACCCTAACGTCGTCGGGTCTCGCCTCCCGGGCGCGTGAATGCCTAGGGAGCGACATGACGTCGCGTTCGGTCTTGGGCACATCGAGGTCAGCGATCGGACCCCATGCCGCCCATTTGGCCCGATTGACGCCACTGCGTCGGCGTCATCCCCGTCCAGCGTTTGAACGCGCGATGAAAGGGGCTCGGCTCGGAGAACCCCAAGCGGTAGGCCACCTGCTGAATGGTCATGCTCGGCAAGCGGAGCAGGGCGCAGGCGATTTCGCCCATCGCTTGGCCGACCACCTTCTGGAAGGTGTAACCCTCGTTCTGCAGTTGGCGGCGCAGCGTGCGACCGCTCATCCCGAGGTGCTTGGCCACCCCCTCGGTTTCCAGCGGAATGTCCGGATAGCCGTTCACGATCGCGCGGCGGACTTTGCCGGCCACGCCGCCACGGCTTTCGAGCTGTTCCAGCCATTGGTCGGCCTGCGCCTTGAGAACGCGCAATACGTTCTCGTCGTGGTGAATGATGCGCGCGTCGAGGATCTTGCGGTCGATGATGAAGCCGGTGCACGGGCTCTCGAAGCGCAGCGCCGCTTGCCCGAAGAGACGCGTGTACTCGTCGCGATACGCCGGCGCGGCGTGCTCGAACCATGCCTCGCCAATGGCGGCCGTGCTGCC
>Ga0111538_10010839_pt1 | contig 12109 bp, 20 predicted proteins | sample SoiMethybrSBSTD1_FD_79669 | JGI IMG/M metagenome (GOLD analysis project Ga0111538, IMG submission 79669) | Bulk soil microbial communities from a Populus tree surrounding site in Tennessee, USA - Soil MetaG P. TD hybrid SBSTD1 (version 2)... | ecosystem: Environmental > Terrestrial > Soil >...
CGCCTTCAGCAACGCGCGCGGCTCCGTCGATGCGTATGCGGCGCGCGGCATCCGCAACGTGCACTTCCTGCCGACGGCGTGCGAGCCGAGCGTGCACCGGCCCCTGCCCGCGCGCGCGCCGACCTGCGACGTCTCCTTCGCCGGCGACTGGTCGGCGATGCGCGAGGAGATCGCCGGCAAGCTCGTCGCCGCCGGCGTCGACCTGCGCATCTTCGGACCGTGGCGGCGCAAGCTCGCCAAGGATTCCCCGCTGCGGCCGCGCCTCGAGCACGGCTTCTTCACGCCGCAGCGCATGGCCGAGATCTTCGCCGGCTGCAAGGCGACCCTGAACATCCATACCTGGCGCGGCAAATTCGACTACGGCCTCAACCCGCGCGTCTTCGAGGCCGCGGCGTGCGGCACGCCGCAGCTCGTCGACTGGAAGCGAGAGCTCGACGATCTCTTCGACGAGAGCGAGCGCGCGGCGATGCTCGTCTACCGCAGCGACCAGGAGCTGCTGCAGCAATGCCGCAGAAAAGATCTTGGCGAGTTAAGGCCGAAGGCGCTGGCCGCCGCGGCCACGATCCAGGAGCGTCACTCCTACCTCGCGCGCATGCGCGAGCTGCTCAGGATTTGCGGGAAGTGAGATTCAGCGACACTGCTTCGCGGATGAGGGCCTTGAATGCGGCCTTGTCGACCTTGTCCCCTTCGCGGAAGTCGATCGCGCGCCGCGTATTGCCCTCGAGGCTCGAGTTGAAAAGCTTCCTGGGGTCCTTCAGCCGCGCACCCCTGGCGAAGGTCAGCTTCACGACCTGCTTGTACGCCTCGCCTGTGCAGACGATCCCCTCGTGCGACCAGACCGGAACGCTCCACTTCCACTCCTCGGTCATCTCGGGATCGGCTTCCAGAATCAGGGCGCGCATCCCGGCGAGCATCTCACCGCGCCATCCCTCGAGCTCGCGAATCCGCTGATCGATGAGCCGGGTAGCGTTCCCGCTCGCTTGCCTGGGCGCGGGGGACTTTTTCATGGTTATTCAGGATCCGCGCTGAGCTTCGACAGCCATTCCAGGACCCGGTTTGGATCGCATGGCTTGGCGCAAAAGTGATCGAATCCCGCATCCTGCGTCAGCGCCTGATCGGCCGCCTTCACATATTGGCCGGAGATGGCGATCAACAACGGACGAGCTCCGCCTGGCATCGCACGGATGGTCCGCGCCACTTCCCAGCCGTTGGGCGCCGGCATGCCGAGATCGAGCACCACCGCGTCGGGCTCGAACGCTTGCACAGCTTCAATTGCCTCGCGGCCGTCGTAGGCGCGGCGCACCTCATAGCCCTCGTCACCCAGGAGGAAAGCCAGAGTCAGGACCGTGTCCCGATCATCATCGGCGACGACAACACGTATGGATCGTTTGGCGGGCAAGCTGCGTAACCGTGAATTGGCGGCCGATTCTAGCGACACCGGCACGTTCTGGTAATCGCACGAGATCGGGAAGGGAAGGAAATGGTCGGGGCGACTGGATTTGAACCAGCGACACCTGCGTCCCGAACGCAGTACTCTACCAGGCTGAGCTACGCCCCGACCGGGGCGATGCGGGATGAAATCTAGCTGCTGCGCGTCACCGAAAACGACGCCAATTCTAGCAAAGATCGCTTGAATTCCGACGCCGGCAGCGGCGCCAATGCCTCGATCGCCACGTCGGCTTCGCGCCGCGCCGCGTCACGCGCGTAATCGAGCGCGCCGCAGGCGCGGATCGCGCCGAGCACCGCCGAAAAGTCCTCGCGTCCCCCGTCGACGATGGCTCGTCGCACCAGCGCCGCCTGCTCGGGCGTGCCGGTGCGCAGCACGCGGATCAGGGGCAGCGTGGGCTTGCCCTCGGCGAGGTCGTCGCCGAGGCTCTTGCCGATGGTCGCCTCGTCGCCCGAGTAGTCGAGGACGTCGTCGATCAGCTGGAAGGCGGTGCCGACGTGCATGCCATAGGTCGCGAGGCGCTCCTCGAACGGCGAGCGCGCCACCACGCCGCCCAGGCGCGAAGCCGCCTCGAAGAGCTTCGCCGTCTTGCGGCGGATCACCTCCAGGTAGCGCGCCTCGTCGACCTCGGGATCGTGGCTGCCCATGAGCTGCATCACCTCGCCCGCGGCGATCGTGTTGGTGGCGTCTGCCAGCACGCGCATGACGCGCATGTCGGAAACCTCGACCATCATCTGGAAAGCGCGCGAATAGAGGAAATCGCCGACCAGCACCGCCGCGGCGTTGCCGAACGACGCGTTCGCGGTGTCGCGCCCCCGGCGCAGCGCGGACTCGTCGACCACGTCGTCGTGCAGCAGCGTGGCGGTGTGGATGAATTCCAGCACCGCCGCGAGGTCGTGCAGCAGGCGCTTCTCGCCGGCATAGCCCGCGGCCCCCGAGGCGAGGAGCAGCACCGCCGGGCGCAGGCGCTTGCCGCCCGAAGCGACGATGTATTGCGCCACTTCGCGGACGAGCGGAACGTCCGACTCCAGGCGGGCGCCGATCACCTGATCGACTTTCCGCATGTCGTCCGCTATGGGGGAAAGCATGGACACGAAACTCATGATTCCGTTATAATTCCGCCCCTTTTCAGGGGTTCAAGGCAGCCAATGTACGCAGTCATCAAGTCCGGCGGCAAGCAGTATCGCGTCGCCTCCGGCGAAAAAGTTCGCGTCGAGCTCCTGACCGCCGAAGTCGGCGCGTCGGTGTCGTTCGACGAAGTGGTCCTGGTCGGCGCCGGCGACGGCGTCAAGGTCGGCACGCCGCTCGTTTCCGGCGCCAAGGTGAAGGCGACCGTGCTCGCGCACGGCCGCGGCGACAAGGTGAAGATTTTCAAGCTTCGCCGCCGCAAGCACTATCAGAAGACGCAGGGCCATCGGCAGTCGTACACCGAGGTCCAGGTCGACGACATCGTTCAGGGGTAAGTCATGGCACACAAGAAAGCGGGAGGCAGTTCCCGCAACGGGCGCGATTCCAAGGCGAAGCGCCTCGGCGTCAAGGTCTACGGCGGCGAGAAGGTGAACGCGGGACAGATCCTGGTGCGCCAGCGCGGCACGGTGGTGCACGCCGGCGCCAATGTCGGCATCGGCCGCGACCACACGCTGTACGCCGAGGTGGGCGGCCAGGTGCAGTACAAGGTTCGCGGCGAAAACCAGAACAACACGGTCAGCGTGATTGCGGAGAAAGCTCCGGCGTAGCCGGTACCTACTACATGAAAGCCCTATCGTGACCCGATAGGGCTTTTTTATTTATGAAGTTCATTGACGAAGCCAAGATCGAAGTCCACGCCGGCAAGGGAGGCGACGGCTCGGCGAGCTTTCGTCGCGAGAAATACATCCGCTACGGCGGGCCGAACGGCGGCGACGGCGGCAAAGGCGGCAGCGTCTGGGCCCGCGCCGACCGCAACATCAACACGTTGATCGACTACCGCTTCGCGCGCATCCACCGCGCCAAGAACGGCGGCAAGGGTGCGGGCGCCGACTGCAACGGCGCCGCCGGCGAGGACATCGAGCTGCGCGTGCCGGTGGGCACGCTGGTGCGCGACGAGGAAACCGGCGGGTTGATCGCCGACCTCGCCGCCGACGGCCAGAAGGCCCTGCTCGCGCGCGGGGGCGATGGCGGCCTCGGCAACCTGCACTTCAAGTCGAGCATCAACCGCGCGCCGCGCCAGTTCACGCGCGGCGAGCCGGGCGAATCGCACAACCTGACGCTGGAGTTGCGCGTGCTCGCCGACGTCGGCTTGCTCGGCCTGCCGAACGCCGGCAAGTCCAGCCTGATCCGCGCCGTGTCGAGCGCGCGGCCAAAGGTGGCGGACTACCCCTTCACCACCCTTAATCCCTCGCTCGGCGTAGCGCGCGCAGGCGAAGCGAGCTTCGTGATCGCAGACATCCCGGGGCTGATCGAGGGCGCCTCGCAGGGTGCCGGCCTCGGCCATCAGTTCCTGCGCCACCTCGCACGTACGAGCATCCTGCTCCACCTCGTCGACATCACGCTCGATGACGTAGCGGGCGACGCCCGGACTATCGCCGCCGAGTTGAAGGCCTACGACGCGGCGTTGTTCCGCAAGCCGCGCTGGCTGGTGTTCAACAAGATCGACGCCGTCGAGGACGCCGACAAGCGCATCGCCCAGGCGGTGCGGGCGTTGCGCTGGAAGCGCCCCTGGTTCAAAGTCTCGGCGCTCACCGGCAAGGGATGCCCCGAGCTCATCTACGCCATCGCGCGCGAGCTCGGAAGGAAGACATGATCGCCGCCGCGAAGATCCTCGTCGTCAAGGTCGGCTCCTCGCTCGTCACGCGCGAAGGGCGCGGCGTCGACGCCGAGGCGATCGCGCGCTGGGCGGCGCAGGTGGCGAAGCTGCGCCAGGCCGGCAAGCAAGTCGTCATCGTCTCGAGCGGCGCGATCGCCGAGGGCATGCAGCGCCTCGGCTGGGCGAAGCGGCCGCACAGCATGCACGAGCTGCAGGCGGCGGCCGCCGTCGGGCAGATGGGCCTGGTGCAGGCCTACGAGAGCTCGTTCCGCGGCCATGGGCTGCACACCGCGCAGGTGCTCCTCACCCACGCCGACCTCGCCGACCGGCAGCGCTACCTGAACGCGCGCTCGACGCTACGCACCCTGCTCGACCTCGGCGTCGTGCCGGTGATCAACGAGAACGACACGGTCGTCACCGACGAGATCAAGTTCGGCGACAACGACACCCTCGCGGCGCTGGTGACGAATCTCATCGAGGCCGATGCGCTCATCATCCTCACCGACCAGTCCGGGCTCTACGAATCCGACCCACGCAAGAACAGCGATGTGAAGCTCGTCGAGCAGGCGCACGCGGACGATCCGAAACTCGAGGCGATGGCGGGCGGCTCGGGCAGCGCGCTCGGCAAGGGCGGCATGGTCACCAAGGTGCACGCGGCCAAGCGCGCGGCGCGGAGCGGCGCGCACACCGTCATCGCCTCCGGCAAGGAGCGCGACGTGCTGCTGCGTCTCGCGCAGGGCGAGCGGATCGGCACCCTTCTCACCGCGCGCACCGCGCCAATCGCGGCGCGCAAGCAGTGGCTCGCCGATCACCTCACCGTGAGCGGACTGCTCACCCTCGACGCCGGCGCGGCCAAGGCGCTGGTGAAGGACGGCAAGAGCCTGCTGCCGATCGGCGTCACCGCGGTATCGGGCGAGTTCGCGCGCGGCGAGATCGTCGGCTGCGTCGACCAGGACGGCCGGCAGGTGGCGCGCGGCCTGGTGAACTACTCCTCCGAGGAGACGCGCCGCATCATGCGCCGCGCCTCGGGCGAGATCGAGAGCGTGCTCGGCTATGTCGACGAGCCGGAGCTGATTCACCGGGATAACCTGGTGTTACTGTGAGGAAGCCCGAGCCGCTCTTCCTGGTTATCACCGGCGCGGTCACGGCCCTGTTCCTGCCGTTCGCCCTCGCCTTTCCGCGCACGCTCCTCGAGAAGCTTGGCGCGGTGGTCGCGCTGGTTCTCGTCGCCGCCGGGATTTCAGCGCTGGTGATGGCCCTGAAGAAGCGTCAGCGCAACCAGTAGGTCAGCCAGAAGCCGAGGGTGTTGATGTCGTTGATGTTCGCCACCTTCGGCATGTAGACGACGTTGAGCTGCGCCGGGCCGAAGTCCCACGCGGCGACCGGCAGCGGCGTGAGAAAGGTATTGCCGTCGTTGTAGGTCTTGCTGTTGAACAGGACCAGCGCCAGCCCCAGGCGCGCGCGCTCGGTGGCATGCCAGTGCACCGCACCGCCCGCGAGCACCGCGGTGTTGCGGCCGGAGTCGCGGTAGAAGCCCGCGTCGAAGAACCAGTCGAAGCGCTCGCCGGGCACGCGATAGCGCACGCCGAGCCCGGGATTCAACCAGTTGTCGACGCCCAGCTCGCGCGCCTTGTTGGCGTCGAGGTGCCAGGAGAGCCCGTAAATGTTGACGCCGACGTCCGCGCCGCAGAGCGCGGGGACGAGCAACGTCGCGGCCAGCAGCGCTCGAAGCATGCGCCGCAGTGTACTAGGTCGACTCGCGAACGATGCGGTAGCAGGAGCAGGCCGCAGCCTCGAGGCCGCTCGCGTCCAGGATGCCGATGACGCCGCGGCTGTATTTGATCAGCTTGCGCTGCTGCAGCGCGCCGGCCGCCTCGGTGACGCCGACCCGGCGCACGCCGAGCATGTGCGACAGGAACTCCTGGGTGAGGCGGAATTCGTTCGCGCGCATGCGATCGCGCGTCATCAGCAGCCAGCGCGCAAGGCGCGCCTCGACGAGGTGGAAGCGGTTGCAGGCCGCGGTCTGCGTCACTTGCGACATCAAGGCGTGCACGTAGCGCAGCAGGCCCCGCAGCAGGGGCGGGCTGCGTCGCAGCGCGCTGCGGAACGATCCGGCGCTCATGCGCATCGCCGAGCCGCCGCCCTGCACCAGCGCGCGCACCGGCGAGCGGTCGACGCCCAGCGCCAGGGGAGAGCCCACCATGCCCTCGAGCCCGACGAGACCGACCTCGAGGGCGAGGTGGTCCTCGACCAGCGTCAGCAGCGACACCATCGAGTCGCCGGGAAAATAGACCTGCTCGATGGCCTGTCCCGGCTCGTAGAGCACGTCGCCGAACGTCAGCACCACCGGCGTGAGCCCGGGCAGCAGCTGCGCATAGGACTTGCGCGGCAACGCAGCGAGCAGCAGGTTCGGAATCGCGGCCATCTACCTGTTTGCACCAAAGCGGGCGCGGCGTATGTTCGTTGACGCACTGATGCCCGGCGCCGGGGGGCGCGAGACTGCAAGTCCGGTGAAAGGCCTCCTCAACCGCATCCGGCGTCATGGCGTCCTCCTGGCAGCGCTGCCTCTGGTCGCGTTCGCGGAGCCGATTGCGCCCGACGCGCTGATGCGGGCGATCACCGGGGAGGTCATCGCGATCCTGAAGAAAGACCTCGCCGCCGCCCAGCCGACCGACCTCAGCCGACTGGTCGAGACCCGGATCGCCCCTGTATTCGATTTCCAGCGCATGACGCGCATTGCCCTGGCGAACGACTGGCGGCTCGCTTCGGCGGAGCAGCAGGCGGCGCTGGTCACGCAATTCAGGACGCTGCTGGTGCGCACTTACTCGCGCGCGCTCGCGAACTATCGCGACCAGGAAATCACCTATCCGCCTTTGCGCGCCGCGGCCGGCGACACCGAGGTGCTGGTGCGCTCCTTCGTGCGACGGCGCGGCGCCGAGCCCCTGAGCATCGACTACGAGATGGCCGAGGGCGCGACGGGCTGGAAGGTCTACGACGTCAAGGTCGGCGGCGTGAGCCTCGTGATCACCTACCGCGAATCGTTCGGCGAGGTGGTGCGGGCGGACGGCATCGACGGCCTGATCAGGCTGCTGTCGAACAAGAACCGCCAGAACGAAACCGCTGCCCCATCGACCTGATCCCCGGCCTTACGCACCGACCAGCTCGAGCTTCGTTCCGTTCTGCTTGAGCTGCTTGCCTTTGGGGAGCTTGAGGTAAGGGCGGGCTTCCTCGGCGGTGAGGCCGTACGAGAAGCTCATCGAGCCGCGGCCGAAGTTGCCGGAGCCGTGGCCGCGCCGCACGCTCAGGCGCTGGAACTTGAAGGTCGAGGTGGTGCCGTCGCTGCAGCGGAGCTGGCCCTTGCCGCCCGCCTCGGCGCTCGAGGTGAACTCGCCCTTGCAGGTGAGCGCCGGGTTTTTCTGCGAATGGATGGCGATGGTTCCCGCCCCATTGAGGTGGCCTTCGGCTTCGCCGAGGAAAAGATTGCCGGCCATGATGGCGATGACCGCGCCGGTTGCCGAGAACATCCTGCCACTCTCCGCTTTTGCGGCCGCTTGATCTGTACGCTAGCGCCCCGTCGGGGCGGCAACCACGTCCGGCAGCAGCCGGTCGTATTCCTTCTTCACGACGGCGTAGCACTCGCACACGCGCGCCTCGAGCCGCGGGCGGTCGATCACGGTGATGTGGCCGCGGCTGTAGCTGATCAGCCCCTCGGCCTGCAGCTTGCCCGCCGCCTCGGTGACGCCCTCACGGCGCACGCCGAGCATGTTGGCAATCAGCTCCTGCGTCATGACCAGATCGTCGCCGGGCAGCCGGTCGAGGGTGAGGAGCAGCCAGCGGCAAAGCTGCTGATCCACCGAATGGTGGCGGTTGCACACCGCGGTCTGCGTCATCTGCGTGATCAGCGCCTGCGTAAAGCGCAGCAACAGGTGCTGCAGCGCGCCGCCGCTCTCGAACTGCTTCTTCACCGCCGCCGCCTTCAGCCGATAGCCATGTCCCGCGCTCTGCACAACGGCACGGCTCGGCGTCGTTTCGCCGCCCATGAAGAGCGCGATGCCGACCAGGCCCTCGTTGCCGGTGACGGCGATCTCCGCCGACGAGCCGTCGGCGAGCACATAGAGCAGCGAGACGATGGAGGTAGTCGGAAAGTAGACGTAGCCCTGCGCGCCGCCCGACTCGTACACCGACAGCCCGAGCGGCATCGCCACCGCCTCGAGGGAAGGGAGCAGCGCCTGGTAGCCGCTTTCGGGCAGCGCCGCGAGCAGCCGGTTCTCCTTCGGGGAATGCGATGCGGCGGCGCTCTTGGCCATGACCCATGCTACTCCTCTGTCCGGTACCGGACGGAGATATTTCCCCCCTCGCATTGTGCGTTGGCGTACAGAACAAACGTGGAGTGGCCACACACACTGTGGGGCCGCAGGTTTCACCGAAACTTCACCGCACCATCGATCGAGAGATACCCATGACGCTGCTCACGCGCTGTTCCGCCCTCGCCGCCGCCACGCTGCTGCTCTTCGCGCTCGGCTGCGGCTCCACCTCCACCAAGGAAAGCACCGGCGAATACGTCGACGACGCCGCCATCACGACGAAGGTGAAGACCGCGATCTTCAACGAGCCTTCGCTGAAAGTGCTCAAGATCAACGTCGAGACCTACAAGAGCGTGGTGCAGCTCAGCGGTTTCGCCGACACCAGCGCCGACATGGACAAGGCGACCGACATCGCCCGCGCCGTCTCGGGCGTGCGCTCGGTCAAGAACGACATGCGGCTCAAGTAAGCGACTCCGACACCATGAGAAACACCTTCACCAGCAACAAGTGGGCTGCCCTGGCTGTAGCTTTGGCGCTCGGCGTCTTTTCCGTCTTCGCCCAGGACGCGCTGGACCAGAGGGGACTCATGCCGGCCGATCACGCCCCCGCGATCGCCGCGGTTGCGCTGCCGGTCTACGAAACGATCTCGTTTCGGTAGTCGGCGCTTTCGGAAACGCTTTGCGGGGCCCTGCGCAAGCGGGGCTTCTTTTTTGAACAGGGAGAGTGAAATGCTCTACACCATCGCCGTCGTACTGCTCGTCTTGTGGCTGCTCGGCCTCGTCTCCTCCTACACCGTCGGGGGGTTCATCCACGTACTGCTGGTGATCGCGATCGTCGTCGTGCTGCTCAGGCTGATCAGCGGACGCAGGGTAGTCTGACCAGCGCGCGCACCGCCCTGGCCGTCCTGACGGCGATCGCACTGGTCGCCGCCTTGTACCTGGCGCGCGGATTCTTCGTCCCGCTGCTGATCGGCATCCTCGCGAGCTACGCGCTGCATCCACTGGTGGACTGGCTGCGGGCCTGCCGCGTGCCGCGCAGCGTCGGCGCGGCGCTGGTGCTCGCCACGGTGGTCGGCGGCGTTTCGTGGATCGCCTTCGCGGTGAGCGAGGACGTCGCGGCCGCGATCGAGAAGCTGCCCGAGGTTGCGCGCAAGCTGCGCCAGGATCTGGGCGCCGCGCGCTCCGGCAGCCCGACCGCGCTGCAGAACATGCAGGAAGCGGCCGACGAGCTGCAGGGCGCTGCCGCGGACGCGGGCGCGAAGCCGGCACGGCGCGCGCCGGCGGCGCGGGCGTCCGAGCCGACCTGGCTGCGCGACTACACGCTCGCGCAGTCGGCATTGCTCGCCACCGTCGCCGCGCAAACGCCGATCGTGGTGCTGCTGACGTATTTCCTGCTCGCCTCCGGAGGGCACTTCCGGCGCAAGCTCCTGCAGCTGGTGGGGCCGTCGCTCTCGCGCAAGAGGGACGCGGTGCGCATCCTCGAGGAGGTCGAAGTGCAGGTGCAGCGCTACCTCCTTTCGATGGTCGCGTCGAACGCGCTGCTTTCCGTCGCCACCTGGCTCGCATTCCTCGCGCTCGGCGTAGAGCACGCGGGCGTCTGGGGGATCGCCGCCGGGGTGCTTCACTTCGTTCCCTATCTCGGTCCGGCGCTGATCGCGCTCAGCAGCGGCGCGGCTGCCTTCCTCCAGTTCGGATCATTGCTGCATGCGCTCACCGTCGGCGGCATGTCGCTGCTGCTGGCGGGGGCAGTCGGCTTCGTGTTCATGACCTGGCTGCAAAGCCGCCTGGCGCGTGTCAACGCCGCCGTTCTGTTCATCAGCCTGCTGTTCTTCGGCTGGCTGTGGGGCGTGTGGGGATTGCTGCTCGGGGCGCCGCTGGTGGCGATCGCCAAGACGGTCTTCGACCGCATCGAAACGCTGCAGCCCGCGGGCGAGCTGCTCGGGCGCTAGCCCGGGACGGGCTTCATGATTGTCGCTGCTGTGCTTTGGCTATCAGCAACGCCGCACCCTGCGCAAGCAGCGCCTTCGCCAGCATCCCCGCCACGACACCCGTTGCGCCGCGGCGCCCGAGCGCGAAGCCGACGAGCGCAGCTGCCGCCAGGCACGAGGGATGCGACAGGCTGCTGCGCAGGCGTCGGAGGCCGCCCTGCAGGTCGCTGCGCGCCTGCCCTGCGCGCAGCTTGGCAGCGGCGAGCGCCTTGCTCCTCATCTCAGCGCGTAAGCCTGCTGAGGAGGTAACCGGCCGCCAGCGCCAGTGCGAGCGACTGCAGCGGATGCGCGGCAATGTACTTGACCGTGTTGTCCAGCATCTTTCCACCGCCGACGGTCAGGGTATCGCCCTGCTCCTCCAGCCACTTCGCGGCGGGCGCTGCAACGTTCGCCACCTGGTCGACCGCGCCGTGCACGCGCGCCGTAGCTTTGTTCATGACTTCCATGGTGTTTCTCCGGTTGACGTTCATGAAAACCGAGGCTACGGCGCAACGGGAGCCCCATCTGTACGTTGACGCACTGATTACGCGCGGATCAGCGGTGATGATGGCCAATGTCTCGTGCTTGTGCCCTGCTCCTCTCTGCGCTGCTTCTGCCGGCGCTCGCCGCCTGCGAGGCCGGCATCGACGAGGAAGCGGCCGCGATCCTGGCGCCGCATGAAGTCCCGGCGCGCGAAGCGCGGCGCTGTGCGCATTGCGGCTGGATCGAGTCGAAGCGCGAGATCCTGCCGGAGGTCGCGAACCCCGGCATCGCCCGCATCTTCGAGTACACGCTGCGCCGGGCCAACGGCTCTCTCAGCGTCTTCCAGGAGACGCTCCCCGCCACGTGGCGCCTGGGCGAGCGCGTTGTGATCATCGACGGCGTGGCTCCGAAGAACTGAGGCGGGAAATGAAACGGCCCGGGACGGGGGGAACCGTCGCCGGGCCTGGTACTACGGGCCCCCAGCGATGACGGGAGAGGTGCTTAAGGACCCGCAACGATCATCCCCGGCTGTCGCCGGCCCATCTGTTCGGTACCGAACAGAACGGATATCCGATCGTCAGCTGGCGAGGTTCCTGACGATTCCGTAGCAGGAACAGGCGGCTGCTTCGAGGCCGGGGCGATCGAGGATGGTGATCTCGCCGCGGTGGTAGCCGATCAGCTTGCGCCGCTGCAGGTCGCCGGCGGCGTTGGTGACGCCGACCCGGCGCACCCCCAGCACGTCGGCGAGGAATTCGTGCGTCAGGTGGACGCGGGCCGAGCGCACGCGATCGCTGGTCATGAGCAGCCAGCGCGCGAGGCGCGCCTCGACAACATGGAAGCGGTTGCACGCGGCGGTTTGCCGGGCCTGGACGAGCTTGGCGTAGGCATAGCGGTGCAGCTCGCGCTGCAGGGGCGCGCAGCGCGCCACCTCTTCGAGGAACGCGCCGGCCGGCATGCGCAGCGCGCCGCCGGCGCCCTGCACCAGGGCACGAACCGACGAATACTCCATACCCAGCGCCAGACCGATGCCCACCATGCCTTCGCGGCCGATGAGGCCGACCTCGAGCGCCTTGCCGCTCTCGACCACGACCAGCACGGACACGTGCGCGTCGCTCGGGAAGTAG
>Ga0111538_10010840_pt1 | contig 12109 bp, 13 predicted proteins | sample SoiMethybrSBSTD1_FD_79669 | JGI IMG/M metagenome (GOLD analysis project Ga0111538, IMG submission 79669) | Bulk soil microbial communities from a Populus tree surrounding site in Tennessee, USA - Soil MetaG P. TD hybrid SBSTD1 (version 2)... | ecosystem: Environmental > Terrestrial > Soil >...
GATCAGACGCCGAAGGCGCTGCGCGAGCGGGACACCGCGCGTGTGGATGCCGACGAGGGCGACGTGCTCGAGCTCGGGATTGGCCTCGATGATCTCGTGCGCGATCCGCGAGAGCGTGCGGCCGATCGCCTGAGCGTCGAGGAGGACCTTGTCGGAGGAGATCCGCGCGCTCACGGCGCCGCGGTGGTCGTGGGTGCAGCCGTCATCACAACTCCTTCCCGGCCTCTCTGGACCGAGTTAAAGGGGTCGAGTCGCGCGGGAGACTAGCCGAGCGCCCGGACGGATGCGACCGCGGCGTCTTCCCGGCCGCTGCGCAGCAGATCGAGCACGGTCGTGCTGTCCACGAGCCCCACGCGGCGGTCGAGCAGCCTGGCCAGCTCCGGACCGCGGAAGCCGGCGTCCCGCGCGGCCGCGAGGAAGCGCGCCACGCCGGGCTTCGTCTCCCCGCCCGAGGCGAACTGCCACGAGGGGTATCGCCACTCGGAGCCGTTCGCCGGGCGGACGGCGATCAGCTCGCCCGCCCGGCGCAGTCCCTCGATCTGCAGCGGGTCGACTCCCCGCCGCGAGGCGAGCCAGGACTCGCTCAGCTCCGTCATGCAGCAACCGGCGCGGCGGGACCGACGACCACGTAGTCATGTCGGTAGCCGAGCAGCCGGCCGATCGGGGCTCCCAGCGCGAGCGCGGACCTCTGCATCCACCTCGGGACGATAGGGAGTTGGACGTCGTCGATGTGGTGATTCGCGATCACGGCGAGCCGAAGCGGGTTCGGCATGCCCTTCCGGTTCGTCCTGCCGTCCATCGCGAGCGAGAACATCGTCTCGAGCAGCTCCGTGAACTGCTGCGCCGGCCGGATCTCGCAGAGGAAGTGCGCCTCGTCCTCGCCGGCGTTCCAGAACTTGTGCGGCGTCCCCGCCGGGATCTTGACGAGCTCGCTCGGGCCGGCGATCAGGCGCTCACGGCCCCGCTTGAACCCGACGCTCCCGCTCAGCACCGCGAACTTCTCCTCCTGCCTCGGGTGGACGTGCGCCGCGGCGACCGTGCCGCCCGGCTGCACCCACGTTTCCACCAGGACCATCTCCCCGTTGGTCTCCTGCGACGTCTTGCGAAAGAGGATGCGCTCGCCGGTCACCGGGTTCTCGATCATGTCTCCTGCGCGGATCACCGTTGCTCCTTTCATCGTTGACAGCACGCGGAGCTTGGGATCGGCCGCTTAGCGTTCGCTAACGCCGCGCTGAAAATCCCCCATTCGGGAGCCAACCGAGCGGCGTCGGCGTCGTCTGAAAGATCACTGTGGCGCGTTGGGGTTTCGACTTGACCGAGCCGTATCGGCGGCGGCCCGACCCCGCGCCCGCGCGCGCCGTGCGTCGCCCGCCCAAGCGCCGGCGCCCCGGCCTACTGCGGCTCCTCCGCGTGCGCTGAGGTAGAGCGCCGCCCACTCGTGCGCGTCGAGCGTTCGCGGCTCGGCGTTCCGCCGGACGCCGACCGCGCGGAGGCCGTGCCGGAAGCCGCGCGCGACGAAGGCGGCGAAGCGGGTCGCCTCGTCCAGGGGAACGAGGGGCACGTCCCGCCGCTCGACGACGAGCACGCCGGCGTCCACCGCCGGCTGTGGGTCGAAGGCCGATCGCGGGAGCCGTCGCGCGAGCGAGAAGCGGTAGCACGCGTTCCAGCGCACGTCGTTCGCGGTCGTCGGCCACGGAAGCGCGCGCTTCATCGCGACGCCCCACTCGACGACGAGATCAGCGCGCACGAGCCCGACCGCGGGATCGTCGAGAAGCCGCCGGAGGATGTCCGTCGCCCGGTCGAACGGGATGTTCGCCACGACGCGGAACGGCTCGCGGGGAAGCTCGAGCTCGAGCGCGTCGCCCTGGACGACGTCGACGTTCGGCCAGCGGCCCGTGAGCCGGTACGCCCAGGCGGGGTCGAGCTCGACCGCGACGACGCGGCGCGCGACGGGCGCGAGTGCCGCGGTCAGCCGTCCGCTGCCCGCGCCGAGGTCGACGACGACGTCGTCTGCGCCCACTCCGGCGTCGCGGACGAGCTCCGCGGCGAGCGACGCTGTGCGGAGGAAGTGCTGGCTACGGGCGCGCGGCTGCCGCGCGCGAGATGCGCGTCGAGCGGCCACGGCTGCGGAAGGTCACGTTGCTCATGGAGTGCCGTCAGCATGATACGCCCCCGTGAGGCGGATTCCCCCGGCCGCGGCGCTCGCCGCGCTCGTCGCGCTGTCCACGATCGTCCGCGCCTGGGCGGGGCTCAGGGTGCCGACGCCGTGGATTGCGGCCGACGAGATGATCTACGCCGAGGTCGGCCGCAGTCTCTGGGAGACCGGCCACCTCGACATCCTCGGGCAGAGCGCGCCGTTCTACAGCCTCGTCCACCCCGCGCTGATCGGCCTGCCGCTCGCGCTGTTCGACACCGCGACCGGCTACGACGTCGCGCGCGTGCTGCAGGCGCTCGTCATGTCGCTGACGGCCGTGCCGGTCTTCCTCTGGGGCCGCCGGCTCATGTCGGAAGGGTGGGCGCTCGGCGCGGCCGCGCTCACGCTGACGATCCCGGGCTTCGCGTACACGGGCCTCCTGATGAGCGAGACGGTGTTCGTGCCGGTGATGACGCTCGCCGCGTGGGCGACCGCGTCCGCGCTCGAGCGCCCGACCGCGCGCAACCAGGCGCTGCTCGTCGGGGCGATCGTGCTCGCCGTGCTGACGCGGCTGCAGGCGCTCGTGCTCGTCCCCGCGTTCCTGCTCGCACTCGTCCTGTACGCGCTGCTCGAGCGGAGCGTCGAGCCGGTGCGCAGGCTCGCCTACGCGATCGGCGGACTGCTCGGCCTCGGCCTCGTCTGGATGCTGACCGGCGGCTTCGGCGCGTACGAGCCGGCCGGACGGTCGAGCTACGACGTCGGCAGGGCGCTCAAGTTCGTCGTCTACCACGCCGCCGACGCGGCGCTGCTCGTCGGGATCGTCCCGGCCTGCGCGGTCGTGATGCTCGCGCTGAAGCCGCCGCCCGAGCAGGCGCCGCGTGCGTACCTCGCCGTCACGTTCGCGCTCGGCGCCGGATTGATCGCCGAGGTCGGGCTGTTCGCCTCGCGCTACGTCGGGAGGCTCGCCGAGCGCGACCTCCTCGCGCTCGCGCCGCTCCTCTTCATCGGGCTCTGCCTGTGGCTCGCCCGCGGCGCGCCTCGCACGCGCCTGGCGGCGACGCTCGTCGCTCTGGCGATCGCGGGGCTCGTGCTCACGCTCCCGCTGGGGAAGCTCGTGCACAAGGCCGCGCTCCCCGACGCGTTCTCGCTCGTCCCCGTCTGGCAGCTCGGGAGCTACGAAGCCGTCGTCTGGGGCTTCACCGGCCTGGCGGTCCTCGCGTTCGCGCTGCTGCCGACGCGGCTGCTCGTCGTCGTGCCGGTTGCGCTCGGGCTCGTCTTCGTCGGTTCGTCGGTCGCCGTCTCGCGGTACGCCGCGAACGAGGCGTCCAACCTGAAGACGGCGTTCTTCGGCACGCAGGACCCGCAGTGGGTCGACAATGCGGGCGCCGGGGACAGCGCGTACTTCTACGACGGCGAGCCGCACTGGAACGCGGTCTGGGAATACGTGTTCTGGAATCGCGACATCCGCCGTGTCTACGTCCTGAGCGGCAGCAAGAAAGTGCCCGGGCCGATGCCGCAGCGATTCGTCGATCCGTTCCCGCTCGGCGAGCTCGCGTCGGACGCGCCGCCGAACGTGATCGGCTCGACGGCCTTCACGTTCACCGGTCGGCCGATCGCATCGGTCGAGCAGTTCGGCCTGGTCCACCGCGGGCTCGTGCTCTGGCAGACCGAGCCGCCGCTCCGCCTCTCGACCGTCACGATCGGCGTTCAGGGAAGCGGCGACATCTACAGCAACGCGTCGATCACGAAGTACGGCTGCATCGGCGGGCAGTTCGAGGCGACCTTCGTCGCAAAGGGCGCACCGGTCACGGTCCGCCTCGACACCGGCGCGGCACAAGCCGCGAAGACCCTTCAGCCGGAGGAGATCTGGCGTCCATCGGTTCCCGCGAGCACCGAGACGTCGACGTGCCAGATGTTGATCGTGCCGAGCGGAGTCGTCGGCTCGACACGGCTCGAGTACGTCCCGGGTTAGCCGCGGCTCCGCTGGAGCTCGCGTGCGACGTCGGCGGCCGAGAGGAGGCCGGTCAGCCGCCCGTCGTCCACGACGAGCGCGCGGTCGGACAGCTCCGTGAACGTGGCGAGCGCCTGGTCGAGCGGGTCGTTCTCGTGCACGACGGCGACCTCCCCGAGCGGGATCATCGCGTCGCGCACCCTGCGGTCGTCCCACTCCTGCCTCGGGACTCCCGCGATCGCGTCGAAGGCCAGCAGCCCTACCGGATGCCCGTCGTCGACGACCGGGTACGCCGCGTGCCGATCGGTCCAGATCATCCCGTCCATCAGCTCACCGATCGTCTGGTCGGGCCTCACGGTCGTCGGCCGCCGCACCATGAGGTCGCCCACCCGTCGTCCCGCGATCGCCTGGTACACCGCTCCGGCCTGCGCCTCGCTCGTCGCGGCCGAGAAGAGGAACCAGCCGAGCAGCGCTGTCCAGAGCCCGTTCGTGCGATCCTCCGGCCTGAAGATCGCGAGCGCAATGCCGCCGAGCACGAAGAGCGCGCCGAACGCGCGGCCGATCGTCGCCGCGATCCGCGTCGCGAACCCGAAGTCGCCGCGAAGCCACCAGAGAGCGGAGCGGAGCACCCGGCCGCCGTCGAGCGGCAGCGCGGGAAGCAGGTTGAAGACGAGCAGGATGATGTTGATCTGGCCGATCCAGAGGAGCACCGTGTCGACCGCGTCGTCTCCCGAGTAGGCGATCGCCGCCGCGATGAACGCGACGCCGATCACGAGCGAGACGAGCGGCCCGGCGATGGCGATCCTGAACTCCGCGCCGGCGGACGGGAAGACACCGCGGAACTTCGCCACACCGCCGAGGAGCCAGAGCGTGATCCCGTCGATCTGCATCCCCTCGCGTCGCGCCTGCAGGGCGTGGCCAAGCTCGTGCAGGAGCAGCGAGCCGAAGAAGAGGAGCGAGGCGATCACCGCGATCACCCAGTACGCGGCCTCGGACCGGCCGGGAACGGCGTCGGGGAAGACGCCGGTCGCCCACGTCCAGACGATCAGCGCGAAGACGGCGAGCCACGTCCAGTTGACGCCGATCTCGATGCCGGCGATGCGGCCCAGGCGGAAGGTCGAGGTCACGCGGTTCCCGTCGTGACGAGCCAGCGCAGGTCGTACTCCACGTGCTCGGGAAGGTCGCGCTCGGCGAGCTCGAGACCGCGTGCGCGCTCGTCGTCGTCGAGCAGGTCGAACGTCGAGATGTGGCCGGCGCGCATCCGCTCGAGCGCCTGCTCCCGCGTGATCGTCGCGCGCTGGTCGAGCCGGGTCGACTGCACTTCGCGGAAGCCGGCCGCCGCGAGCTCACGCTCGAGCTGCGCTCTCGTCGGGAAGCGGGCACGGTCGATCGGCTCGATCGACGGCAGGTATCGGTTGAGCCAGAACGCGTCGAAGTGGCTCTCGTCGAACGTTGCGATGACGACCCGGCCGTTGGTTGCGAGCACCCGGTGCGCCTCGGCGAGCGCAGCCTTCCGATCGACGAGGTGGATCACGAGCCAGAGGACGACGCGCTCGAACCAGTCGTCCTTGAACGGCAGCGACTCCGCGCGCGCTTCCTTGAACGCGGCGCCTGGCGCGGCCTTCGCCCGAGCCTGCGCCAGCATCTCGGGCGACGCGTCGACGCCCCAGACCTTCGCGCCGGCGCGCTCGGCGAGTGCCAGGCTCAGGCGCCCGGTGCCGCAGCCGACGTCGAGTACGCGCCGGCCGCGCAGGTCGCCGAGCCGCTCGGCGAGCGCGTAGACCTCCCACCAGTTGTCGTCGACGGGGCGAACCTCGTCGTACGTCGCGGCGCGTCGCGAGAAGTCAGGTGCCCGCGTCGAGCTCATCGGGTTCGGTCATCGCCTCGATCGCGTCCTGCGCAACCTCGACCGAACCGTCGGGGACGAGCACGGCGATCGCGTCGGCCTCGACCTCCGGCTCGAGCGTCGCCTCGATCCCCGCCTCGTTCAGGATCGCCTGGATCTCCTCGGCTTCCGTCACATCCCCTGCGACCGCTACCTGCACCATGGCTGTCATCGTGGCTCCTCGACGGTCGTGACCGGTTCCCGAGTCACCGATTGTACGCGCCGTCCGGAAGCTCCACCCTTCACGAGCCTCGGTGTCCCCCGCTCCGCGAACGGCACCTCGACGATGTCGAAGTCGCGCGGGACGACCGTCTCGGGGAACGTCGCTCGCGCCTCCTCGACGAGCTCGGGCCCGAAGTAGCGGTTGGAGAGGTGCGTCAGCGCGAGGAGCGTCACGTCGGCCTCGCGCGCGACCTCTGCGGCCTGCGCGGCTGTCGAGTGCAGCGTCTCCTCGGCCCGCTCGCGCTCCTCCTCGGCGAACGTGGCCTCGTGGACGAGCACGTCGGCGTTGCGGGCAGCCTCGACGACGCTCTCCGCCGGCGCCGTGTCGCCGGCGTAGACGACCTTCCGCCCCGGTCGAGGCCGGCCGACGACGGTGTCGGGGGTGATCACACGGCCGTCGGGGAGCGTCACGGCCTCTCCGCGCTGGAGCGAACCCCGCTCTGGTCCGATCGGGATCTCCAACGCGTCCGCAGCGTCCGCGTCGAAGCGACCGGGGCGCGGAAGTTCGACGAGCGCGTAGCCCACCGCGCTCCGCCCGTGGTTCGGCTCGAAGACCTCGAGCCGGTACTCGCCGCGGTCGAGCACGTCGCCCGGCCGCAGGGTGACGAGCTCGAACGGGTACGTCAGCTTCCCGAAGATCCGCCGAAGGTCGCCGAAGAGGTCCGACAGCCCGGGCGGGCCGTGAATCGTGATCGGGAGCTCGCGGCCGCGGAGCGCGAACGTCTTCAGCATCCCCGGCAGGCCGAGGAAGTGGTCGGCGTGGAAGTGGGTGAGGAAGATCTCCTCGAGCTCGATCAGCCCGACGGAGGAGCGCAGCATCTGGCGCTGCGTGCCCTCACCGCAGTCGAAGAGGAGCTTGTCGCCGCCGCGCCTCATCAGGAGCGAGCTCGGCGCGCGCTGCGCTGTCGGCATCGAGCCGCTCGTCCCGAAGAACACGATGTCGAGGTCCACTGCGCGAGAGGTTACGGCTCACCCGCGCGCGGTGGGGATCGGGGAGCGGTGCGCTAGGGAAGAACAATCCGGCGGCCGGCGACGAGGGGCCGCCCCGCCAGCCCGTTGCGGCGTTCGATCTTCCAGACCCCGCTTCGCGGGTCGCCGCCGTAACGCTCGCTCGCGATCGACCAGAGCGTGTCGCCCGGCTGGACGACGTAGGTGCGCTCGGGCCCGGCGGCCGTGGACGCGCGGGCGATCACGGCCCAGACGAGGGCGGCGAGCAGCACGAGGACGAGGATCCGGGCGAACATCTGTTCGCATGCTAGGCGAACAGACGTTCGATGTCAAGCGAGGCGCTTCACCGCACGTAGACGAACGTCCGGCGCTCCGGATTCACCGCCGCGATGAACCGCACGCGGGCCGGAGCCGAGGCCCGGATCGCGAGCGTCTTGTTCGCGCGGAGCCGGAAGCTCGCCGTGCCGACCGTCACGGCCGCGTCCTCGCCCGCCTCGACGAGGATCCGCCCCTTCTTCGCCCGCACCTTCACGCCGACGACGGACTCCGTGTGGTCCCAGATCGGCAGCCGTCCACGGCAGCCCTTCCCGACGGCCGAGCGCACGGTCGCCCACGCCGGCCGGCGCGAGCGGTCGGCGCGCACGAGGCCCGCCTGCCAGCGGTCGAGGTTCGGCTCGTCGACGAGCCCGAAGAAGAGGAGCTCGCGTACGGACGGGTCGCAGGCGACCTTCGACACGAGCTGGGAGTAGATCTTCGCCTGCTCCTTCTCGGTCGTCGGCCGCACGCTCTCGCGGCCGTAGTACGCGCGCCGCGACTGCTTCGGGATCGCGACCTGCCAGCCCACCTCGTCGAGCTTGAACGTCAGCGGATCCTCCTGCTCGACGCCGGGCTCCTCGAACGTCGGCTGTCCCGTGTCGTGGAACGCGTCCCAGAACGCCTGCTTGATGCGGTCGAGGTTCGCGACGCCGGCGTTCGGCCACGCATAGCCCTTGGCCAGCGGGTCCCGGTCGCGCGCCGGGTACGGGTGGAAGCCGAAGACGTCCATGATCGGCTTGTCGCGGTCGAGCTTGCGGTAGCCGATCCCGAGGTCGTGGATGAACTTGACCGGCGACGTCGACACGTTCGACTTCGCCTTCGGCATGTCGTTGCCGCGCGGCGAGAGCCCGACGCCGACGACGACGATGTCCTCGTTCACCTCTTTCAGTGCGTCGTACGACGCGGCGAGGAACTTCGCGAACGCGATCCCGGATGCGGGCGAGCCGTCGCGGTTGAACTGCGGCTGCCAGAAGCGTGTGAGGTTCGGCTCGTTGCCGATCACGAACTCCTTCACGTCCGGATAGGTGGCCGCGAGGATGCGCAGCCACTGCGTGAACTTCTCGAGGTTCTCGGGATCGTCGGTGATCGCGCGCGCCTTGCCGATGTGGATCCCGAACGAGAGGTGCACGCCGAGCTTCGCGGCTTCGGGGACCGAGCGGTCGAGGAACGGCTGCTCCTTGATCACGAGCGGATCCGCCGGGTCCCAGTTGACCGTCATCTTGTTCGCCCCCAGGCCGGCCGCCTGGAGCTCCGAGAAGAACCAGGCGCCGCCGTCGTCGTCGTACTTCCCGCGGTCGTCGGAGACACCGAACATCGGCATCGCGCCCGCAGCGGTGGCGAGCGTCAGGGCGCACAAGGACGCGGCAGCGATGGAAAGGATGGATCTCATGCCCTCGGTCGGCCGTCGGCCCGGCCGGCGCCGGAGTCTAGCGCGCGTCCAAGATCGCGTCGACCAGTCTTTCGGGGGAGAAGCGCACGGGATCGTCCGCGGGCAGCCCGGTCTCCGCTTCCGCAGCGGAGATCGCCGCGCGAGCGTCCTCCTCGTCGAGGAAGCGCGTGTTCAGCGCGACGCACGCGACCTTCGCCGGCCTGATCGGCAGCGAGAGCGCCTCGTGGAGCCGGACCAGCTCCGCCAGCGACGGCAGCGGATGCCCCGGGTAGCCCTCGACCTCCGTCGAGCCGGCGAGGTGGCAGAGGACGTAGACGTGCGGCGCGCTGCCGTGGATCAGCCCCATCGTCACGCCCGAGTACGCGGGGTGGACGATCGATCCCTGTCCCTCGACGAAGAGCAGGTCGGTGCCGCCGCGCTCGTAGCCCTCGACGACGAGGTTCTCCGTCGCGCCGGCGAGGAAGTCGGAGACGACCGCGTCGACGGAGATCCCCCACCCCGCGATCGCGATCCCCGTCTGGCCGGTCGGCACGAACTGCGACGCGAGCCCGCGCGCCTTCGCCGCGCGGTCGAGCTCGAGCGACACCGTCATCTTCCCGATCGCGCAGTCGGAGCCGACGGTGAGGACGCTCGTCGTGTCGAGCTCGAGGTTGCGGCCGGTGGGCACGTTGAGCCCCTCGGGCGGCTTGCGCAGGTCCCGCAGCTCGACGTTGTGCCGTCGCGCGAGGTCGGCGAGCTCCGCGTCGTCGGACACGAACTCGTGCAGCCCGTTCTCGAGGTCGAGTCCCTTCGCGATGCAGCTCTTCAGCAGCTCGCGCCATGCGGGCGGGAACCGGCCGCCCGCGGTCGCCACGCCGACGAGCGCGGTCGTCGGGTTGAAGCAGAGCGCGTCGTTGACCGTCGCGACGATCGGGATCCCGTCGTGCATCTGCCCCGCGCGCGCCGAGTCGAGGATCGCAACGACGGGCTGCTCGCCGTACCGGAGGACGCCCCGCGCCGTCTTCCCGTAGTGCGGGTCGTCACTCTTCCCCTCAGCGAGGATCAGGTACCGCTTCTCTGACACCGAGCCCCGGCTCGTTCGAGGGAAGCTGCACGCCGCCGTCCGTGAACTCGACCCCGGGCCACGGGTCGTAGGCGAGCAGCAGGTTGCCGTCGAGGTCGACGTGGTCGCAGAGCGACGCGACGGTCGCGCCGGCCGCGATCGACAGGCCCGACTCGACCATGCAGCCGAGCATCACGCCGAGCCCGAGCCCGCGTGCCGCATGCGCCATGCGCACCGCCTCCCGGATCCCGCCGGACTTCGCGAGCTTGATGTTGATCCCGTGCGCGCGCTCCGCACAGCGCGCGACGTCCTCGAGGGTGTGGCAGTCCTCGTCGACGTAGATCGGGACCGGCGAGCGTTGCTTCAGCTCGGGGCCGTCGGGGTCGTCGGCTCGCAGCGGCTGCTCGCAGTACTGGATCTCCATCTGCGGCAGGTACTCGAGGGCTTCGCCGAGCGACCACGCTTCGTTCACGTCGACCTGGAGCGGGCGGTCGGTCACGGCCTGCACGGCGCGCACGCGCTCCGCGTCGAGCGCGTCGCCCCCGCCGAGCTTCAGCTTCAGCCGCTGGAACCGCGGCGCCGCCTTCTCGGCGCGCCGGGCCATGTCGTCCGGGTCGCCGAGCCAGACCGTCCACGACGTCGGCGGTCCCGCGCGGCGCAGCCCGAGCAGTCGCCAGACCGGCACGCCGGCGAGCTTGCCGCAGAGGTCGTGGAGCGCCGCGTCGATCGCGGCGCGCGCGGCGAACTCGCGACGGGGGAGCCGCGCGAAGATCTCGTCGAGCGCGAACGGGTCGTCACCGAGTGCGTCCGCGTGCTCCTCGACGTAGTCGCGCGCGGACGAAGCGGACTCGCCGTAGCGGTCGATCGGCGCGGCCTCGCCGAAGCCGCTGCGCCCCTCGTGCCGGATCTCGATCTGGCAGAGCTCGACGTCGTCCTGCGAGCTGCGCGCGATCGTGAACGTTTCGGCGAGTGGGACGGTGACGAGACGTGCGCTGACGTCCATGGCGCTCAACACTACAAAGCGTTAGGCTCATATCGTTTTCTCAACCGAGGACCACAGGGGAGGTCAGATGACGAGAAGGACGAGGCGCGCGTTCGCCGCGCTGTTGGTCGTCGCGGTCGCGGCGCTCGCGTCGACGGTCTCGCCCGCCGCAGGCGGCACATCGATGCCGACGGCGACGGGAGCCGACTGCGGCGGCGCCGATCTGTTCAGCGGGCTCCGCGCGCTCCAGCGCACGGCAGCGGGCGGGACGCTGAACCGGGAGCCGCCGTACCGCTACCCGGACGCGGACATCCCGACGGGCTCGGAGCCGAAGGTCTCGGCGAACTTCAAGGCGACGATCCCGGTGTACTTCCACGTGATCACGAACGGCACCGAGGGCCGCGTGACGAACCGGCAGATCGACGCGCAGATCGACGTCCTCAACCTCGCGTTCGCCGGCTTCTACGGCGGCACGAACACCGGCTTCTCGTTCCGGCTCGCCGCCGTCGACCGGACAGACAATGCGAAGTGGTTCACGATGAACGACTTCGCCGACGAGATCGCTGCGAAGCAGGCGCTGCACCGCGGCGGACTCGAGGCGCTCAACGTGTACACCGGCACGGCCGCGGGCAACCTCGGCTTTGCGTACTTCCCGAAGACGGCGAAGCAGTTCCCGTTCATCGACGGCATCGTCATCCACTACGGGTCGGTACCCGGCGGATCGATCGCGAACTTCAACCTCGGCCACACTGCAACGCACGAGACCGGCCACTGGCTCGGGCTCTGGCACACGTTCGACTTCGGCTGCCAGGGACAGGGCGACAAGGTGACCGACACGCCGCAGATGTCCGTCCCGACGTCCGGCTGCCCGGCGGGCAAGGACACGTGCGTGAAGGATCCGGGGCTCGATCCGATCCACAACTTCATGGACTACTCGTTCGACTCCTGTTACGAGGAGTTCACGCCCGGTCAGACCGAGCGGATGAAGCAGCAGTACGTGCACTACCGGTCCTGAGCACACGTGTGGGGGGTCGCGTGCCGCGGCCCCCCACGCACCACGTCCAGAGGGGGAAGGGATGAAGGGATTCACACGTCGCCGCGCCGTCGCGTTGCTCGCGTTCGGAACGGCGCTGTTCACCGCGTTCTCGGCGAGCCCAGCCGCGGCGCACACCGAGCAGGCGCGCGCTGCCTCGATCTGCTCGTCGCTGCCACTCGCGGGGCAGAACACGTTCGGGCTGGC
>Ga0111538_10010841_pt1 | contig 12108 bp, 15 predicted proteins | sample SoiMethybrSBSTD1_FD_79669 | JGI IMG/M metagenome (GOLD analysis project Ga0111538, IMG submission 79669) | Bulk soil microbial communities from a Populus tree surrounding site in Tennessee, USA - Soil MetaG P. TD hybrid SBSTD1 (version 2)... | ecosystem: Environmental > Terrestrial > Soil >...
AGCCCCTATTTGCCGCCCCGTAAGCAGTTCAGATGGTCGAGCTCGCGAACGTCGCGAAGTATCCGCTCGCAACCGGCCTTCACAAGGGTCACCGAGCTAAACCCGCCTGTCAGCACCCCGGCGGCGCGCAAACCCAATGACTTCGCGGCAATGGCATCGTAGGGGCTGTCACCGACACCCATCGCTCGTCTAAGTTCGGTTAGGCCGAGCTTCTTCAGCACCGCGTAGTAAAGATCCGGGTGCGGCTTGCCCTTGCGCACATCGTCGCCGCAAGCGATGGCGTCCACGAACTCGAGCACCTGCATGCGCTTGTCGTATATGCGCAGTTCATCGGCTTTGCAGCTGGTGGCAATGCCGATCGTGAGGCTGCGCTTCTTGAGCCCCGCCAGTAGCTCCCGCACTTTGGGAAACGGATCCCCGAGCTGCAGATAACTCTGCCGGTAGGTTTCCGCCTGGACTTTGAGAATGCGCTTTTTCTCTTTTTGAGACAGATGCGGTAGCAGCTTGTCTAGCATGTCGGCGCCGTCCATGCCTGAATAGCGCTGCAATTCATTGTGCTCAAACGGATGGCCCGCCGCGGCAAGGACCGTTTGCCAGCAGGCGAGGACGTGCGGCACGCAATCAATCAACGTCCCCTCGACATCAAGTATAATCGCGGTGAGCATGCTCTCAAGTTCCAGCTTAGGTCACGGCCGCGCTCAGGGCGCGCGATCCAGGAACGGCGCCGACGTTTGCACGTTCCACGTGCGATGAAAGTCGCGGCCAAACTGAAGATCGCTCTTGATGAGACCCGCATGCTCATATTGGGCGCACAGGTGCTCCTCGGGTTTCAGATGCGCAGCGTCTTTCAAGACGCGTTTGAGCAGCTTCCCGTGCATGCCAGGATTTGGGACGGGGTTGCGCTGCTGATCATGGTCGCGGTGTTGGGTCTGCTGATCGCACCGGCTGCGCATCACAGGGTCGTCGAGCAAGGCAACGCGACCCGGTACATCATGAAGGTCATCAGCTGGGCCATGGCCGGCGCGCTGTTGCTCTTCTCCCTCGCGCTTGGCGTGAACATTTTTATCGCGGTTGAGCGCATAGCCGGCTTAGCTGCAGCCGTGGTGGCGGGCATAGTGGCAGCCGCTTTGGCACTGTGCTTCTGGTTTGGCATTGAATGGGCCGTCCTCCTACGCAACGGCGGCAAGGAGGTTGACATGAAGGATCAGCAGATTTCGCTCGACAAGAAGATCGATCAGATGCTCACCGAAGGCCGGGTCATACTTCCAGGTGCGCAGGCGCTGCTTGGTTTCCAGCTCGCTGTGATCCTGACCGAGGCGTTTGACAAGTTGCCGGGCGCATCAAAAGCAACCCATGCCTTGGCCCTTGGGCTCGTGGCGCTTTCAACAATCTTGCTGATGACGCCGGCCGCCTATCACCGCATCGTCTACGGCGGTGAGGAGTCGGACGAGTTCCTGCGTCTTGGCAGCGGGTTTGTGATGGCGGCGACGGTGGCTTTGGCGCTGGGCCTAACCGCTGATGTGTACGTTGTCATCGGCAAAATCGCCGGATCGCAAACCACTGGAATGGTGGCCGCGGCCGTTTCCCTTGCGGCGCTTCTGGGCCTTTGGCACGTCTCGCCGTTGTATGTTCGGGCGCAGCGGGAAGGTGCCAGTGCACGGTCGGCCGCCGGACTAAGCGTTCGACGATGAAGCCTGAGTAATAGGGCCGTCGGATAATGCCGGACCTCAAATGGTAGCAGGAGGCAGACATTTGCAAGGTCTAGCTGCGATCTATTCAAGATAGCATCGTGTGGGGTATTGATTGACTGCCATCCCGCCTGAACGATAGCGCGGCACCGCCGCGCATTCCAAGCTCAATCACAAACTCGGTTCTTACGCTTTCCGTTACGGCGCGAGAAACGCGCATCAGTCGTGCCGATCGTCATCAAGACCCAGCGTTTGTGGTCCACCAAGTAAGGCAGCTCACTCAAGCAAAGACGCATCGCTGTACATGCCCACTATGCTTTCCTGATCGCCAATTTCGGCCCGCCGCTTAGATTGAATTTGCTGGCGGCGTGCTCGATCGGCCGTCCTCAGGGATAGGCCCCCGCGACAACAGGTCCGATAACCGGCGCCAGAAAGTTTGTTGTTCCCGGCCCGCTGTGACGAGCTCTTTGAGGATCTTCGTGAGGTTCCCACCGCATCCTCTCGGTTGATGTCATGCTCGGCGCCATGACGCCATAGCTCCATGTCGGGGACGCGAGCTTCGGAGAGGGCCACAACCCGTCTCGTGCTCGGCGACGATCTCTCCGCTGCGACGTGCGCAGCGCGAGCGGCAGCACCGGCCCGTCCGCCGTTAGTTGCTCTCATTTTGCGGGGCTTGAGGCCGCTCATCGGGTCTGGATTTGAGTCATCGCAATCATCATAGCCGGCTGCGATCATCACCATGCGCGCGGTCGGAGCGCGCGGCAGGAAGTTTAATGACCCGGGCCGACCGCGACGACGACATGAGCAATCGCCCCGAGCCTGTCCAGAGGTGCGACCTCAGGGCCCTAGAGTCCGCTTCTCCTGTCTCTTGCTTCAGGCGCGGGCTATGTGCACGTCCGACCCAACACGTCGGAGAGCACCTGCCTCGAAAAGTGTCCCAGCGGACGCTGAGCGACGCAAACTGTCCTGGCTTGATGGGGCGCCGGAGGGGAACCGTGCTTCAAAACACGCATTGACAGTCATGTCCCATTTCGTGTGGACAGTTCCCTATGACCAACCCTGGTAAAATATTTATTAGAGCGCTGATCACCGGCAGCGTCGCGAGCGCTGTCAGCGCGATGGGGCTCAGCCTCCTCGCGAAAGCGGAAGGGAAGGACGCGGTGAATCCGATCAATGTCACCGGTCACCGCTTCCATAGTGAGACCGCCGGGTCAGTAATTGCCTTCGATCTCGGGCGCAACGCAACAGCGCTCTCCGCACAGCCGCAGCTTGTGGACGTCGCACGCGCAGAGGTGGTCGGCTCCCGGAGGGTGACAGTGTGACCAATTGCAATGAACGAGAAGCAGCGTTGCGGCGGCAGCTTACCGCGTTCGCGCAGTTCACGACGCGCTCGCTCGGCGAATCCGACCTCGATGCTCTGATGACCGATGCCTGTCTCCGCGCGCGTGCCGGGGTTGACGTTACGCATGCAAAGCTTCTGGAATACCTGCCTTCACGCGATCGCCTCATCTTGCGGGCTGGGGTCGGATGGAAAGACGGTTATGTCGGCCAGTATGAAATCCCGCCAGATCTCGACACGCCCATTGGTCATGCGCTCGCTTTGAGCGAGCCGGTTCCCGTGAGCGACTACGGCAATCAAACGAAATATCGGTATCCAGCGATTTTGAGAGACCATGGCTGTGTCTCCAGCGTCAATGTTCCTGTGCAGACAGACAGCGGCAGTTTTGGGGTTCTTGAGATCGACCACACTTGCGCTCGGACCTACTCTGCCGATGACATCTATTTCCTTACGGGGCTTGGCAACACCATCGCCCAGGCTGTCGAGCTCAAACGGGCGCTGCGATCCATGGCAGCGGCCGTCGACGCAAAGCAATTGCTCGTGCAGGAGATGAACCACCGCATCAAGAACAATCTGAGCTTGGTCGGCGCCATGCTCTCCTTGCAAGCCCGGAGATTTCCTGATGCCTCAATGAGAGACGAATTGGGCAAAGCAGTCTCCCGCATCAACAACTTGTCTCTGGTTCACGACCGACTCCAGGCCTTTACGTCGGGCGGCGCTCGAATAGATGCCGCCGCGCACTTCCAACAGCTATGCGAGATGCTGCGTTCGCTTGTGCCGGCTGGCGCGACGCTGACAGCCAAATGCAGCGGGATGGTTCCAGGAGACTGCGTCGAATCTCTCACCCTGATAGCCAATGAGCTTGTCACCAATGCCGCGAAATACGCGTTTACGGGACGCGAGAAAGGTGAAATCACCGTGGGCTTTCGCGAGGAAGGGGCAGGCTGGCGTCTGTGGGTCGAGGATGACGGGGCCGGTCTCCCGCCAGATCACGAGGATCGGTCGAAGAATTCGTTTGGCCGCATGCTCATTGCAACCCTCGCTTCGCGCGTGAACGCTGATGTCACCTACACTCTCGGTAAGGGCACGAGAGTGGACGTATTCTGCGGCGTCAGCCGCTAAACCACGCCACGTGGCCAGCTCGACATGGCGTTCAACCATGCCGGCATCCAAGTGCCGCCGTCGCACGCCGCCGCGACGCGCTTGGCGCGATCGGCCTCGGTGGCTTCATTGAGCGGCAGCAGCGCGAGAGACACCGCGGGTAGCGGTTGGGTCCGATGTTGTGCTCCGCAAACACGTCTTTCACTACCACAAAGGTTGCCATCGCCGGCATGAACGCAAGATGGGTGATGATCTCCCGAAATCTACGCCTGCTTCACACCAACGGTCGAGCGCAAGTTTCAGTTGATCCGACAGTCCGATAGTCAGATTGCGCCCGAACAGCGTGTCGAGCGTGACGAGGCTGCGATCGCGCCGCGAAAGATCGGGACGCTTCCACACATCACCGAGCAGGCGATCTTACGTGTATTTGCGGAGAGCCAACGCAACCATCTGAACTTTCGGGAGAGGCTCTCGCCGCCGCAGCGCTGGCGGGGATCGCGAGCGTTAAGGCCAAATCAAGAAGAACTCAAGGCGTTCAGCGCCATCCGTGACGCCATGAAACACAAGGGCAGGGTGGCGTGGCCGGCATTATCTTTGCAAAAAAGCAGCACATCCTTGTGAGAGCCGTGGGACAAGGGGATGCTTGGCACGAGATCGCGCTTGACTACGAGGTTCGAGACGAGAAGGAGTTCTTCAAAGCCATCGCCACTCACCGCAAGCCGAAAGAAATGGTGAGCCTTGCCGCTCACATCCTCGACACCAAACCGACCAATCCGACCTTACGTAAGCTCGTAAAGCGCAAGGCGGCAGGCAAGCCAACGTTGTCCTCATCGTAAGGATCAAGTTGTATTAGATACTGTGCGGCGGTTTTCATAGGAATTGCTCGTCAGTACAGCTGGGCGGTGAGCACCTCTTCGGCCAGCGCCAGCGCCGCGCCCATGGCCGCACTGCAAATCTCGTCCCTTCCGCGCTCGCCGAACTCATGGCGCGCCGCCTTGATCCGTCCGTCGCGCGCAGCCGCGGCGACATAGACCAGGCCCACCGGATTGCCGTCCTCGTCCGGCTCGGGGCCGGCGACGCCAGTGATGGCGATCGCAATATCGGCTGGGCAGCGCGCGAGCGCGCCTTTCGCCATCGCCTGCGCGATCTCGGCGCCGACGGCGGTATGGGTGGCCAGCAGCTCCTTCGAAACGCCGACAGCGGCCGTCTTGTTATCCTTCGTGTACACGATGAATCCGCCATGAAGCGTGTCTGACGCCCCTTCCGCCTGAGAAAGCAAGTGTGCAAGCGATCCTGCGGTGCAGGATTCCACCGTGGCGATCGTCATGCCCCGCTCGCGCGCGAGCCGCATGATGCGTCCGGAGAGCTGTTCTATGGTGTCCGGCATGTCCGGACTATCAACGCGCGGCAATCGGAATCGCTCCGGCGGGTCGGCGTTTCGGTCAAGACAATCCAGACGGCCTCTTCACCGATCCTAGGTCTACCCTTCTTCAGGCCGGCTGACTCGGGCCGCGTCTCGCATGAAGGACAACATTGAAGCACACTTCTTGCGGCTAAAGCACGCCGCGGTCCTAAGAACCCGTTGTAGCGATCGCAACCTCGATCCTAACCACCACCTACCACATGTTGGCTGACGGCACCTGCGATGAGACCTCGGCGACGATCAGTTCGTCGGCCGTAATCCAGCCCGCACGGCAGCCAAGCTCCGCCAAACGCATCCGCAATCTCGATACGACGTTGAGGTCGGGCCGCCGCATGACACACCGGCATGCGGGTCAGAGCGGATCCGCCCGGCAACGCTTTATCGCCTGTCCTCCATGGGGCAGCCTACACTGCAACGGTGCGATCCGCGGGGCGGCACGCATTACTGACTTACGTGGGGCGCTTCTTGGTCACCCCGTGCGCGGGGGGATCAGCCCCAAATGTCATCGGAAAATCTCTTGCATTGGAAGATAAAGCTCAACCGGTAATTCGCGCTTTTTGCGTTGGTTCCGAGCAAAATGCGGTAGAGCAGAAGCGGGACTGCTATGGGTAACACCGTCAGGAAAGTGCTGGCGCGATCCGGATATGGTGGCCAAGCTTTCCTCGCGCTTGCCCTGCACCTGACTACAAGCACTGTTCCCGACGATGCAGGAATTTTCCCAATCAGGTCGCTCACATTCGATCGTTGCATTCACATTTTCGCTTTAGGGTAGATGGCCCTGCGGCCTCGCTGAAAGTAACCGCCCGCTTTCTCTGCGGTAGCGTCACCCACGATCAGTTCTAACAACAAACGCAGCGTTGACCGGAACCACCACATCTCGAGATTGTTAAGGGCATTAACGGGAACGGATAAGTGTCGGAGTCTTCAATGAAAATGGTAATGATCATGACGCTCGCAGGCGCCCTAATCGCAGGCGCTGCGCTCGCTCAAAGCGAGCAGCGCCAGGGCAACCCCGCAGTGAAAAGCCCGCAACCAAATTCCGATCAGTCGAGCTCCCGAGGGGCGGCCGGTGGAGATGCTGGAAGCGCGCGGCTGGAGGCCGGCTCGAATAGCTTCACCGAGTCCCAAGCCCGATCAAAAATCGAACAGGCCGGCTACCAAAACGTCACCGATCTCAGAAAGGACGACCAGGGCATCTGGCGTGCCAAGGCTCAGAAGGCCGGTCAAACTGTGAGCGTCGGGCTCGACTTCAAAGGCAACGTTGCAACCCAGTAAGGAATAGGAAACAACGATGACAAGAACGATAACTGCATTCTTTGATGATTATGACGACGCCGTCGAAGCCGTCAGTCGACTAAATCAAGCGGGCATCACGGACGCCGATATTAGCCTGGTGAGTGGGAGCGAAAAGCATCGTTCAGCGACAAGATCGAATGCCGACGACGACACCGCAAGCGACGCTGGGAAAGGTGCCGCCATCGGTGGGGCAATTGGCGGCGGTGCGGGGCTCCTCGCAGGGTTAGGCATGCTGGCGATCCCAGGCTTAGGCCCTATCGTGGCTGCGGGTTGGCTGGCATCTACTCTGGCTGGCTTGGCCGCAGGGGCTGCCACGGGCGGATTAGTCGGTGCCCTGGTGGATGCCGGCGTGCCGGAGGATCACGCACACGCCTATGCAGAAGGGATCCGACGCGGCGGCACAATGGTAAGTGCGCGGGTGGAGGACCCTCTAGCGCAGAGAGCCCTCGATATTTTGGATAACGAGGGCACCGTCAACATGGAGCAGAGAACGGCGCAATGGAGGAACGACGGTTGGAACGGACGTTTCGATGCACCACAGGAACGCGTACTGAATCGTTAGTGTCGCTTCACTCTGCGCGCAGCCGACCCCACGTACGGAACGAGGGAGACCACGGGTCCAAAGCCTCGTTAGCCGCGATCACATCAACCCAGAGTAACTCCATGACCCAACCAAAAACGGACTAGCTCCACGAAAGCGCAGAAAACGTCTTGCGCGCCACTGATAGGATGACCGACCGCTCAAGGACGCCGGCGAAGAGCCCCAGGAAATGGCCTCGGACGTGGCAGAGCCCCGCTGCGGCGAGAAGGCGCAGGGCGCAGGTCAGCATTTCAAGCCGTTCGTCGACAGATCGCTCAACGAACAGCCCATGACAACGCTTGCATCTCTCGCAGCCAACACAGAAGCGCGAGGGAGAAGCAGGTCGTCCTCGAAGGTCGAACCATGCAACGCGCTTGGCAACTACCTAGCCGCCGCGATTGGTTGCGAAGGAAAGAGGGCTGCCGCATCGGCGAGCTGGGTACTAAAGACGGTTATGTGGAACGGTCTTTCCACGTGCCGTTAGCGGCAGAGACTTCCACGCCGCATGTGAGGGAACACTATGGGTGAGTTATCCACGCTTGCCGTTTGGACCGTTTTGATTCTGGTTGTGCTGGCGCTGCTCGTTTACATTGCCGCAAAAGCAGTCGAGCGCCGCAACCTACCAATCGGCAAGTTCCTTGAGATCGAGGGAACCAGGCTGCATTAAATTGAGCGCGGCTCCGGCTTGCCGGTCGTATTTTTGCACGGCAATGCGACAATGCTTCAAGACTTCTTATTAAGCGAGGCCTTCACCTCGGCCGCCAAGCAAAGCCGGGCGATCGCCTTTGATCGTCCCGGCTTCGGCTACAGCACTAGGCTACGCGGGCGAACTTGGACGGCATCTGAACAGGCAGATGTTATCGCCGAAGCGCTCCGCCGTTTGAACCTGCGTTTGTGGGCCATTCCTGGGGCACGCTCGTCGCGGTTGCTCTTGCCGAGCGGCATGCGGCTCTCGTTCGGTCGCTGGCATTATTATCGGGTTGCATTATCCCGCCCCACGCTTCGATGCTGTTCTTGCCAGTGTGGGAGCCACGCCGCTGCTCGGTGACATGCTGCGGTACACGTTGACTCCCCTGGTCGGACTTCTCATGCTCCCCATCACCTTGCGGATAATGTTCGCTCCGTGCCCACTGCCAGAGCAGTTTGGGCGCAACTTTCCTCGTCTCATGATGCTGCGTCCCTGGCAGCTGCCGGCCAGTCTAGGTGACGGTGCGGTGATGCGACAGTCGGCAGCTGAGCTCAAGCGCGGTTATGGGGCCTTGCAAGTCCCAACATTCATTGCCGCTGGAGGCGATGATTGCATCGTAATCCCTTCGCAGTCGGAGAAGCTTCACCAAGACGTACGCGGCAGTGAGCTGCAAATTATACGCGGCGTTGGCCACATGGTACAACATTCAGCCCCCGATCACGTGGCCGCGGTTGTCCATCGCGTCATTGGAACCATGGCTGACGGGGTTCCACCGACGCCGCAACACGGGGCATTGCCTTTGGAGAACTGCGCGCTGTCGCTGAGCTTGTGCCGCACCAACCACGCATAATACCGAGGTTTTAGTCTCTGAAAGCGCGCGTACAAGTCCTGCCTTCAAGGCTCTCCATCATCATGATGATACTGTCCAACGGTAACGCCACGCTGCACACCAGGAGCGAAAAGTCCCGCGACTCATCCACTGTGGTTACAATTTGCAGCGCCGCTGTACACGCCAGGGCACCTCCGTTTCTAGATGGGAACAACCAGCGCCCGCGGTGCGGCCTGCTTGAGACGGCTCATGAGCCAGCTTCGCTGCCGGGCGTTCTTCTCTTCGATCCCGATGAGCACGAGCTCGAACTCATGATCGCGCAATGCTTGTGCTGCTTGGAGCAGAATAGATATCAATATTACGCTCTCGTTGTCGCGCAGCCACAGGTCGTGGAGATCCCGGACGAGATTGAAACTGCTTGAGCGACGTTTATCCAGCCGCTTCGGCTGGCCTTCGCTCTGCTCGCCACACCGTGGTTTGAGCCGCTCGAGCGCTACGGCGGCCTCTTTCGACGACGCGGCAAACAGTGTGCATTCACCGTGGATGTCCGGCGGGTCTGGATGGTTCGATCGCACTTGTTCGAATGCGCGCACAAGGCGCTGCTCCACAGATGTAAAGGCCGAGATAGTCCTGGACATGGGCGCGTGGGGACCCTGTGACCGCGGGCGCTCCCTGGATCACGGAACCGACCGCACCCAGCCGACTTGCGCACCTTTCTGACCTGTACCGCGGCGCATTTGAAGTGCGGTTGCTTGCAGACGGGATCCCACTCATAAATCGTCAGCTCGTTGTACGCGCGCGCTGGTGACGCGCATCACATCCTGGACGGTTTTGTCGTGTTCAAGGGTTCGATCAACCCATTATGAACGGCGTAGCGCAACGAACGAAGAGCAAGGACAGCACCGCATGGCGGCTGCTCGATGAGCTTTCTCCTCATAGGTGTGTTTTAACCGCTGGTATTAGTCATCACGGGTGCTGCCGGCGCGTTCAACACATAATCATTTTGCTACAGGCTTCGTTTGGCGACCTCATCCGCGTACCACAAGGGTTGCAAATTGCCCATGGCGGGCCTTCAGGCTCATAGGCTTTCCGTGGACCCAAACCCGCGCAACCTCTATCGCCTTCCATCCATCGGGCAGGATGGCTTTGCGCACGCTCCAATCTTTGGGGTTTGCCGCACTAGGCTGAATGCCGGTGAAACCGAATAGAAGGCCCATCAGGAAGCCCGCCATGTTGGCAAAAAACGGACCGGCGATAGGTTGCTCCGGAAATTTGTCACGTCGATATTCAAGCGTTTGCAGAAAGCGCCCGCTGATAAACTCAGCATACCCCTCATCAAGCAGTTTGAGGGCGAGTCGTCTATTTCCGGTGCGGGCGGCCCAGGCGCCATACAGCGCGGAAAGCATGGGGCTGCCGATATAGTCATCGGCCTGATCAAGATAGAACTTCAGTGTGGCCTGTTCCTCGCTCTCGTCCAGGGGAAAGCCAAACGGCCACAGGCCCATCAGTGGGTCGGGCGTCGCGCCCTTTTCTTCATCCCGGCGATAGCCGTCGTGGGAGACGACCGCCTTGCCACGGCGCGGGACCACCATCGCGTCCGCGATTTTGGCCCAGGTCGGATCAGCCTCGCGTCCAAGCCGCCGTGCCGCGGCAATGGCATCACGCAGGACCACCACGCTGGCCATGTTGGTGAAGGCTGCATTCTTAACGGTCTGCTTCCGTTCCGCTATACCCATGGAAGCACGCACCTCATAACCGCGGCGTGTCTTGGCGGCCCGCGTGGTGATCCACTCGGCGACGCCCGATAGCACCGGCCACGCTTTCTCCCGGAGGAATTCTGCTTCTCCGCTAACGTCTGCATAAAAGGCAAAAGCGCGCGCCACATCGAGGGAAACGTGGTCCTCATGCCATGCCGCAGTTCCGGGAAGCGGCGCGGCCTCGTCACCCGTGGAGGGGGCGCTCTCCCACGCAAACTGAGCGCCACGGCGGCCCATCAGCCGGGCATTGTTGTGCGCAGCCTGCAAGGTGCGGAACCGGTAGTCCAGGATACTGCCTGCGGCCTCCGGCTGCAGGACGCTGAGCACCGGGACGGCGAAGGCCTCGATGTCCCACATCACGTGGCCGTAGTAGTAATGGTAGTCGTGCCACGTGGCCAATCCAAAGATCGACGTCGAGGCCGGCGACGACGCGTGCACCGAGCTATTGAGATAAAAAAAGGCCGCGTCGGTCAGGGCCTGCCAGCGGTTTTCCGCGCCGACAAGGACGATGCGACCCTTCCAGAGTTCGGCCCAGATTGCCTTATTTTCCGCGCGAATGGCATCGAAACCATCGAAGCGCGCTTTGGCCGCCATCCTGGCCGCGTGCTGGTCAGGCTGATGGTGCAGGGCGCCGCAGACCACGCTTGTGATTTGCCGTAGGCGGTAGCGCTGGCCCGCGCGGGCGCGGAACTCGTAGCCGGTTGTGAGGCGGTTGTCCTCGAGCGGCGGGCGCTTGGGCTCGGCTTCAGCCGCGGCCCCACTGAGCATTTCGCTGACATGGGCGAGACCCACTTTTCCCAAACCACCCGCGCTTTCCCACAGCAGTGTGCCGTCGCAAGTGGGCTTGCCCTCGCCCGGCGTATCGCGCATCTGGCGGAGCGCCCGGCCGGGCACATTTGTCGCATCCACCATTGATTTCACCTTGACGTCGCAGGCACTCTCGAAGGTGAACGAAACCTCCTGGCAGACCAGTGTCGGATCCTCACGGCTGGCGAACGTTAGGACTTCGCAGTGCAGGGAAATGCCCGTTGCGGTAAAGCTGAAAAGGCTCGTAAGTTCGCCATTTGAAAAGTCATAGGACTGTTCTAGGTCCTGCACCTGATGCGGCGCGTCCGACAGCCATACGCCGTTGATCGCAACATCGCCCGCGAGGGGGTAGGGCGCAGTCGCCGCGGCCTCGATGCGCCGTTCTGGATGTTCTCCCGCAAAGCCGCTCACGAGAGCCATTCCCGCTGCAAGAGGCACGGCCCGGACCCGAAGCCCGACCAGGCCATTACTCACATAGGCTGGCAGCTCCCGTTCACCCCGGCTGCGCACAGGATCTGGGCTTAGAGGGTCTGACACCTTGACCTCTGCTCTGGAAGTGACGTGAGATTTGTCCGGCCCTTTCAAAACAGTGCCCGCACG
>Ga0111538_10010842_pt1 | contig 12107 bp, 16 predicted proteins | sample SoiMethybrSBSTD1_FD_79669 | JGI IMG/M metagenome (GOLD analysis project Ga0111538, IMG submission 79669) | Bulk soil microbial communities from a Populus tree surrounding site in Tennessee, USA - Soil MetaG P. TD hybrid SBSTD1 (version 2)... | ecosystem: Environmental > Terrestrial > Soil >...
GAATGCATCTCGTGCTGGGAGAACAGGCAGCCGTCAAGATGAGTAACTCCGGGCGCAACACCGACGCCGGGCGCACGGTGTTCATCCAGGGCGTATTCGACAAGCCTGGCTAGTGGTCCGATCCGCTGATCCCGCTGGAAAACTCGGACGAAAATCAAAGGCCCCGCACGGGTTGCGCCGCTTCGCCACGAGCGGCCGCGTGCCTGAGCCGACGTTGGTCGCGGGCGGCTTCGAGCTTCCGATCGCGTTCAGCCCAGATGGCGTCTGCGCGACCAGCGAGGAAGTCTTTCGGGGTGATGTAACCGATGGCCGAGTGAAGACGGACCTCGTTGTAGTGGGCCACGAATCGGGCGACGACGGCACGAGCCTCTTCCAGCGAGGACGGAGGCGAGACGCGAAGCGCGTCGACCTTCACCGTCTTGTGCCAGCGTTCCAGCTTGCCGTTCGACTGCGGGTAGTACGGAGTCGTCCGCACGTGCGTCATGCCTGCGATGCGAATGAACTCCTTGAAGTCCTTGGCGATGAACTGCGGGCCATTGTCCGAGATGATCCTCGGCCGCGCATCGGGATGCAGCTCGCGGGCGCGCTGGAGGACGACCTCGACGTCCCGTTCGGTCATGGCCTGTCGGATGTCCCAGTGGATGATCGCGCGACTCGCACCGTCGAGGATCGAGCACAGGTAGTAGAAGGTCCCCGCGACGTTCAGGTACGCGATGTCGATGTGCCAATGCTCGTGGGGCCGGAGCGGCTGAATGAACCCGGTGCCCTCCTTCGAGGGCTGGCGGTTCCAGCGATCGAGCAGCCCCGCCGAGGAGAGCACGCGATACACACTCGCGGGACTCGCCGCCACCACGTCCTCGTCGAGCATCATGAACGTGAGGCGGCGGTACCCCTCGAGCGGGTTCTTCCCGTGGAAGTCGATGATCGCCCGGCGCTCGCAGGCGTCGAGCCAGTGATCACGCGGGATGAGGGCGTTGTGCTCGTTGGCCTTGCCGTACCGTTGCCGCCAGTCGAAGAACTTGCCGCGCGCAATGCCGAGCCACCCAACGAACCTCTCGACGGGCAGCTCGGTTTTGTCGGTCCAGGCGCGGACGAAGTCGACCACGGCATCACGGATGTCGCGGGGAACCCAGCGGCCGGTCAGGGCTCCCCAAGTTCTTTTTTCAACTGCACGTACTCGGCCGAGATCTCGGCGATCACGCCGTCCTTCTTCGCGAGCTTCGCTTCGAGCTGCTCGACACGGGCGGCCAGCTGCTTCTCACGGCTCGGCGGGCGACCAGCGCCTGTAGCGCCCTCGAATATCGCGCCCATGTTCTCGAACACCTGGCGCTGCCAGTGGTACAGGACACTGGGCTGCAGCTTGTACTCGTCACACAACGTCGAGATGGGCACCTTGTCGACGAAGTGCCGCTTCAGAATGGCGACCTTCTGCTCCGTGTTGAACTGTCGACGGGATCGCTTGGCCATACGGACGCTCCTTGCCGTGTCTGTACCACGGCGGTGGAGCCGTCACGTTCCGGCTGAGGCAGCACAGCGGACGTCCTCAGCGTTAACTTTCCTGACCTGACGTTCTCTATGGGGTTCACGGGGTTCGGCGGCTAGCCGGATTCGATACGTGACGAAGGTATGGCTTCGACGAGAAGGCGCCTCGGGTAGGACCGCGGGGCGCGGCGACTGCGTTCGTAGGCGGCGAATCGCGCGAGAGATGCGCGCCGTCTCTGAGTCGTCGCAGAGTGACGCAGGTGCCGCAGAAGCGCCTGGATCTCCGCGGCCGTCGTGGGCAGCGAGTCGTCGGTGGCGCTGATCTCGCCCCGATCGAGACGCCTGGGCGTAACGCAGGCGACGCTTACGCGATCTCCGATCTTGAGGCGCAGGTCTGTGGTCGCCCACCTCCGCCAACGGTAGCCATCGCTGACCCTGTCTCCACCGTGGATGTAGAGGCGCGCGTTGCGCCCGTCGGGCGCCCGGCGCACGTAGATGCTCACGTCCAGCGTCCCCGGGTCGCCGACACCGACGCGAGTGAGGTGACGACCGTTGAGCATCACGCGGAATCCCACGGCGGACGGCCGTTCTGAGAGCACGACGATGGGCGGCGGTGTACCGGCCCGCAGGGCTCGCAGGCGCGCCTTCATCACTGCGATTGAGCGGAGGTCGGGCACAGCGCGCACCTGTGCCCGCTTCACCTTCCTGAGGGTCACGCGCGGCACGCGCATCGGCGGATGGGCGATCGGTGTGTCGACGACGGTGATTTCGAGCGTCGATCCGACCCGCACATCGTCAACGGTGAACCACCGCAGGTGGTCGTCCCTGTCATCGAGGCCGGTTCCAGTGAACGCTGTGCGAGCCTTCTTGCGCGCGCCGCTACGTTTCCAGGACGCGTCGACGGACACGACGTAACGCTCTTGGTCGAGCGACATCAAGATGGCGCGTCGTCCCTTGAGTCGAACGCGAAGGCCGAGCACGGTGCCCTAGCGTACTCCGGCAGGGTCGATCTCGCCGAGCAAGGCCTCCCAATCGTGCGCGAGCCCCGTGGGGGACGGAAGCCGGCTCGTCGAGGGCACCGGCTAACCCGCCGTTGCAGTCGGACGGGCGGGTCGGTCGCTTCGCTCCCTCTCCCGCCCGCCGCTGAACGGCAGTATCGTTAGACGGACACGATGAGCCCGGAGGGTATGAGCATCGGTGCCGGAGTCACAGTTGTCAGCGCGCGGAGTGGCCGAATCGCGCTGTTGGTCGCGTTTGGGTTTGGTGACCTCTTCGCGACCGTTTTCCTCGTTCTCTACCTGGCCTTTCCCGACGCGATGGGACCCTCGCCGGACCATCCCCATGCAGATTCGCTTCGGGGCATCGTCGCTCTGTTCGTTGTGGTGTGGATTGTGTCGGCGCTCCTGTGGGTGTTGATCGATCGCGAAGTGTTGGTCCGAGACGATCAGATCCTCATCACCCGTGGTGCCGGTCAAACGGTGATCCTCTCGCGAAACGACGTCAAGGCGGTGCATGCGTTTCCGTTCAGGACCTGGTACGTGGTCTGGATGTCATGCAAGAGGGGAGCTCCCATCGGGCGCTCCATCTTTTTCAGTCACTCGCCGGGCCTTCCGAGTCTGTCTCGGGATGCTGTCGGAGGCGGTGACACAGGGACGGCCGTCTAACCCGCCGTTGCAGTCGGACGGGCGCGTCGGTCGCTGCGCTCCCTCTCGCGCCCGCCGCTGAACGGCTATATCGTTGGGCGGACGTGGGGTGACAGATTTGTCGTGGTCGGCCCGTGGGCGGGCGCGAGAAATGGGCGGCGTTACTCGGGTCCAAGAGTTGCAGTCGGTAAGGAGACCATGGCCAGCCGTATAACAATGGCGCTGATCGGGGCGGTGAGCGTATCGGCGATGGCCGGTTGCACATCGAGCGAATCGAGTGACGCCGGCCCGCGTCCCGGTGTCTGCGACGGGGTCCCGGCCACGAATCAGGCGGCAACAATCCACGTGAGTCGGTCCACCAACTCGCCCGAACTCATCGTTACGGTCTACTGCGACGGCAGCGGGGAGCGCGCCCTTGGCGCGGCCGGCACGGAGAATAACGGCGACATCATGCCCCAGACCTACGCGCCGGGTTCACCGGAGGTCGTGATGTTCCTGACCGATCTTGATGCGGTCGGCGACGTCTCGGCGATCCCGGCGAGTCCCGCGAACCTCAATCTCCAGAGCCCTTGCGCAAAATCCGCCTCGTTCGGGACCGTCACAACGATTACCGCCCAAGGGAAAACGAGCGGGGACATGCAGTGCCTCATGAACCCCACGTCATCGGAGTCCGCCCTGGCTGCCGACTGCCGTATCCTCGCCCCCTGGCCGTGATCAACGTGGCTACGGACATGGCCACACGCCTTCGTGGCCGAGCGTGCCGCCGCCCAACCCGGAATTGCAGCGGACGGGCTCCGCCCGCCGCTGAATTCCAGTATCGTTAGCCGGACAGACGAGGGCGAGACTTGCGAGGCCGGCGAGGAGTGCCGCTTTGGAGTAGGCGCGCATTGACCTTCGCTAGGTCAAACGCGGCGGGGTCGAAGTCACCCGCCCAGTCCTTCATGTCCTCGTGTTCGCGGTGTGATGGGTTCGCTAGGATTCTCTGCAGCCGTGTGTAGGCGATCGGTCCGCCGGAGTCCTCAAGGGGGCACGCGCGGCGGCCATCCACGCAGGTTGCTGCGGTGTCGACTGCGTCGCGGTCCACGCGTTCGACCACGATCTCGTGTTCCCATCCATCGCCGAAGTCGTACTCGTACAAAAACTTCTTGCGGGGACGAGCCAGTTCCTCGAGCCGGAGAGCGCGTTCGTCGCGCAGTTCCTCCGGGTCCTCGTCGGTAAGTTCAGTGTACAGAACGCCGTCAATCGAGAACTGGTGCAGGTGGGCATTCTCCCAGCCCATCGCGATCTGAATTACCTGGTGGAGGCTGGCGAGGGTGTACGTACTCGGGACTCGGATCTTCCGCCAGACCTGAGGCCGAACATCCTTCAGTAGAACCTTGAGTTCAAGGACCATGAACGCCGCATGATACGCAGATTCTGAACACGTTCGAGCGGGCTGTGAGCCGGCTAACCCGGCGTTGCAGCGGACGAACGCCTCGGTCGCTTCGCTCCCTCTCCCGTCCGCCGCTGAACGGCAGTATCGTTAGCCGCACTTGAACTCACGGTGATCCGATAGGAGACGCTTCTTCACGTCGGAAGGTGGTTTTGAGATGAGAGCAGTAGCACCCTGCCCGAACTGCGCCGGTCCCAGGATCTACACGCCGGCAAAGGCCGTCAAAGCTGCCGGCCTTTATGGACCAGAGCTCCTTCCCGGACTCGGTGGATTTGTTAGGGACGCGCAATTTCAGGTTGTCGTCTGCGGTGATTGCGGCTTGACTCGCTTTTTTGCAGATGCCGACTCAACAGCGAAACTTCCGAATGCGAAGGGCTGGGTCTTGCTGCGATAAGAGGCGGCTAACCCGGCGTTGAACCCGACGGGCGCTTGCGCGCCCGCTGGTTAACGCCGTACCGTTAGCCGGACTCGCGACAGGGATACGACTTGAACTCCACGTCGCCGAATGAACCAGCCGCGCGGGCCTGATCATCCTAACGGCGATCGGATTGTGCGCCGGAGGGCCGGCCTGCCGGGACAAGGGGGCGGCTAAGGCGACAGGGGCTGGTTCGCCGACGATAGCATCTGCGATATCGGCAAGTAGCTCGCGCGGCACCGGACGCCTCGTGGGGCGGGTCAGGTGGAAGGAAGATGGCGAGCCGGCGGCTGGTGCGGGGGTCATGGCGGTGCTCCGTCCCGAAGTTCTTGATCCGTTTGGCGGCGATGTCCGAGGCCATTCAGGAAGGCAGAGGGAGCGAAGCGACCGACGCGTTCGGCCGACTGCAACGCCTGGTTAGACAGTGGAAGAAGACGTTGGCTCGGACAGCCATGAGTAAGTGGACTTCAAGTGCATGCGACAGAACCGTCCGACTTCTTTGCAGCGATGTGCAGCTAGAGCCCGCACAAACTCCGCCAGCAGGTCGGCATCCTCGCCCAGTTCCACGAGATGCTTCGTCGCAAACATCGCTGTCAGCGCCAGCTCATTTACGTTTGGTGCGTCCTCCCAAAACTCCGGTGCGGCGCGCAGCCTATTAAGCCGGTCCCGAATGGTCGACGCCGCCGATGCATGACCAGTCGCCGCGATCGCCTGGACCAGGTTAGTGCCGGCCGCGAGATTCGTCGCCTCCAGTGATTGGACAAGCACGCGATATGCCTCGTCCTGCGGCAATGTGTGGGCGACAGACAGCGCGATAGCGGACCATATGTCCGAGTTGCCCTCCCGGATGAGGAAGCGAAGGATGTCCGCAAAGTCATCGCGGCCGCGGAGCCATGCGACTGCGAGACTAAGGTCTCGGCGCTCAGCAGGGGTCCATGTGGACCATCGCTGCGTCAGCTCTTCGAGGGTCAGGTTGGCGCTGCCATCCATGGTGCGCGGGATTTGAAAGATGGCCCCACTCGTTGGGTGGCGGAATATTCGGGACCAGGGCCGCTCCTGGACCATCGGCATCTCGACCCCGACGACAAGATCGGTCAACGAGTTGGGGTAATCTGGTCCGAAGGCGATCGTCGGCTTGGGTGTCACGACCATCTGTCTAACGATACTGCCGTTCAGCGGCGAACGGGAGAGGGAGCGAAGCGACCGACCCGTGAGTCCGACTGCAACGGCGGGTTGGGCAGCTCTACTCGGTGATTGCCTCGTCCGAGATCTCCTTCGCGAGATAGTAGGCGCGACTCAATAGATCGGGAGGAAGGAACAGCTGGTCATTCAGGCTTCCCATTCCACCGAAGGCCGACATGAAGTGCCGGGCACCTTCGTAGTCGCCTCGCCGCAAAAGGTCTCGATCGCTTTCCAGCCAAGCGGCCCAATGCTCTTCGCCTTGGTGACGCAGTGTTGGTACCAGGCCATCCAGGGTCTCGATGAGCAGCTGGGTTTTTGAAGCGAGGCTCATGTGTCTGCCCAACGATACTGGCGTTCAGCGGCGGGGCGAAGCCCCGGCCGCTGCAACGGCGAGTTGGGCGGCACGCTGCACTCAGAATGCGTTCTCCTCCCACTGGATCCAGGTCGGACGACGTCCTGTTTCGAAGATCTCGCCAATGCCGCGGATCGCATCCGCGATAGGCAGGAAGCTGCGCTTCTCGTAGTCGTTGTGGTCGCCCAGAAACCAGAAGGACGATTCCCCGCGACGACGCTCGTCTCCGACGGATATCCATTCTGCTGTCAGGCCGTCCAACTGCTTTCGATCGTGAACAAACAGCATTCCTTCCTCTCGACCCAGCCCAACATATGCCTTCGAGCCGTCGGTCAGTGACACACAAGCGACGATAGGCTGCTGGACGGACTTCGGAGCGATCTCTCGCAGTCGAGCCTCAAGGGCTTCTCTCGAGGTTACCGGCTCCGGCGGCACCCCCTCCTCCCATTCCAACTCCGCTCTCGCGCTCATCTTTCTCCGCCCAACGATATAGCCGTTCAGCGGCGGGCGCGCGAGGGAGCGTAGCGACCGACGCGCCCGTCCGACTGCAACGGCAGGTTAGCCAGCGTCATCCGGACGATTCCGTGCCACCAAGGAAGCCCACGCGGTTTCGAACGCCGTCCGGTCGACTTCGAACGGTGCACACTCGTCGAGGTCGAGAGCCTTCTCGCCGAGTCCGCCGAACTCGTCGTCTAAATGGGTCTCGTCGTACTTGAGAATCGCGCCACCCTCGTACTGCTCAAGTTGTCGAACGGCATAGCCGTCGTCGCCGACTTCGAAATACCACGTCGACAGTCCCCACGAGTCGTACTCATCGCCCCTCGACTCGTCCCACCTGCGCTTGAAGTACCTCAGAGTGCGCTCTCAGTCTGCCCAACGATACTGCCGTTCAGCGGCGGGTGCGAGAGGGAGCGAAGCGACCGACGCGCCCGTCCGACTGCAACGGCGGGTTAGACGGCACCGCCGTATCAGAAGAAGTCGAAATCAACCAGCAATGCGGCGATCTGACCAGTGTCTGTCGTTAGGAACATGAAGTGCGAAGTCATGCCGTCTCCGGTGACATTTCCCTGCGCCCATGTTGCATGGGTCTTGATCCGCTTAGCCAGCCTCGCGAGAGACTTGGGTGGCGAGCCAGCCGGGGACGGAGGTTCAACTTCGCCGCCATTTTGGAAGTCGGTAAGGAGATAGTCCTCCGCCTTCTTAAAACACTTCCACCAGCCAGCTAGCGCCTTCGAGTCCTTGAAGGTGCCTTCGCACTGCTTCTTCGCGTTGGTCGTGCGGTATTCGAACGGCATGGCTGTCAAAGTCGGAACTACCTCTGCCTTAGTGCTCGCTTCCGTAAGCCAGCTCTTTAGTACGTTGCGGCTCGCGTTGTCATCAGCCTGGCTTGGGGACTGGAGACTGCTGAAAATGACAACCGCGACGAGGAGGTAGATCGATCTGCGCGTCGTCATTCTGTCCGTCCAACGACCTGCCGTTCAGCAGCGAACGCCAAGGTCGCCTTCGAGCGTAACACGGCCGCGAGGAGCCGCGGGCGTCAGCCCGCGGCGTCGCGGCGCAGCCAACTGCGGGCGGACGGGCGTGGCGTTCGACTGCTGCAACGGCTGGTTAGACCGCAGCCTCAACTACCAACTCGAGTTCGCTCCGCTCGAAGTCGGCCAGCCAAATCGTGTAGCCGTCGCGATCGACCATCTCGACTGCCACCCGTGCGGTCGGATCGGTGGGCTGATATTCGTGGCATACGGCAGCCACGTCTCCCACTGCAGGAGGTCGTGCGACAGATTCACTGCCAGTGAACGATCGGGCCGGCTCGATTAACCGTGTCACCCGGACCACGTCGTATTCGCGAATCGGTCGCATCAGAGCAGGCGGTCTAACGATACTGGCGTTCAGCTGCGGACGCGAGAGGGAGCGAAGCGACCGATGCGTTCGTCCGCTGCAACGCCGGGTTAGCCCGGCTCCTGTTGACCGAGTCGCTACATCCGATCGTAGTAGTCGGAGAGGCGGGGCTCCTTCGAGTCATCGAACGTGGAGGTCCGTAGGTCGGCGGAACTGACAGGCCGCTCGATTGGGCCCCACAGAATGATGAAGAGCCGCGTGAGCATCTCGATACTCGCATCTCGGCAGTCGCGGAGATGCGAATGGAGCTTCGCTTCCACTTCTCTCATCTTCAAACCAGATTCGCCCAGCCGGTCGATCGTCCCATTGATCAGGCTGTCTTCCACGAACCCGTCCCTCGGACTCCTGAGACCCAGATAGGAATCGACGGCGGCGCTGAAGAGCATCCATAGGCTTCGTGCCGAATGGTCGATCACACCGTCAATCGAGATGCTTATCCCGTACGCATGCTCCAGCGCCTGGAGACGAGCTCGACGAAACAGCCGAAAGTCTTCGTGTGGGTATGGCGGGCGCTGCGCATCGATGTACGCCAACACAACCGCGCGTTCATCGTACATCTGGGGGACAGCCATTCAGCGTCTCGCTGCTCGGGCTAACGATACTGCCGTTCAGCGGCGGCCGCGAGAGGGAGCGCAGCGACCGACGCGGCCGGCCGACTGCAACGGCGGGTTAGACGCCTCCCACGGTCAGACCTTTGGAGCCGCGGAAATCAGATACGCGAAGGCATTCCGGCGAGCGTTGTCTCGGCGGCCGACGACGTAGTCGACCAGGTCCGGAGTTACCGCTGGGACAAGCGCGCCTACAAATGCCAAGAGGGCCGTGCTCCAACTTGCGCCGGCCCAGCGCGTGATAGTCAGCGTCGGAACCTCCCACTTCACGGCTCTCTTGATGAGGCTGCCGAACATCCGATCTCGCACTGAGCACATGTCGGCTTTGTAGCTCGCGATGCGTGGCGCAACGTCGGCAGCGACTACCGACTTGATCTCGTCGTCTAGACGGGATGGATCTGCACTCTGGATCTTCACAGCCAGGCGATCGATCTCCGTCGAGAACGCTGCGTAGGCATCTCGAGCTTCTTTTCGATAATCGAGCAGATCGCCAAGGGTCAGATCAGCCAGAACCTCATCCGGAAGGACCGCCTGTGCGACCGCAAGGGCGAGAACTCCCGAGAGGACCGGAGTCTGCTGCACGTACTTCCTATCAGCGGCGCGCGCGACCAAGAGCCGACCCAGGAAAGGATCGTCGGTGACCGGAATCAGGACCGATCCGGCGACGAGCCGCTGAAGCGAGGAGTGCCGCCCAACCGGGCATTGCAGTCGGACGGGCGCGTCGGTCGCTTCGCTCCCTCTCGCGTCCGCCGCTGAACGGCAGTATCGTTAGACGCACTCGGCATGCGCGCGAAGGATCCCCAGCTCTCAGATCAAGAGTTCCGCGAGGTGCTGAAGCGGGCCATCGAGCGGGAGGCCGCAGCCGGCGAACGGGACCTTGACCTCCAGGACCTCCTCGAGGCCGGACGGGAACTCGGTCTCTCCACCGAGGTGCTCACCAAGTCCTTCGAGAGCTACGTTGAGAAGCGACGACACCTCGACACGCTGCCTCGACCGGCGGGATGCGCGACGACGATCGAGATCTCTGACGGGCAGCTGATCATCAATATTCCGCGTACCGGCGTGCGTTTGAAGTTTCTCGGTCAAATAGGTGTAGGAATCGTATTTATCGGGGCGTCCACTCCGGCAGCGAGCGGTCCCTGGCTATGGATCTTTCAGGTCGCAGGAGTCTGGGCCATTTCACAAGCGTTGTTTCGGATGCTTGCCACCACCCGCATCGTCCTGGGCACGGTCGCCGGCAGACTCGAGCGCGCCCTCGGGCCTATTCGGTGGAGGAGGTCGATCGATACGTCGCGCCTTCGGGCGCGCATCGAGAAGGGAAACAAGGACGGAGAAAGCAACCTGGAACCTGACCACGTGGCACTCGACTACGGCAGACGCAGTTACCGCCTTCTCGAGGGGTACAGCCTGACCGAGAGGGAATGGGTAGTGGCGCACATCAACGGCTGGGGCTCGGGGCCGGCGTCTAACCGCGCGTTGAACCCGCCGGGCGCTGAAGCGCCCGCAGGTTAATGCCCTAACGTTCGACAGAACAAGCCCGTGGCGGGACGGAAAGACTGGTTTCGGCGCACGACGTGGACCTCCGAAGATCGTGCGGAATTCGAGTTGCGCCTCGGACGATCGCGCACGTCGTTCCACAAGTCCCAATATCTCCGGATTCAGGCCGGCCACCTTGTTCACGACGCCGAGCCACCTCTGCACGAAGCAGCGCTTGAGCTGCTCGATCGCCTACTAGGCGATGTTCCCGATCCGTCGCAGCTCGGAGAAGCCCACCGCCAACGCGCGGCGTGTCTCGTCGCAATGCAACGCCCCGAGGAGGCGGTCCGGGCTTATCAAGACGCACTAGCTGCGGAGCGCTGTCACCCCGGCGTTCAGGGGAACGCATACCTTGATCTTGCGGAGCTCGTACTTGTGCTCGGTCGAGTCGACCTTTACGCGGAGATGCTCGAACTCATCACCATCCGTAAGCGCGTTGTGGTTTTCCCGCTCGCTCAATATCGTGCTTGCAGTGCCGCAGCCTTCCTGGCCGAGCGCCTCGGAAGCCTTGAAGATGCCCGATCATTCGCGACACAGGCATTGTCTGCCGCGGCCCAGACAGAGTCACCGTTCCGGTACCACCGGACGCTGGGGCTCGTCGAAGCGACTGATGATGACGTGCAGAAGCGGCTCTGGCAGCTCGCGAGGTCCGTCTAACCGCGCGTTGCAGCGGACGGCGCTTGCGCGCCGCCGCTGGACGCGTGATCGTTGGGCGCTCGATGAAGTCTGCGGAGGTCTACAGGTTGGTTCGGGAGGCTTTCGATCCCTGGGCGAAGGAGGTTGGCTTCAAGCGAGGGAGGAGCGGCATGCTCACCTACGCGCGGCCGGAGGCAGACCGGACAAGCTTCCAGACATTTTGGTTCCAATGCTCGCAGGATGGATGGGACCCATTTGCAGGGTCGAAATTCACTCTGGAGTTTCAGAAGGCCGCGGAGCCCGAACCGGGACACGGCGGTCGGCGCGATCGCTTCAATCGACTTCTATCAGCCGCGGAGCGAGAACGCGTTCGGACCCTCCAGAACGCCGTCATCAGGAAGCTCACGCGTCCGCCACGCGATCATTGGGTGCATTCGGCCGCCGACGATCTCAAGCGGTGGTACCTCGCGCGATTCGATGAGGATGGCACTCCCTATCGCGACTCAGATGACGTCTGGCTACGGTACGGCGACGAAGCCGACGTGCGAGCATGGGCGCAATTTCTCCTGCAACTGGTGCCCAGGATGCTTGACGACTTTTCTGCGACCCGACGGAGCGGCGCCTAACATGCTCCGGAGCTATCTGTGGTATCGGACACTGGGCGTCGATGAGCATTATCTCGGACGGCGTTGGGCGGACGAGGCCCAAGCAGTAGCGTCGCGCCTCGGGCTTCATGCGACATTTCGATCCGATTCAGGACCTCGGTGGGTTAAGAAACGCCGCAGATCGTGGTCGGCATCATGCTTGCATCGCGGACGTGGGATGAAAAGGCCAGCGGGCACCGCGATCATCGTTCGCGCCAAGAGGCTTCTTGGAGCTTTCGGACTACTCGCGCTCGCCGGTTGCGGTCCATCGCAAGACA
>Ga0111538_10010843_pt1 | contig 12107 bp, 13 predicted proteins | sample SoiMethybrSBSTD1_FD_79669 | JGI IMG/M metagenome (GOLD analysis project Ga0111538, IMG submission 79669) | Bulk soil microbial communities from a Populus tree surrounding site in Tennessee, USA - Soil MetaG P. TD hybrid SBSTD1 (version 2)... | ecosystem: Environmental > Terrestrial > Soil >...
AAGCTGAAGAATCCGTCCCACGCACCGATGTCGAGAACGGACTTGCCGTGAAGATCGGGCAGATGCAGTGACGCCAGCTGCCTCGCCAGGTCACGAGATCGCCTGATGCCCGGCGTCGTCACGCTGAAGCCGACGTCAATCGAGTGCCACCAGAATGGCACCGCGCCGACCTTCGCGCGCAGTTCGCGGGCCGTCATGCTCCGTCGAACAGTTTGAGCAGCTCGTGAAGCGGATGTCCGGCGCCCTCGCGATCGGCGCGACGGCGCACCAGCGAACGCACGAAGGGCACCTTGAGCAGCCCTCTGAACACGCCGCTCAACAGATCGCGCTGATGCAGCGGGCCCGTCAGCGTCTGCAAGTACAAACTCGCGGCGCGCTGCTCCGCGATCGGATCGTCGGTCAGGCCGCGCCGTTCGGCCAGCACATCTTCGTAGAGGGCCACAAGCTCGTCGATCAGCGTCTCGTGTCCGGCTTCCTCACGCACGAGCCGAGAGACCGCCGCGGCATCCGCCGGGTCGTAGTGCGCCAGCTCACGAGCCAATACTTCGACCGACGGACGCTCTCGCAGGGTTCGAATGCCGAAATTCAGCGGCCGCAGCTCGTGAACATTCCGCGTCGTCAGCATCGGACCGGCGCCGTGGGCATCGCACAGCACGACCGACGCACCGACGGCGGCCGCCTCGAGCGCCGCTTTCGCTTTCGCAAAGACGAGATCGTACTGGCCCAACGCGTCCTCGGGGCGCTCGAGCACGTTCCCCGAACGAGATCCGGCGACATCCACGGCGATGCCTTCGGCGGCGCACACGCGCGAGATGGCGTCGAGATGCGCCGCGCGGCCTCCGGCGGCATTGCTGAAGACCAGCGCGCGCCTGGGACGCGGCGGCAACGGATCCCGTGGCCGGAACCTCGCGAGGTCGACGGCGTTGAGGCGGACGTGAACGGCGTCGTCCGGCAGGCCGTGTTCGAAGACGAGCCGATCCCGGCAGGTCCGGTCAACGGCGATGTAGCGGGCCACCCGCGGGAATTTGAGGGGCGCGTCCGCCCATCCCAGCCAGCTGTGGCAGAGCTGGATCGCGGGGACACGGGGAAACGCGAGCAGGGCCACGAGCGTTTCGAGCCCGTGATGTCCGTGAATGATGTCGGGCGTCTCGCCAATCCGTGACACGTCGCTCACGACCGGGACGGTGCTCGCGCGAATCTCGTCGGCGATCGCCCCCAGATGGGGGCTGTAGACGATGGGAAGGTGCCCGCGACCGAGGAGCGAGGACGACAAGTCGCGCACGTAGACTTCGGTGCCGGTCCTCCCGGTGAGGATGCGATTCGTGATGAGCACTCGAAGCGGACGCACGGGCGCAGCGTTCACATCAACGCGTGCGAGGCTACGCGTGCGGTCCTCCGAAGTCAACGACGGTGGTCGCCGGATTGCGGGGGCGCGCACCGTGCGTTAGGCTGTGGCGGGACATGCCGAGGATTCGCGTGCTGTACGACATTTCAGCACTCGGCATCGGCTACGTCTCGGAGCACGCGCGTGGCGGCAGCCATCGCGCCGATCGCCACCTGGTGGACTGCCTGGCGCGCTCGCCGGAGTGCGAGCTCGTCTTCTGCGCCAACTACGCGAGCCTCGCGTACGACGGGTGCGTCAAGTACCTCAGCGGTCATCCCACGCTCGGCCATCTGCCGTTGCTGCGTCATGACGGGTCCTGGATTCGACGCCGCATGCACGCCGCGGTCGTCGCCACGCATCGCACCCTGAAAATCAGGCGCGGCCATCGCCCGCTCCCCCACTTCGTCCGCGCGTGCGGCACGCTCGTCGACGCGCGCGTGCGGCGGCCCGTTGTCGACGCGATTCCACAGGCCGACATTCACCATTCGTCCACCACACCGCTGCCGCCGCCGCCCAGACGGCAACGAGTGCCCAAACGGTTCGTGACCATCTACGACCTGCGAGCCATGCGGGCGCACATGACCGCCGCGGAGGCCGTCTATCAGCAAGCGCTCGTCGGGAGTGTCCGGGGACGTGACTGGGTGCTGACGAGCTCCGAGTCGACGCGACAGGACCTCTGCGGCGTGGGGATCGACGACTGCCGTATTCGCGTCGTCCCACTGGCCGCAGATCGATGCGTCTTCCATCCGGACACCAGCGAGGATCCGGCACAGATCCGCGCCCGCTACGGAATCCCGCCAAGCGACTACTTCCTCATGCTGAACAGCCGGACTCCCCGCAAGAACCTCCCTCGGGTGCTGGACGCGTTCGCGCGTGTCGTCGAGGAGAACCAGGTCGGCGCTCTGTCACTCGTGATGGCGGGCGGAGGGGATGGATCCGAGCCGGCGTTGGAATCCATCATCCGGGCGCCGGCCGTCAGGCAACGCGTCATTCGGGTGGGCCACGTGACCGATACGGCGCTCGCGTCGCTCTATCGGGCCGCGAGCGCGTTCGTCTATCCGTCGCTCTACGAGGGATTCGGCCTGCCGCCGCTCGAGGCGATGCAGTGCGGCACGCCCGTGATCACCTCGAACATCTCGTCGCTGCCTGAAGTCGTCGGCGATGCGGGGCTGCTCGTCGATCCGTACGACGTGGACGCGATCGGCGCGGCGATGCTGACGCTCGCGCGAGATCCCGCGTTGCGCGAATCATTGCGCGCGAAGGGCCTCGCTCGCGCCGCCATGTTCAGTTGGGAACGCACCGCGGCGTGCACGATCGAGGCGTACCGTGCCGCACTGGAAGACTCTTAGACCGACAGGTATCCGAGCTCGTCGAGCAGATCGCCGGCCACGCCCTCGAACTGCGCGCGCTCCTGCGGGCTCAGCTCCGTCCGCCACCGGCCCATCCGGCCCGGATCAGGAGGGCGCGTCGTCATGATCTGTTGCGAGCGGCGCTGCTCCTTGGTGAGGACCACGCTCCCCCGCCCGCCGGTCCGCCCTTCATGTTCCTCGAGCCGCGCCGCGGCATGCTCGTAGTATCGAAGCGTCTCATCACTCCAGGGGAGATCGAGACGCTCGCACACCTCCGCGACAACTCGCGCCGTCTCGCAGACGAGCGTTTCGTACCGCACCTCGACGTACTGGCGAACGTGCGCGGCCTGCCGGCGGCCGTCGAGGATTTGGTCGCGCCAATACGCCGCCAGCTTCCGAATGTCCCTGCTGGGTGCGAACCACATCGGACGCAGCGACACGGCAACGTCGCGCCCGTCACGAATCACATGGATGAAACACGCTTCCGGCAACAGGCGCTCGATCGCCGTCATGCTCGTGATATAGCCGGGCGTCTTGTCACCCCACCGGGTCTTCTGAAACCGTGCGGCGTAGACGCGATAGAAGCAGCGTGCGCCTTCCGCGACGGAGAACGGATCGAGCGACTCGAGCTGCGCCAGCAGCTCGCCGGCTTCGAGGTGAAAGTCCGGCCACCCGGGCGATTCCGTGAGCACTCGCAGCACCCGCGACGGTGTCGCTCGACGCGGGCCATCGAGCTCCGCAAGGGCCGGCAGGAATCCGGTCTCGGGCGGAATCGCCAGTTGCGGATGCGCGTCGACGATCATCCGCAGCAACGTCGTGCCCGATCTGGCCACGCCGACGACAATCGGCATGCGCGCTGCCGTCGTCACGGACGATGAGACAGCGGACGTCATCGCAATCTCGTTGACAGAACTGTATTCGATTCGTCGACGCTTCTGCTGCAATCTGCCGCCGCCCGATAGAAAGGCCGGAGGTCGTGTTCAAAGAAGCGAGCACATAATGAGGACATGAACCAGACGTTTGTGTCCCCGTTGGTGTGTGCGGTCGCGCTGCTGGCAACGCAGACCGCGTCCGATCCGCGCCGCGAAGTTCAGCAGTACCTCACCAGGAACAACTTTTCTGCCTCGGAGATCTCCAGCCTCGAAGCTGGTGAGGTCGTCGCCCAGGCGTCCGCGGCCGGCTCTGAGGAGGTCGTGGTCATCGCCGCGGTCAAGATCCGCGCCCCGCGCCAGCGGGTGCTCGACTATTACGGCCAGATGATCAGCTACGTGGACGGCAAGGTCACGCTGGCGTTCGGCCGGTTCAGCACCCCTCCCGCGCTGGGCGACGTCAAGAACCTTTCGTTCGATGGCGACGAGATCAGCGATCTGCGGTCGTGCAAGCCTGGCGACTGCGACATCAGGCTCGGCGGCGCCGCCATCGAGGCGCTGCAGAAGTCAGTCGACTGGAGCGTGGCCGATGCCGCCGATCGCGTCAATGCGTTCGCGCGCAAGGCCGCCGTCGATTACGTCACGGCTTATCAGTCCCGCGGGGACGCGGCGCTCGTGACGTACAACGACCGCTCCACGCCGGTCAGCCTGCAGCAGCAATGGCGCGGCATCCTCGGCAACGCCGCGCACTTTCACCAGTACGTGCCGGAGTTGAAGGCGTACCTCGAGCAGTATCCCCGCGGATCGCTCCCCGGCGGGCGCGATGTCCTCTACTGGGTAAAGGAGAACTACGGACTCAAGCCGGTCATCAGCATTGTCCACGGCGTCATCTATCAGCCGCCCTCGCGCGCCGATCGCGCGTTCGTGGTGCAGAAGCAGTTGTACGCGAGCCACTACTACGACGCGTCGCTGGCGGTCGCGACGCTCCTGTCGGCGACCGAGAACGGCGCGCCCGTGACGTATCTGGTCTACGCGAACCGGTCGCGGGGCGACATGCTGCGCGGCGGCTTTGGCGGACTCAAGCGCAATGTCGCGCAGTCACAAGCCCGCAAGGCTGCGGAAGAGACGCTCGGGACGATCAAGAGTCAGATGGAAAAGTTCTAGCTCTCGCGCAGCGTGCGCATTGGATCGATCCGCATCGCGCTGAGCGTGGGAACCAGATGCGCGGCCGCCGCGGCGCCGATGAGAACCGCGAACGCCGAGAGCCAGGCGACTGGATCAGACGGATTCACGCCATACAACACCCGCCCGAGGACGATGGCCGCCATGCCCGCCAGGGCAATGCCGACGAGCCCGCCGATGATCACGAGCGCGCCCCCCTGGCGCAGGATCATCCGCAGCACGTCAGCGCGGTCGGCGCCCAACGCCACGCGAATCCCGATTTCCTTTCGACGCTGGCTCACCGCGAACGCGACAACGCCATACAGCCCGATGGCGGCGAGCAGTGTCCCCAATGCGCCGAACCCCGCCGCAAGCATCGACCCGACACGCGTCGGCAGGAGCGTGGCCGCAAACGTTCGCTCCATCGTCGTCTGATTGATGAACACGAGACGCGGCTCCATGGAGAGAAGCTCGCGCCGAATCGCCGTCAGAATCGCGTCGGGGTCGCCGGTCGTCCGCGCAATCAGGGTGTTGTACGACGCCGGGCGTTGCGCGGCCGAGAAATGGACATACGGCGTCGGCGCTTCCGAGACCGAGCGCACTTTGTAATCTGCGGAGACGCCAACGATCTCGTACCGCCGATTGCTGCCAGTCAGCGTGATCGTGCGGCCGACGGCCGAGCCGTCAGGCCAGTACGTGCCAGCCATCGCCTCGCTGACGATGGCGACCAGCGGCGCGCCCTCCCGGTCGGCGCCCGTGAAATCGCGTCCGCGCAGAATCCGCGTGCCGAGTGTCGTGAAGTAACCCGGTGAGACGGCGACATTGTGCAGGATCTCGCCGCGCTGTCCGGCCGCATAACTGCGGCCGTCAACGTGGAACTCGTTTGTCGAGTAGTTGATCTCGAGCGGCACGCGCGGTGTGGCGAGCGAGACATTGACCACACCGGGAAGGCTGCCCACACGCGTGAGCGCCTGATCCCAGAACTGCCGGCCGCGCTCGGCTGTGTAGCGCACCATGTCGGTGTCGAACGAGACGAGCGTCAATCCCCGCGTGTCGAACCCGAGATCCGCCTTCCACGACGCCGCCAGACTCCGCAGCAGCATCCCGGCGACGACGAGCAGCACGATGGTCAGCGCCATCTGGCCCGCGACGAGCACTTCACGCACGCCCCAGCGGCGAATCCGCGACGCGCCGCTCGCGGCCGGTCCTCGGAGCACCGACACGAGCGAGAGCGCCGACGTCTTGATGGCCGGACTCACGCTCGCAACCAGTCCTGAGATCACCGCTGCGGCAAGCGCGAAGGCCACGACGCGACCGTTGATGGTCAGATCGAGCGGCAGGTCGCGAATGGGAAGCTCGATGGAGACGAGAAATCGGGTCATCGCGGACGCGACGATCACTGCCACGAGGATCCCCGCCGCACCGATCACGACGCCTTCGACGAGCAGCTGCTGAATCAGACGTCCGCGCGACGCACCCAGCGCCCCGCGCAAGGCGAGCTCCCGCTGGCGCGCGGACGCGCGAGCCAGCAGAAGACCGGCGACGTTCGCGCACGCAATGAGCAACACGATTCCCACGATGAGCATGATCCCGGCGCCGCCCGCCGAGAGTGCTCCGCCGGCTTCAGGAACGAACATCCGGACTTCAGACGTGGGCACCGCACTCATCGCCCGATCTTTGTTGGTGTCGACGTGCGCGGCCGCCAGTCGCGACCCGATGATCTCGACATTCGCCGTCGCCTCGCTCGCGTGCACCCCGGGTTTCAGCCGGCCTTTCACGAACATCCACCGGTAGCCGCGGCGCTCGAGCCGCGTCGTGCCCGGCCCAGGCACGGCATCGATGATGCCGGCCGGCTCGACGTCGTCTACGCGGGCGACCGGCACCCAGAGCTCCGGGGTCAGCAGCGGCACCACGCCGGTGAACGACGCGGGCGCGACGCCAACGATCGTGTACGGCTCGCCGCGCAGGTGCACCGTACGGCCAACGACATCCGGCGCGGCGCCGAACTCGCGCTCGTACATGCGGTGAGACAGCACCACCACTCTCGCCGTGCCCGGCGCATCGTCATCCAGATTCAGCAGCCGGCCGCGCTCAGGTCGAATTCCAAGGACCTGAAAGTAATTCGATGTGACGACCTGACCCAGAACCAGCCGCGACCGATCGCCGAGGCTGAGCGCGGCAAACATCGGGCTGTAGCCGATCATGTCGGTGAACACCGAATTCGTCGCTTTGAGATCGAGGTAGTCAGGATATGAGTTCGTGGCGTGCACGTCGCCGTCGCCACCGGTCGTGAAGACGTCGATGAGTGTGTCGGGACTGGCGACTGGGAGCGGACGCAGCAGCAACGCGTCCACCAGCGCGAACATCCCGGCGTTCACGCCGACGCCGAGGCCGAGCGAAAGAATCGCGACGGTTGCGAACCCCGGCGATCGCGCCAGCCAGCGCAGGGCATATCTGATGTCTTTGATCAAGTTCATGCCGAGGCCTCGCTGGGGATTGAGGCCATGAGGCTACTCTATTCCTCGACGGAGGTGGCGATGCTTCTCAAACAGTACGTGGCTGGAGCGGGGCTTGTGGTGGCCTGCGCGTGGAGCGTTGCGGCGACGGGCGATCAAGCGCAGCCGCAGCGCCTGAAGGTGTTGATCTCCGTGGACATGGAGGGCATCGCCGGGGTCGTCACCGGCGAACAGCTTGGACCAGCGGGCTTCGAATACAGCCGCTTCCGCGAATTCATGACACGCGAGGCGCTGGCCGCGGTCAATGGCGCCCGCGCCGCAGGAGCCACGGAAGTCATCGTCGGCGATGCACACGGCAACGGCCAGAACCTGCTCATCGATCAGTTTCCAGCCGACGTTCGCGTGATCCGGTCATGGCCGCGCCGCCTGGGCATGGTCGCGGGCGTTGAGGACAAAGTGGACGCGCTGATCTACATCGGATATCACGCCGGGACGAACAACACGACCGGCGTCCGGGCGCACACGTTTTCCAGCGCCAACCTGACGCGCGTTGCGCTGAATGGCACCAACGTCACGGAAGGATCCTGGAACGCCGCAATTGCCGGACACTTCAACGTGCCCGTCGTCATGATTTCAGGCGACGATGCGGCGATCGCGGAAGTGCGAACGGCGATCGGCAACATCGAAGCGGTGGAGACCAAGAAGAGTCTGGGATTCCATGCCGCGAATACCATTACGCCCGAAGCGTCCGCATTGCTCATTGGCGAGCGCGTGCGGGCGGCGCTCGGGCGACGAACCGAGTTCAAACCCTATCGAGTGGCCGGCCCGGTTACGGTGGACGTGTCGTTCAAGAATTACCTGCCGGCCGAGGTGCTCGCCTATCTCCCGATGTTCGAGCGCACCGATTCGCACTCGATCCGGTTTCGAGCGAGGGACATGGTCGAGGCCTCGATGATCATGACGTTCATCGGCGAGTATCGCGTCGACATTACGCCCTGATTGAAAGGCTGATAGCAGATGTAGAAAGAGCGGGACAGATCCCATCGGGACCTGACCCGCTCAACGACTTAAGACGGCTGGCTGCTAGCCGCAGGAGCTCACGCGAAACTTGACGTTCGTGGCCGTGAGCACACGAAGTACCGCGCCTTCAGAGGTGGATTCTGAAGACGACGCCGGGGTGGACCCGAGAGTGCCGGTGATTTCCACTTCCTGCGTGACGTGCGGTTCGAGTTTCACTTTCGGCGTGGCAGCTACAACTTTGAGCGCAATGCGGTCTTTGTCCTTCTGCCCCTTCTGCTGGGCATTCAACAGCACGAAGTTGTCTTCCGCCGTTCCCGCGCTGAGGCAGCCGACGTAGGTCACAGGCTTGACGTCCTGTGCAGCGGCTGAATCCGACGGTCCCGTCGGATTCTGATTCTGTTGTGCCGTAATGGTTGCGGCGCTGATGACTGCGGCGCCGAGAATGACTGCGAGCGTACGATACATGTTCACGAACCCTCCATTGGTGAGCCAATGTCTTCTAACGACGCGAATATGTCGGGCGTTTACCGGTCCGGGAGACAATCGTCCCTTATGCGTGAGCCGCTCACCCGCCTCCTCGGTCTGGCGGCCACAGCCGGCTACGGAGTGCTGATCGCCTGGCTCTTCGCGCACCAGCCGCAGTCATTGACTGAAGTCACGGGCGGCCTGTCGGCCACCGTCGGCGCCTATCGCATCGATCAGCAGGCTTTCGACGACGGGCTGCGACTGTTCCGTCAAGATCAGTTCGAAGCGGCGGTGTCGGCGTTCGAGCGGGCCGATGCGGCGAAGCGGGACGCGCGCACGCAGTTCTACATTGCCTACGCGTATTACCGGCGCGGCTGGAGCCGGTTCTACGAGGACGACGCGTGGTTCACGAAGGGGCTCGAGATGGTCAATCGCGCGATCGCCCTCGCGCCCAACGGCCGCATCGTCGTCGACGATCCGGAGCTTAAGATGCATACGGCCGACGAGCTGAAGGCCGAGCTCGAGGCCGGGTTGCGGACGGATCTCGCCGACTTCAATCCGTTCCGCGTGTTCGGGGCACGCAAATGACCGCGGCGCGCGAAGCCCTTCAGCTTCCGATTCTTTTTCTGACGGTTCTATTGCTGGGCGCTATCCATGTCGCGGATCGGGTGGCGCTGCGGCCGCCGTCGCTCTTCGGACTCGTGATGGGTGTGGTGCTGCTGGGACTGCTGGTGCGTTCCGGCGCGCTGGCGCCGGAGCGGCTGATGCACGCAACCCGATCGCGACTCGCCAACCTCAACGGTCTGACCGTGATTGTGTCCTGCGTGATGGCAGCGGCGCAGGCATTTACGCTCGTGACGCCAGACTTCGGACTGCCGCGCGTGCTCGTGAGCCTGTTCCTGCTGGTCCTGTTGCTCAACACGCTCGCCGCATCGCCCGATCGGTCGCGCGTGCTGCGGAGCCTGCTGGTGATCCTCGGCGCGACGTTCACGTTGAAGTTCGTGGTGCTGGCGGCGCTCTCCGGTCCGGCCGATGGACGCCTGGCGCGCGTCGTGAAGGTCTTGTTCGAAGGCGTCACGCTCGGCGCGGTCTCGCAGGAGGCAATGCATCCGGCGACGGGCTACCTGGCATTCGCCACGCTCGTGCTGTTCATGGTCGGGTTGGCGTTATTGCCCGGCCGGCAGATCTCCCGATCGATCGGCGGCCGGTCGTTGGCCGAGATCGGATCGCCTCGTGCACTCGCAGATCCCGATTTATCGGAACAGCGCTGAAAGAACTGCCAGGATTCGACCTAAGGTTCCAACAACGACCACCCAGATCAGGCTGAGAATGAACATCGCCGGGATGGCCGCGAGACTGATCTTGAGGATTAGGCCAACCATCGACCAGAACGGCATGTCGATCCCGACGAGGATCATGCGTTCATCGCTCGGCTGAAAACTGGCCGGACCGAAGAAAGACCTCGGGCGAGGTTCGCGAACTCCAGTTGGTTCGGGCATGTCGGATTCTACGCTTCGTCGCGTGAAGGTGCGTCCAAGCTCTGCGGCGTTATTTCGCACATCGACGCGGATTATTCGACACGTCTCGAGCCATCGTCGTCCGCGGCGTGTCCGTTCCCTGGAGATCACCCGAATACGAATCGGCAAGGTTCATGCGTTCTCGAAGGCGGAGTTGCGTGAGCTGTCGATATCGCGTCGAGGCAGCTGAAAGGAGATCCCCATGGTTCCGCTCATCTTGGTGATACTCGCGGGGGGAGCCCTGTATTGGTTTCCGACTCGGCGGTGGATGAGCCGGTGGAGCGCCACTCCGACCGATCTGGCGCGTGTCATGGCGGGCGATGGTCTGCTCGCGGATTGGACGTATTCAGGCACGATGGCCGTCAACATCGACGCGCCGCCGGAAGACATCTGGCCCTGGCTGGTGCAGATCGGCTATCAGCGCGGCGGTCTGTACAGCTACGACTGGCTCGACCGGCTCTTCGGCTATCTGGATCGTCCGAGTGCAACCCGAATCCTCCCGGAGTTTCAGCACCTTGCCGTTGGTGACGAAATTCCTCTCGGGCGCGGCCCGAGTTGGCCGGTGGCCGTCGTCGAACCCCGCCGCGCGCTCGTTTTGGACATGCGGAACATGAGCGGCTTCGATTGGGTCTGGCAGTTCGGCCTCTACAGGGCTGACGAGAAACGAACGCGACTGGTGTCGCGCAGCCGCGTCCGCACACAGACGGTCTGGGCGCGGCTGTTCACCTACGTAATCGAGCCTGCGGGATTCCTCATGACACGGCGAATGCTGCTCGGGATCAGGGAACGCGCCGAAGCGCTACGAGCCAGTCGCCGTGACACGCACGGCGATCGCCATGCGGCTTGAGCCACAAATCGCTCCGGCGTCGCGATTCTGCTAACGGATTCCATTTACCCGCGAGGAGTTGCGCGTGAATCTGACAGAGTGGCTCTCCGAAAAACATGCACTGCTGATAGTCGGCCAATGGTTTTCGGTCCCGTCGTAGACCAAAAAACTCCCGGCAAACGTGCCTGACAGCCCGTCACCTGAAAGGCTCAACCTCATCTCGTCAACCAGGATGGACAGCAGATTCGTGGCACTAACCTGATCGAAGATCGCGTCCCATTGTTCGTTTCCGTAATAGTTCGTCAGTGTCACGGAGTTGTCTGGCTGTATCTGACCCCATAAGGCGGAATGGTCGAGGCCAAAAATGCGTGGCAGCCCAGTCATGACAACTCTGACGTTCGTGCCATCCTGATCGAGTCGCGCCGTATACGTTCGGGAGCGAAGCTCAGTCGGCGGCGCGGGCAACCGCGATCGGGTATCGCAGCTTTCGGCCCCGAGTCTGATCGTGTAGTCCCCGGCAAGATTCAGAGACGTCGGGCCTCCCGGCGCTGGCGTGGGACTCGGCGCCGGTGTGGGACTCGGCGCTGGTGTGGGACTCGGCGGTGGCGTCGGACTCGGTGGTGGCGTCGGACTCGGTGGGGGTGTCGGATTGCCCCGGAACGGTATTGGTGACGGTGCCGCGGGGATTGGCGGCGAACCGCAGGCGCCGAGAGTGGCACAACACACCAGAACGGCCAGTCGTGCGCGTTTCATATATTTTCGCAAATGCCCTGCCTGGACTTGAAGGAATCGGTCTTCGCTGTTACGTAGACAGGTCCGCGGGTTACTTTGCGCGCACGAGCCTTACGGGTGACGTCGCCCTATGAAGAAAGCTCCCGAATACAACTGGTCCGACGCGTGGTTGCTGCTCGCCGTGATCTATGCGGCGTCGTCAGCCGATCCGCAGCCTCATTCAAGCAATTTGCACTATCCCGGATTCACGAACGAGGCGTACACCGAAGCTGTCAACAACTACCTGGCGAGACATCGGAGGTGAAAGCTGGGGAGACGACCGTGGCTC
>Ga0111538_10010845_pt1 | contig 12105 bp, 11 predicted proteins | sample SoiMethybrSBSTD1_FD_79669 | JGI IMG/M metagenome (GOLD analysis project Ga0111538, IMG submission 79669) | Bulk soil microbial communities from a Populus tree surrounding site in Tennessee, USA - Soil MetaG P. TD hybrid SBSTD1 (version 2)... | ecosystem: Environmental > Terrestrial > Soil >...
CGTTCGGATGCTGTTCAGTAAACACATGTTCACTGAACTACCGCAACCGAGTGTGGCTCAGGACACCCGGACCAGCAGCTTCCCGAAGTTTGTGCCGCGGAGCATGCCGGCAAACGCATCGGGGGCGTTCTCCAGGCCCTCGACGACGTCCTCGCGGTAGCTCACGTCGCCGTCGCGCACCCAGCCACCCATCTCCCGCAGGAAGTCGCGGTAGTGGGCGGCGACGAACTCGCCCATGATGAAGCCGCGGATGGTCAGGCTCTTGGTCAGCACCTGGCCGAACAGCCCCGGGATCCGGTCCGGACCTGACGGTGCCTCGGTCGCGTTGTAGTTCGCGACCAGCCCGCACACGGGAATCCGGGCGTAGAGGTTCAGGTGCCGGCGCACGGCGTCGAACACCGCGCCACCGACGTTCTCGAAGTACACGTCGATCCCGTCCGGGACCGCCGCGGCGAGCTGGTCCCGGAAGTCCTCGGAACGGTGGTCGACACCGACATCGAACCCGAACTCCTCGGTCAGGGCCCGCACCTTGTCCGGCCCGCCCGCGATGCCGACCGCCCGTGCGCCCTTCAGCTGTGCGATCTGGCCGACGGCCGAGCCCACCGGCCCGGTCGCCGCCGCGACGACCACGGTCTCCCCCGGCTGCGGCTTCCCGATCTGCAGCAGCCCGGCGTACGCGGTGAAGCCGGGCATGCCGAGCACTCCGAGCGCCGTCGACGTCGGTGCGAGGTCGGGGTCGAGCTTGCGGAGAGTCTCGCCGCGGACCACCTCGTGGGTCTGCCAGCCGGAGTACGAGAGCACCTGGTCACCCACGGCCAACCCGTCGTACCGCGACTCGAGCACCTCCGCCACGGTGCCACCGACGATCACGTCGCCCACCGCGACCGGGTCCGCGTACGACGGGGCGTCGCTGAGCCGGCCCCGCATGTAGGGGTCGAGCGAGAGATAGCGCACGGCCAGCAGCACCTCGCCGTCACCGACCTCCGGGAGCGTCTCGGTGACGGTCGCGAACGTGCCGGCGTCGGGGGCACCCACCGGGCGGCGGGCGAGGCGGATCTGCGTGGTCTCCATGTCCAACACCCTGCCAGTACCGTGAGGAGCATGTGGAAGTCGAAGTCCGAGCCCGCCGAGCAGAAGACCTACGCCGTCCAGAAGTCCGACGCGGAGTGGCGGGAGCAGCTCTCCCCCGCCGAGTACGACGTGCTGCGCAAGGCCGGCACCGAGCGCCCACACACGGGCGAGTACGACCAGACCTGGACCGAGGGTGTCTACCGCTGCAAGGCGTGCAACGCGGAGCTGTTCCGGTCGGAGACCAAGTTCGACGCGCACTGCGGATGGCCCTCGTTCTGGTCGCCGCTCGCGGAGGACCGTGTCGAGTTCATCGAGGACCGCACCCTCGGCATGAAGCGGGTCGAGGTGCGCTGCGCCAACTGCGGGTCACACCTGGGCCACGTCTTCGATGACGGCTACGGCACCCCCACCGGGCAGCGCTACTGCATCAACTCGGTCTCCCTGACCCTGGAGCCGACCGAGAGCTGAGCCCGGTCGCTCGACCGGCCGAAGCCACGGTGCTCCCAGCCGGCCAGCTGCCACCGCTGTGGGTCGAGGGCGTTGCGTGCGTCCAGCATCCGCGGTACGGCGACGTACGGACGCAGCTCGCGCGGGTCGAGCCGCACCAGCTCCTCCCACTCCGTCAGAAGCACGACCAGCGAGGCACCGCGGCACGCGTCCTCCGGCGTCGCGGCGAAGCACAGGTCGGGTTCGACCGCGCGGGCGTTGTCGTTGGCGTGGGGGTCGTGGACGGTCACGATCGCACCGAGGTCACGCAGCCGGGCCGCGACCGCGAGGGAGGGTGAGTCCCGGACGTCGTCCGTGCCGGGCTTGAACGCCGCACCGAGGGCCGCGATCCGGACGCCCGCGACGCTGCCGCCGCACAGCTCCACCGCGGTCTCGACGGTACGCACGCGCTGGCCCTCGTTGACCTCGTCGACGACGCCGAGCAGCCGCCTGGCGTGACCGACCCCGAGCTCGTCGGCGCGGGCGATCAGGGCACGCAGGTCCTTGGGCAGGCAACCGCCGCCGAACCCGAGACCGGCTCCGAGGAACTGGGGGCCGATCCGCGGGTCGAGCCCGATCGACTCGGCGAGCGTGGTCACGTCGGCGCCCGCCGCCTCGCACAGCTCTCCCATCAGGTTGGCGAAGGTGACCTTCGTGGCGAGGAACGCGTTGGCGGCCACCTTGACCAGCTCAGCCGTGGCGGGGTCGGTGACCACCACGGCGGCGCCGTCCCGGATCACGTCGACGTAGATCTGGCGGAGGGCCTTCTCGGCCTCGCCCGAGGAGACCCCGAGCACCAGCCGGTCCGGCCGCAGCGTGTCGTCGACCGCGTGGCCCTCGCGGAGGAACTCCGGGTTCCACGCGACCTCCACCTCGATCCCTGGTGCGGCCAACGGGGCGAGCTCGGCGGCGAGGGCCTCCGTGGTGCCGACCGGCACCGTCGACTTGCCGACGATGAGCGCGTCGCGCTCCAGGCACATCGCCAGTGCCCGGGCCGCGGCGAAGACCTGGCTGGTGTCGGCGGCCATCCCCTCACCGGCCTGCGGGGTGCCGACACAGAGGAAGTGCACGTCGGCGGCCGCCGCGACGTCGGCGACGTCGGCCGTGAACCGCAGCCGGCCGCTCGCGGTGTGCCGACGGACCAGCTCGGCGAGCGCGGGTTCATAGAAGGGCAGCTCGCCGGACGCCAGTCGCGCCACCCGCTCGCGCGACTGGTCCTGGGCCACGACCTCGAAGCCGAGCTCGGCCATGCAGGCGGCGTGGGTGGTTCCGAGGTATCCGGTGCCGATCACACCGATCACCGGCTCGAGCGGTGCCATGCTGTTCAGAGTCATCGCAGAACGTCCTGTCGGTTGTCGGTGACGGAGTTGAGAAGGTGCGCCACCAGTCCTGAGGTGGCGGGTCGGAAGGCGTAGACGCCGGCCAGCCGCAGCCGGGTGGACGCGGCGTAGGCACTGATGGAGCCGCGCGTCTCGGGCCCGGGCGCGTAGCCCTCCAGCAGCGCAGCGGCCGCCTCGGCGGCGCGTTCCGGCGTGCAGAGCCCCTGCAGCACCCGGAGCTCCAGGTGCACCAGCAGGTTCGCGAGGTCCACCGCCGGGTGGCCACGGGTGGCGAGGTCGAGATCCAGGAGCCCGACCGGTGCGTCGCCGTCGAGCACCAGCTGCTTGTCGTGCAGATCGCGGTGCACCAGCGCGGACTCGTCGGGAGCGGCGGACAGCTGCGCAAGCGCGGACGCGTACAGCCGCTGCCAGTCCGCAGCGGGGATCAGCGCGTGGGTCGTTGCCGCCTGGAGCCAGCGACGCGCGGCCCCGACCTCGCGCAGCGCTCCGTGCGCCGGCAGCGCGGTGCGGACCGGCAGCGAGTGCAACGAACGCATCGCGACGCCCACGCGCTTGAGGTCGAGGGCGAGCTCGCTGTCGGTGACGGTCGGGTCGGAGATCCGCTCGTGGAGCGTCTGCCCGGCGACCGCGGCCAGCGCGACCAGCCCCCGGCTGTCGTCCACGTGGGTGACCGAGGCGGTGCGGACGTCGGCCGGCCCTACCGTCCGGAGCGGAGCGACGATCGCCTCGGTCGCGCCCGGCCGGACGACCTTGACGTACGACGCCTCCGACACCCGGACCACGGCCCGGCGCTCGGCGCGGTGCGCGACCAGTGTCGCGCCCGGTCGCGTCACCACGCGGTGCAGGCCGGTCAGCTTGCGGTCGGCACCGTCCGCCTGGACCAGCAGGTGCCGGTTGCCCGGCAGCACGGTGGCACGACCCTCGTAGCGGGCGTTCACGAGCGTGCAGACCCGGTCGGCCTCGTCCGCGGAAGCGAACCACTGGCCCGCTGAGATGCTGCCGTCCTCGGCGCCGAGCTCGAGGACCATGTGGTCCGCACCCCGCGGACTGGCCTTGCGCAGCGTGAGGCCGACCTCGCCGAGGTCGTCCTGGAGCCGCTGGACGACGCTCACGAGCGCACCTCCCCCTTCTCGAGCCGGTCACAGTGCGCCTCGAGCTCCAGCAACCGGCGCGTCACCGCTGCCGGCCAGTCGGGGGCACAGTCGCGGAACGGGTCGATCGCCTTGCGCAGCCCGTAGGCGAGTGCGTAGCCGGCGACGGCGCGGGGATCGGGGGGTCGACGGACGAGGCCGTAGCCCTCCAGCGCAGCCTCCGCGAGGTGCTCGTCGCCGCTCCGAATCGAGGCCAGGAGGCAGCCGACATCGGCGGCCGACGCGCCGACCCCGGCCGCGTCCAGGTCGATGACGCACGGCTCGCCGTGTCCGTCGAGCACCACCTGGTCGGGTGAGAAGTCGCCGTGGATCGTGACCAGGTCCCGGGGCACCTCCCGCAGCACGCCGGCGACGCGCTCGGTCAGCGACGTCGTCACGGGTGCGAGGTCGGGCAGCAGGCTCGCAATGTTTCCCGCGGTGCGGGACACCGCGTCGATCTCCGACTCGACACCGATCCGCTCCAGGCGACGCCGGGGCGCACCGTGCAGGCGGGCCAGCGTGGCGCCGACGTCGCGCCAGCGGTCCGGCTCGTCCACACGCGTGAGCTGCCGCCCTTCTGCCCAGGTCACCGCGAGCACCGCGGCCTTGCGGAACCTGCCCACCGGACGTTGCGTCGGCGCGCCCCTGCGCGCGAACTCTGCATAGGAGGCCCAGGCGCGGCCCATCTGGACCTGGTCGGGGTAGGCACGGAGGACGGCGCGGACGGGTGTGCCGGCTCCGTCACCGCCGGACTCGAGGCAGCCGACCCACCGGCGCCCGGGGTTGTGGCGCAGGGTCCGCACCCTCACGTCCTCGGGAGCGTCGAGACCGGGCAGGACCCGCTGGACCGTCCGGGCCAGCCCACCGGGACGTTCGAGCCGGGCGAGCGCGGGGAGGTAGCGGTCCCCGCCGGCGGTCGTGGCCAGCACGGTCAGGCGCGCGTCGTACGCGAGGAAGGTGCTGGGTGGAAGTCGCTCGAGCGTCTTGCCGAGCTTGGCTTGCGAGCCCTCGGCGTACGCCCAGGCGAGACAGCTCCGGGGCGCACCAGGGGCGTCGGTCGCGAGGTCGAAGCCCAGGACCAGGCTCGTCCCCGGCTTGTAGCGCAGACGGCGCAGGGTCACCTGGGCAGGCCGCCCGAGCCGATCCGAGAGCCACCGCTCCAGCGAGCCGCGCGCGAGCAGCAGTCCCGCGCCCGGCAGGCACGGATCCACCAGGAACGGGGTGTCGGTGACGTCCACGGGGCCTCCCCCGCGTCGCAGGTCCTCAGGCCGGAACGGCGCCATGGCGCACCTCCAGCAGGCCGAGCACGTGCGCGAGCACCTGGCTCCAGTCGTGGGAGTCGAGGGCGTCCGCGCGCCCCCGACGCGCAAGGTCGGCGCGCAGCTCGGGCCCCGCCCGCAGCAGCGCGATCGTCGCCGCCAGGTCGTCGACCGATCCCGCGGGATAGGTGATCCCGAGCGGCCCGTCGGGGCCGGCCAGCAGCTCCGGGAGGTTCCCTGCGTCGCCGGCCACGACCGGTACCCCGGCAGCGAGGTACTCGTAGAGCTTGAGTGGCGAGAAGTAGAACTCGTCGAGCCGCGGGTACGGCGCGACGGCGACGTCCATCCGGGCCAGCAGGTCGGGGATCCGCGTCGGGTCGACGGCCCCGGTGAACTCGACGGCGTCGTCCAGCCCGAGGTCGGCGACCATCGCCTGGAGGGTCGTCCGCTCGGGCCCGTCGCCCACGACCAGCAGCCGGTACGACGGGTCGTGCCGGTGGAGCAGGTGGAACGCCCGGACCAGGTCGTCCACCCCGTGCCAGGGCTTGAGCGTCCCGACGAACCCGACCGTGAACGTGTCGGGCGCGGGCCGGACCGTGCGCGGCGCGAACCGCCGCGTGTCCACTCCGTTGGGCACCGTGTGCACGGCGTCCGGGCGGGCGACGTCGAGGCTGCGCACCCAGGCGTTGACGGCGTCGCTCACGCAGACAACCACGTCGGCGGCCGCGCAGGCGGACCTCGCCACCGCGTCGGCGCCGGCCGCGTCGACCAGCACCCGGTGCCGGGCCTGCTCCAGCGGGAGCGGCGCGTTGACCTCCAACACACACGGCACGCCCCGCCTCGACGCCCATCGCATGGCGTGCTCTCCCCAGAGCGCATAGCGCTCGTAGACGAGCCCGATCGGCGAGACAGCGTGCAGCCGACCCAGGATCCGCCCGACCTGCGCGTCGGCGGCCCGTGCCGCCAGCTCGCGGTCGCTCGCGGACTCGTGGTGGACCCGGGGAAGCCGGTGCACCTGCACCGAGGCCAGGGCCTCCACCGGCACCCCGCCGGTGCGGGCGGCCACGAGGTGGACCTCGTCACCACGCTCGACCAGCTGGGTGAGGATCGCCTGGACGTGGACCGACGGCCCCTTGCTGCCGAAGACCGGCACCCCGGGGTCGGTGCACACGTAGACGACGCGCATCAGGAACCCACCCCGGTGGGCCGGCGGACCGTGCCGGTCATGACCTCGCGGAGCTGCCGGACGTTCACTCGGCTGTCGAAGTTGGCCTCGACGTGGCGCCTGCCGGCCTCCGCCAGCCGGCAGCGCAGGTCGGGATCGTCCAGCAGCCGGCACAGGGCGTCGGCGAGCGCGGGCACGTCGCCCTCGGGGACCAGGAGACCCGTGTGACCGTCGACGACCGCCTCCGGGATGCCGGTGACCGGCGTGGCCACGACCGGGGTGCCGAGGGCGAGGCCCTCGAGGATGACCGTCGGCAGGCCGTCACGGTTGCCGTCGGCGCCGACGACGCAGGGAGCCGCCAGGACTGCGGCGCCGCGGATCCGGTCGCGCGCTTCGAACTGGGTGAGCGGGCCGTGGAAGGTGACCTGCCCCGAGACACCGAGGGCATCCGCCCGTGCCTTCAGACCGGCTTCCTCGATCCCCCCACCCACCAGGTCGAGATGCACGGGCCGACCCCGGCGCACGAGCAGCGCGATCGCATCGAGCAGGTGGTGGAAGCCCTTCTTCTCGACCAGCCGCCCGACCGCGACCACGACCGGCGGCCGGCTCACCGGAGGCTCCATCGAGAACAGGTCGAGGTCGATGCCGTTGTAGACCCGGACGACGGTCTTCGCGCTGTCGCCGAACCGCGTCGTGAGGTAGCGCTCGTTGAAGTCGCTGACGGTGATGGCGGCCGCCGAGTCCGCGAGCTTGGTCCGGAGCTGGGCCTGGTCGACCCCCTCGTGGAAGATGTCCTTGGCATGGAGCGTGAACGAGTACGGGACGTCGGCAAGTCGTGAAGCGAGGCGGGCGACCGTGGTTGCCACCGTGGCGAAGTGGGCGTGGAGCCGGGTGATGCCGCGGCGCCGTACGGCGAGCGCGAGCTCGATCGCCTGGCAGGCATCGATCAGGGACACCTCGAGCAGCTCGTCGAGCTCGTGCTCGAGCCGGCTGCCCAGCGCCGAACGCCCGCGGCGCAGGGTCTCCCAGGCCTCCGATGCCTTGCCGCCCGCGTCGAGGTAGCAGACCGGAGCCTTCACCCGGGCCAGCGACTCGTGGAACCGACCGTCGACCGGCGACCGGAGCGAGAAGATCTCGAGGTCGACTCCCTGCTCCTCCATGGAGAGGAGCTCGGTGACGATGAACGTCTCGGAGAACCGCGGGTACATCTTGAGCACGTAGCCGACGCGGATGCCGCTCGAGTCCGGGGTCTCACCCGTCATGGTCCCGGTCCTGCTCGACGGGCCCGAGCAGCTCGGATACGTGCGCGCAGAGCGACCACGGTGCAGGACCGAAGGTGATCGGTGGCAACGGACGCTCCCCCCGTTGTGGCGTTGGGAGATTAAGTGTCTCGACGCCGGGGGACGGTCCGAAAGTGTCCACTGGTACTAGTACCGGGACGCTAATTCGCGACGTACGGAACGTGAACCACAGGCATCCCGCTGGCCCCAGGACATACGGGTTTCCGGGGGAAGGCGGATAGTCCGTCACCTCTGGCACCGTGCGGGCGCCCCGCCTGGTGCCAAGCGTGACGGACTATCCGGTCAGGCTCAGGGCAGCAGCGCGACCAGGTCCGACGGGCTCATCCGCCGGCCGGTGTAGAACGGCAGCTCCTCGCGGACGTGGCGGCGGGCGTCGGAGGCGCGAAGGTGGCGCATCAGGTCGACGATCCGGTGGAGCTCGTCGGCCTCGAAGGCGAGCATCCACTCGTAGTCACCGAGCGCGAACGAGGCCACGGTGTTGGCGCGGACGTCGGCGTACTCCCGCGCCATCTGGCCGTGCTCGGCGAGCATCCGCCGTCGCTCGGAGTCCTCGAGCAGGTACCACTCGTAGGAACGGACGAACGGGTAGACGCAGACGTACGCGCGGGCCTCCTCGTCGGCGAGGAACGCCGGGATGTGGCTCTTGTTGAACTCCGCCGGCCGGTGCAGGGCCAGCTGCGACCAGACCGGGTCGAGCCGGCGGCCGAACGCCGTTCGGCGGAACGCGTTGTAGGCGTCCTGCAGCTCGTCCGACGAGGCGGCGTGCCACCAGACCATGACGTCGGCGTCGGCACGAAGGCCGGACACGTCATAGAGGCCGCGCACCACGACGTCGCGTTCGCCGAGCCCGGCCACGAACTTCTCCAGCTCGCCGGCCTCGGCACCGCGTTCGGCGTCACCTATCACGTCGCGCAGCCGGAACACCGACCACATCGTGTAGCGGATGGTGTCGTTGAGCTCCTTGGCTCGCTTCCCGGCTGACGTCGCGCTCATGTGCCCAGTGTCTCAGCCGACCGGAGGACCTCGTCCACGGCACGGTGGGCGGAGGCGATGCAGGCTGGGATGCCGACCCCGTCGTACGCCGCACCGCAGACCCCGAGACCGGGGACATCCTCGAGCGCCCGCCGTACCGCGGCGACCCGGGCGACGTGGCCGACGGCGTACTGCGGGAGACCGCCGCCCCACCGCTGGACATGCGAGTCGACCGGCCGCACGCTGAGTCCGACCGCGTCCGCGAGGTCGCGCAGGGCGAGGTCGACCAGCTCGTCGTCGGTCACCTGGAGCACGTGCTCCTCGCGGTGCCGCCCGATCGAGCAACGGAGCAGGAGGGTCTCGCCGCCGGCAGCGCGCACCCACGGCCACTTCGCGAAGGAGTAGGTGGCCCCCTTGACCACCCGGCCCTCGACCGGGGGCACGAGGAAGCCGGAACCAGGCACGTCGGGCAGGTCGCGCGCGGAGAACGCCAGCGTGATCACCGCCATCGACGCGTACTCGATCCCGTCGAGCCCCCGGGCGGCCATCGGCGCCACCGCGTCGAGCAGCCGGGCAGTCGGTCGGGCGGGCGTGGCGAGGACGACGGCATCGCAGCTCACCTCACGCGGGGACCGTGTGGGTCCGACCTCGAGCAACCAGCCATCGGCCGTCCGGGTCAGGCGACGCACCATGGCGTCGGTCTCGACGGTGGCGCCGGACGCGGCGAGCGCCGCACCGGGGAGACGACCGACGCCCCCGGTGAGCCCCGCGAAGACCGGGCCGCCGTCCTTCGCCGGTGCCATGACGGCCGCTGCGGCACCGGTCAGCGAGTGACGTCCGTCCAGCTTCGCCACCAGCTGGGGCACGGCCGCGCGGGCAGAGAGCTCTCGCGCGTGGCCGGCGTACACACCGCCGAGCATCGGCTCCACGAGCCGGTCGACGACCTCCCGGCCGAGGCGCTCCTCGACCAGCGACCCGACGCTGACGTCGTCGTCCGGCGCCAGCGCACGCGGCGGCAGCACGCCGTCGAGCGCGGCGCGGGTGAGGCCGGCGCGGGACACCACCTCGGCCAGGGACCGTACGTCGGACGGGACGCCCATCAGCGACCGCGGCAGCGGCCGCATCGCGCCGCGGGTCCACAACGCCGCGCTGGTGGTCGCCGGGTGCACCAGGTCGTCGTCCAGCCCCGATGCCCGGGCCAGGTCCACGCCCTCGGGGCGGCGGGCGAGGATCGCCTCGGCGCCGACGTCGGTCACCACTCCCCCGACCTCGGCGACCGCGAGCTTGCCGCCGACCCGTGGTGAGCCCTCGAGCACGGTCACGGACAGGTCCGGGCGCAGCGTGCGCAACCGATGGGCCGCGGCCGCGCCCGCGATGCCGCCGCCGACCACGACGACGTGCTGAGGGGACCGGGCGTTCACGTGACCAGACTTTCACCTGGTGTTGGCGGGGGCGCGGGAAGCCCGCATTTGCTGAGTTGTCGGGGTCCCAATTGCCCGCCCGACCCCGACAGCTCAGCATGTGCGGTGTTCCCGGCGCACGCACACACGCGTGCCTGGTACGACGGGCGCTGGGCGGGCGTGGCAGGCCGACCGTGGCCGGATGAGCCGGGGGCCGGCTCAGCCGAGGTCGTAGGACTGCACGAACTCAGTCAGCCGCGCGAGCTGGTCGGGGTCGGTCGCGGGGATCACTCCGTGTCCGAGGTTGAAGACGTGCCCCTTCGCCGACCGGCCGGCCTCGATGATCTCGGCGGCCTTGGCCAGCATCACCTCGGTGGGCGCGAAGACCAGCGCCGGGTCGAGGTTGCCCTGCACCGCGCGGTCGCCCACGCGGTGGATCCCGTCTGCCAGCGCGACGCGCCAGTCGACGCCCACCACGTCGGCGCCGGCCTCGCCCATCAGCCCGAGGAGCTCGCCGGTGCCGACCCCGAAGTGGATCCGCGGCACGCCGAGCGCACCGGCCCGCGCGAGGACCCGCGCGGAGTGCGGCATCACATGGCGTGCGTAGCCGGCCGGGTCGAGCGCGCCGGCCCACGAGTCGAACAGCTGCACCGCGCTGGCCCCGGCGGCGACCTGCACCTCGAGGTAGGCCGCGGAGATACTGGCGATCTTGCGCATCAGGGCGTCCCAGACGTCCGGGGCGCCGTACATCATCGCCTTGGTCCGTGCGTGCTCCTTGGACGGCCCGCCCTCGACGAGGTAGGACGCGACGGTGAACGGGGCTCCGGCGAACCCGATCAGCGGCGTGGCCCCGAGCTCGCCGACCAGGCCCTGCACCGCCTCGGTGACGAACGGGACATGGTCGGGCGTGAGGTCCGGGATCCGGGCCACGTCCTCCAGCGTGCGCACCGGGTCGGCCACGACCGGCCCCACACCGGGCTTGATGTCGAGGTCGACCCCGATCGCCTTGAGCGGCAGCACGATGTCGGAGAAGAAGATCGCCGCGTCGACGCCGTAGCGCCGCACCGGCTGCATCGTGATCTCCACGACCAGGTCGGGCCGCATGCACGACTCGAGCATCGAGACACCCTCACGCACCCTCAGGTACTCCGGCAGCGAGCGGCCCGCCTGCCGCATGAACCAGACCGGCACGTGCGGCACGGGCTCGCCGCGCGCCGCCTTGAGGAAAGCGGAGGAGGCGACGTCTTGGGCGGTGGGCACGGGCGACGACACGGCGCAATCGTCGCAGGTCAGGCGGCGCGTCGGGACATCGGCACCGGGAACCCGCGCTTAGTCTCGGGACATGTCCGTACGTCAGGAGTACCGCATGGACGAGCCGGAGGCACCCCAGGAGTTCCGGGTCGCCGTCCAGCAGATGCGGGCTGCCACCCTGCGTCCGGAGATCCTCGCAGAGGAGATGCCGGCACCGCAGCGGATTGCTCCGTACTCCTCCGCCATCGCAGCCGACGTGACCGTCGACGGCGAGGACGTCGGCGGTGGTCGCCTGGTCCTCCTGCACGACCCCGACGGCAACGACGCCTGGGAGGGCACGTTCCGCTGCGTGGCCTACGCGCGGGCCGAGATCGACCCCGAGCTGGTCACCGACCCGATGCTCGCCGGGGTCGGCTGGAGCTGGTTGACCGAGGCGCTCGACGCGCACGGAGCGTCGTACGTCGCCCCGTCCGGCACCGTCACCTGCGTCGCCTCCGAGAGCTTCGGGGGCCTGTCGCCCGAGGGCGCCACCGCCCAGATCGAGATCCGCGCGTCCTGGACCCCCATCGGGTCGTCCGAGCTGCACATCGGCGCCCACGTCGAGGCATGGGCCGAGGTCATGTGCACCGCGGCCGGGCTGCCCCCGGTCCCAGAGGGTGTGGCCACGCTCCCCAACCGCCGCGGGCAGCGTGGCCGCGGCTGATGTCGCAGTCCGGCCCTCCTGCCGAGC
>Ga0111538_10010847_pt1 | contig 12105 bp, 9 predicted proteins | sample SoiMethybrSBSTD1_FD_79669 | JGI IMG/M metagenome (GOLD analysis project Ga0111538, IMG submission 79669) | Bulk soil microbial communities from a Populus tree surrounding site in Tennessee, USA - Soil MetaG P. TD hybrid SBSTD1 (version 2)... | ecosystem: Environmental > Terrestrial > Soil > Tree...
GTCCTTGATGCTCTCGCGAACCTGCGCGGCGCCCTGCACGTCGAGGTCGAGCAGCACGTCCTTGCCCTCGGCCCGCGCGGCGTCGATCTCCGCGCGCGCGGTGCCGTACAGGTTGCCGTGCACCTCGGCCGACTCGAGCAGCCTGCCCTCCGCCTTCAGGCGCTCGAAAGTCGGGCGATCGACGTAGTGGTAGTCGACGCCCTCGCGCTCGTCGCCGCGCGGCGGCCGCGTGGTGTGCGACACCGAGAAGCGCAGTCCGGCCACCTCCCGCAGCACGCGGGCGACGACGGTGGTCTTGCCGGCGCCGGAGGGCGCCGAGACTACGATCACGACGGGGGCGCGCTCACTCAACGTTCTGCACCTGCTCGCGGAAGCGCTCGATCTCGGTCTTCAGGCCCACCACGTCGCGGATCGCGTCCGCGTCCTGGGCCTTGCTGCCGATCGTGTTCGCCTCGCGCATCAGCTCCTGCGACAGGAAGTCGAGCGGCTTGCCCGCCGGGGCGCCGTTGCCGGCGATCAGCTCGCGGGCCCCGGCCACGTGGCTGCGCAGCCGCTGCAGCTCCTCCGTCACGTCGTGGCGCTCCACGGCGCGAACCGCCTCCTGGTAGAGCCGCGCATCCTCGAGGCCGAGATCCCCGACGAGCGAGCGCGTGCGGTCGAACAGCACGCGGCTGCGCGCCTCGCGCGTCGCCGCGAAGCGCGCCTCGAGCCGGGCGGCCATCGCCTCGATCGCCGCGAGCGCGGTCTCGAGCGCGAAGCCGAGCCGCTCCCCCTCCGACCGCCGCGCGCCGTCGAGCCGGGCGAGCGCCTGGTCGAGCAGGCCGAGCGTCGCGGCGCGGACCTCGTCCCCGACGGCGCCGGCCCCGTCGATGTACTCGAGCGCGCCCGGAAAGCGGACGAGATCCGCGACCGACACGCCGCCGTCGAGCCCGAACTCGTTCTGCATGTCCCTGAGCGTGCGCACGAGCGACGCCACCAGCGGCCGCGACGCCGACACGGCCTCGGACTTGCCGTTGGGCAGCGCCGCCTGCACGGAGACCTCGATGCGCCCGCGCCCGACGGCCGCCTTCACGCGCTCGCGCGCCTCCGACTCGAGCGGCTGCAGCCGGCGCGGCAGGTGCAGCGTCAGGTCGAAGAAGCGGTGGTTGAGGGCGCGCACGCTGACGCTCGCGTGCAGCTCGTTCTGGTCCAGCACCGCCTCCGCGTAGCCCGTCATCGAGCGGATCATACGGTCTGGGTCTCGGTCGCGAACTGCAGCTCGTGCAGCCGGGAGTAGATCCCGCCGGGCTGCCGGAGCAGCTCGTCGTGGCGGCCTTCCTCGCGCACCTCGCCGCCCTCCAGAACGACGATGCGCGCCGCGTCGCGCACGGTGGTGAGCCGGTGCGCGATCACGAGCGTCGTGCGGCCCCGCATCAGGTTCGCGAGCGCGCCCTGCACCAGGCGCTCGGACTGCGGGTCGAGCGCGGAGGTGGCCTCGTCCAGGATCAGGATCGGCGGGTCCTTCAGGATCGCCCGCGCGATCGCGATGCGCTGCTTCTGCCCGCCCGAGAGGCGGCTGCCGCGCTCGCCGATCACGGTGTCGTAGCGGCGCGGCAGGTCGAGGATGAAGTCGTGCGCGAACGCCGCGCGCGCGGCGGACTCGACGCGCGCCTCGTCGACGTCCTCCATGCCGTAGGCGATGTTGGCGCGCACGGTGTCGTTGAACAGCACCGTCTCCTGGGTCACGAGCCCGATCTGCGCGCGCAGGCTGGTGAGCGTCGCCAGGCGCACGTCCACGCCGTCGATCAGGATCGCGCCCTCGGTGACGTCGTAGAAGCGCGGCAGCAGGTTCACGAGCGTGGTCTTGCCCGAGCCGCTGGTGCCGACGATCGCCACCACCTCGCCGCGCCGCGCGCTGAAGCTGACGTTGTGCAGCACGCCGCCGTGCGCGTCGGCGTAGCCGAAGCCGACGTCGCGGTACTCGATCCCGTTGCGCATGCGCGGCAGCACCACCGCGTCCTTCTTCTCGGGCACCTCGTCGTGGCGGTCGAGCACCTCGAAGACGCGCTCCCCCGCCGCGAGCGCCGCCTGCAGGGTCGAGTTGACGCGCGACAGCCGCTTGACGGGCGTGTACATCGCGAAGAGCGCGGTCAGGAAGGCGACGAACGAGCCGGTCGTCAGGTGGCCGCCGCGGATCGACTGGCTGCCGTAGAAGAGCGCGCCGATCAGCGCGAGCCCCCCGACTCCTTCCATGAGCGGCGGCAGGATCGCGGTCGTGCGCGTGATGCTCATGTTCACGGCCAGAAGCCGCGCGCCGGCGCGCCGGAAGCGGCCGATCTCGAAGCCTTCCATCCCGAAGGCCTTCACCACGCGGAAGCCCGAGATCGTCTCCTGCAGGATCTCCGAGATGTCCTTCCAGCGCCGCAGCGACGTCTCGTTCGACACGCGCAGGCGCCGGCTCATGCGCAGCAGCAGCACGATCACGATCGGCATGCCGACGAGCGACGCCAGCGCCAGCTTCCAGTCCATGATGAACAGCACGATCAGCAGGCCGAGGATCGTCAGGCCTTCCTTGAGCAGGTCGCCCGCGAGCTCGGAGACCGCGGCCTGGATCTTCTCGACGTCGGTCGTGATGTGGCTCATGAGCGAGCCCGTCGTGCGGCGGCCCAGGAAGGCGAACGACTGGTTCAGGATGTGCTCGTAGAGCCCGTTGCGCAGGTCGGTGACCGAGCGCTGGCCGGCGTCGGCGACGAGCGTCGTCGAAAAGTAGGCCGAGACGCCCTTCAGCAGATAGAGCGCGAGGATCGTCAGCGACAGCCGTCCAACGTCGACGCCCGCGATCAGGGCCTTGTCGAAGATCGGCTTCACCTGCGCAACGAGCAACGCACCCGCCGCTGCGTAGCCCGCGGTCGCGAACCAGGAGGCCATCAGCCGTCCGCGGTAGGGGCGCGTGTAGGCGAAGAGCCGCCGGAAGAGGCGCGCTTCGAGCTTCACCGACTGCCAAGCGGCGCGAACGCGCTCCGACAGACTCCGTCCCCGCCGCGAGCGACGCGGACTCACTCCGGACAAGCTCGCCCCCGCGGGGGAATCCGCGGAGATCGCGGGCGGCGCGATGACCTCATCTCCTTGGCCGGTCGTCACTTAACGCAGTGCGACGGCAGCGTAACAGTATACAACGACCTACAAGGACCCCCGCTACCGGGACGACGACTCGGGGGGCCAGGGGGTCTGGGGGGTGCTTGCACCCCCCAGAACAAGGAAGGAAGCCGTTTCATGACCCGCGCGGGGAAGCTGTTGCAGAGCTGACGAACCAGAACGAACAACAACAACAAAACAACCACAACGCAGCCGCCGAAATAGCCAGATCTGGCCTCGAATCACGCCTCACCGCGGCGGGCGTGATTCAAGGCCAGGGCGTCAATCCGTAAACCTGTACTTGACCAGCGCCCAAAGCGCGGGAAAGCCGTCCTTCCAGGAGATCTTCTTGCCCTCGGAGTAGTCGCGGCCCTCGTACGTGATCGGCACCTCGTAGACGCGGGCGCCGCGCTTGAAGAGCTTGGCCGTGATCTCGGGCTCGATGCCGAAGCGGTCGCTCTTGAGGTCGAGCGACTTCAGCAGCTCGGCTCGCACCGCCTTGAAGCAGGTCTCCATGTCCGTCATGGTCGTGTTGTAGAGCACGTTCGTCACGAGGTTCAGGAACAGGTTCGCGAGGTAGTGCGTGAAGAGGAAGCAGCGGTGGCGGCCGATGAAGCGGCTGCCGAAGACCGCGTCGGCCTTGCCGCGCACGATCAGGTCGATCAGTTCCGGGTACTCCTCCGGGCTGTACTCGAGGTCGGCGTCCTGCACCACGATCACGTCGCCCGTGGCCTCGGCGATCCCCCGCCGCACGGCGGCGCCCTTGCCGCGGTTCTTCTCCTGCAGCAGCAGCTTGAAGCCGCGCTCGCGCGCGAGGCGCTCGAGCAGCGGGCGCGTCCCGTCGGTCGAGGCGTCGTCGACCGCGACCAGCTCGATCCGCAGCGGCACCGACAGCACGCGGCCGACGATCTCCTCGACGGTCGCGAGCTCGTTGTAGACCGGCATCACCACGCTCAGCAGCGGATCCGTGAGAAGCGCGCGGCGCTGAGCGGTCCGGTCCTGCGAGCTCACCGCCGCCCGATGCCCTCGTAGTGGAAGCCGAGCTCGCGCAGCAGGCGCGGGTCGTAGATGTTTCGGCCGTCGAAGATCGCGGGCTCGCGCATCAGCGAGCGGATCTTCGCGAAGTCGGGCTCGCGGAACTCGTTCCACTCCGTGACGACGACGAGCGCGTCGGCCCCCTGGACGGCCTCGTACGCGCGTCCGCAGAACGCGACGCGGTCGCCGAAATACCCCCGCGCGCTCTCCTCGGCCTTGGGGTCGTATGCCGTCACCTCGGCGCCGCCCTTCAGCAGCTCCTCGATCACGGCGATCGCCGGCGCCTCGCGCATGTCGTCCGTCCGCGGCTTGAACGCCAGCCCCCACACGGCGATGCGCTTGCCCTGAAGCCCGCCCAGGTGGGCCGCCACGCGCGGCACCAGCACCGCCTTCTGGGCCTCGTTCGTGCGCTCCGTCGCCTCCACCACGTTCAGGCACACGCCCGCGTCCTGCCCCATCCGGATGAGCGCCTTCACGTCCTTCGGGAAGCACGAGCCGCCGTAGCCGACGCCGGGGAACAGGAAGGACGAGCCGATGCGGCTGTCCGTGCCCATTCCCATGCGCACGTGCCGCACGTCCGCGCCCACGCGGTCGCAGTAGTTCGCGATCTCGTTCATGAACGAGATGCGCGCCGCCAGCATCGCGTTGGCCGCGTACTTCGTGAGCTCGGCCGAGGCCTGGTCCATCACCAGGATCGGCTTGCCGGTGCGCACGAAGGGCTCGTATAGCTTGCGCATCACCTCTTCGACCTTGGCGTCGTCGGTGCCGATCACGACCCGATCGGGCTTCAGGAAGTCCTCGACCGCGGTGCCTTCCTTCAGGAACTCGGGGTTGGACACGACCGCGAACGGGTGAGACGTGAGGCCCTTCACCACCTCGCGGACGCGCGCCGCGGTGCCGACCGGCACCGTCGACTTGTTGACGAGGATCTTGAAGCCGTTCATGGCGAGGCCGATGTCGCGCGCCACGTCGAGCACGTGGGTCAGGTCCGCCGAGCCGTCCTCGTCCTGCGGGGTGCCGACCGCGATGAACAGCACCTCGCTCTTGCGCACCGCCTCCGCGAGGTCGGTCGTGAAGCGCAGGCGCTCCTCGGCCACGTTGCGCGGCAGGAGCTCGTTCAGGCCCGGCTCGTAGATCGGGATCTCGCCGCGCCGCAGGCGCTCCACCTTGTCCGCGTTGTTGTCGACGCAGACGACGAAGTTGCCGTTCTCCGCGAGACACGCCCCGACGACGAGGCCCACGTAACCCGTTCCGATCACTCCGATGTACATCTCTGCCGACGCCTCCCGCGCCCGAAGGGGCCGAGGTTAGCACATCCTGCTATCATTCGGTGGCGCATGGAGTTCGGCCTCGACATCCGTCCGTCGCTCTCGCGTCCGACCGGTGTCGGGACCTACGTCCTGGGACTCGCCGAGCGCCTCCCGGCGCTCGCCCCGGACGACCGTTTCACCTACTTCTCGGCCTCGTTCAAGGAGCGCTACCCGACCCGCGACTGGGGCCCGAACGTCCGCCTCGTGGACCGGCGCATCCCGAACCGGGGCCTGAGCGCGGCGTGGAACCGCCTGGGCTGGCCGCCGATCGACCGGCTGGTGGACCGCTCGCTCGACCTCGTGCACTCGCCGACGCCGCTGCTCATCCCGTGCAAGCGCGGGCGTCGCATCGTCACGCTGCACGACCTCTTCTTCCTGAAGCACCCCGAGCTCGTCGAGGGCGAGACGCGGCGCGACTTCGTGACGCTGGTGCGCGACCACGTGAGGCGCGCCGACGGCGTCATCTGCGTCTCCGAGTACACGGCCTCCGAGGCGCGGCGGCTGCTCGACGTGCCCGACGAGAAGATCGCGGTCACCCCCCACGGCGTCGACCCCGTGTTCCGTGAGGAGCCGCAGGCCCAGCAGGTCGACGAGACGCTGCGCCGGCTGCGCCTGCCGCGCGGCGGCATCCTGTACGTCGGCAGCTCGGAGAAGCGCAAGAACCTGGTGACGCTCGTGATGGCCTACATGACCCTCGGGCGCCGCCGCCGGCTGCCTCCGCTCGTGCTCGCGGGCCCCGGGTCCGACTGGGCGCAGGCCGGCAGCTACTCGGGGCCGCAGATCGTGGCGACCGGCTACCTCGAGCGCGCGGACGTGCGCTCGCTGATGGCCGCTTCCGCCGCGCTCGTGCTGCCGTCGCTCGAGGAGGGCTTCGGGCTGCCGGTCGTGGAGGCGATGGCCGCGGGGCTGCCGGTCGTCTGCTCGCGCGACACCGCGCTCGCCGAGGTCGCGGGCGACGCGGCGAGCCTGGTGGACCCGCACGACGTGAACGGCCTCGCGCACGCCGTCGAGCGCGTGCTCGAGGACCGCGCACTCGCCGCGGAGCTGCGCCGCAAGGGCCTCGAGCGCAGCCGCGCGTTCGAGTGGAGCACGACGGCCGAGCGCACGCTCGCTTTCTACCGCAAGGTCCTTGGCCGCTAGCCCGCTCGTCGTCGGGATCGACGGGCGCGAGCTCGGCGGCCGTCCGACCGGGACCGGCCGCTACCTGCGCAACCTGCTGCGCCACTGGCGCGAGGGCGCCGACGACCTCGTCGTCTACTTCAACGGTCCGCCGGCGCTCGACCCCGTGCTCGAGCACCCCCGCATCCGCAAGCGCCCGCTCGGCGACGGCGTGGCGCGCGGGATCTGGTGGCAGGAGGTGCTGCTGCCGCGCGCGGCGCACGCCGACGACGTGGACGTGTTCTTCTCGCCGGCCTACTCCTGCCCGCTCCGGCTCGACCGCCCGCGCGTCACGGCGGTGCACGATCTCTCCTTCTTCGCGCACCCGCAGGACTTCAGCTGGCTCGACGCCGCGCGGCGGCGCGCGCTCGTGCGGGCGTCGCTCCACGCGTCGAGCGTCGTGCCCGTCTGCTCCTCCTTCACCGCCCGCGAGCTCGCGCGGCTCTTCCCTCACCTCTCCGAGCGCGCCGTCCACATCCCGCTCGGCGCGGACGGCGACCTGCCCGCGGCGCCGCCGCGCGCCGAGGCGCGGCAGGCGCTCGGCGTGACCGGACCCTTCGTGCTCGCCGTCGGCGCGATCCTCAACCGCCGCTGCGTGCCGGAGCTGCTCCGCGCCGTCGCGCGCCTGCGCGAGCGCCACCCGGGCATCGTGCTCGACCTGGTCGGGGACAACCGCACGCACCCGCGCGTCGACCTCGAGGCGCTCGTGGCGTCGCGGGGACTCGGCCCCCACGTGCGCCTCTCCGGCTTCGTCGAGGACCAGGCGCTCGCCGAGCGCTATGCCGCGGCCGACGTCTTCGTCGCGCTCTCGGAGTACGAGGGGTTCGGCCTGCCCGCGCTCGAGGCGGCGACGCGCGGCGTGCCGCTCGTGGTGGGCGAGCCGCCGTCCCTCGGCGAGATCTTCCGGGATGCGGCGCTCGTCGTGGACCCGCACGACGAGAACCAGATCGCCCTCGCCGTCGACCACGTGCTGACGGAGCCGGAGACGCGGGAGGCCCTCGTCGCGGCCGGCGACGCGCTCGCGCGCCGCCACTCCTGGGCGACCACCGCCCGGCGCACGCGGGCCGCGCTCGCGCGCGCGGCCGGCCGATGAGCGAGGAGCCCCGGGTCGACGTCGTCGTGGTCTCGTACGAGACGCGCGAGACGCTCCTCGAATGCCTGGCCGCGCTCGTCGCGGAGCCCACGGCGAGCGTGGTCGTGATCGACAACGCCAGCCGCGACGGCACCGCGGCGGCCGTGCGCGAGCGCTTCCCGAGCGTCCGGCTGGTCGCCAATGCCGAGAACGTCGGCTTCGCGCGGGCCTGCAACCAGGGAGCGCGCGAGAGCCGAGCCCGCTACCTGCTCTTCCTCAACCCCGATGCCACGCTCGCGCCGGGATCGCTCGGGGCTCTCGCAGCCATCCTGGAGGCGCGGCCGCGCGTCGGAGTCGTCGGCCCGCGCACGCGCAGCGCCAACGGCGACATACAGGTCTCGACGGGCCCGGACCTGTCGCTCGTCTCCGAGATCCGGCAACGGCGCCTCGTGCGGGGCGTCGCGCGGCGCGATGCCGCGATCCTCGTCGAGGCCGAGGGCCTCCACGCCGTCGAGCGCGAGGTCGACTGGGTCTCGGGCGCGTGCCTGATGATCCGCCGCGAGGCGTTCGACGCGGTCTCGGGATTCGACGAGCGCTTCTTCCTCTACGAGGAAGACGCCGACTTGTGCCGGCGCGTGCGCGCGGCAGGCTGGAAGGTGCTGTTCTCGCCCGGCGCCGAGGCCCGTCACGCGCTCGGCCGCAGCATGGCGCGCTCCCCCGAGCGCGCGCGACTCGAGTACCAGCGCAGCCACCGGCTCTACTACCGCAAGCACTGCGGCCTGGCGCAGCGCCTCGCGCTGCGTCTCTGGCTCTTCGCGCGTGCCGAGCTCGCTCTCGTCCTCGCCGCCTTGCTTTGTCGCTGAACGGCCGGCGTACACGGGAGGCCCCGGCGCTCCTGCGCGCCGCGGTGGACGGCTAGGCCCTTCATCCTTGGGCCGAAAACGGTCCTCATGCTACTGTTCGCGTGGGACTTGGCGCCATGAAGATCGCAATCGACGCACGTAAGTGGCGCGACTACGGGATCGGCACGTACGTCCGCAACGTCGTCCGGCATCTGGCGCAGATCGACCGCGAGACGACGTACCTGCTGTTCTGCAACCCGGCGGACGAGTCCGCGCTCCGCGACCTGGCCGAGAACTTCGTGCCGGTCGTCGACACCTCGCCGGGCTACCGCGTGCGCGAGCACATCTCGCTGCCGCTGAAGCTGCGCCGGTACGGCGCCGAGCTGCTCCACTCGCCTCACTACGTGCGCCCGCTCTTCTGCACGATCCCGTCGGTGGTGACGATCCACGACTGCATCCACCTGCTCTTCCCGCAGTACCTGCCGAACCGAATGGCCTTCCGCTACGCGCGCTACGTGATGGGAAGCGCCATCCGCAACAGCTCGATCGTCTTCACCGTCTCGGAGGCCTCGCGGGCGGACATCCTGCGCTTCTACCCGTCGACCGACCCGGCGAAGGTGCACGTGGTCCCGAACGCGATCGACGCCGAGCTGCTCGTCGACCCCGGCGAGGCCGAGCGCGACCGCGTGCGCGAGCGCTACCAGATCCGCGGCCGCTTCGTGCTCTTCGCAGGCAACGTCAAGCCGCACAAGAACCTCGAGCGCCTGATCCGCGCCTTCGCGCGCGTGCGCTGCCAGGAAGGCAACGAGGACCTGCGGCTCGTGCTGATCGGCGACGACGTCAGCCGCTATGCCTCGCTGCGCCGCACGGCCGAGGAGGTCGGAGTCAGGCAGGACGTCCGCTTCTTCGGCTTCGTGCCGCACGAGACGCTGGCGGCGCTCTACCGGATGGCCACGGTGTTCGCGTTTCCCTCGCTCTACGAGGGCTTCGGGCTGCCGCCGCTCGAGGCGATGGCGTGCGGGACGCCGGTCGTCACCTCGCGCATCTCGTCCTTGCCCGAGGTGGTCGGCGACGGCGCCCTGCTCGTCGATCCCTACAGCGAGGACGACATCGCGCGGGGGATCTCGCGCGTGCTCGACGACGAGGACCTGCGCGCACGGCTGGTCGAGCGCGGGCTCGAGCGCGCGGCCGGCTACAGCTGGACGCGCTCGGTGCGGCAGATCCACGCCGGCTACCTGAAGGCGCTCGGCCGCCCGGTCCCCGCCACCGCGGAGGCGACGAGCTGAAGGTCGCCCTCGTCCACGACTGGCTGACGGGCATGCGCGGCGGCGAGAAGGTGCTGCTCTCGCTCGCCCGCCTCTATCCCGAAGCCCCGATCTACACGCTGCTGCACGTGAAGGGCTCGGTCGTCCCCGAGCTCGAGGCGCGCGAGATCCGCACGTCTTTCGTGCAGCACCTGCCGGGCGTGGCGAAGCGCTACCGCCACTACCTGCCCCTCTTCCCGCGCGCCGCGGAGTCGTTCGACCTCCGCGGCTTCGACCTCGTCTTCTCGAGCTCGCACTGCGTGGCCAAGGGCGTGCGGCCGGCGCCGGGCGCGCTGCACCTCAGCTACTGCCACACGCCGATGCGCTACGTGTGGGATCGGTTCGACGACTACTTCGGCCCGGGACGCGTCTCGCCGCTGACACGACTGCTGATCCGCCCGATCGCGGCCCGGCTGCGGGCGTGGGACGCGAAGAGCTCGTCGCGTGTCGACCACTTCGCCGCGAACAGCGCCTATGTCGCCGGCCGCATCCGCCGCTACTACGGGCGCGACTCGACGGTGATCCCCCCGCCGGTCGACACCGAGTTCTTCTCGCCGGGAGCCGACGTGCCCGGCCAGTACGAGCTCGTGGTCTCCGCGCTCGCGCCCTACAAGCGTCTCGAGCTGTGCCTGGAGGCCTACCGCGGCACGGGCCGCCGCCTGCGGATCGTCGGCAGCGGGCCGGAAGCCGCGCGGCTCCGCGCGAGCGCGCCGGCCGAGGTCGAGTTCCTGGGACACGTCGGCGACCCCGAGCTGCGCGAGCTCTATCGCGCCTGCCGCGCCGTGCTGATGCCGGGGATCGAGGACGCCGGCATCGTGCCGCTCGAGGCGCTCGCGTGCGGCCGTCCGGCGATCGTCTTCGGGGAAGGAGGCGGCGCCGAGAGCATCGAGCACGGCCGCACCGGCGTCGTTTTTCACGAGGCCACGCCCGTGGCTCTGCGAGCGGCCGTCGCTTCGCTGGATCGCATGCCGTTTGATAGACTTACGCTCCGGGCCAGGGCCGAAGCGCTCAGCCGTCAGCGCTTCGAGGGGCGAATCCAGGAGTTCGCCCAGGACAAGCTCGCCCGACGGGTCCCGGAATGCTGAAGGCGAGAGAACGCAGAACGGTGGCGCTCCACGTCGCGGTCGACGTGGCGGTGACGTGCGCCGCCTGGCTGCTTGCCTACGCGCTGCGCTTCCACGAGCCGCTCGCGACGCTCGTGCCGGTGACCAAGGGCGTGCCGGACGTCTCCCGCTACCTGCTGCTGCTACCGCTCGTCGTCGTGCTGTGGCCGCCGGTCTTGTACTTCCACGGCCTCTACCAGATCCGGCGCGGGCGCAGCCTGATCGACGAGACCTTCGCGATCCTCTTCAGCGTGCTGCTCGCCGCAGCCCTCACGCTGGGCGCCACGCTCTACGTGCGCGTCTACTGGCGCTACCAGCCCGAAGTCGCGCCGCTCTGGGAGTACAGCCAGGCGGTGTTCGCGCTGTTCGTGGTGCTCGACGTGGTGCTGCTGAGCCTCGGCCGCGCGGCGCTCCGCCGCTGGCAGGAGAGCCAGTGGGCGCGCGGCGAGAACCTGACGCGCGTGCTCGTAGCCGGCACCGGCGAGCTCGGCCGCACCGTGGCCGAGATGCTGCTGGCGCAGCGGCACCTCGGCTACCGGGTGCTCGGGTTCCTGGGCGAGAACGACGGTGCGGGCGGACACGCCGGGCTCGGCGTGATCGGGACGATCGCCGACGCGCGCGAGGCCGTGGAAAGGTCGCGCGCCGACCAGGTCTACGTCGCGCTGCCGCTCGAGGACCACGCCCGGCTCGTGCCGCTCGTCCAGGGGCTGAGCAACGAGTGCGTCGACCTCAAGGTGGTCCCCGACGTCGTGCAGTACGCGACGATCCGCGCGGCGCTCGAGGACCTCGACGGCATTCCGATCATCAGCCTCAACGAGGTGCCGCTCCAGGGCTGGAGCAGCATGATCAAGCGCGTGATGGACCTGCTGGTCTCGGCGACAGCGCTGCTGGCCCTGACGGTGGTTCCGCTCCTGCCGATACTCGCGTTCCTCGTGTGGCGCTACGGGGGCAAGGGGCCGGTGCTGCTGCGCCAGGAGCGCATGACGCTCGATGGGAAGACCTTCCAGATCTTCAAGTTCCGCACGATGATCGACGAGGCCGAGAAGTCGACCGGCCCGATCTTCGCGACCTCGGACGATCCGCGGCGGACGAAGATCGGCGCGTGGCTGCGCAAGTACAACCTCGACGAGCTGCCGCAGCTGCTGAACGTCTTCCTGGGTGACATGA
>Ga0111538_10010848_pt1 | contig 12104 bp, 7 predicted proteins | sample SoiMethybrSBSTD1_FD_79669 | JGI IMG/M metagenome (GOLD analysis project Ga0111538, IMG submission 79669) | Bulk soil microbial communities from a Populus tree surrounding site in Tennessee, USA - Soil MetaG P. TD hybrid SBSTD1 (version 2)... | ecosystem: Environmental > Terrestrial > Soil > Tree...
CTTCATCGCTGCAGCCGAGGCGGCCAAAATCCCGCTCGAAGTCTTGCATCGCGTCGCCTCGATGGCGAGCGGTGGCATGGATACGCTGCCGCACAACGGCGCCGTCATCACGCTGCTTGCGGTGACGGGGCTGACGCATCGCGAGGCCTACAAGGACATTTTTGTCATCACGCTGACCAAGACGGCAGCGGTGTTCGTGGTCATCGGCGTTTTCTATCTGACGGGTCTCTACTGACCAATCGGTGAAATCCACTCGCGTTGGGAAAACCAGTCATGTCCGTTGCCCCGCAACCAGGTCTTACGCCGCTACGGGCCCCGGAGGGCGGCAAGATTGTCAGCGCCGAAGAGGCGGTGCGTCTCATTCGCGACGGCGACACGGTCGCAACCGGTGGCTTTGTCGGAATAGGATTCGCGGAAGAAATCGCAGTGGCCCTCGAAGCGCTTTACTTGTCGAAAGACGGCGAAACGGCCAGCAAGCCCAGAAATCTGACCTTGGTCTATGCGGCGGGGCAGGGCGACGGCAAGGAGCGCGGCCTCAATCATCTGGGTCACGAAGGCCTGGTGCGGCGGGTGATCGGCGGGCATTGGGGCCTGGTGCCCAAACTGCAGCGTCTCGCGATCGCCAACCAGATCGAAGCGTATAACCTTCCTCAAGGCGTCATCTCGCACTTGTTCCGTGACATTGCGGCTGGACGGCCCGGGCACCTGACATCGGTCGGGCTCGGCACGTTCGTGGATCCGCGACACGGCGGCGGGAAGATCAACGACTGCACCAAAGACGAGCTCGTTCGACTGCTCGAGGTGAATGGCGAAGAATTTCTGTTCTACCTCGGGTTTCCGATCAATGTCGGCATTATCCGTGGCACCACCGCCGATCCCGACGGCAACGTCACCATGGAGAAGGAGGCGCTCACCCTCGAGGTGCTGGCCATCGCGATGGCGGCCCGGAACTCCGGCGGGCTGGTGATTGCCCAGGTCGAACGGATCGCCGAGCGCGGCTCGCTGAACCCGAGACAGGTCAAGATCCCGGGAATTCTGGTCGACTGCGTCGTCGTCGCCCAACCACAGAATCACTGGCAGACATTCGCGGTCCCATACGATCCGACGTTCAGCGGCGAGATCCGGGCACGGGCGGGGGCCGTGGCGCCGATGGCCATGAGCGAGCGCAAGATCATCGCGCGCCGCGCCGCGCTGGAGCTCAAGGCCAATAGCGTGGTCAATCTCGGCATCGGCATGCCCGAAGGCGTCGCCAACATCGCCGACGAGGAAAAGATCGCCGATCTGATGACGTTGACGGCGGAGCCGGGTGTGATCGGCGGCGTGCCGGCGGGCGGCCTCAATTTCGGCGCGGCGGTCAACGCGCAAGCCGTCATCGATCAACCCTACCAGTTCGACTTCTATGACGGCGGCGGCCTCGATGCCGCGTTCCTGGGGCTCGCCCAGGCGGATCAGCAGGGCAATCTGAATGTCAGCAAGTTTGGACCACGGCTCGCCGGCGCCGGTGGTTTCATCAACATCAGCCAGAACGCGAAGAAGGTCGTGTTCGTCGGAACGTTCACGGCGGGCCGTCTTCAGATCGCCATCGATGACGGCAACCTCCGGATCGCCAGCGAAGGCAACCTGAAAAAGTTCGTCCGCGAGGTCGAACATCGGACATTTTCCGGCGACTACGCCGTCAAACGCGGCCAGCCGGTGCTCTACGTGACCGAACGCTGCGTGTTCGAACTGACCAAGGATGGTCTGGCGCTGATCGAAGTGGCGCCAGGCATTGATATCGAGCGCGACATCCTGGCGCAGATGGAATTCAGGCCGGTCAACCACAAGAAGCCCGCGATCATGGATCGGCGGATTTTCTCGCCCGAGCCCATGGAATTGCGCGACGACCTGCTGCGCATGCCTTTGGAGCGCCGCTTCACCTACCATGCAGATGAAAATCGGCTGTTTATCAATTTCGAAGGTCACGTCGTTCGCAACCAGCAGGACGTTGATCGGATTCGCCGTATCGTCGAAGCCATGCTGTCACCCTTGGGTCGCAAGGTGCACGTGGTCGTGAACTACGACAATTTCAGAATCTCTCCCGACATCGTCGACGAGTACTCCGAAACTGTGCGCAGCCTCGGCGATCGGTTCTATTCCGGCGCGACACGCTATACGACGAGCAGCTTCCTGCGTGCCAAGTTGGGAGACGCGTTCGGCCGGCGAGCGGTCGCGCCTCACATTTTCGAAAGCGCGGAGGAGGCTCGCACCCATCTGCAGGAATTGGAAAGCAAGATGGGGGATCCACCACGGCGAGTATCGGTGCGCAAATGAAAAAGCCTGTGACGCGCGTCAAAGACGCGAAAGAGTCGAACCGCAAGGGCAGCAACGGCACAGGTAACGGCCATGCGGGCGAAACAGCAACACTCAGTCCGGAGACGGTTGACGCGCTCGCGGACATCGTCAAGCGGAGCAACAGCCTCTTCAAGCTCTATTCCGAACGAATCAAGACCGACGACGGTTACCGGGTGATCGATCCAAAAACGGTCGCCGCAACGGTCGGTGAATTCGTCCAGAAGGCGATCTCGGAGCCGGCGCCGATTCTCAAAGAGCAGGTTGTGCTTTGGGCCGACCTCATGCTGCTGTGGCAAAGGACCGCCAGCCGCATGTTGACCAATGCCGCGGTCGAGCCGGTCATTGCACCCAGCGCGCAGGACAAGCGGTTCAAGAACGAGGCTTGGACCGACAATGCCTTCTTCGACTGTTTGAAGCAGCAATATCTGCTGATGTCGCGTTACGTGGAATCCTCGGTTCGTGCCGTCAAAGGCGTCGACCGCCACACCAGCCACAAGGCACAGTTCTACGCCCGTCAGTTCGTCAATGCGATGTCGCCGACCAATTTCGTCGCGACCAATCCGGTGGTGCTCAACACCACGATCGAGACTCGTGGCGAAAATCTCGTCAAAGGTCTGAGAAACTTGATCGAAGACTTCGAGCGCGGCGGCGGCCGCCTCAGCATGAAAATGACGGATCTGAACGCGTTCCAGTTCGGCAAGAATATCGCCAACACGCCAGGGAAGATCGTTTTCCAGAACGAGCTCATGCAACTCGTTCAATATGCACCATCGTCACCGCAGGTTCACCGCCGTCCCCTGCTGATCGTTCCGCCCTGGATCAACAAGTTCTACATCCTGGACCTCAAGCCGCAGAATTCGTTCATCAAATGGTGTGTCGACCAGGGACTCACGGTGTTCGTGATCTCCTGGGTCAATCCAGGCGCAGAACTCGCCAATCTCGGGTTTGCGGATTATCTGCTCAAGGGACCGCTGGCTGCGCTTGATGCCATCGAGCAGGCAACCGGCGAAACTGAGATCAACACGGTGGGATACTGCATCGGTGGCACGCTGATGGCGAGCACGCTCGCCTACATGGCGGCGACCAATGACCGGCGCATCGCCGCCGCCACATTTTTCACAACGCTACTGGACTTTTTCGACGTTGGGGACATTTCGGTGTTCATCGACGACGACCAGCTCAAGCTGGCCGACGAGCACATGCAGCGCCTTGGCTATCTCGAAGGGCATCAAATGGCCGAGGCGTTCAATCTGATGCGCGAAAACGAGCTGATCTGGTTCTTCGTCTTGAACAACTACTTGCTGGGACGCGATCCGGCCGCATTCGATCTTCTGTATTGGAATTCAGACTCGACCCGCATGCCGGCCACAATGCAGAGCTTCTATCTGCGCAATATGTATCACCGCAATGTGCTCAAGAACGCCGGCGGGATTTCGCTCGCCAACGTGTCCATTGACCTGCGCAAGATCAAGGTTCCGATATATTTTCTGTCGACGCGCGACGACCACATTGCACCGTGGCGCACCACTTATGCTGGAACGCAATTGGTCAGCGGACCGGTCCGCTTTGTTCTCGGCGCATCCGGGCACGTCGCCGGCGTGATCAATCCGCCTGCAGCCAACAAGTACGGATATTGGACGAATGAAGGGCTGTCTGCCGATCCGGACCTCTGGCTGAAGGAGGCAGACTACCATCAAGGTTCATGGTGGACCGATTGGGCGCAATGGATCGCCAACCATGGCGGCGGACAGGTTGCCGCGCGCAAGCCTGGCGACGGCAAGCTTGCGCCGATCGAGGACGCGCCAGGTTCGTATGTCAGCGTGCGTCTGGCCTGAACCGGGAGAGCGGATGCGCGGATCAACCGTGGACACGACTTCAGCCGGTCGATGGCTCGCCCGCATCGTCGACGCCGCGTCGCGCCTGCCGCTTTTGCGGCGCCGCGCGAGCTTCAAGATGCCATCCAACATGGGCGCCGCGACGTATTGGGCGGCTGAAAAGCTGAAGGACGGCCGCGAGCTCAGGATCCGTTCGTTCACCCCGGACGACCGGGCCGAGATGATGTCGGCTGTATCGCGCGTCAGCGCCCGAACACTCTACCGCCGCTTCTTCACTGCGAAGCGAAGTTTTTCAGAGCGGGAACTGGCGTTCTTCATGAATGTCGACTTCGTCAATCACGTTGCCTTGGTTGCGTTGGTGGAGGAGGCCGGCAGAGCGGCTATCGTCGGCGGTGGACGTTATGTCGTCGTGCGGCCCGGCGTGGCCGAAGTCGCCTTCGTCGTGATCGATCAGTATCAGGGCCAGGGCGTCGGTGCGGTCCTGATGCATCATTTGGCCGTCATAGCCCGCGCGGCCGGGCTTCGGGAGCTGATTGCGGAAGTCTTGATCGAAAACCGGCCGATGCTGAAAGTTTTTGAGAGATGCGGGCTCAAGATGACGACCAGGTTTGATTCCGCGGTCGCCCACGTCACGCTTGAGCTCACTTGAGCAACGCTGGTCTGCCCTTGGCGGATGGCTAGTCTCTGCTGAACAGCCGCGCTGCCGCCAAACCCATGGCCAATCCGCCAATCACGAAGCCGCAGAAGGCGGTGGCCTGCAGCGCTTCCAGCATCTGTCCGCGGTTGAACATGACGATCATCTCGAACGCATACATTCCCGGTATCATGATGACGATTGGAGCGGCCATCAGCGCCAGGCGTGGAACGCCGAACCGTTGATCGGCCTGCAAAGCCACGACTCCAATGGCCAACGCGGAGAAAAACGCCGCTGGTGCAAGCATGACGTCGAAGTCGATCAACACCAAACGCAGACTGTTCACCACCAATGCCAGAACGCCCGCCGCCACGACCGTGCGCATCGAGGCGTTGAACAGCATCGCGAAGGCACAGGCCGCAACAAAGCTTGCGACGCTTCGCAGCAGAAGCTTCAGCGGATACGAAAGCTCAAGCGGCGGCGGTCGCGACAGATCAATGCCGGTGAGCGCGAGAACGATGCTGAGGCCCAATGCAACCGACAACAGCAGCATCGCGCCGTACGCGAAGCGGCTGACAGCCGCCACCGTCTGCTGTTGCAACAGATCGAACAGCGCGGCGATCAGCGGGACCCCGGGAATCAGAAACAGCACAGAGGCAATGAACCCGATCGGATAACGTGCAAAAACCACGCCAAAGCGGGCCGCCAACATGGCGGACAGAACGTAGGCGCCTGACGCCGCGATGGCACTGAGCGCCGCGACGCCGTACTGATTGAGACTGCGGCGGGAAAGCCATGACCGCAGCCAATGACCGATGCCGCCGCCGATTCCAGCTGCGATCATTTCGGGTGCAGCGCCGCCGTTGAGAAATGCGAAACCGCCGCTTGCCAGCGCGATTGCCACGACGATTTGCGTGCGGGAATAGGGCGGGGCGGCGGACTCAATCTCATCAAGCTTGATGGCGATTTCGCGCGGTGAATGGATTGCTTCCGCTTTGGCGAGCCGCTCCAGCGCACCAATCCGCCCGGCATTGACGCCCGAGGGCCCGATCTCCCGCATTGCGGTGACCCATTTGCCCGAACTCAACGCGCTGACCACAATGCTGTCGAACGTGATGCCGACCGCCATCGCATCGAATCCGAGCTTGCTCGCCATCACCTCCATCCACTGTCGTGTCCGCGCCGCGGAATTGCCCGCACGCAACATGGAGACGCCAAATCGCAGCAGCACATCCGCTACATCGTCGACGGTCGCGGACGCTGTCTCATGGCTGCGTTCGAAGGACGAAGTCACGTCTGCCGCTCAGTCGATGATGATCTGCATTTTAGCGGTGGCTGCGACAGGTTGAAATGACCCAGCGAAGCATGACTGTTGTCGTGGCGGAGCCGCGACCCCGTCAGGTTCGGCGGATCAACTGAAAGATCCGCTCCGGGCCGACAGGGGCTTCATTGATCTGTACATCGTACTCGCTCAAGGCGTCTTCGATCCCTGAGATGATGGCCGCCGCCGCCGGGACAGTGCCGGATTCGCCAATGCCCTTCACGCCGAGCGGATTCTTGGTGCTGGGATACTCGACCAGGCGGACGTCGATCGGCGGCATCTCGGGAGCGGCCGGCAGCAGATAATCCGCAAAATTTGTGGTGAGGGGTTGGGCCGTGGTGTCAAAGCGCATGCATTCAAACAGCGCGTTGCCGATACCATGAACGGCGCCGCCATGGATCTGACCCTCGGCGGTCATGGGATTGATGATGCAGCCGCAATCATTGACCACGACATAGTTGATCAAGCTGACGTTGCCGGTATGGCGGTCGACTTCCAGTTCGACCGCATGGGCTCCGATCCCATAGGTCAGGGCTGACGTCTCGAAATTGACCGCGAATTCGAGACCGGGCGAGAGTCCGGACGGGATCTTGTAGCCGGGCGCGCCCGCCAGCGTGTTCGCGATGTCGCGCAGCGAGATCGAAAGGTTTTTTCCGGTTTCCATGATGATGCCATCACGGATGTCCAGGTTCTCTGCCGGCACGTCGAGCATGACCGCCGCGGCTGCGATCACTTTTTCGCGCACCGCGCGTGCCGCGAGGTGAACTGAGTTGCCTGCGGTCACGGTTTGCCGGCTGGCAAAGCCGCCAAGGCCCAGTTGAATTGACGCGGTGTCGCCGCTGACAACGGTAACGTCTTCCGGCCGAACGCCGACCTGATCGGCCGTAATCTGGGCCAGCACGGTCTTCAGGCCTTGGCCCATTGCCATGGCGCCGGTAAAGACCGACACCGTTCCGGAACGGCCGACGCGAACAATGGCCGATTCATAGGGACCGCGGCCCGTTCCCTTGAGACCGGTGGCGACGCCGAAACCGAGCAGCCGTCCTTGCTGACGCGCCAGCGCGCGGCGGGCCGGAAATCCGGCATAGTCGGCGCTGGTCAGTGCAAGATCCAGACAGGCTGGAAAGTCGCCGCTTTCGTACACGATGGCGCTGTTCGAGCGCGCCTGCATCGGAGTGGCGTAGGGGATCGCCTCGGCCGGCACCAGATTACGACGCCGTACCTCGGCCCGATCCAGGCCGCGGTGACGTGCGATGGCGTCAAGCGCCCGCTCCATGGCGAAGCAGCCTTCCGGATAGCCCGCGCCTCGCACTGGCGCGGTCGGCACCTTGTTGGTCTCGACAACGGAGACATCGAGCTTGTAGTGCGGCAGCACATAGGGGCCCGGGAAGTTTGTCGAGGCGTTGTAGGCCAGGTTGATGCCTTGATACGTATAGGCTCCGGCATCGCTGATCATCCGGCCGCGCGCGCCGAGGAGGCGGCCGTCGTCGTCGAAGCCGACCTCCATATCCCAATACTGATCGCGCTCCTGGATCGACGCCGTGAAATGCTCCCGTCGGTCCTCGATCCATTTGACCGGACGTTTCATCAGAATGCTGGCCGCCGAGATCGCTACCTCTTCGGGATAGACGAGGAATTTCGAACCGAATCCGCCGCCCACGTCAGGCGTGATCACGCGAATTCGATTTTCATCGAGGCCCAGCAGCAGCATGATGAAATAGCGGGCTTCGTGCGCGAGTTGTGTTGAGTTCCAGACCGTCAGCAGGTCGTTTGCGGCGTCGTAGCTCGCAACCAGCCCGCGGCCTTCAATCGGATGCGCGCCACCACGGTGCTGCTTCAGGTTCACGGTGAGGCGATGCGGCGCGGCCGCGACGGCGGCATCGGCGTCGCCGTAGCTCTGGACGAAATCGATCAGCACGTTGCCTTTGCGATGGACGTGCACATCGGGCGCGCCGCGAGCCAATGCATCGCGGCAGTCCGAAATCGCTGGCAGCTCCTGAATGTCGGTCTCGATCAGTGCCAGCGCATCCTCGGCGGTGTAGCGATTTTCCGCGACGACCAGCGCGACGGCTTCGCCTACATACGAAACCTCGCGGCTCGCCAGGATGAATGGCGAGATGTCTGGTGGCAGCACGGAACTGGGAAACTGCAGCGGCAGGCGGTCTGCGGTCAGGACCGGACGCAACTCGGCAAGCGTGTAGACGGCGTGGACGCCCGGCAAGGCTCGTGCCGCCGTTGCATTGATCGAGCGAATGAGACCGTGCGCGACGGGGCTTCGCAAGAACGCGGCTTCGAGCAGTCCTGGCGGATGCAGGTCGTCGACGAACCGGCCGGCCCCACCGAGCAGCGCACGATCCTCGAGACGTGGATGGCGGCGTCCGACGTATCGCGCTGCTGGCATCCGAAATGTCCCGCTTAATGGCTGGCCGGAACTCGGCAGCGACCTATGCGTCCCGGCGAAGCGCTGGAGGGAACGTCAACGCGCTTGCTGGTCATTCGATGGTGATGCCGCTCGCCTTGATCATTGCCGCCCAGTTGGCGACTTCGCCGGCGATAAATGACTTGAGATACGCCGGCGTTCGCAGCTCGGGGGCGATCGGGGAGACGCCGGCCCGCTTCAGACGTTCCACGGTTGTCGACGACTTGAGCGTCTGATCGGTCGCGTTATGGAGCTTCTGGACGATTGCGTCCGGCGTGTCCTTGGGAAAAAAGAACGCCGTCCAGAAGTAAGACTCCACTCCCGGAATTCCCTGCTCCTTCGATGTTCGTAGTGTCGGAAACAGCGGCGAGCGCTCCATCGTCAGCAGTGCCATTGGCTTGGCTTGACCCGTTTCAATCGGTCCCATCGCCGCCGCCCCGAGCGCGCAGAAATAGTCGATCCGGCCGCCGATCAAATCCTGCATCGCCAGTCCGGAGCCGCGATAGGGTACGTGCGTCGGGCTGATCCCGAGCGCAGCGTTCAACTTGGCACAGGAGAAATGCGACCCCGACCCCACGCCGGACGATCCGAACTGCATCTTGCCGTGGTTGGCCTTGGCGTAGGCAACGAACTCCGACAGCGTAGTGACCGGGAGGTCCTTGCGGGTGATCAGGACAATCGGCTGCTCGACAACCAAGCCGGCCGGCGTGAAATCGGTCACGCTGTTGTAGAGCGGCTGCTTGTGCATGGTCGGAACGATGGCCATGGAATCGACACTGGCGAACACGAACTGGTAGCCGTCAGGCGCCGCTTTGGCGACGCGCGCGGTTCCGGTCATGCCGCCGGCGCCGGAGGTGTTCTCGATGATGACCTGTTGCCCCAAGGCCTCGGAAAGGCCGACCGCCAGGATCCGTCCCGCGGTGTCAGACGAGCTGCCGGCCGCAAACGGCACGACCATGGTGACGGCCCGCTGGGGCCAGCTCTGCGCCGACGCCGGGCCCATGGCGGCGATGGTTGTTAGTGCGACGAGGGCAATGCGAGTTGCACTGAGCATGGTGCTGTTCCTGTTGGCTCCGACGACTACAGTCAAAACATCAACCTGAACCGCGGCCGATGTAACGCTCGAACCCGAGCGGGATCTTCCACGCGGCGCGGTTGGCGTTCAAGAGCGGTGCGATCAGATCCGCATTGCGGGAGGCGAGTGCCTGGGCGTCGCGGCGGAACGCCGGCGCGATCTCCTCGATATCCGCCGCCAGCGCGGCCTCGTTTACGGTGACAAGGTTGCCATTGCGGACCACGGGCCGCCCGCCGACCAGCACGGTCTCGACCGCGCGCCCGGCCTCGGAAAACACGATCTGGCGGGCTGCGCTGTTGAATGGCACGAATGCCTGTTCGTTGAGATTGAGGATCATGAGGTCGGCCAGCATCCCCGGCTTGAGCGCTCCGATCTGGCCCGCAAGGCCAACCGCCCTCGCGCCCGCCAGCGTTGCTGCTTTCATTGCATAGTCCGCATGAATCGGGCCGACCTCGGGATCGGTCACGGCCGGCAACAGGCAGAGCATTCGCATCGCAAGAAAGATGTTCTGAGTCTCGGCGCAACTGTAGTTGTCGCAGCCGAGCGCGATATCGACTCCGGCGCGATGGAGGTCGAGGATCGGCGCGATGCCGCTCTTGAGCTTTAGATTGCTGACCGGATTGTGCACGACCCGAGCCCGGACCTCGGCGATCCGGGCGATGTCGCGCGGAGCGAGCCAGACGCCGTGCACAATGTTCATCATGCTGTTCATCAGGCCGGCGCGTTCGAGCGTGTCGAGCAGCGAAGCCGCGGATGGCTGCTGGCGGGCTGCCGCGGCCTGGATGCGGGTTTCGTAGACATGAGTGAACACAGGCAGTCCGAGATCGCGTGACAGCCCGGCAATTCCTTCCAGCAACTCCGGGGAGCAGCGCTGGGGCGCCGACGGCGCCAGCGCCCAGGCCTGGCGGGGCGTCGGATTCCGGCCGAGGCGCTTGATCTGCGCAGCGATGAAGCCGAGCTCGTCCTTGGCGCTACGATCGGAGCCCGCGATGCGCCTGCGAATCGCCTCGGGCAGGTCGTCCGGGATGAACGGCTCGATGTCCAAGGCGGCACGGTCACGGGCCGCCACCGCGAACACGACGCGGATGCCCGCTTCCCCGTAGGCCGCAAGCACGGTGTCGACCACAGCGTCGTCCTGGGGCACCACCGTCAGAAAATCCTGGATCGTGGTGATGCCGTTGCGGAGCGACTCCGCGGCACCGACCAGCGTCCGCAATCGTATCTCTTTCAAACTTCGTGGACCGTAATTGGTCGGATTGGAATGCAGCGTCCACACATCGAAGGGCATTTGCTCGAACAGCCCCTTCGCCATGACGTCATGCGAGTGGTAATGCGCATTCACAAACCCAGGCACCACGAGCTTGCCGCCGGCATCGATGATTTCGAGATTCGGTTCGGCCGGAAGGTTCGGTTCGATGCGTTTGATCCGCTCGCCCTCGATCAGGATGTCGGTGCGAGCCGGTTGATGAACATCGCCATCGTGGTCGTAGACGCGCCCGCCACGAATCAAGATGCACCCGGCCGTTGCGGCGCCCGTCATTCAGCCTGCTCCTCGCTCATTACCAGCACTGAAACCCGCCCCGGCGCGGTCGCCCCCGGCCTGAACATGCATCTTTGTTGGCCGATTTTGCCTATGTTGCAGCGCACGAACGATCGCCGCGCGAGACCCCAGCGTATTGTATTCAAAGCGCGGTATCGCTATTTTATTACATGGGGCCTAAGCCCCGGCAGTAATTCATAGTTTTGGCGATTTGGCCCGTCATTCCGGCGGGCCGTCGCCTTTTCGGCGATAGCCTGCGATGACGCGATCCAATCGCTCGGACCATATTCGTCTGACCTCCCATCCGGCGCCGGGGGCGAAGCTCCGCTTTCCGATCAATTGGGGGGCTGCGAGCGCGCGCGAGCGGGGACCGATCGTGGGAACCGTTTCGCGCCCCCAGGAGCGCAATGTCATTGGCAGCCACGGCGGGTCTTATGCGGTTTATCGGGCGCTGGCGGTTTCGTCCGGCGCGCTCGATCCGATCCGCCGTCCCGATCTGACCAACACCCATCCCGCCGTGACGATCGGCCCGTTTCCGCAATGGACCGACCCGCAGCGAATCGTATCGCTTGATCCCTGGGGCCATCTGGTGGCCGAGAATTTCGGCACGGAGATTGCCGAAGGCGCCGATATTCGGCCGAGCATTGCCATCACGAAGGCGAGACTCGACTTGCCGGAAATCCAGACCGCGCTGGCCGCTGGCCGGCTCAAAAACGACGGGACCGTCGTCCATGCCAATGGCAGCGTCTCGGTTGTCAAAATCGCCATCGATCCGGTGTGGTATCTGCCGGGCATCGCGGCGCGCTTTGGCACGACTCAGACCAATCTGCGCCGCGCGCTGTTCGAGCAAACCGCCGGGATGTTTCCGGAACTGGTCACGCGTCCCGATCTGCAGGTCTTTCTGCCGCCGATCGGCGGCACGACGGCCTATCTGTTCGGCGACGTCAGC
>Ga0111538_10010849_pt1 | contig 12104 bp, 10 predicted proteins | sample SoiMethybrSBSTD1_FD_79669 | JGI IMG/M metagenome (GOLD analysis project Ga0111538, IMG submission 79669) | Bulk soil microbial communities from a Populus tree surrounding site in Tennessee, USA - Soil MetaG P. TD hybrid SBSTD1 (version 2)... | ecosystem: Environmental > Terrestrial > Soil >...
AGCGCTTTCGCGAACGCTTCGTCTTTCGAGATGGACAGCGTGAGCGGCTGGATGTCGGGATACGCTTCGCGCTGACGGACGGCCAGCGCTCCACCCGGATACGCGATCGACGCCGCCTCGCCCCGTGCTTCCCGCAGGGCGACGTAATCCGGTGGATCCAGTGTGTCGGTGCTGATGTCGCTCAGAGTTGGCGGCGGCGTGATGAACGGGATGCGGCCGCCCGCGCGCAGCGTGAGCGCGCCGACGGCGATGGCCAGCACCGCGCGGCCGACGCCTCGACTATGGCCTCGTGGCCGACGCCACGTTGAGACCAGGCCGGCAACGGAGAACATGAGACCGATTCCCGCGATGTAGGCGCCGCCGACGAACACGCGATTGAGCGCGACAGGCAGCGAGAGCAAGCCGATGCGATAACCGATCGGACCGGCCATCAGAACGAGAAAGCCGATCAGAGAGAGTATGCCGCCAACCCTGATCGCCATGGAGATCGGTTCGTCGTACGGGTAGTACGAGCGCGAATCGTACCGTCGCTGCATCCCCGGCGATAGTAGCACCGGGTGAGGTGTTCAGTCCTGACAGGCGCGATGCCGCCAGCGAGGGTGTCCGCGATCCAGGAACTGTTCCTCCGTCAGGTGACCGCCCCGACGCTGCAGCCATTCCTGGACGACCTCGCGTACGAGCGGCGCGTCGACCGGCACATTGAAGCCGCCGGGCGGCGCCGCGGGCGCGAACACGACTCCGCCCGCCAGCATGTCCGACGTCACGACGCGAATCTTCTCCGCGTCGCCGATCGGGTGGCCCGACGTTCTCGTCAGCCACACCTTGGAGTGCTCGCTTCCGCATCCGACCGATACCACCATGCCTGACAACGCGAGTGCACCCGGCCGGACGCGGGCGACCTCTTCGGCGATGACCGTCCGCAATTGGGCGCCGGTCAGCGTCAGCTCGATGAGGCGGTTGTCGAACGCGAACACGTCATACAGCCGCCCGAACGTGAGCGGTCCGACGGGCAGATCGGCGCGCAGGCCGCCGAGGCCGTTGTTGTTCAGCGCCACGTCGGCGCCGGGCACCGACTCACGCATGGCGTCCGCGAAGAGGTTTCCCAGAGGCGCGCCGAGATCGGGACTGCGCCGGATGACGGTGTCCACGATGACGTGAAGCGGGACGGCCTGGCGGGCGCGCACCTGCCGCAGGGCCGGTTCCATCGCGCGCACCACGTCGGCGGCGGCTTCAATCGTTCGCCCTTCGTATTGCGCCTTGATGGCCCCGGCGGCGGATTCGGTTGTGCAGGCATCGCGCGCGGCGGTCACCATCGCGCACAAGTCCTGGGGCGGAAACAGGCGAGCGCCGGTCACCTTGCGGGTCGAGCGGTCGACGGTGAGATCCATCCGCCCAAAGGCACGGCCGCCCCAGTGCGCCTCGATGATTGGCACGCCGGCCACGACGTGAGCGATGCCGGCATGGGTGTGTCCCGCGACGATGCCGTCGAGCGTCCCCCGAGGGAGATCCTGGACGAGCCGTGCGATTTCCGACGTCGGCTCGCACGACGACAAATCGTGCGGATCGCTGAACTGCGTGCATCGCCCGCCGGCATGAATCGTCAGCAGCACGAGATCGGCACCGCGGCCGCGCAAGGCGGCTGCTTCCGACGCCACGACCGGCGCCAGCGGCGCCATCCGCAGTCCGTGGACGTTCACGGCCAGTGTCGCGCGCAGAGCGTCGACGGTCATCGCGCCGATGATGCCGATGCGCAGGCCGGCGGCCTCGACCATGACCGACGGCGAGACGTTTGGCCAGTTCACGGGATGACCGGTCGCATCGTCGATGAGATTGGCCGCGAGCAACGGGTAGACGGCGCGTGCGGCGATGGCTTTGAGGGCGCCGCGCGGATCGGGACTGTCGGCCGGATTGAACGCGTCCAGCGCCCCGAAATCGAACTCGTGGTTGCCGATGGCGGCGGCGGCGTAACCGAGTGCATTGTACGCGTCGACAACGAGGGCGCCTTCGCTCAGGTTCGACTCGATGCCGCCCTGGAACGTGTCGCCGGCGTCGAGCAACAGCACGGCGCCGCCATCGGCGGCGCGAACGGAGCGGAGCGCTTTGAGATAACCGCCGAGGAGCGCCAGACCACCACGTCCCGCGGACGGAAACACGTAACCGTGTAGGTCGTTGGTGCCGACGATCGACAGCGTGACCGATGGGAGAGTCTGAGCGGTGCCGCGGTACGCCACGGTCATGACCGCGAGGCCGATGCCCAACGAGATCATGAATCCGGCGTGTCTACACAAGACCTCGCGAGGATAGCTGGCGCCAGCGGCTCGAGGCAAGTCCACTCGGCATCGCGCGTCGAGCCGTGGTGTGAGAACATAAAAGACCGAAATTTTGAGGAGACCGATGCCGGACCTACGGAATCTTGCTACAGCTGATTTGCGGAGCTATCGCGAGCAGGCGCAGGCGCGCTACGACGCGTTCAAGGCTCAATGCTTGAATCTCAACCTCGGGAGAGGCAAGCCGTCGCCGGAGCAGCTCGATCTCTCCAACGGTCTGCTGACCGTCCTCGGGCCGGGTGACGTGCGCGCTGCCGACGGAACCGATTGCCGCAATTATGGTGGACTTCAGGGCTTGCCCGAGGCGCGGGCTCTCTTTGCCCCGATCGTCAGCGCTTCGCCCGACCGGGTCATCGTGGCCGGCAATTCGTCACTCGAGCTCATGCACGACACGGTGGAGTGGGCTGCGTTGCGCGGTGTTCCCGGCGGCACGGCGCCATGGTCGGCGGCCAATCCGCCAGCGTTCCTGTGTCCGGTTCCGGGCTACGACCGGCACTTCACGATCTGCGACGGCTTCGGCGTCAAGATGATTCCGGTGCCTCTCACCGGTCACGGCCCGGCAATGGACGTGGTCGAAAAGCTCGTCGCCTCGGACGCGACGATCAAGGGCATCTGGTGTGTTCCCAAGTACAGCAATCCGACCGGAGAGGTGTATTCGGCCGAGGTCGCGGAGCGCCTGGCGCGGATGCCGGCGGCGGCGCCCGACTTCCGAATCTTCTGGGACAACGCCTACGCGGTGCATCACCTGACAGCGCGCCATCACGACGTCGCCGACATCCTGTCGCTCTGCGAGAAATACGGTCATCCCGACCGGGCGTTCGTCTTTGCTTCGACGTCGAAGATGACCTTTGCCGGCGCCGGCGTGGCGATTTTCGCTTCGTCACCGGCAAATGTGAAATGGCAGCTGCAACAGATGGAACGTCGCACGATTGGCGACGACAAGCTCAATCAGCTGCGGCACGTCCGGTTCCTCAAGAATGAAGACGGCATCCGGGCGTTGATGGAAGGGCACGCCAGGACTCTCGTGCCGAAGTTCAACGAAGTGCAGGACACGTTCGAGCGCCTCCTGGGCGGAACCGGCGTGGCCTCCTGGACGAAGCCGGAAGGCGGTTATTTCATCAGCTTCGACGTGCTCGACGGCTGCGCGCGGCGAGCGATCGCCTTGGCCAAAGAGGCGGGGATCACGGTGGTGCCCGCCGGGTCGACCTTCCCTTACGGCAAGGATCCGAACGATCGCAACATCCGCATCGCTCCATCGTTCCCCTCGCTCGATGAGGTCGCGAAGGCGGCTGAGGGCCTGGCGCTGGCGACGTTGCTTGCGGCAAGCGATGCCATCCTGACGACCCGCGGCGAAACCCTGGCGACGACCGCGCGATGAACGGTCTCTCAGGTTTTCGCCGTCGCGCTTTCGATCTCGATGCTCTGGGCGCCCTTCCAGAGCGTCGTCTTTCCGAGCTCAGCGAGGCGCCCGAGGTCCCACTCAATCGTGAGGAAGTGATTGCCGGCCAGCTGGCCGGCCTTGCTGGCAAAGTTCGTGTAGCCGTACGCGATCAGGATTTCGGTTTCGCTGACCCCGCCGGGGTAGAGGATGATCTCCCCCGGACGAGGATAGGACGTCGCGTTCTCGGGCCCCAACCCGAGGTCGAGGCCGCCGAGCGGCACCCACATCGCTTCGCCGCTCCACCGTACGTGGATGATGTGTTCCTTGAATGGCAGCAGCTTGCGGAACGCCGCGCACGTGCGCGGCGCCGCCGCGGTCTCGAACCGGGCCTCGAAGGAGAAGTCTCCCGCCTTGATCGCCACGTCAGCCATGTGTGCGCTCTTCGCGTGCAGCCGCCGATGACCGCTGATTTTCGCGTTCCGGGCGGACGAATCGCCCGCCGCCGGCTGCGGTGATCGAGCCGTCCTGGTAGATGGTCGTGCCGCGGATCACGGTGCGCCGGATTCGCCCGCGAAAAGATCCTCCGACGTACGGATTGGTCTTATGGCGCTGCTGGAGATCGCGCTCGGTCAACGTGTAAGCGGCGTGGGCGTCGAGCAGCAGCAGATCTGCGTCGGCGCCGACGTCGATGCGGCCTTTCCAGGGCAGCTTGAAGCGGCGGGCTGGAGTTCGCGACGTGATATCGACGATGCGCTCCAGAGACAGCCGCCTCGCGTGGTAGCCCCGTTCGAGCAGCACGGATAGCGTCGACTGCACGCCGGCGATGCCTCCCCAGGCTTTGGCGAAGTCACCAGACTTCAGCGCCGATGGGGCGGGCGAATGATCCGAGGCGACGATGTCCACGTCGCCGCTGGCGAGATCGGTCCACAGCGCCTCGCGATCGGCAGCGGGTCTGAGCGGCGGCGCGCACTTGCCGATCGCCCCGAGCCGCTCCAGGTCGTCGTCGGTGAAAAACAGATAGTGCGGACAGGTCTCGATCGAGACATCAACGCCGCGCGCCCGCGCCTCCGCGGCGACGGCCACGCCGCGCCCGGTGCTGACGTGAACGATGTGCAGCGACACGCCGGTCTCGCCGGCGAAGAGCGTGGCCCGGTGAATCGCCTCGACCTCCGCGATGGCCGGACGCGAGGCGAGAAACGACCGGACGTCTGGGCCCCACGGCCGCTTCACGAGCGCGTCGTTCTCCGCGTGCACGGCGACCGGCAGCGACAGCCGGGCCGCTTCGTGCATGCCCTCGAGCAGGGTCCGATCGTCCACCGGCGGGAACTCGTCGAGTCCTGACGCGCACATGAAGGCCTTGAATCCGATCACGCCGCGTTCGGCCATCGGTTCCATATCGCCGATACGTCCGGGGACAAGGCCGCCCCACAGGGCGAAATCAGTGACGGCCGCGGCCTCCAACGCCTCACGTTTACGGTCGACGTCTGCGGCCGTCACCGTCACCGGCGAGGAGTTGAGCGGCATATCGCAGAAGAGCGTTCCACCGCCGGCGGCCAGGGCACGGCTGCCGGTCGCCGCTCCCTCCCAGTCGGTGCGGCCGGGCTCGTTGAAGTGCACGTGTACATCCACGATGCCGGGCAGCACGAACAGGCCTCGTGCGTCCACTTCGGTGGCGGTGCGGGGAAGATCGTGGCCGACGGCGACGATGCGGCCGTTCCGGATCGCCACGTCCGCTTCCTGCCGGCTCGCGGCGTTGACGACGATGCCGCCGCGGATGTTCAAGTCAGCCATGGCGCTCCGCGAGGGTGAGCACCATGGCGCGGCCGACCTGCAGCGCGGCCGCAACATCGTCCTCGAGCACGGATTCGGCCGGATGGTGGCTGATGCCGCCGGGACTGCGCAGGAACAGCATGGCACTGCGCATCCGCTGCGCCATGATCATCGCGTCGTGGCCGGCGCCGCTCGCCATGTGATGCGGCGCGAGGCCCGATTGCTCGACCGCGCGCTCGAGGGCTTGGACCAGACCTGAATCCATCGATACCGCCGGCTGATCGAGGCGAGCGTCCCAGGCCACGGTCAGACGGCGAGCGCTGGCAATCCGCTCGGCGGCGGCGAGGAGCGACCCGACCGCCTCGGTGCGTTGGCGATCGTCGACGTGACGCACGTCGAGGCTGCAGCGGCAGTCGCCGGCGATGACGTTCGTCGCGCCGGGCGTTGTGTCGATCCGGCCGACGGTGGCGACGAGTCCTGGCACCAGCCGGCCCTGACGCTCCACCTCGAGAATCCACTCGGCGGCGCCGGCGGCCGCATCGCGTCGGCCGGTCATCGGGGTCGTGCCGGCGTGGTTGGCGCGCCCGGCGAAGTGGAGCTCACCGCGCGTCAGGCCGACGATGGCGTCGACGAGGCCGACTGACAGCCCAAGCCCGTCGAGCACCGGGCCCTGTTCGATGTGAAATTCGAGATACCCGACAGCGGGTCCGTTCACGCCGACTTCGCCGATTCGCTCCGGATCCAGTCCGAATGCCCGGATGGCTTCCCGTACGGTCACACCCTGGCTGTCGCTCCTCGCGAGCAGGTCCTCGTCGACCGTACCGGCCATCGCCCGGCTGCCGATGAAGGGCACACTAAACCGAACGCCTTCTTCCTCTGAGAACCCGACGACTTCGATGGCGAAGGGCAGTGGGGCCGGACCGATGAGGTCGACGAGCGCCAGGCCGAGCACGACACCCAATACGCCGTCGAAGGCCCCCGCGCGCGGCACTGAGTCGAGATGCGATCCGATGAAGAGCGTCGGCGCGTCGCCGAACGAGGCGGGCCGCCTCCCGCGGAGGTTGCCCGCCGCATCGATGTGGACCTGAAGGCCCAGACGCGTCATCCAGCCGCGCAGGTGCCCGTGGACGCCGTGCATCGGCGGCGACAGAAAGGTCCTCGTCGTGAATCCCGGCTCTTCGGTGAAAGCGGCCAGCACGCGACACTCGCGGATGATGTCGCGAGCGCGCAGCGCCATCGCGTCAGGAGCCACGGTACGTGCTGTAACCATAGGGAGAGAGCAGCAGTGGCACGTGATAGTGACCGCGCGCATCCGCAATCCCGAAGCGGACGACGACGTCTCCGAGAAACGGCGGATTCGCCAGCGGGGTTCCGGCCTGCGCGAAGTACGCGGCGGCCTTGAACGTCAGCTCGTAGACGCCGGGGTCGACGCGGTCGCCGCTGAGCAGCGGCGCCGGCGTGCGGCCGTCCGCGTCGGTGACCGCCGCCGCAATCAGGCGCCGGCTGTCGCCCCCGCTCTCGACGAAGTGTAGTTCCACCGCGACGCCGGCAGCCGGCGCGCCGCGCGACGTATCGAGCACGTGAGTCGTCAACCGCGCCATTCAGCGTCGCAGCCTCAGTCCCAGACAGCCATACGGCGGCCGGGCATCGGTGTAGATGCCGCCGCCGTCGCGCTCGGTAATGGTATCCCACGTCCGGTTGTTGGCTTCGAGGTGGACCTCCGCAATCGACGGTACATCTTTCAGGATTCGCATGCCCATCTGATAGATGACCTGCTGGATGCTGCCGGATTCGAATGTCTGGAACACCTCGTGGACGATGGTCCGCACGGTCGCGGTGACGCGGCCCTCGTTGCAGTACTCGGCCGGGCTGGAATACGACCATTCGAGATCGAGCCACATGTGCAGCGGCCGATCGTGCAGGTCGGGCAGCGTGGTGTACTGATCGCGCACGAACCCGTGGAACGCGCTCCCGCTCAGACGCAGCAGCCGAAAACCGCGCAGTCCGGAGACGGTCTCGACGACGGTCCGCTCGCGAAGCTCGACGCGTGCGGTGGCCCGGTCAGGGCCGGCCGGGACGAAGCCGACGTTGCGGTTGAGCGGCGCATAGGCGACCTCGCTCGCGGAGACCTGGATGCCCTCGACCTGCGGATACGTGGCCATGAAGGTGGCGGCAAGAAACCAGCAGTAATCCTCGAGATCGTTGCCGGTGTAGTTGAGCGTCTCGCGCTGGATGAAGTTCTTCATCGAATCGGTTGCGATGAGCCCGGTGTTGTCGCCGGTCGTATACGTCGCCCAGAAGGCTTTCCCGTAAACCAGCATCAACACGTTGGCGCCGAACACCGGCTGTTGCGTCGTGCCCGCGGTGTCCCGGTTGAGGCGGTAGACGATGACGTCGCCCTTGCCGTAGTAGTTCTGCTTCGACCCGCTCGCGAACTGTTGCATGGGATCACTCCGATTCGACGACGTCGTGTAGACGGAACGCCGCGATGCCCGCGACCTGAGCGAGGGCCTCTCGCCACTCGATGTCGGCGCTGCGATAAAGGCGCGCGGTCAGCGCGTCGAAGATGTCCTGCGTAGCTTTCCCTTTCACCGCCAGCAGGAACGGGAAGCCAAACCGCTCGCGATACTCCGCCGTCAGCGTCTTCAGCCGATGGTAGTCGGCTGGCGTCAGGCGGTCGAGTCCCGCGCTGGCCTGTTCGCCGACCGACGCATCGCTCATCCGTGCCTTGGTCCCGAGATCCGGGTGAGCACAGAGCAGCACCCGCTGCTCGTCCATGTGAGCGACCTGGACTTCATGCACCATCGCGCGATACAGATCGTCTCGCGTCGCAAATGGACGCCGCGACCACACCCGCTCGGCGACCCAGGGCGACTGCTCGAACACCCAACCCAGCGCCTCGATGAAGCGCCCGTGATCGCTGGCGTTCAGCTCGTCGAGCGTCATGAAGGGACCACGGCCGGCACGACCGAGACCCCCTCGACGCGGACGTCCCGAATGCAGCCTGGATCGCCCAGCGTGATGAGCGCGGCGAGGGTCGTCGAGAGATCGTCGCTGGCCTGCACCGCGGCTGCCAGCGCGGTGCCCGGTTCGGGGCGCAAGTAGACGACGTCCGCGGCCTTGCCGGCCTGGAGGTCACCGATTTCTCCGTCGAGCCGGAGGGCCTCGGCCCCGGCGCGGGTCGCCAGATAGAGCAACTGGCTGGCGTTGAGGCAGAACCCGTCCGGCGTCACGCGCTGCATGAGGTAAGCCTGCAGCGCCTCTTTCAGCATCCCGAATCCGGTTCCGCCGCCGACATCGGTGCCCAGCGCGACACGCACGCCTGCCGAAAGGTGGCGGCGCAAGGGGAAGATGCCGCTGCCGAGGGCCGCATTGCTGCACGGGCAGTGCGCGACCGTCGTCTTGCGTGCCGCCATCCGCTCGAGCTCGGCGTCTGTCGGCCAGACGTCATGGGCCATGACCGCGCCCGACCCATCCAGCCCGTATCGCTCATAGATGCCCATGTAGTCGGCGGCCCAGGGAAACAGGCGCCGCACTTCGGCGACCTCGTCGACGTTCTCGTTCAGGTGCGACTGCACGCGCAGGCCGTCGTGCTCCCTGCGAAGCGTCTGGCAGACCTCGAGCATCGCCTCGGAGGTCGAGAGCGCAAACCGCGGCGTCACCGCGTAGAGAAGACGACGCTTGCCGTGGAATCGTGCAATGAGCTCTGTCGCGTCCCGATAAGCCGCCTCCGGCGGCTGGTGAAGTTCTGGGCGAAGCCGCCGATCGGACAGCACCAGGCCGCTGACGACTCTCAAGCCTCGAGCCGCGGCTTCTTCGAAGAGGGCGGCCGTCGCGGACGCATAGTGGGCGCCAAAGACGAGGGCGGTCGTGGTGCCATGCGACACCAACAGGCGGACGAACGCGCGCGCCGTCTGAAGCGCGTACGCGACGTCCGACATCCGCGCCTCTTCCGGCAGTGCCGTCGACTCCAACCAGTCGAGCAACGAACCGCCCAGATGCCCGATGATGCGGACCTGTGGAAAGTGGATGTGTGTGTCGATGAGCCCGGGGATGACGAACCCGCCGCGCCAGTCGGTCGTCACGGCGTCGCGATCCAGGGCGCGAACGCTGCCGTAATCGCCAGTCGCGACGATGCGTCCGTCGCGGATGAGCACGCCGCCGTCGGCATGCGCGTGCAAGGCATCCGGTGTCGAGAAGGCGTCGGCCGGGGTGTGGAAGATCGTAGCCCGCAGCAGCTCGCTGGCACTCATCGAAGCGCCGCACCTGCGACGCGCACGCGCTGGATGGCGGTGAAAACCTGTTCGGGCGTTGCCGGACAGCCGAGGGCGACCGCGCCCGCGTCGCCGAAGGCGCCGACGGCGTCGCGCAGCGCCTCGCGGACTGAAATCGCCAGCATGAGCGGTGGCTCGCCGACCGCTTTGCTGCCGCCGACCACTCCGGGCTGCGCGGCGGCCGGCAGGAACTCGACGTTGAACACCTCAGGCACTTCCGACCATGACGGCAACTTATACGTCGACGCGCTGTTGGTCGACAGCCTTCCCTGCTCGTCCCATCGCAGGTCCTCGATGGTCAGCCAGCCGGTGCCCTGGATGAATCCTCCTTCGATCTGGCCGCGGTCGACGATGGGCGAGATCGACTCACCGGCATCATGCAGGATGTCGGTGCGCAGGAGTTTGTACTGCCCGGTGAATCCGTCTACCTCGACCTCGGAGGCCGCCGCCCCGAACGCGTAGTAGAAAAACGGTCGTCCGCGTCCCGTGTCGCGGTCGAAATGAATGTGCGGTGTGCGGTAGAACCCCTGCGCGAACAGACACACGCGCTGCATGTACGCCGCTTCACACACTCGCGCCAACGACACGGACGCCGCACCCGCGTGGGCGCCGCCATCGGCGAAGCTGACGGCTGCCGCATCGGCGTGCAGGAGCTCGGCCGCTATCGGCGCCAATCGCGCGCGGATTTGTGCGCACGCGTCGGCAACCGCTGCGCCGTTCAAGTCCGTCCCCGCTGAAGCCGCCGTCGCCGATGTGTTCGGCACTTTCTCGGTCGTGGTGGTCATGACGCGCACGCGCGCCAGCTCCACCCCCAGTCCGTCGGCGGCAATCTGCTGGATCTTGGTGAAGAGTCCCTGACCCATCTCGGTGCCGCCATGGTTCACCTGTACTGAGCCGTCGCGGTACACGAGCACGAGTGCGCCGGCCTGGTTGAAGAACGTCGCGGTGAACGAAATGCCGAACTTGACCGGGGTGATGGCCAGGCCACGCTTGGTGTGCGGGTCGCCGGCATTGCGAGCGTCAATCGACGCCCGGCGTGCCGCGAAATCACTCGACGTCTTCAACGCCTGCCAGATGCCCGGCATTCGCCCCGCATCGTCGACGGTCTGTCCGTAGTGGGTGGTCTGCCCGTCGCGGTAGAAGTTGCGTTCGCGCACGACGTCGGCTGGCAGGGAGAGATGGCGGGCAGCGTGCGCCATGATCTCCTCGATGACGACCATGCCCTGCGGCCCGCCGAAGCCGCGAAACGCCGTCTGCGAAGTCTTGTGCGTGCGGCAGACACGGCCCACGGCATCCACGGCTGGAAGGAAGTAGGCGTTATCGCAGTGAAAGAGGGAGCGCCACATCACGGGCTCGGATAGATCCAGGCTCCAGCCTCCATCCGAGTAAAGCTGGAGGCGCAACGCCTCGATGCGCCCGTCGGCGGCGAAACCCGCCGTGTAGCGGGCGAGGTACGGGTGGCGTTTGCCGGTCAGCGCCATGTCCAGCGCTCGAGTCAGCCTCACGCGCACCGGACGGCGGGTCTTCACGGCTCCCAGTGCGGCGATGGCAGCAAAGGCGTTGGCCTGGACCTCTTTCCCGCCAAAGGCGCCGCCCATCCGCAGGCAGGACACCGTGACCTGGTGCTTGGGCACGCCGAGTGCGCGCGCGACGATCTCCTGAGTCTCGGTCGGATGCTGGGTCGAGGAGTGGACGGATAAGCCGCCGTGCTCGTCGAGCCAGGCCACGGCGGCCTGCGTTTCGAGATAGAAGTGCTCCTGCCCGCCGATCGTCAGCTCGCCCTCGAGCAGGGCCGCGCTTCGACCGAGCGCCGAGATATCGCCGCGTGACAGGCGCAGCGGCCCGGTGAGAAAGCTGTCGGCGGCGATGGCTTCGTCGATCGTCAGGATCGCCGGCAAGGGTACGTAGCCCACGTCCACGAGACTGGCGCCGCGACGTGCCGCGTCGAGTGTCGACGCCAGCACCCACGCCACCGGCTGACCGTGGAACATGACCTCGTCTGGAAAGAGCGGTTCGTCATGGCGCGATGCACCACTGTCGCCCTCGCCGGGAACGTCTGCGCCGGTGAGCACGGTGACGACGCCGGGTTCATGGAGCGCGGGGCCCGCGTCGAGCCTGGTCACCGCTGCGTGCGCGTGCGGCGCCATGACCGGCCAGGCATGCAGCAGATTCGGATAGCGGTCGAGCAGATCGTCGGTATAGCGCGCGTCGCCAGTGACGTGACCGCGAGCGCTTTCGTGGGGCAGTGGACGGCCGATCTGGCTCACGGCCGGGACTCCGTCCAGAACTTCTCGACGAGGCTTTTCGAGACGGCCAGGCGATAGGCCGCCGATCCGCGATGATCGCTGAGCG
>Ga0111538_10010850_pt1 | contig 12104 bp, 13 predicted proteins | sample SoiMethybrSBSTD1_FD_79669 | JGI IMG/M metagenome (GOLD analysis project Ga0111538, IMG submission 79669) | Bulk soil microbial communities from a Populus tree surrounding site in Tennessee, USA - Soil MetaG P. TD hybrid SBSTD1 (version 2)... | ecosystem: Environmental > Terrestrial > Soil >...
GATTTTTTAATAGTAATATCTAAAGCAGCAAAGGGTTCATCCATAAGTAAAATTTTAGGATTTAATGATAAGGCTCGGGCGAGAGATACTCGTTGTTTCATTCCTCCTGATAGTTGATGAATATATGAATGAGAATAATCAGATAAACCTACAATTTCAAGATAATGTCTGACTACGATTTCTCGTTGATTTTTGGGGACTTTTGCCATTTTTAATGCAATTTCAACATTTTGAAAAGCTGTAAGCCATGGAAAAAGAGCGGATTCTTGAAACATCATTATTCGTTCAGGGCCTATCTCTTTTACAGGTTTCCCATTAAGTAAAATTTCTCCACCATAAGAATTTTCAAATCCTGCAATTAAGTTAAGAAGAGTAGATTTGCCACATCCAGATTTTCCTAGAATTGTAATAATCTCACCCTCTAAAATTTGAATATTAATATTTTCTAAGACGGTACTTGTTTCAGAATTTCTTTGTGCATATTTTTTGGATACATTCTTTAAACTTAGGGATACTTTCTGCTGGGGATATTGATTTTTGAATTGCATCATATCCCGTATTAGCAATTAATTATATTTAATTGGTCTTAAATATGCTTAATACTGTTAATATGGGTAAAATTGGCATACAAGTTGAAAATTGTACAAATTTTTTTGTATGTGATTGTATATTACTTTGAAAGTATGAGTACTTAACTTATGATGCATCTTGAAACAATTTAAGATACCTTTACGTTCATAAATTTTTAAATTTTAGAAATAAGGTAAATTAAATAATATACAACAACAATCATCCTAAAGTAAAAAGATATTACGTTGCATTATTTATGCCAGAGTATATACTTATTATATGCTAATTTTTCACATATTGATAATTTTTTACATGTTTAATAATTCATTAATATCTAATTAATTATATCAAAAGTGTTTGCTTAACAAAATGTTAACCCTTGATCGTACAGATAATGGAAAACCACGTCTACAGGGTATTACATCTGTTATAGATAAATTACAACCATTAGATATTGAGAATTTTAAAAATATAGTTTCATATGTTGATTCAGTAAAAATACCTCAATCATGTTTCCTCTTATACTCTCCTGCAGAGCTTGAAAGACGAATCAAATTTTATCATGAACATAATATATCGGTTGCAATTGATAGTAAAATTACTGATTACGCACTTACAAATAATACTCTCAATGAATATCTTCGTGAGCTATTATCATTTGGATTTAACATAATTGAAGTAGAAGTCAATATGAATAACAATTTTGATGAAAATCAAAAGATTTTAGATATTTCAAAATCTTTTAATATAGAATTACAATGGAAATTTAACAAAAAAAATTCAGGTAACAATATATATAACGAGAATACTTTTGAAAAAATTCATGAATTACTTAAAATTAGCAAAACAAAGATAATTCTTGAAATAGATCAAAAACTTGATCTAAATATATTTAATAAAAATACTAATTGGAGATTTATTTCCTCTTTGATGTCAACATACTCTCAAAGTAATTTCATATTTGAGACGGATATTGAATCTCTACAAATAAATTTAATTACAAAATTTGGTGAAAGAGTGAATTTAGGTTTGATTGATCCTTTTCAAGTTGGATTAATAGAATGGGCTAGAAGGAAAGATTATTCAAAATTGGAAAATTATGTGGGTAAGCAAACTACTGCTTCTTCTATTTTTCCAAATATCTCAGGAGGGCCCTCAGTAAAATTCATTTATTTTATAATTAAATCTTTGCATCCTATTGCTCAGACAGAATTAATGCGTATTAGCGAGCTACCCAGAAGAACTGTACAAGCCTCAATTAGTGAGTTAAAACGTCAAGGAGTGATATTTGAGATTTTAGACCCTAAGGATGCTAGAAAAAAAATATATGAACTTAGTCCCATTTCAATATAAAGTAAATTCTTGCATTTATCTACAATTAACCATTAATTAAGAAATATGACTTTAATTATACGTTAATAGTTAGAAAAAATCGCGTATATCTGTTAAATTTCTCACATTTAAGAGCATTATTATATCGACTTTATATAATTATGCTATGGATAAAAAAAAAGATCCAATACAAGTATAATAATATCAATTATTGTCGGAATAGCGATTATTGTTACCTCAACACAACAGTCATTTTCTCAAACAGAAGATAAAAAGATATTAAAAATTGGTTATTTTCCGAATATAAATCACGCCCAAGCTGTGATAGGTATAGGAAATGGTGACTTTCAAAAAGTTTTAGGTACTAATGTAGAAATTAAACCTTTTATATTCAATGCAGGTCCTTCTGCCATAGAAGCATTATTTGCAAAACAAATTGATGCAACATATGTTGGTCCAAATCCTGCTATTAATGGTTATGTAATATCTGAAGGAAAAGATGTAAGAATTATTTCAGGTGCTACGAGTGGAGGAGCAGTTTTTGTAATAAGAGGAGATACAGGAATTACTTCTACTTCGGATTTTGCAAATAAAAAATTTGCATCACCTCAGCTGGGGAATACTCAAGATGTTGCTTTGAGAAATTACTTATTAGAGCATGGATATAAGACAGTAGAAAATCAGGGGAATGTAAATATTTTACCTGCAAAGAATTCAGATATTTTAACATTATTTTTGAAAAAAGATATTGATGGAGCTTGGGTTCCTGAACCATGGGGAGAACGTTTGATCAAAGATGCTAATGGCAAATTATTCTTGGATGAACGTGATTTATGGCCTGATGGAAAATTTGTAACGGGTTTGATCCTAGTCAGAACAGATTATCTACAACAAAATCCTGACGTGATTGAAAATTTACTTAAGGCCCACATAGAAGAAACAGAACGGATAAATGACAATAAAGCAGAAGCCGTTAAGACTTTTAATACTGAACTAAAAAAAATTACAGGGCAAACAATACCTGAAGATGTGTTACAACAATCACTGACCAGATTAGAATTTACCTATGATCCCATACAACAGTCACTTTATAAATCAGCAGATGATGCCTTTAAATTAGGATTTCTGGGGGATACCAAACCAGATCTATCTAATATCTTTGATTTAAATATACTCAATAAAGTGTTAAAAGAAAAGGCTTTAGTTCCAATTAATAGCTCTACTATTAAAGAAGTAAACTCCGATGCTAAATAAAGAATAGTTAAAAAATATTTTTTATTTTTAAATTTCGACTTTAATCTTTTTTATTTAGGGAGAGATTATAGAACACATTTGTAAATAATAAGGCGACTATTAGAACCATTTAAACTAGCTGTTCTGAGCTTAAAATCTCTTTGTTGACTCTATCCAAAAACCTTTTCGAAAAATATGAATATATATAATATTTTAATTCAATACATTATTTCTATTTCCTAACGTATACCACTCATATTTTCCATGTTTTTCTATACTGTTCTATCAATAATCTTATGATCAGCAACAAAGAGGCTTTCTTTTAAATTAGTTCAAAGGTGTTTAGGTTGATAGGGAGAGGGAAGATATGTATTAGATTCCAATTCGTATAATCACCTGTGATCTAATTTAATTATTTTACATTTTCTGATATAAACTTGCCTGAATCCATTACTTGTAATTTCCCATGAGATTTATTACATAAGAGATGTTTTTGTTCAGCCAGTTTATTTCTTACTATATTAAGGACAAATGGAGTAACAAATACGGTTAGAGCATAACCGAAGGATCGTACAAAGAGACCATTATCTGATTTTGAGTAATCTCTATACCTCTTCACATTTATAATATATTTTTATATTAAAAAATGTTAGTAAACAATTAGTACTGTACTTACAAGACTATCTATAATTTATATATGAAGTTATCAAGCATTAAATCTTCTTAAAATATTACATCTGACAATTTGACAAACATAACTCAATATTGATCCACAAAGAAGAAGGATAAACCTTTTGAGAAAGAAGAAATATACAGTGTAGTGAAAATATAAAATATTAATAACAAATGTCTTAGATACAAACAAATATTAGTTTTAGATGTTGAATTTTTTTTGTTCTTGTGAAATTAATAAATCCAATTGATGCTATATTATGGGGAATTAGACGAAATCAACGTGACGTGATTAATTTGTATAGTTCACTATCACCACTAATGTCTATTACAACAGGAAGCGATATGCTTAATTTTGGATATTGGTCAGATGGAATTAATACTCCTATCAAAGCACAAGAGAATCTCTGTAACATTGTTGGAAAATTAGCAGAACTTGAATCGGCTAAAACCCTTCTAGATGTGGGAAGCGGTTTATCTTCTCCTGCTCTATTTTGGAAAAATGAATATTCATTCTTAGAAATTTACTGTATTAATATTAATTATCCTCATCTTATTTTTGCAAACAAATTAAAGGAACAATTTTTTAGCCAAAAAAATTTAAACGCAAATTTTAAAAATGATATTAGTTTATTTAATAGTACTGCTATTAAGTTACCATTTAAAAAAGAATCTATAGATAGAATTGTAGCTTTAGAATCTGCCCAACATTTTCGGCCGTTCATTGAATTCATCAAAAATGTAAAATATATATTAAAAAAAGAGGGAATTTTTATTATTGCAATTCCAGTTATTAAGAATCCATTAAATCCTATTCAAAATTTACTTAAACTAGGAATTCTTTCTTTTACTTGGGCATCGGAACATTATTTGCTAAAGAACATATTACAAATCTTGAGTTATGAAAACTTCAAAATTACTGAAATTCTAAATATTGGTCGGTTTGTATACACGCCTTTATCAGACTACTATATTAAAAATAGAAAGGGGCTTCGTAAAAGAGTTACTTCTGAATATGGATCTTTGCTTGAATATATATTATTTAAGTCTTTGATAAAGATGGACAAATTGTCTAAAGCCAAAATAATAGATTATGTAATAATTAAATTAAGCAAAATATAATCCAGAAGGGTATAAAATAGAAATCATATTATTAGGAAATCTTAATAATCTCCTATTCAAAATCAGATACAACTATAATAAAGAATAGGAAATTAATTTTGAAATTTATCCGTTAAAATTTTGGTAACATGGAGAAAAGTATAAAATATTCTTATTATTTTTGATTGTACAATAAAACAGTTTCAAGATTCTAAAAGGTAAGGAAAAAAGAAAAATATTATGTATCAAATAATTTCCAAATGAGAATTATTTTGCTTATTCATAGTCATTCTAAAAAAGGATTTAGAACCAATTCGTTATTGTAAATTTAACAAAAAGAAAATATTGAATGTTGAAACACAATAGCATCAGTTTGGGAAATGACCAGAGCTTTCTGAAAATTAGACTAAAATCTACCACCTAGTTATCAGCGTTCTTTTTATTAAGGGATAATTCATAATAATATTCAGTTGAATCTTATTAGTTAACGAAGTAACCTTATAATTAAATAAGGGAAATATCTCCATTTTTATGATGTCTAAAGAAAAAAGTAAATCGAAACTTGCAAGTTTATTCAAATTCAAAGATAAGTTCTCTAAAAAGAAAGGGACGGATGAAGTCATGAAGTGTAAAGAATGTCATATGGAATTTAATACCAAAGACCGATTGAATGCTCATAAAAAAATTGCACATTCAGGAAGAGGTGAGAAAAAGAAAAAATCTTAATATAGACATAATTCTAGCCATAAATAACAAGAATTATCAATTCTGATTTAATTGTAGTATTTGCGAAATTTATTATTTCAAATATTAAATTATACAATATACATAATGCTCATTAAATTTAAGAGATATTTTCGCTTACTTCTTATCTCGATAATATTAGTAAAAAATGGTAAAAAATCTCTACCTAATCGTCTTCCATTTGACTCTTTATTTTACTAATATGAGGAATACGTGGAACCACTACTGCAAAAGCAATGGCTGTTATAGCTATAATATAATAATTAAATCCAATAGCCATACCTATTGCAGCAGAAAACCAGATACTAGCAGCAGTCGTTAAGTTGGTTATCTTTTTATCTACTTCTCCTTTCAAAATCATTCCCGCTCCTAAAAATCCTATACCACTTACAATTTGAGCCGCGATTCTTGAAGTAGAGTTGGGATCCACCGCCGATGAGAGATAAGTAAATAACATTGCACCACCTATAACTAAGGAATTGGTGCTTATTCCTGCCGGTTTACCTCTTGACTCTCTTTCTGCTCCTATAATAAAACCTGCTGCAAGAGAAAGGATAATATCTATGAGAAAGTCAATTTGTAATCCAAGATTCCAATTATCTAACACCATGAAGGAATTTAAAAATATATAATTACCTATAAATTATTTTATTAACAAGAAATGCTTTAGTTTTATAAAGAAATTATCCTCAATAATAGTAAATATCATTTTATTAGGAATAAGAATGATTGCTATAACAAATTAAATTAGTAAAATAAAAAATCGAAATTTTTTTAAAAAATTCATTAGATAATAATGTTACCATTATTTTCAAATAACCCAATAGAATTTTACTTACTTATTCTAATGTGTATTTTTCTAGGTTATTTATAAGGTCATCACCTGTTTTAGAAAGTTTGTTTACATAATTATAATTGACTGTATTAAATCTTTATTTAATTTATTTATTCCAAAAATTTGGAAAAATATGAATATATATTTCCAATTGATATAATATTATTTACTTGTAAGAGTTTTATATAATTTTTTTCTTGGATAATTCGAATTATGAGCTAGTTCTATTGTAACAATTTACTTTTAAAAAGCGGTTAATTGATGTTATTTTCTATAATTTTTTAGTTTCGAAAGGTTTCAAAAATTATGGTAATATATCATTTCCCTCTTGCTGAAGTTAGAATAGAATATTTCTATGAGTAAATCTTATCTGTAATTATAATGTAACTTTATTACTAAATTTTATTCGTAAAATAGTAACAAAAAGATTTTAAATATGAATGTCTCTATAAAATCATTGTTAAGATTCAAAGTTTGAATATTAGTCATAGTATAATTATATTGGTGGTCCTCAGCCTTTTATTAAGTCAAGAAAATATTTCAGCACAGAAGGTTATTGATAATGAGGCATTATCCAGTGATCACGATGAGGAGAGAAGCAGCAATACTAAAAGTGGTTCTAACCTTAATGAAATTCCAACAAAACCATTGGTTCATGTTTCAATAGAAGGAACTGAAATTAACGATAAGATTAGAGGAGGAGATGGCAATGATATTATGTCTGGAGAGGATGGTCAAGATACTCTCCAAGGACAGGAGGGGGATGATGAGATTGATGGAGGAGACGATGATGATGATATCAAAGGAGGAATGGGTAATGATGAGATTGATGGAGGTGATGGAAAAGATACTCTCCAAGGAGAGGATGGTGATGATGAGATTGATGGAGGAAAAGAGGAAGACAATATTGACGGAGGCTCTGGAGATGATGGGTTGAATGGAGGAGACGATAACGATAATATCAAAGGAGGAATGGGTAATGATGAGATTGATGGAGGTGATGGACAAGACTATGTAGATGGGGGAGAAGGAAAAGATAAGTTAGAGGGTGGAAACGACGCGGATAGATTTGTGTGTGATAAAAAAGATAAGATTGTAGATTATAATTCCCTAGAAAATGATCTCATTGTGGGAGACTGTGATTTTGAAGATAAAGGGCTAATCACCCCTCCTCCATCAGAAAACAAACCTATTTCCACAACTTTACACGATTCAGATGGTGGAAATAATAATAATAATTTTCAGAGTTTTGATTCCAGAGATTCAAACGTTCCTAATAGTCCAGACAATCTCTTCAAGAAATTGATGTCGAAAATTATTAACAAAGACATCCCACCAATATTTGATAATTAATTTCTAATCTATATACTAAATTAATAAGATTACGAAAATTTTTAAGTAATGAAAACTGTCTAGCTGTATGGTTTACAAATATATCCACATTATAGGGACATCTCCTAATAACATCGATGATGCAGTCAACGAGGCTATTACTGAAGCCTCAAAAACAATAAATAATATAGAATGGGCAGAATTGGGTAGAGTTACATTTAGAATACTCGATAATCAAGTGAAGGAATTTCAAGCAGAAGTAAAGATAGGATTTAAAATTGAACGTAAAGATTAATTAAACCTGTAGGCTTATGATTAGCTGAATTTTTCATTATGAATTTTTTCTCTGTATTACAAAAAAACCCACCTGAAGCGATTTTTTACCTTTAATAAAATAAGAAGTGAATAGTTAAATAATTATGCACTTCTTCCAAATTAAAATACTAACATATGATAGAAATCTTTTCATATTTAAGATTCATTGTTAATAATTATACAATCATTTTATTTATTCCTATCAAGATATTTTATAATATAAGAACTAAAAGTGTCCAAAATTTGGACGCAATAAATTAGATTTATAAATATAAATAAGAATTGATTTGAATTTAACGCATATCAAAATTTTAAAGCTAACAAAGTAAGCAAAAGAGAGAATGTTCTAACAAAAATAACTTGCAAATGTTGTATTATTTACTACCTCTTTCCTAGAAAAAAAATTAAACTTAAATATTCTAGCTTTTCTATACAACATATCAAGTACTTTTCCAAATAGATAATATTTGAATTTCTAAAAATGAATAAATACTAGATTTTCTCGATAAATAGGTATTTACAAAATAATTATCTAAATAAGAGATTTTCTTATTTGTGTTTTTATTGTATTTACTAGATCGTGAACTTTATATAATTTAATAATTTAATTAGTTTGTAGAAAATAAATTTAAGTAAAGATAATTTTGAACTACCTTTGATTATCATAACGAATTAAATTGACCAAGCCCATGGAAATACCATCTATGACAGAAAAAATATTATACACAGAATGATTTTAAAAGACTATCTCCTTAATCTAGAAATGAAAATATATAATAGTGCTATTATTTCGAACCTACCTAATACCATATTAATGGACAAGATAAGTTTGGATACCAAATCCAGGTCCATGGTAGTTATCCCAACTGAAAAACCTGTATTTGAAAGAGCAGCTGAAGACTCAAATAATGCATCTATAAAATCAATTTTATTAATGTAGGAAATAGTAGTTGCACTTACAATAGATAGTATGATAAATAATATAATTACAAAAATTGCATCTCTAAATGCTTTATCAGATAGTAATGATAGTTTTTGACTATCATGATAAACTAGATCATTTTTGGATTTCGACGCATTTTTTTTCGTGATTGAGAATTTTTGGCCATTTCGATGTTTACGAAATTGTATTGCAGTTGATGAAATTGATAATGGGGTAAACGCATCAGACATTGATAAAAATATCGTATTGCCTTTTAATTTTTGGAAAATTAATAAGAATCTCGCTATTTTTATTCCGCCAGCAGTTGAAAATGCTGTTCCGCCTACTAACATTACAAAAATGAGAAATAATTTGCCTTCCACTGATAAGGATGATAGATTAATAAATGAAAATCCTGTTGTTGTAGATGCGCTTACAACATGAAATACTGAAGTAAGCCAATCATGCGTTGAAATGGAAGGTTCTATTATTGTAAATAAAACTGCCAAAAGAAAAACAAAAAATAGATAGACAATTATCTCCATACTTAATCTTGGAGATTTTAACTCTTTACTAAAAATACCATAATGAAAACCAAAGGGTAAAGCAGCAATCATCATACCTGCCATAATTAATATTAGTTGATAGGAATTAATTGAATCAAAAATTGTAGAATCAGGAATAAAACCTCCTGTGACAAGAGTTGTAAATGATAAAGATACTGCTTCGATCAAGTGTATGTTACCCATAAAAAATATTAATAAAATGAAAATAACGGTATAAATGACAAATATGATGCTAATGGTAGACAGTAATTCCCTAAACTTAAGAATGCCTCCTGCTATCATATTTCTCATCGCTGCTAATTTTGTTTCAGGATAATACAAAGCCATTACTAAATAGACAAAGCTTAACCCACCTACCCATTGTGTATAAGATCGGTAAAATACCAAGCTTTCTGGAAGTATTTCAGGGTTTTCGATCGTAGAAATACCCGTAGTTGTATAACCAGAAGAACTTTCAAGAACCGAGCTTACGAAAATAGACAAAGAATCAAAATTTAACTCAAATGGATTGATATACATATATGGTAAACTTCCGTAAAGGGTTAATAGTGTAAAACTTGAGACTACAACAATCGAAGATTGCTTCAAATTTAACGTAGTTTTTTCTCCCAATGTATTTAGAATAAAACCAGTCAAAGACATTGAAATAACTGCTAGATAAATTGATGCGGCAGATTCTAATTCATTTAATAATGTTCCAATTATTGCAGGAACAATCATTAAAATTCCTGCAAATTGCATAATAAAACCTAGATTACCAAAAATTGGCTTGTAATTTTCTTTTATTGAAACTCTATAACTTTTAAAAGTTTTTTCTATAACTGAATTTCGAATTGCTTCTGCAAGGAATTTCTGTGTAACAATCCCAATAATTTGAGCAGTTTTATTACGAGAATCAACTATTGGAACCCGTTTAATTTTTCGTACTCTCATCAGTTCAATTGCTTGTTTGAGACTTGCGGTACTATGCAAGGTCAAAATTGGAGATGTCATTATGGATTTTAGAAATACTAAATCAGAATCTTCCCCTGGTATTACTACCTTCTCTAAAATATCACTATCCGTTACTATACCTACAGGTTTTCCTTTAGATGTAACAATAATTGTTTCAATATTTTTTGGCTGGGTAAGTTTTACTGCATTGGCGACAGAAACATTTTCATCAACCATTACAAATTGTTTGCTCAGATATGACGATATCGGCCGTTCTAATGGTTCAACCATACTAATCTTTTAGGCTCTATTAAATGAATGGTAACTAAGAATGTTATGTAGTCTTTATAACTTAATTTATACTGCATAGGTAATAATAATTTTGGAAGTCATGAGGTAGTTGTTTAACATCAACTTTTGTAAATCCGGCTTCTTTAAGCATTTCAACTGCTTTCTCCTTTCCCCACATTACACCAAGTTTATTCCATCTTGAGCAAGGGATACACTCATACAATGAATACATGCAATAGTATAGAGAAATATTCCTAAGGGGTGATCTAAATTATTTTTAAGTAAAGATGATGAAAGGATATCTTGCATCAAAAAAATTCCTTCCCCTGGTTTCAATAATGTGACAATATTTTTTAAAACAGTTCCAGTTTCAGCTTGATCATGGATGGCATCAAAAGCTGTAATTAGATCAAAAGATAGATTTGATTGTGTATCTAAAATTTTAGAAACATCATTTACTGTGAAATCCACATTATTATTACCAGTTAGTAAAGATTTATACTGTGCATTTTTTATTGCTTCTTGTGAAATGCCATAACCAGTGAATCTACTGAGTGGAAATCGGTTTGCCATCATATTCATTACCTGACATTACCTGACCATTGCCACATCCTATATCCAGGACATTTATTCCTTTTTTAAGTCTATCTTCAAGGTCCGGTACGAGAGGGATTTGTTTACTTGTTGACGGAGGAAGAGATACCATAGTATCAAAAAGACCTGCTCTATGATCAATTGAAAGCATAAGAGATAAAGAGCCTTTATTGATTAGATCAATCATATATTCCTGAAATTCTAAGGTAGATGAGTTTTCTTGAACTTCCATATTATTTTATAGGAAATTCAGAGTTATCTATTTTTATTCCTCTCATATCTTTTTTATAAAATCATAATAAAATTAATTTTGTAGTCTTTAAAAAAACGCCTGAGAACATTTACTTGTAAAATTTAATTTTAAAATACAAAACCTATCACATATTTATTGAACTAGAATAGAAAGTTTTAAAAAATTTTAGCAGTTGGGAAGAGAAATTAGGGAAATTGAGAATTTAATATAGGAAATATCATGAGACCGAATGCAAAAATGTTAGTTAATTAATTGAATAATCTTCAAATTAAAAATTTTATTCGATAATAAAAGTATTAAAATTTTATGTTAAAATAATTAAAGAAAATGGTGTCTAATTTTAGTCAATAAAGCAATATAATAAATAAAAATGATAATACAAATAATTTTGTTAGTTAATATGACGGATAC
>Ga0111538_10010851_pt1 | contig 12104 bp, 8 predicted proteins | sample SoiMethybrSBSTD1_FD_79669 | JGI IMG/M metagenome (GOLD analysis project Ga0111538, IMG submission 79669) | Bulk soil microbial communities from a Populus tree surrounding site in Tennessee, USA - Soil MetaG P. TD hybrid SBSTD1 (version 2)... | ecosystem: Environmental > Terrestrial > Soil > Tree...
CGCAGGCCGACCAAGATCTGCCGTTGGTACTCGTCGAGCAGTGTGAACGAGACCGCCGGCGATACCTCGAAGCGCCCTTCGCGGTAGAGCCGAAGCTTGCGCACGGCGGGTGCTCCAGCGAGCGGGCCGGTCAGCAGGATTTCCTGCGCCTGGGCCTCGGGGGCTGACGCCAGCAGCGCCAGGCACGCCGTAAGCGCGCCGAGCAGCCGCCGTGGCGTTGCCGTTCTCGTGGTGGTGGTCGTGGTGCCCATCGTCGCCTCGCGCCCTTCGCTCGTCATTTCGGCAACCGGTAGTCGAATGAGAACGGGATGAAGATCGAGACGCCGATCTGCGCCTGGACGTTGTTGGTGATGCGGGTCTCGTCCGTCCAGTGGCTCTTGTCCAGAGGATCGATGCCCTGCGCTTCGAGCTCGTCACCACCCTGCAAGTTCTCGAGCTTCTCGTTGTAGATGTAGTCGCGCACCTCGAGGATCGCCGCGAACCAGCGGTTGAAGAAGATCCGGAGCCCGATGCCGGCGTTGAACGCGAGCTTCGGCTCGTACTCGAAGTTCCTGTTGTCCGGATCGATGACCGGGATCGGGCGCGTGCTGAGCGCCCCCACACCGCCGACCACGTACGCGTCGTAGTGGAAGATGAAGTCGCCGAAGCCGGCGAATTTTCCGTACGCGGGGACGTACGTGAAGTTCAGCGCGGCGCCCCAGTCGTACTCGTTCAACGGCACGCCGACGCGAGCCGCGCGCCGGACCACTGCGTTGAACTTGTTGTCGGTGTTGAACGGCCGGTAGTAGTTGCCGTTGATCCCGACCGCGAGCACGTTCGTGATGTAGTAGTTGATCGCGAGGCCGGGGGCGGGGTGGCTGACGAACTGATCGTTCAAGGAGATCGACCAGTACGGCTGGAGCTCGAAGCGCCGCACGCGCAACGCGAACAGCTGCTGCACGGCGTAGATCTGCTCTTTGAGCGGCCGCGCGGCTTCCTTGTTCATGTCCAGGGTGGGACATGCGGCCGGATCGATCTTGCAGATGTCTTCCAGCCCTTCGCTGCCCTCGGCGCCCGGCACACCTTCACCGCCGGGGACTTCCTCGGGAGCTTCGCCTGCCTCGCCACCTTCCGCACCCGCTGCGCCTTCACCAGCAGCGCCCTCTTTCTTGTCGTCTTCGCCTGGGGCGTCGCCAGGTTTGTCAGCCTTTTCTTCGGCGGCAGGTTTTGCGGGTTTCTTCTGCGCCCAGCTGCTCGTCGGGAACAGGCAAAGCGCTGCGACGAGGAGCCCGATGCGACACTTGTTCATCAATGCCTCTTCCGCTTTCCCCAACAACAACCGCTTATGAACAGCTCCGCAACTACGTGGAAATATTGATGAAATCCGCCAAGCGCGAGTGCCGGGGGACTATATCACGTGAAAATTCACTGAAGCAACAACCAAGTGCTCGAGAATCGAGACCCGACAATCGAATTCTTGTTGGCTAAGTCCGCGCACTTGCGCGATGCGCAACACTACGCAGGCGTTGCGCTGAAAAATTCCGGAAATGTCGGAAGAGAAACCTACATGTCCGACAGTTTCGAGTTCACGCAGCACTCGCTTCACTCTCTTTCCCGAGCAGTGCTTCGACGAATTCATCCGGCGAAAAATCGTGCAGATCGTCCGGCCGTTCGCCGAGCCCGATGAAGCGCACCGGTAGTTTGAGTGTGTCGCTGATGCCCAAGATCACGCCGCCCTTCGCCGTGCCATCGAGCTTCGTGAGCACGATGCCCGTGAGCTCGAGCGCCTCCTTGAACTCAGTCGCCTGAGCCAGCGCGTTTTGTCCGTTCGTCGCGTCGATCACGAGCAGAATCTCGTGCGGCGCTCCTTCCATCGCCTTAGTGGCGGTCTTGGCGATCTTTTTCATTTCGGTCATCAAGTTGGTCTTGGTGTGCAGCCGGCCGGCCGTGTCGCAGAGCACGACGTCAGCGCCGGTTTCCTGCGCTTTCTTGATCGCGTCGAAGATCACGCTGCCGGGATCGGCGCCGTCCTTGCCACGCACCACTTCGCAGCCGACGCGCTCGCCCCACACGATCAACTGCTGGACCGCGGCGGCGCGAAAGGTGTCGCCGGCGGCCAGCACGCACTTTCGTCCTGCCTCTTTGAGCTTGGTCGCGAGTTTGCCGATCGTGGTCGTCTTGCCCGCGCCGTTGACGCCGACCATCAGCACCACCGTGGGCCGCGCCCGCAGCGGGAAAGCCCCGGCTTTTCCGTCGACCGACAGCACGCGGCGGGCCTCGGCGCGCAGGGCTTCCCACACGCGATCGGAATCCACGAGATCGCCGCTGCTCAGCGTCTGGCGGACGCGCTCGAGGATCGCCTGCGTGGTCGGCACGCCGACGTCCGACGCGAGGAGCACCTCTTCGATGCCCTCGGCGATTTCCGGGTTGATCTCGCGACGCCCGGCGAAGATCGCTTTCAGGCGTCCAAAGAAACCCTCCTCACCGCGTGACTTGGCGAGACCCTTGCGGAGGCTCTGCACGTCGCCGCGCGCTTGCGGCAGCGACGGGCGCGGCGGGCCGGCTTCTTCGACCTCGACCTCTTCTTCGGGCGGCGGCTTGCGCGAGACCGCCTTTTCAGCGCCGGCCTCGGCGGCTGCCGCTGCTTCGCGCTCCTTCTTCGACGCTGGTGGGCGCTCGCTCTTCTTTTCCTTTTCTTTGTCCTTGGCCGGGAGCTTGCGATCCGGCGCTGCCGGCAGCTGCTTCTCCTCCGGCTTCTTCAGAAACAGGAAGTAGATCGCGACGAGCGCCACGATCCCCACGACGATGTAAACGATTTCCATCTTCGGAGCCGTCCGATCGGCCGTGGACTATAGGGCGCGATCGCCGAGGAAGTCGAGCTAGGGATTTCTATTCATCCCTACGTCGCCCCTATCCTGGTTTCTACGTGCTCTCCGGCCCCCAATGCGGCTCACGAGAACGAACCTCACGCTCCTTTTGTTCGTCGAGCTCGATTGGTCCGTACGCCGCTTCCTCCACCTGTTCGGCCCAGCGCACCACCTCGGGCGATCGGCGGCGCCGGCCCAAGCGCGCGATGTTGGCCGGTGTGGGTTCGACCTCGCTTTTCCACGGTTGGCCGCGCTGATTCGCCCACTCGACCAGCCGCTCGAGCAGCGCTCGGCGCCGGGTCACCAAGTTGATCGAGACCTCGCCGGCCGGAGGGACGGGCTTGACCAGGGTTGCGTGCCACGGCGCGCCGGCCTCGAGCCGCGAGCCCTCGACGACCGCGACCGCGGGGAGCTCGAAGCGTCCGGCCAAATCGCTGACTGTTTCGGCCGCGACGCCGTCGCCCCCGAAGGCGGGCACCAGGATCTGGACGCGCGCTCCCTTGATGGGTGTCCCATCGTGGGCGTCCAGCACGCGCCCGCGCCATCCGGAATTCGCGGGGCCGAGCTCGACGACTTCGACCGATGGCCGGCCGGCTGGCAGACCCTGGCGATCGTCGGCCGGCTTTTCGCTGCGCGGGGGACGGTACCAGCCGCGGATGATCCACCCCGCAATCAAGAGGACCGCGATCGCCCAGGGCAAACGCCGCCAGGGACTCGGGGCAGAGACCTGCACGCCGATGGTCAGCGCATCACCGGGCTCCCACCAGGGTGCTGCGGGCAGGTAGTGGAGCGAGAGTGGCACTTCGCCACCCTGGGGGGCGTCGAACACGGCGAGCACGCGCGCCATGCCACCCACTACCGGTGCAGTTCCCACTGATTCGTTGCCGACACGGGCCTCGATCGCACCCGCGGGAACCGCGCCTCGCGCGCTCGCGACCGCCACCGGGATTTCGATGCCCTGCTGCGGATCGGCCCGCGCGACGCGGCCGGCCACGGTCAAGGTCACACGCGCCGTGCGTTGCACGAGCGCCGAGCGTTCAGCCGGTTGAACCGCATCGGAGCCGGCGAAGCGCACACTCAGAACCCCCGGGCCGGGCTCGCCGAGCGCACGCGACTCGACCGTCAGCTCGACGCGTTCGCCGGGGCGCGCGATGGCGCGTGCCAGCGGTTTCGGCGCTCCGTTGCCTTCGGCGAAGCTCAGCGCCAGCTGAATCGGCGGCGCGTCCTCGGTCGCCATGAACGGCGGCTCGGCCTGGGTCTCGACCCAGATCACGTGCGTCGCCCGTTCGAGGCTCAACCGCTGCGGCTCGGGCGAAAAGTGCAAGCTGAGAGCCCGCCGTGACGCGTCGACGGGGATCGTGAGCGTCGTCGGTGCGAAGTACTGCGTGCCCTGGAATTCGAGCTCGATGACTCCGCTCGCCGTCGCTTCCGGCAAGCTCAGGCAGAAGTGCCCGGTGCTGTCGCTGTCGACCACGTCTTCGTCCGGCAGCACCGCATCGCCGCGCGCCGAGTGCACGTGGTCGGTCAGATCGCACGCCTTCGCGGGTGGCAGGCGCCGCGGCGCGCCGCCCGGAGCTTCACGCCAGCGCAGCCGCACGCGTTCCGCGACGATCGGCCGCCGCGCGTCGTCGGCCAGCTGGCCGCGCACCTGGACCCCGCCGCTGGCAACGGTCGCCCGAGCCTCCAGCACGGCGCTGCCGCGAACGCGGATTTTCAGCGCGGCTTCCGCCGGAACGGACCAGAGCCCGGCGCCGAGCGCCAGCGCCAGAACAGGCCCGATTGAGCTCTTCGCGCGCACTGCCCGCAAGCTAAACCACGAGGAGCCCCCGAGAGCCAGGCCCTGAGACGGACGCGCCGGGGGCCCAGGCCCAGACAGCAGCCCCGACGATGCGGTCGGTGTTTTGGGGCCGGGGCCCAAACGAAAACGAGACTGCCAAACAAAAACACGGAAAAGCCTGAAGTCGGACACGCGCTCGTCCGTCCATCTTGCGTCGACTGAATGAATAGCCGCGTGCGGATTGCTCGAAGAAGCGCGCTCGCGTTCGCGGTAAGCTCGTCGACAATGTCGGGAGTGGCGACCCGCGCAACGGCAACCCTCGTTGCCGTCGGACTGCTCGCGATCGTGCGCGTGGCGGGTGCCGCGGACAAGATCGACAAGTTCGTCTCGCAGTTGGAATCGAGCGACGACTTTCGCGTGCGCACCCAGGCCGCGCTCGCGCTCGGCGCGTCCAAGAACAAGAAGGCCGTCGACCCGTTGTGCAAGGGGCTCGACGACTCGAGCACCGCGGTGCGCGCCGCGTCGGCGGCCGCGCTGGGCAAGCTGAAGCTCGGCGGGAGCAAGTGCCTGGAGCGCCGGCTCGAAGAGGAGTCGAACTCTTCGGTCAAGGCGTCGATCAAGAAGGCGATCGCCCTCGTCAGCGCCGGCGACGAGCCGGCGATCACCAGCAAGACCCGCTACTACGTGGCAGTCGGTAAGACCACGGACAAGACCGGCCGCGGCGAGGGTGAAGTGGACAAGATCGTCCGCGGCGCGGTCACGAGCGCCGCCAACAACCTCGATGGCTACGTGCTCGCGCCGGACGGCGAGACCAGCGCTCAGGCCACGAAGCGGTTGGCCAAGTTCAAGCAGGTGAAGGCGTTCTACCTGTCGCCCAAGATCGGTGCGCCGACCTATTCCGGCAGCAAGCTGACCGTCAAATGCGAGGTCGCCATCTTCACCTATCCGGGCAAGGCCCTGAAGGGGATGTTCACGGTCAAAAAGAGCATGCTCGACGTGTCCTCGGAGGATACCGAGGCGGAAAACGAGCTCCTCAAAGCCGTGGCCGAGGGGATGCTCGAAACCTTCTCGAAGAACGCGGAGCGCCTCGAATGACCCGGGCTTCCCGGGCTTTTGGCGGATTTGCCGAACTTGGGTTCATACCCCTGCTCGGGCTAAACTGTCGTATGTGGCCGGAACGTTCGAGCTCGTGGCTCGGGCTGGCCGGCCGCCAGGAGTGAATCGACCATGGCAGAAGCGGCAACGGCATCGGCTGCTCCGACCGGGCGTCACCAGCGCCGGCTTCGGAACTATCTGCTCGATAGCCATTTCCAGCTCAAGTACTCGGGCTATCTGGTGCTGATCGCCGTCATGCTGAGCGCCTCGCTCGGCTTGATATTGTGGCGCACCAGCGTGGCGGTGATCGAGCAGAGCCACGAAGCGGTCGATCAGGGGGAGCAGGTGGTTTCGCTCGGGCGCGAGGTGGTCAAGGAGAGCCAGAAGGTCAGCAAAGTAGTCGAGATGAACATCGTCAAGGACCCGGTGTACGCCGACAACCCGGCGCTCGCCGAAGCGTTCAAGATCGATGCCGCGGCTCAGGAAGATCGGCTGAGGGACCAGCAGGCACAGCTCGAGGCGCAGGCGGCCTCCCTCCGCAAGCAGTCGCAGGACTTGATGACCAAGCAGCGCACCATGTTCACGACGCTGTGCGCCGCGCTCTCGCTACTGGTCGTGTTGATCGGATTTGCCGGCATCGTGGTCACCCACAAGGTCGCCGGCCCCATCTACAAGATGAAGCGCCAGATCAAAGCGGTCGCCGACGGTCACCTTCAGGTGCCCGGAAAACTTCGCAAAGGCGACGAGCTCGTCGACTTTTTCGAGGTCTTTCGCGAGATGGTGGTGAGCCTGCGCCGGCGCCAGCAGGAAGAGATCGAGCTGCTCGAATCGGCGATCGGCACGCTCGAGGGCGGAACGGTTTCGAGCGCCGGAAAGTGCGAACATTGCGGCACCGAGCTGCCGCCGGTCACGAGCGGGGACATCGCGCTCAAGCCGCTCTACGAAGTTCGCAACGAGATGAAGGCCGCGCTGGAAGTTTAAAAAGCCGCCTCGGCGTATTCGACTTCTGGACGACCCTTCGCGTCGAAGCTGACGCTCGCGGCGTCGAAGCGCAGGCGCTCGGCGCTGGCGTCGTTCTTGTAGCGGCGTTGCCAGAGGCGTTCGCCCGCGCGGCGGATCCGCCGCCGTTTGGCGCTGTCGATGCTGCCGAATCCGCTGGTCCACGCACCCGGGCCGCGCGTGCGAACCTCGACGACCACGATCAGTTCTGCGCGCCGCGCCACCACGTCGAGCTCGAGCTTGCCGAGGCGCAAGTTTCTGGCGACGACGACGAAACCGCGCTGCGCGAGATACTCGGCGACCACTGCCTCCGCCGACGTGGCGCGCGCAGCTTTATTTGCGGCCGCGACACGGCCGCTCGGGGTCACTCGCCGTCGCAGTTCGAGATCGAGCGGTCGCATTCACCCGGCGAAAATCCGGTGTAACGCGTTCCCTGCTTGATGCAGTAATAGCCTGCGAGCTGGTCCTTCTCGCCGAAGGTGAAGTCGATCAGCTTTTCGCAGTCGTAGCCGCTCGGGCACTCGCAGTAACGGGCGCCGTCGTCCTTGCTGCCGTCCTTGTTGGCGCAGCGGCACGAGCAGTAGACGGCGTCGTTCGGGCGCCGGTTGGTCTTCTGCGGCTCGACCGGCTTGTTCACCTGATCCTGCGTGCCCGGAATGAAGCACTGCGGATTGCCGCTCGTGACGTCGGCCTCCGACTGTCCGTACGGGCAGCTCACGCGGCCCTGGAAGTGGTTCACCAGGCAGAGCCGCGTTTCACACTGAAACGACTTGCTCTCTACGTTCACCTCTTCGAGGCCGTAGCCGCTGAAGCTCGGTTCGTATTCGTCTTCCGGAGTGCACGGATCGCCGACGCCGCCGGGCTCGCAAGCGAGCAACGAAAGTCCCAACGCGACGCCTGCAACGTGCACCACCCCGAAACGACCCGTGACTCTGCTGGACAGCGAGAGGAGAGAGGCTTTCATCTGAGAGGCTTATCCGTTCTGTCGGCGCAGGCCGCCTGGTTGAGCAGCGCGAGTGCGCGGCACGTTAGCATTTCTAGTTCGCGCCTCGTCAACGCCAAACGCCTCCCTGGTTTGTGTTTGGGGCCCCGGCCCCAAACAGGGGGGCTCGTTGCGATCGCCAGTTTTATTAACGCTCCGCGCCGAGAGCCAAAGTTTTCGGACGTGCGCACCAAGGAAGCGCGGGGTTCCGGTGTCGAGCCACGGGGTGCTCTCGATAATGTCGTTCGATCAACGCCACACCTACATACGGAACTGCCAAGGGCCGCGCTTCTACGTTGCGGACACTCGCGCAACCGATGTGGGAGTACTCGAATTTTGAAGCAAGCTAGGAATCACCGCGGGACGTCAAAGAAATCAACACGCAACGAACTCCTCGGTGGCGCTTGACATTTCAGCACAGCGGTATCTAACATCGGCACGCCCGCGGTTGATATCTATCGGTTCTCATTGATCTTTTCGAATAAATGCCGGAGTCCTGCGATGGGCGAGGACTCAGAGCTGCCGCCGCTCGCCGAACCGAAGCCACGAGGGAAACTCATGTTTCGTACGCGCCTGGTCGCCGTCTGCATCGTCGCTGCTTCGTCGCTCCTCTCGAGCACACTGATCACGACCCGCGCTTCAGCGCAGGAAGTGATCGATCTCGATGAAGAGCCCGCTCCAAAACCGAAGAAGGGCGGTGGCAAGAAAGCCAAACCAAAAGCCGCGGCACCCGCCGAGGAAAGTGGCGGCGACGAAGGCGAGAAGAAACCGAAGAAGGCCGGCGTCGACATCGATCTCGACGAGGGCGAGGGCGGTGAGCAAGCAGCGGTGACGGCCGGTCAGATGACCGAGCAAGCCGCGTCCGCGAAGAAGCTCTTCGACAAAGAGAAGTGGGATCAAGCCGCGCTCGCTCTGCACCGCGTGGTGAACGGGGAAACCGGCGACGACGCCGGCAACAAGCAGCTCGCGCAGTACTACCTCGCGATCGCGCTCTACCGGCTGAAGTACTACCAGGCGAGCTACGCGATCTTCAGCGTGATCGCCGACAATCCGAATCACCTGAAGTTCAAGGAGACGCTGCTCTGGTTGGCGAAGCTCGCGACGCAGCTGCCCGAGCCCGCCGACATCATCGAGCGCGTCGGCAAGTACACCGACGAGCAGGTGGCGCGCTTCGACAACGATCAGCAGCGCGATCTGTACTGGCAGCTCGAATACATGCTCGGCCGGTACAAGTATCGAAACCGCCAGTACCAGGAGTCGATCCGGCTCTTCAACAAGGTGAACCGGCGCAGCGAGTACTACGTCAAGAGTCAGTTCTTCAGCGGCATCAGCTACGTGCAGCTGCGAAAATCGGTGCCCGCGGTCGAAGCGTTCCAGCGCGTCGAGACGGCGCTCGACGAAGGCGTTTCGGGCGTCGAGGACGAGGACCGCATGAAGGACCTCGCGTACCTGTCGATGGCGCGCACCTACTACTCGGCTTCGATCAAGCTCGATCCCGAGAGCAACGCGCCGACGATCGACTCGAAGAAACTGTCGGCCGCCGTCAAGTACTGGAACACGGTGGGAGCCGCGAGCGAGTACTGGCTCGACGCGCTGTTCGAGCAGTCCTGGGCCTACTTCATGGCCGGCGACTACCCGCACGCGCTCGGCAACATCCACACCCTGCAGTCGCCGTACTTCCCGAACTCGTTCTACCCCGAGGCGGAAGTGCTCAAGGCGGTCATCTACTTCTCGAACTGCAACTACGACGCGGCGACGATCGTGGTCGCGCGCTTCAACAAGAAGTTCATCCCGTTGCGCGAGCACCTCGAGAAGATCCTGAAGCGCTACAAGGGCGCGAACCAGGAAGAGCCGTTTTACAAGTTCTTGCTCTCGGTGCGCGAGGGCAAGGCCGACCTCGATCCCACGATCAAGCCGATCGTCGAGATCGCGCTCAGCGATCGCCAGCTGCTCCGCAACATCGAGTACGTGAAGGTGCTCGACGAGGAGACCGGACGCTTCAAGAAGTCGCCGCCCGACTTCCGCGCGTCGGGCCTCGGGCAGCAGGTGGAAGATTCACTCAAGCTCGCGCGCGACCTCGCGGTGCGACAGGCGGGAGAGCTCGCGCTCAGCCGCTATCAGCGCAACGTCGACGAGCTCAGCGAACACTTGAGGAACGGTGAGAAGATCCTGATCGACATCACGGCCGCGCAGCGCAACTTGCTCGACCAGAAGTTGCAGCAAGGCCAGGTGTCGAAGGCCGAGTCGAAGATTTACGGCGTGGTGAAGCCCGACGAGGAGCACGTGCTCTGGCCGTTCGACGGCGAGTATTGGCGCGACGAGCTCGGGTTTTATCGCCAGGTCGTTGAAAGTGCGTGTGGGAGGTAATCGAATGAGCCCGCAGCGAGCATTGGTTGTCCTTTTCGCTTTCACCTGTGGCGTGCTGGGTGCTGCCAGCGCCGGTGCCGCCGAGGTGAAGGCCGGTGACGTGTCGAAGGAGTGCATCGGCGACGCGGCCCAGAAGAACTTGAACGAGTGCCCCGGCGGCCCGAGCAAGTTCGACGTGCACCAGAAGCGCGGTGTCGCCTTCAAGAGCGCGCCGCCGCCTCGCGAAAAGAAGGAGATGACCGACAAGAAGCCGACCAATCCCACCGAGGAAATGGCGGCTGGTCAGCGCGATACCCGAAAGACGCGGCTCCAGGCCCGCGCCCGCGCGCTCTTGATCACGGAGATCCAGGGCCTCGAGCGCTTGTACAAGCAGACGCCGAAGCGGTCGCCGGATCGGCCGCAGCTCACGCGCCGCCTGGCGGAAGGTTACGTCGAGCTCGAGAGCGCTGCGCAGCGCGACAAGATCACGAGCGAGATCAAGGTCCATGACGCGAAGAAGAATAAGGGCAACACCGAGAAGTTCCGGCGTGACGCGGCGCAGGCGGCCGCGATCGTGAAGGCAGCGCGTTCGAAGGCGATTGCCTACTACACGAAGATGAAGACGGACTACCCGAACTACTCGAAGCTCGACGAGGTGCTCTACTACCTCGCGTACGAGCACGAGCAGGCGGGTGACCTCAAGAACGCCCGCACCGTCTACTACGAGCTGATCCAGAAGGCGCCGAAGTCGCCGTACATCCCGAACGCGTACCTGGCGTTCGGCGAGCTCTTTTTCGTCGAAGCTCAGGGTGACCCGAGCAAGTGGGATCTCGCCGCCGCGGCCTACAAAGAGGTGACGAAGTACCCGCCGCCGGAAAACAAGGTATTCGGCTACGCCCGGTACAAGCTCGGCTACGTGCACTGGAACAAGGGCGAGTACCCGGAGGCGATGAACGAGTTCAAGAAGGTGATCGAGTACGGCGAAGCGTACGCGCAGATCCCGAACGCCAAGCAATTGGCCAAGGCGGCGCGGCGCGACGTGATCCCGGTCTACGCCGCGAGCGGCAACCCGGACAAGTCGTACAACTTCTTCAAGCCCATCTCGGGCGACAAGGGCGGCGAGCAGGTCAAGACCATCGACATGATGAACGAGCTCGGGCTCGCTTATCTCGATACCGGTCACTACAAGGAAGGCATCATCCTCTACAAGGATCTGCTCGGTCGCGATCCCGGTAAGAAGAGCTGCCACTACCAGACGCAGATCACCGTCGCGACGCAGGCTCTGAAGAGCGGCGACAAGGACTCGATCAAGAAGGAGCTCGACGGTCAGGTCCGGATGTACCAGGAGTTCATCAAGGACAAGTACCCGGACGAGAACAAGCTCGAGTGCGCGAACCGCACCGCGGAGCTCCTGGCCGAGACCGCGATGAGCTGGCACCTCGAGGCCGTCGGATCCGGCGGCGTGCGCGGCACCGGCGACAAGAAGACGATGGATCTCGCGGCGTACCTGTACAAGCGCGTCGCCGAGACTTTCACGTCGGGCGACTTCGCCAAGTTCCAGTTCCCCCGCATCATCAAGGAGGACTGGCCGACCCTCTACAAGATCAAGTACGCGATGGCGGACTTGCTCTACTTCCAGCAGCGCTGGGAGGAGTGCGGTCCGGCGTTCGACTCGGTGGTGGCCGAGAACCCGAAGGGCGAGAGCGCGGCCGAAGCCGCGTACGCCGCGGTGCTCTGCTACCAGAAGATGTACGACCAGATGTACAAGGGCGACGCGGACAAGAAGGGCAAGGGCCTTGGTCCGAAGGGCGCGGGTAAGGAAGACCGCGAGGCGAAGAAGGGCGAGTGGGAGAAGCTCAAGCCCAAGGATTTCACGCCCACGCAGAAGGGCATGATCACCGCCTTCAACCGCTACATCTGTTACATCAAGCCTAACAAGGGCGACACCGAAGCGCAGGCCAACTACATCGACGTCAAGTACGCCCGCGCCCGCACCTACTTCGAGGCTCAGCACTGGGAAGAGGCGACGCTCGGTTTCCGCGACGTGGCGATCAACCAC
>Ga0111538_10010856_pt1 | contig 12101 bp, 10 predicted proteins | sample SoiMethybrSBSTD1_FD_79669 | JGI IMG/M metagenome (GOLD analysis project Ga0111538, IMG submission 79669) | Bulk soil microbial communities from a Populus tree surrounding site in Tennessee, USA - Soil MetaG P. TD hybrid SBSTD1 (version 2)... | ecosystem: Environmental > Terrestrial > Soil >...
CGCGCTTCGAGTACCGGCGTCAAGTCGGCGCCGCCGCCGAACCAAGCCTTGGTGGTCACCACGAAGCGGGTATTCATATGCACCGCCGGCACATGCGGGTTCTGCGGATGGCCGATCAGCGAAATGCCGGACGCCCAAAACCGCGGGTCGGCGTCGGCGCCGGGGATCTCCTTGCGGAATTCAGGCGCGAACTCGCCGAAAACGGTCGAGACGTGGACGCCGACCTTTTCGAATACGCGGCCACGCATGATCGACATCACGCCGCCGCCGCCATCCGCGCCGCTGTGATCGCTGCGTCTCCAGGGCGTGCGGACGAAACGTCCCGCGGCGCGGTCGGCGAACGGCGCGGCGGTGGGCAATCCGGCTTCCACGCCCTCGAATGCCGCGCAGATTTCGTCCCGTAGCGATTCGAACCACACGCGCGCCTGCGTTTTGCGCCTCTCAAGCAGATCGGTGCTCATCGAAACCTCCGATCTTCCACTTAGAGCACGGCGCGCCCGCCGTCACCTGCGGGCATGCCGATACCGTCGCGGACGAGAAATATGATGCATGCTCTATTGGACGGGAGAAAATTGCCGCCGAGCTTTTTTTTGCCATTGTTTCGGGAAACCTTGTGCACGTGGGGGATCGGGGAGTGCGATGTCGAACCTCCGCTTGCGTGGGGACTTGGCAAGCGGAGGGTGACGACAAGCGCCAAGCGAGCGATGCGGGTGAGGGGCAACGCCTCGGGGCGTGTACTGTCCCTCACCCGCCTCGTGCTTTCGCGCGTCAGCGAGCGTCGACCTCTTCCGCAGGCGCTGACGTGATCTGGCGTATTGCCTCGCCGACGGCCATCGCCGCGGCCATCGCTACATTGAGCGAGCGCATTCCTTCCCGCATCGGAATGACCAGCCGCGCGTCGGCGGCTTGGTGTACCTTGTCGGCCGCGCCGGACGACTCGCGGCCGAACAGCAGGACGTCGCCGCGCCGAAACACCTGGTCAAGGTAGGACATGCGTGCGCGCGTCGTGAACAGGATCAGCCGCGCGCATGCGCGGCTGCGCCAATCCTCGAATGTCTCCCAGCTCGAATGACGCACGACGGCCACCTGATCGAGATAGTCCATACCGGCTCGCCGAAAGGCGCGGTCGGTGGTGGGGAAACCTGCCGGCTCGATGATATGCGCTTCGACGCCGAGGCAGGCCGCCAGCCGCAGAATGGTCCCGGTGTTCTGGGGGATATCGGGCTCAAACAGCGCAACGCGCAAGGCTGGGGTCACGCTTGCACCCGATCCGACCGCCTTGTCCTTTCAGCGGCGCTGGCGGCAAGAATCGTCGTTGCCACCGAGGGGAATCCCACAGGACAAGCGCGTTCGGCAGTGACCGGCTGCGGGCCCCGCAGCAGTCGGCATCTGGCCCAAAAACCCGCGGGCAGTAAACGAGTTATGCGACTTTTGGTCATTGCGGTGCAGGCCCGCGCCTTCCCCACTTGCGCTCCCTTGGCAAGGGTGCCAATAAAACGCCGCTGGATTAAGCCGCTTGCCTTCTCGCCTGCAACCTAGCGCTTGCCTGCGAAAGGGGAGCGGCCGGTTCGCCCGCCGCCGCCAGGCGGCGTCTCCGTGTCGGGCGCCGGAGGAAGCCGTGGCCGCCTGCACGCAGGCAAGTTTACACAGCCTGCACAGGCTCGGCTGCAGGCAGCACGCAGCCTGCGCAAGCTGGTTGCGGGCGGACTGACGGAACAAGAAAGGGACCGTACCGTGACCACGATGTCCTCGGCCGAGCCGACACGTCGCGATTTCCTCTATATCGCGACGGCCTCCGTCGCTGCCGTCGGAGCCGCGGCCGCCCTGGTGCCGCTGATCGCCCAGATGAACCCCGACGCCTCCACCATTGCGGCCGGCGCGCCGATCGAGGTCGATCTTACGCCCATCGCCGACGGTCAGGTCATCAAGGTGTTCTGGCGCGGCAAGCCGATCTACGTCAATCATCGCACCAAGAAGCAGATCGAGGAGGCGGAGAACGTCGACGTGGCGAAGCTGCCCGATCCGCAGCCGGATTCCGCGCGCGTCAAGCCCGGCCACAGCCAATGGCAAGTCCTGATCGGAATCTGCACCCATCTTGGCTGCATCCCGATCGCCCACCAGGGACCGTACGACGGTTACTTCTGCCCCTGCCACGGCTCGATCTACGACACCTCCGGTCGCATTCGGCAAGGACCGGCACCATTGAACCTCGCGTTGCCTCCCTACGAATTCGTGTCCGACACCAAGATTCGGATCGGCTGACGGCCTCTCGACTTCATCCTTCAGGGTTCGATTATGAGCGGACATTTGACCTACCAGCCGCAAAACGCATTCATGCAATGGATGGAGCGGCGTCTGCCGATCGCCGGACTCGTCTATTCGTCGTTCGTCGTTTACCCGACGCCGCGCAACCTGAACTACTGGTGGACGTTCGGCGGCATTCTCTCCTTCATGCTCGGCGTGCAGATCATCACCGGCGTCGTGCTGGCGATGCACTACACGGCGAACGTCGATCTGGCGTTCAATTCCGTCGAGCAGATCATGCGCGACGTGAACTATGGCTGGCTGCTGCGCTACCTGCACGCCAACGGCGCATCCATGTTCTTCCTCGCGGCCTACATCCACATGTTTCGCGGCATGTATTACGGCTCCTACAAGGAGCCGCGCGAGGTGCTGTGGATTCTCGGCGTGATCCTTCTGCTGCTCATGATCATGACCGGCTTCATGGGATACGTGCTGCCCTGGGGGCAGATGAGCTTCTGGGCCGCGACCGTCATCACCAACCTGTTCTCGGCCATCCCGCTGGTTGGCGAATCCATCGTCACCTGGCTGTGGGGCGGCTTCTCGGTCGGAAATCCGACGCTCAAGCGCTTTTATTCGCTGCACTACCTGCTGCCGTTCGTCATCGCCGGCGTCGTCGTGCTCCACGTCTGGGCGCTGCACATGGTGGGCCAGAACAACCCGACCGGCATCGAGCCCAAGACCGACCGCGACACCGTCGCCTTCACGCCTTACGCGACCATCAAGGATGGCTTCTTCATGGTCGTGTTCTGCATCCTGTTCGCGTGGTTCGTGTTCTATATCCCGAACTTTCTCGGCCATCCCGACAATTACATCCCGGCCAACCCGGCGGTGACGCCGACGCATATCGTGCCGGAATGGTATTACCTGCCGTTCTACGCCATCCTGCGCGCGATCCCGAACAAGCTCCTCGGCGTGATAGCGCTCGGCGCGTCGATCGTCATCCTGGCCTTCCTGCCGTGGCTCGATACCTCGAAAGTGAGATCGGCCCGCTATCGCCCGCTCTACCGCCAGTTCTTCTGGACCTTCGTCATCGTCTGCATCGGTCTGGGCTGGCTCGGCTCGAAACCGCCAGAAGGCAACTACGTCCTCTTTGCGCGTATTTTCACCGTCTACTACTTCGCATATTTCCTGGTGATTCTGCCGCTGCTCGGCAAAATCGAAAAAACCAAGCCGTTGCCGAACTCGATCGCGGAATCGGTATTGCTGGAGGGCAAGCCGATCGGAGCGCCCGCTCCGCCTCCACCGCTTGCCAAGGCTTGAGGCCACACCATGGTCATTGCGCGCACTCTCGCTCTCGCCGCGGCGCTTGCCGCGTTCACTGCTCCCGCGCGGGCGCAAGAGCACGACACCGCGACGCCGCCGATGAACAAGTGGTCGTTCGCGGGACCATTCGGCAAGTACGATCGCGGGCAGCTGCAGCGCGGTTTCAAGGTCTATCGCGAGGTCTGCCAGGTCTGTCACGGCCTGAAGCTGGTGGCATTCCGCACGCTGGCGGAGCCGGGCGGCCCTGGTTTCACGACCGCGCAAGCGGCGGCCATCGCGGCTGAATACCAGGTCCCGGCTGAGCCCGACGACCAGGGCGAGGTCAAGCCCCGCCCCGCCCGGCTCGCCGATTACTTCCCGCCGCCCTTCCCCAACGAGCAGGCCGCGCGTGCGCGTTACAATGCCGTGCCACCCGACCTGTCCGTCATCGCCAAAGCACGTGGCTACGAGCGCGGCTTTCCGCGTTGGGTGGGCGACATGTTCACGCAGTACCAGGAGCAGGGCGTCGACTACATCACGGCGCTGCTGCAGGGATACCAGGACAGCCCGCCCGCGGGCGTCACGCTGCCGCCGGGAAACTTCTACAACAAGTATTTTCCGGGCCACGGCATCGCGATGCCGCCCCCGCTGACCGACCAGCGCGTCGAGTATACCGACGGCGCGCCGATGACGGTTGAGCAGTATGCCAAGGACATCTCAGCTTTTCTGATGTGGACGGCCGAGCCGCACCTGGAGGCCAGGAAGCGGATTGGCATGCAGGTCGTGATCTTTCTGATCGTGCTGTCCGGGCTTCTCTATTTCACCAAGAAGAAGGTCTGGCACGAGGTGAAGCTGCACCCGGAGAAGCTCACGCCGCGCCCGCCCACGGAATATCCGCGAACGTAGCCGGACACACGGTCCGGGAAATCAGAGCCCGAGTCGCGACCTGATCACCTGCGGATCGGCCGACAGGGTGTTCGGATCGACACTGACCTTCTCGAATTCGCAGCGCGCGAAACGCGCCTTTTCCGCGACCGGGATGGTGGCGTCGATCCCGAGCTTTGCCCGAATCCCATTTTGGCCGACGCGGATATATTCGTGCCCGCGGGCCGCTGGCATGACCACCAGATCGCGCGAGGCTTCCATCCGGGTCGCCAGCGCGTATTCCACGTCATGCGGGTCGCGGATGTCGATGTCCTCGTCCACCACGATCACCAGGTCGAGATCCTTGAGCGCCCCGAAGGCGGCGAAGATGGCGTTGCGCTGCAAGCCTTCCTGCTGCGGCGTAGCCTTGCGCACCTGCACCACGGCATGGAAACGGTGCAGTCCTCCGGCCGTCATCTCGGCGTCGACCACGATCGGCACCGCGGCTTGCAGCACCTTGAGCAGGCTCGCTTCCAGCACGTATTTTCGCAGTACGATGGTTTCGCGGCCATACCCGTTGATGGCGTGGTAGATCGGTCGGTCGCGATGGGTCACCGCGGTGACTTCGAACACCGGTGCCTGGTCGGCGGGCGAGAGATATCCGACGAACTCGCCGAACGGCCCTTCGACCACGGTGTCGTCGACCAGCATGCGGCCCTCGAGCACGATCTCGCTCTCCGCCGGGATCAGCAGGTCCTGCGTGACTCCTTTCACGACCGGGAGCGGCCGCCCGCACAGTCCGCCGGCGACGGCGATCTCGTCGGCGTGCTCCGGCATCTGCGAGCCCATGGTCGCCGCCGTGTAGTGCAGCGCCAGATCGGAACCGATGCAGACGGCGATCGGCAGGGGCTCGCCTTTGCGTTTTGCGCGCTCGAAAGCCAGACGCAGATGACGGCCGAAGTCGAGCTTGATGGCGGCACGGTCGCTGCCGACGATCTGGAGGCGGTGATAGGACGCGTTGTAGGTGCCGGTGTCGGGATCACGCACGATCACGATTCCGGCGGTGACATAACGGCCAGCGTCGGCGGCGGTGTGATGGAGCGCGGGGAGCATGCAAGCAAGATCGATATCGGCGGTGTGGATGTGCTGCTGAGCGGGTGCCTTTTCGACCAGCACCGGCGGCTTCGGCGACCCGAGCGCCCGGCCGACGAATTCGCGGATGCCGTTGAAGTCGATGCCGAAGGCGGCCTCGCAGTTCGCCTGACACGACAGCAGGTTTCCGATCACGGGCATGTCGTAGCCGTCGACCGCGCTGAATAGCAGCGCCGGTCCGCCGTCAAGTTTCTTCATGACGGCGGCAATCTCGAGATAAGGATCGATTGCCGCCGTGTAGGCGTTGAGCCGTCCTTGCACGGCCATCCGCTCAAGCGCCGAGCGGAATCGCGTATCAAGGACGCCGGAATTGGACATGACCGAGGCCTCTGTTGCGGATCGGCGCACTCTAGTGCCTATGAGTTGCAAAACCAACGCGGAGCATGACAATGACGGTCGGCGCGGCTGCGCCGAGGTCGTCAACCGGGAGGTTTACACTGCGCCCGCGGCGGCCATCGCTTCCATCCGGTCCAATGACAGGACCGCCGGTGCGGCGGCGGGCGCCGGTTCGCGGCCGGCGGGAACGCCGTCGCAGGTGCGCGCATAGGGGGCTTCATGACCAAGGCCGTGCTCGGCATCATCGGCGGCTCCGGCATCTATGACCTGCCGGGCCTCGAGAAGGTGCGGCAAAAGAAGATCAAGAGCCCCTGGGGCGAGCCGTCGGGTGCTTTGCGCATGGGCGAGATCGCCGGGACGCCGGTGGTGTTTCTGGCGCGTCACGACAAGGGTCACCGGCTCTCTCCGTCGGACATCAATTATCGCGCCAATATCGACGCGCTCAAGCGCGCGGGCGTGACCGATCTGGTTTCACTGTCGGCCTGCGGCTCGTTCAAGCAGGACCTGCCTCCCGGCACCTTCGTGCTCGTGGACCAGTTCGTCGACCGGACCTTCAACCGGGCGAGTTCGTTCTTTGGCAAGGGCTGCGTCGCCCATGTGTCCATGGCGCACCCCGTTTCGCCGCGATTGCAGGAGCGCATCGCCGCCGCAGCCGGCCTCGAAGGCATCGAAATCGTGCGCGGCGGCACATATGTCTGCATCGAGGGGCCGCAGTTCTCCACCTTCGCCGAGAGCATGACCTACAAGGGGCTCGGCTATTCCGTGATCGGCATGACCAATCTGCCGGAGGCGAAGCTCGCGCGCGAGGCGGAGCTCTGCTACGCGACCGTGGCCATGGTGACGGATTTCGACTGCTGGCATCCCGACCACGACGCGGTCACGGTGCAGGACATCATCGCCGTGCTCGCAGCCAATGCGGAGAAGGCAAAAGGGCTGGTGGCTCGGCTGGCGCGCGATTTTCCGCGCGAGCACGAGCCCTGTCCGATCGGTTCCGACCGCGCGCTCGACACCGCGCTCATCACCGCGCCCGAGGCGCGCGACAAGGCGCTGCTCAGGAAGCTCGATGTCGTCGCGGGACGGGTGCTGACGAAGCGGCGGTGAGCCCGGTTCGACTCGCGCTGATGAGCCTTGCGAGCAGCGTCTCGAACGGATGCGGTCGGCAGACGAGTCTGCATTATTTGACAGGCTTGTGTCGCCATCGCCAGAATGCCTCAACAATGGTGCCGAAGCGCACGGGAGGAAACATGAGGGCGTTTTTCGCCGCATTGCTTGCTGCGGCGCTGCTCGGCTCCTCGGCATTGCCGCTGGGTGCCGAGACGCTGGACGAGATATACGCCAAGGCCAAAGGCGAGGGCGCGCTATCGATCTATGGCGGCGGGCCGGCACGACTCTATGAAGGCTGGGTGAAGGAGTACGAGGCGCGCTTCCCCGGCGTCAAAGTGACGGTCACCGGCGGTTATGCCGGCGGACTTGCGCCCGCGATCGACAAGCAGATCGCGGAAGGCAATCTCGCCGTCGATTTCGTGACGTTCCAGGCGGTGCAGGAGTTCATCCGCTGGAAGCGGGGGGGCGTGCTGCTGCCGTTCAAGATGGAAGGGTTCGAAACGCTCGACCCCCGCTTCCGCGATGCAGACGGCGCCTACACGCCCATCAACGTGTTCGCTATCGCGCCGGCCTTCAATACCAAGCTGGTCGCACGCGAGGATGCGCCGAGATCGGCGCTCGACTTTCTCAAGCCCATGTTCCGCGGCAAGCTGATCACGGCCTACCCGAACGACGACGATGCGACGCTGTTTGCTTTCCATACCATCGTCAGGAAATACGGGTGGCGCTATATGGATGACTACATGGCGACCGAGCCAAAATTCATCCAGGGCCACCTCGGGGTGGTGCGCAGCGTTGCCGGCGGTGAAAGTCTCGCGACCTTCGACATGATGCTGCACCACACGATGGTGGAGAAGAGCGAGGGCAAGCCGATCGATGTGATATTTCCCGAAAGCGATGCCATCCCGATCTGGGGACAGCTCGGCGCGATTTTCAAGGCCGCGCCTCACCCCAACGCGGCCAAGCTCTATCTGCAATGGTACATGGGGAAGGAGCAGCAGCAACGGATCGGCACCTGGTCGGCCCGTAACGACGTGCCGCCGCCCTTCGGATTGAAGCCTATTCTTTCCTACAACGTAGCCAACGATCTGGCCGAGATGGTCGCCGATCCGACGCAGCTCTCCGCTCTGCGCAAGCGCTTCCAGTCGTACACCGGAGAGGTCAAGAACAAGGGTGGCATCCGCTGAGGCAGGGCCGATGGTCCGCAATCGAGAACCGATAGACCGCCGCACGGCTTGCGCAGGCCGCATCGCCGGTCGCGGGGGATGACACCCGGAAGAACTTTGCCGCGATGGAGGAAGCAGACGATGTCTTGGAGAGCTTGGTCACGCCGGATCGCATATGCGGCCGCGGCTATCGTGCTGATGACGCCGGCCATCGCGCAGTCCCAAACCACGTTGCGGGTTCCCGTGGTTTCGCGCACGGTGTTCTATCTCCCGGCATGGACGGCTGAAAAGCAGGGTTTCTTCAAGGACGAAGGTCTCGATGTGAAGATCGAGGTCTATGACGGTTCGGAGAAGATCTTTCACGATCTGCGCGCCGGCACGCACCAGATCGCAATTGCCTCGATCGAGAGTGTCATCGCCGAGGCCTACAAGGGCGGCACCCTGCGGATCGTCGCCGGCATCGCCAAGCGGCCACCGCACTTCATCATCGCGCAGCCGGAGATCAAGACGCTTGCCGACCTAAAGGGAAAGACGATCGGCGTGGTTTCGATGCACGAGGGCACGACGTTCTTCGTCGCCGATATCGCCAAGGCGGGCGGATTCGCTCTGGGCGATGTGAAAGTAGAGGCGGTCGGCGGTTCGCCCACCCGTGCGCGCCTGCTCAAGGAGCGCAAGATCGACATGGGCCTGCAGCCCTATCCGCTCAGTTACGAAGCTGAAGCGCAAGGCTTCACCAATCTCGGCGCGATGGCGAAGCTCGTTCCCGACTACCAGTTCGTCTCGGTCATGGTCGACGAGAATTGGGCGAGCAAGAACCGGCGGGTGCTCGCCGGCTTCCTGAAGGCACTGCGACGCGGGACCGAATACATGTTCGCGCATCCCGACGAGTCGGCGGAGCTCGGCGCCAAGGAGCTGCGCACCAGCCCGGCTTTTGCGCGGCGGGCGCTCGAGGATACGCTCAGCATGGACATCATGGCGCGCGATCTGTCGCTGACGGACGCCAGCCTGCGGCGGGTGTTCAGCATCATGCAGCAGGCCGGTGTGCTCGGGCGCGACTTGCCTTTCGAACCCGCCAAATTCGTCGACGAGAGCTACCTCGCCGAGAGCCGCAAATAGCGACCGCGAGCCTCCCTGCCGAGCAGCGCGGCTTGGCTAACCCGAGCCGCGGCCTGACGCTGGTTCATTCCTGGGCGCCAGCAGCTGTTGAATGCGCCGCGCTGCCATCGTCCCGCTCCCGATCGCGGTAGCGATACACGGATGTGTCGGATTGGCCACGTCGCCCACGGCGAACACGCCGCGACAGGACGTTTCCATATTGCCGTCGACCACGAGGTAGCCGCGCGGGTCTTTCTCGAGCGCGAGCTCCGCAAGCCATGCTTCGCTCGTGTTGGGCCGGTAGCCGAACAGGAGAGCGACATGATCGACGACGATCTCGCGGCTGTCGTCCAGTCGCACGCGGATTCTCGACCCAGCTTCTTCGAGCCGCGCGACCGTGCGCGCCGCCATCACCTGCGCCATCCCGGAGGCCTGATGCGGGCGCAGCCGCTCGACCAGCAACGGCTGCGCGCTCGGCGATCTCGAGCGCATCACGAGTGTCACCCGCACGCCTCTCTCGGCCAGCATGCGGGAGACATCGAACGCGTTGTCGCCGCCGCCGATCACGGCGACATGGGCGCCCAAATCCGCATCCGGTTCGCCGATCGCGGCTGGACCGAGGTGGACGCGGCCCGCCGCCGCGAACCGTCGCGCGTTCTCGACCTGGTCGAGCCAGTCCTCGCCGCGGAACTGGGTCCCGGTCGCGATCACCAGCGCCGGCCCCGACAAGGACCGTACATTGCCTTGGCCGGAGAAAGCGATGTCGAGGCGAAACCCGTCGTTCTCGCGCCGCAGCCGCCGCGGCCGGCCGCCAAGCCAAGTCTCGACCGCCAGCTTGCCGAGATGGCCGGCAAAGGTCGAAGCGTTCTCGCGCGCCGTTTGATCGGGTTGGCCGAGTAGCCCCTCATTGGGATAGGGACTTCGCCGCGCCATGCCGCCCAATGCGCTCTCGTGTTCGACGATGACGGGCCGCAGTCCGTAATTGTGCAGCCACAGCGCGCAGGACATCCCCGCGGGTCCGCCGCCGATGATCGGTACGATCTGCGTCCGCGACATTGTCAATCGGTCCACCACGGCATATTCCGTCTCCGGTTGCGCACGATCCCATGGTTCGCCAGAGTGGGTTCGCCCGCAAGCCGCACCCTTCTACGTGAGAACCTCATGATCAGCATGGAATTTGAGCACGATCTCAAGGCATCGGTCCGCACCATTCCGGACTACCCCAAGCCCGGGATCATGTTCCGCGACATCGCCACCCTTCTGGGCAACGCACGGGCGTTTCGCCGGGCGGTCGATGAGCTGGTTCAGCCCTGGGCGGGGTCGAAGATCGACAAGGTCGCGGGCATCGAGGCGCGCGGCTTCATCCTGGGCGGAGCAGTGGCGCATCAGGTTTCGGCCGGGTTCGTGCCGATCCGCAAGAAAGGCAAGCTGCCGCACAAGCGGGTCTCGATCGCATATTCGCTGGAATATGGCCTGGACGAGATGGAGATGCACGAGGACGCCGTGGAGAGCGGCGACCGCGTCATCCTCGTCGACGATCTGATCGCCACCGGCGGAACCGCCGAGGGTGCCGTCAAGCTGCTGCGCCAATTGGGGGCGCAGGTGCTCGCGGCCTGCTTCATCATCGATCTGCCGGATCTCGGCGGTGCCGACAAGCTGCGCAAGCTCGACGTGCCGGTGCGCACGCTCATTACGTTCGAGGGACATTGAGCGCGCATCGCGGCGCATCAGCCCGCCGATTGTGACGAGGTGCTATTTCCGGTGCGGTCCCCACGGGCCGGCTTCGCTGTCGGGGGTCGCAGAACCGCCGAGCGTGACTGGCGGCTGTGCGGGCAAGAACGGCTTGGCTCCGCCCTGCGTCTCCGGCGCGGCGCCCCACGGACCGCCGGGGCCGGGTTGGTCACCGCTTTCGGTCTCCTCGGCCGCCGCTGTTTCACCCGGCTCCGGCAGCGCCAGCGGCCCCGGATCGCGGCCGCCCGCGAACTTGACCAGTGCTGCCACGCGCGCATCGACCGGCGGATGGGTATCGAAGATGTTGGAAAAGCCCCCGCGCGGATTATCGATGCACATCTCCATGACCGCGGAGGTGGCTCCTGGCAGTTCGCCGCGACCCTCGATCTTGCGCAATGCCGAGATCATCGCGTCGGGATTCTTGGTGAGCTCGACCGAGCCCGAATCGGCCAGATATTCGCGTTGGCGCGAGAGCGCGAAGCGGATGACGATCGAGAGCACCCAGGCGATTGCGATCAGCACGAGGGCGATGAGGATGGCGACCCCCGCACCCTTGCGGTCGCCGTCGCTGCGGCTGCTGCGCCAGCTCACGCCTCCTTGGAACATCAGCCGGAAGACCAGCTCCGCGAAGAACGCGATCACCCCGGCGATGATCACGGCGATCACCAGCATGCGTACGTCGCCGTTTCGAATGTGGGTGAGCTCGTGCCCGAGCACGGATTCGATTTCGGCGTCATCGAGCGAATTGATCAGCCCGGACGTAACGGTGATCGAGTATTGCTTCGCGTTCATGCCGGTAGCGAACGCATTGAGACTGTCATCCTCGATCACCTTGAGCTTCGGCATGGTTATGCCGCGCGAGATGCAGAGGTTTTCAAGCAGATTGTAGAGCCGCGGCTCTTCCTGCCGCGTCACCTCGCGGCCCCCGGTCACCGCGTCGATCATTGCCTGGTGGAATTTGTAGGCGATGAGGATCCATAGCGCCGTCCCCAACGTCGCCCATGGCGCGGCGTAGAGTGCATCCCTCAGCGCGGCGCGCATGAGCTCGTCGAGCGGCGCATCGTTGGTGAGGGCCTCGCCGACCAGCGCGCCGGCATAGACGAGCAG
>Ga0111538_10010857_pt1 | contig 12101 bp, 8 predicted proteins | sample SoiMethybrSBSTD1_FD_79669 | JGI IMG/M metagenome (GOLD analysis project Ga0111538, IMG submission 79669) | Bulk soil microbial communities from a Populus tree surrounding site in Tennessee, USA - Soil MetaG P. TD hybrid SBSTD1 (version 2)... | ecosystem: Environmental > Terrestrial > Soil > Tree...
CAGCCAGACGCGCGAGCTGGGCGCGCGCCCGGAGGTCCGCCAGGTGCTGTGCTTCGAGAACAAGGGCGACGTCGTCGGCGTCTCCAATCCGCACCCGCACGGCCAGATCTACGCGACGTCGTTCGTCTGGAAGACCATCGAGACCGAGCTCGCCGCGTCGGAGCGCCACCAGCGCGACACCGGCCGCGGGCTGATGGCGGACATCGTGCGTGCCGAGCAGCGCGACGGCCGCCGGGTGCTGCACGAGGACGATCACGTGATCGCCTTCGTGCCTTACTTCGCCCGCTACGCCTACGAGGTGTACGTCGTCCCCAAGCGCCGGGTCGCGCACGTGTCGGACCTCAACGAAGCCGAGGTGGCGGCGCTCGCCGCCGCGCTCTCCGCCGTCACCGTCCGCTTCGACAACCTCTGGCGCATGTCCTTTCCCTACGTGCAGGTGCTTCATCAAGCGCCCACCGACGGTGGCGACTACAAGGCGTTCCATTTCTTCATCGCGTTTCACCCGCCGCTGCGCCAGCCAACCCTGCTCAAGTACCTGGCCGGACCCGAGATCGGCGGCGGCAACTTCGTGTCGGATACGTCGCCCGAAGCCAAGGCCGCGGAGCTACGCGCGCAGCCGCCCCTCCACTACAGGCGGGCATGACGGGGCTCCGCGATCCCGAGGCGCTGGTCGCCCACATTCGCGAGGTGCACGAGGCCATTCGTGACGAGGTGATCGCCGCGTGCGAACGCCAATCGATCGAAGACCTGTCGGCGGTGGTGGGAGACGACGCGGGCGACACCGTGTTCGCCGTCGACCGCGTCTCGGAGGCGGTGCTGCTCTCCCGCTTCGAGCTGCTTTCCCGGGAGAGGCCGTGTCTGCTGGTGGCCGAAGGGCTGGGCCAGGATGGGCGCCGCGTGCTGCCCGCCGGCACCCGCGAGCAGGACGTCGAGATCGTCGTCATCGTCGACCCGATCGACGGCACCCGCGGCCTGATGGTCCAGAAGCGCCCGGCCTGGGTGCTGACCGGCGTCGCGCCCTACCGCAACGGACGCGAGACGCTGGCCGACATCGAGGTCGCCGTGCAGACCGAGATCCCGCTGGTGAAGCAGAACCTGTGCGACACGATGTGGGCGATCGCGGGCGGCGGTGCCCACGGCGAACGCTTCGATCGCGCCACCCGGAAGCGTCGCCCGCTGGCGCTGCGCCCGTCGCGCGCGAACACGATCGACCAGGGCTTCGGCGGCGTGACGCGCTTCTTCCCGGGCGCGCGCGCCGAGCTGGCCGCCATCGACGACGAGGTGGTGGAGGCGGTGCTGGGCCCGACGATCAAGGGACGCGCCCTCGCGTTCGAGGACCAGTACATCTCGAACGCGGGCGAGCTGTACGAGCTCGCGATGGGCCACGACCGCTGGGTGGCCGAGCTGCGGCCGCTGATCGAGCCGATGCTGGAGAAGCGCGGCCGCGCGCTGGGCATCTGCAGCCACCCCTACGATCTGTGCACCGAGCTGATCGCGCGCGAGGCCGGCGTCCTCGTCAGCGACCCGTCGGGCGGGCGGCTGTCCGCGCCGCTCGACGTGTTCACCGACGTCGCGTTCGTGGCCTACGCCAACGAGGCCATCCGGTCGCAGGTCGATCCCGCGTTGCGCGGGGCGCTGCGCGCACGCGGCCTTCTCCCCGCAGGGTCGCTGTGACGCCGATGTGGATGCCCAACACCAGATGGCCAGAGGAGCAGCGCGATTACCGGCGCGCGCTGGCGTGGGTGGCGTGTCAGACCGAGTTCTTCGATCCCAGCCGTCCCCTCACCGTCACCCGCGCCCCCGGAAGGCTCGACGTCATGGGGGGCATCGCCGATTACTCCGGCGCGCTGGTGCTGGAGATGCCGATCGCCGCCGCGACCTGGGTGGCGGCGCAGCCCAGCGACGAACCGGAGGTCGTGATCGAGAGCGGCGACATCCGCGCCCTGGGCGGCGAAGCCACGGTGAGGCTGCCGCTCGCCGCGCTCGTCCCTGAGCGGCCGCTCACGTACGAGCGCGCCCACGCGCTTCTGACCGGCGATCCCCGGCGCGCGTGGGCAGCCTATGCCGCCGGCGCGCTCGTCGTTCTCCACGCCGAGCTTGGCAAGCCGCTCCGGCATGGGCTGCGGCTGCTGGTGTGGTCGGAGGTGCCGGTCGGCAAGGGATTGAGCTCGTCGGCGGCGCTGGAGGTGGCCACGCTGGAAGCGGTGGCGCCGCTGGTGGGCGCCACCCTGAGCGACCGCGACGTCGCGCTGCTCGCGCAGAAGGCGGAGAACTTCGTCGTCGGCGCCCCCTGCGGCGTGATGGATCAAATGACGTCGGCGCTGGGCCGCCGCGATCACCTGCTGGAGCTGGTCTGTCAGCCCGCGGAGGTGGTCGGGCAGCTGCGCGTCCCCGACGACATCGAGTTCTTCGGCGTCGACTCCGGGATTCGCCACGCCGTCTCGGGCGCGGACTACGGAACGGTCCGTGCCGCCGCGTTCATGGGCTACCGCATGATCACCGCCGCCGCGGGCGTTGCAGCCCGCCCCCTGTCACCGGGGCGCGTCGCGATCGACGACACCACGTTCAAGGGATACCTGGCCAACGTCCCCGCCGCCGACTGGCGCGACCGCTATCGCGCGGAGATCCCCGAGCAGCTGTCGGGAGCCGAGTTCCTCGCCCGCTTCGCGGGAACCACCGACCTTGCGACCGTCATCGATCCGGCGCGCAGCTATCCGGTGCGCGCCGCGACCGCGCACGCGATCGAGGAGAACCAGCGCGTCCACGAGTTTCGCGCGTTGCTCGCCGACCAGCGGCGCCTGGACGAAGCGACCCGCGTGCGGCTTGGCCAGCTCATGTACGCGTCGCACGCCAGTTACTCGGCCTGCGGGCTTGGCTCCGACGGGACCGACCACCTGGTGGCGCTGGTGCGCGAGGCCGGGCCCAGGCTCGGGCTCTACGGCGCGAAGATCACCGGCGGCGGCAGCGGCGGCACGGTTGCGGTCCTGGGCGAGCGCGGCGCGCAACGCCCCGTCAGCCAGATCGCCGAGCTGTACGAGCTCGAGTCGGGTCACGGGTCGTCCGTGTACGTCGGTTCGTCGGATGGAGCGAGGGCGTTCGGCGTTCGGGCGTTGACCTGTTCGGCGCCGCAATTGATCAACGGAGGGTATTCGTCATGAAAACGAGAGACGCTTGGAATCAACTATCGCTCGTCGCGATCATCGGAGTGTCTGGCTGGGGCTGCACGGTCACATCGGGCACGGCGGACGCCGCCGCCCCCACCTGCACCACCGCGACGGTGTGTGAGGGCGTGACGGCCGGGCCGCCGCCCCCGCCGGGGGCGACCAAAGGGCCTTGCGACATCTACGCGGAGGACGGCGGCCCCTGTGTAGCGGCCCACAGCACGGTTCGCGCCCTCTACGGCGGGTACAGCGGACCCCTCTACCAGGTCAAGAAAGCGGACGGCACGACCATGGACATCGGCGTCCTCGAGCCGGGCGGCCTCGCAAAAGCGGCTGACCAGGACACCTTCTGCGGCGTCGACGCCTGCACCATCTCGAAGATCTATGACCAGTCGGGCTGGGCCAACCATCTCACGAGGTCGCCGCCGAGCATGGTCAAGCCGACCGAAACCAACGAGGCAAACGCCAAGGCTCTGCCGGTCATGTTTGGCACCAACAAGGCCTACGGCATCCACATCGTGCCCGGCGGCGGCTATCGGAACAACGGCGCCTGTGGCACGGCGACCTGCGACAACCCGGAGACGGAGTACATGGTCGTCGGCGGCGACTTCTTCAACGGTGGGTGCTGCTTCGACTACGGAAACATGGAGCGCAACAGCCGGAACAACCACGAGGGGACGATGGAGGCCGTCTACTTCGGAACCTGCGTGATCTGGGGCAAGGGCGCCGGCGCCGGTCCGTGGGTCATGGGCGACCTCGAAGACGGTCTGTGGGCCGGCAACGTGAGCCCGTACGAGCCCAACGCGCCGCTGACCCACAAATACGTCGTGGGCCTGGTGAAGGGTGGCGCGGCCGGCGCGAACCGGTGGGCGATCAAGAACGGCAATGCGCAGGCCGGCGCGTTGAACCCGGTGTTCGACGGGGTGCGCCCGACCAACAGGTACAACCCGATGAGGAAGGAAGGCGCCATCGGCCTCGGCACCGGCGGCGACGGCAGCAGCGGCGCGCAAGGGAACTGGTTCGAAGGCGTCATGACCGCCCACTTCTCGTCGGACGCGGCCGACGAAGCCGTGCAGGCCAACATCGTCTCCGTCTATTCGCAGCTGCCGTAACCCATGCGACGACGACTACCATTGTTGTTGCTGGTGGCGGGCTTTCTGTCGACGCTGTCGACGCCCGCCTTCGCGCAGGGGCTCACGGACGCACCGGAAGATCCCCGGCAGAGCACCGAGAAACCCAAGGAGGCCGAGCAGCCGACAGCCGTCTTGCCGTCCGAGCCCGTCCCTCCGCCCGCCGCGCCCGTCGTCGTGCCACCCCCGCGGCCGAAGTTTGGCGACGTCGCGGTGAGCGGATATTTCCGGGGCAACTTCGGCATGAGCAATCAGAAGGGCCGCATGACCTGCTTTTCCCTCGCGCTGCCCGGGGAGCTGCGGTCCAAGTACAGGCTCGGCAACGAGTGTGAGGTGTGGTCCGAAACGCACTTCACGGTGGTGACGTACGCGGGTGAAGGTGGAACAAACGGCGTGATCGCATCGGCGCACTTCATGCCCACCGTCTTCATCCCGACGACCTTCATCGGTTACACGCCGAACGGGACCGTCAATTCGCCGCTCAGCTTCACGACCTCGACCGGCGCGGTGGTGTCCTTCCCCAACCTCTACGCCGACATCGCGGGCATCCCCTGGCTGTTCGGAGGAACGGTCTGGGCAGGCACCCGCTACTACAAGCGCGAATCCGTCTACATCAGCGATTTCTTCTACTGGAACCCGTCCGGCGTGGGCGCGGGCATCGAGGACATCAACCTCGGCAAGAACCTGCGTCTCAGCTACGCCGCCTTCGCCGTCGACGGACGGCTGACACCGCCGCCCCAGGACTTCGCGCCGCCGCTCGCGCCGCTGGCCGACTTCGGCGTCCGACACGATCTGCAGCTGCGCGGGGTCAAGCTCTGGAAAGGCGCTGAGCTCCAGTTCGGCGTCCAGGTCATCGCGAACCACAGCAACAACCCCTCCACCAGCGGCGGGGCCGGCTTCACCTTCAGGTACGTGCAGAAGATGCTGGGCGGCGACAACAAGTTCGTCATCCAGGGGGGCCAGGGTGCGGGCACGGGCTTCGGAACGCTCGCACGCTACTACTATCCGGACTTCTCGCTCTACAACAGCCCCAACGAGATCCGGTTTCGGGTCGTCGACGTGCTCACCATTCAGCCCGGCGACCGATGGTTCGGCGCGCAGGCGGCGGTGGTGTACCAGCACGACGATCTGGGCAACGCGGGGCAGATAACGGACTGGTATTCGGGGGGCGCCCGCGTGAGCATCGCCTTCGCCGAGAACTTCAAGCTGCTCGGCGAGGCCGGCGCCGACCGCGTGACGAAGAGCAACGGTTCTCCTCCGCAGTACCTGACCAAGTTCACCGTCGCCCCCACGATCTCGTCGGGGAGGGGACTGCTGACGCGTCCGGAGCTGCGCCTGTTCTGGACCTACGCGCTGTGGAACGAGGCCGCCCGGATCGCCACTGTCGATTCGGCGATGTTCTACACAAGCAGCATCTACCTCAGCGGCCAGACGTTCGGCGTGCAAGCCGAGACCTGGTGGTAGGCGTCGACCGATTGATTGGTGAACGTCAGCGGTGGTGTTTGTCGCGCCGCCGCTGATCGTGTTGAAAAGACGCGGGTTCGCGTTTCTGTCGACTTATCCTTTCTTGTCGATTTGTCCTGAGCCAGCGGATCCGGACCCCCCCCGGCGGGAATCACTCAATGTCGACGAGGGGAGGCGTGATCAACGACCTTAACGAGAGGAGAGGCCGATGTTTCGGTCGTGCCTGGCAGCTCCGCGTCATGCCGCCGCGCTCGCGTTGGCGGCGGTGCTCCTCATTGCCTGCGTTCCCAGCGAGAGTCTCACCCCGGGCGGCAACGGTGGGACGGCCGGCGGATCTGGGGGGACGGGGGGCGTCGCGAGCGGCACGGCAGGAACCGGGGACGCGGGTGCGAGCGGCGCGGCCGGCACCGGCGGTGGCGGCGGCCCGCCCATGGGCTCTGCCGGCGAAGGCGGCGCCGCTGGTGCCGCCGGGGCATCCGGAGCCGCGGGCACGATCGGCGTGGCGGGACAGGGCGGCGCGGCGGAGGGCGGCGGCACGACGGGCGCCGCGGGCACCGGCACCAGCCTGGGCGGTACGACAGGCGCGGCAGGCCGGGGCGGCGCGACAGGCGCGGCGGGCCGGGGCGGCGCGGGCGGAATCGCGGGGCGGGGTGGACCCGGGGGAACGAATACAGCCGGAACCACCGGGAGCGGCGGTGCGCCGCCCCCGCTCAAGAAGTTCGTCGGCAACATCGACACGCGCGGCCAGGTCCGATCGGACTTCAGCATGTTCTGGGACCAGCTCACGCCCGAGAACGCAGGGAAGTGGGGCTCCATCGAGCGGACGCGTGATCAGATGAGCTGGTCCTCCCTCGACGCCATGCACACCTACGCCGTGCAAAACAACATCCCCTTCAAGCAGCACAACTTCATCTGGGGAAGTCAGCAGCCCAGCTGGCTCAACGGCCTGTCGCAGGCCGATCAGAAGGCCGAGGTGGAGGAGTGGATCCGCCTCTTCTGCGAGCGCTATCCGGACACGCGGCTCATCGACGTCGTCAACGAACCGCCGCCCCACACGACGCCCGTTTACGTGGCCGCGCTCGGCGGCGCCGGCTCCAGCGGATACGACTGGATCGCGCAGGCATTCAAGTGGGCGCACCAGTACTGCCCGAACGCGATCTTGATTCTCAACGACTACAACAACATCGAGTACGCGAACGACAACAACCGCACCATCGACATGGTCAACAAGATCAAGTCAGCGGGCGCGCCCATCCACGGCGTCGGGGCCCAGGCGCACGCCTGCGCCAACCTCTCGGCCAGCACCGTGCAGATGTACATCGACAAGATCGCCACGCAGACGGGCCTGCCGGTTTACGTCAGCGAGTACGACCTCAACATCGCCGACGACAACCAGCAGAAGAACGTGATGCAGAGCCAGTTCACGATGTTTTGGAACAACCCCAACGTCAAAGGGATCACGATCTGGGGCTACATCGTCGGGTCGACCTGGGTCGCGAACAGCGGCCTGATGACCAGCAGCGGCACCATGCGGCCGGCGATGACGTGGCTCATGGATTTTCTGGGCCGATAGCGGCCCCAAACGAAAGGCACAGCTATGTCCTCATGCGTCTCCGTCAAGAACAACCGTTCGTCGCGCACCGCCGCGATCCACTTCCGGCCCATCGTCGGCGGGCTCGTGCTGTCATTCGCGTGCGCGCTGGTCGGCTGCGGCACCGGCTCGGACCCGGGAGGCACGACGGGCAGCGCGGGCACGACGGGCAGCGCGGGCACGACGGGTAGCGCGGGCACGACGGGCAGCGCGGGCACGACGGGCAGCGCGGGCACGACGGGCAGCGCGGGCACGACGGGTAGCGCGGGCACGACGGGCAGCGCGGGCACGACGGGCAGCGCGGGCACGACGGGCGCCGCGGGCACGACGGGCAGCGCCGGCTCCAGCGGCAGCGGTGGCTCCAGCGCCGGCACCGGCGGTCGCGGCGGGACCGCCGGCGGCGCCGCGGGCGCGACGGGGATGGCCGGCCGAGGAGGCGCGGCGGGGACGGGAACGGCGGGCGGCGCCGGAACCGGCACCGCGGGAACGGGCGGCGGCGCGGGCGGCGCCACCGGCAGGTCCGCCGGCTGCGGCAAGACGCCCACCATCCCGAGCAGCATGTACAACAACGGCACGACGATCCCGATCACGGCCGCCAACCGGCAGCGTCGGTACATCCTGAACGTGCCGGCCAACTACGACAATTCCAAGCCGTACAAGCTGATCATCGCGTGGCACCAGCTCGACGGAAACGACAAGCAGATGTACGCGAACGGCTACTACCACCTGCTGAATCTGTCCGGCAACAACGCGATCTTCGTGGCCCCCAACGGCGAGAAGAACAACACGCCCTGCACGGGGAATGGAAACGGGGAGAGCGGGTGCGGATGGCCGGACGCGAGCGGTTCGAACCTCGCGCTCGGCGACGCTGTCGTCGCCCAGATCGAAGAGAATTTCTGCATCGACACGAATCGGATCTTCGCGACCGGCTGGAGCTACGGGGGCAGCATGTCGTACCGGACCGCGTGCTCGAGGCCGCTGGGCGGGACGGCCGCCTGGGGGGTGCGCGCCGTCGCCGTGTACTCCGGCGCTCAGCTCAGTGGCAACTGCACGCCCACCAGGCCGGTCGCCTACTACGCCTCGCACGGCGACAACGATTCGGTGCTGAACTACGACGGCGGCGTGACGCTGGCCCGTAACTTTGCCACCGCCAACGGCTGCACCTGGGCGACGCCCACGAAGGTGACCAGTGGCAATCACATCTGCACGAACATCGCGGGCTGCATGACCGGGCAGCCGGTGAGGTTCTGCTCCTTCGACGGAGACCACACCCCCGACCCGAGAGATCCGAACCAGTCGACGAGCTGGCAGTACCAGGTCGTCTGGGACTGGTTCAACTCGTTCTGATCCGCGGCTCGGCGTTCGGGAATGGTAGGGGCGGTCTCGATGCCAGAAAACGATAGAGCGCCAAAAATGAGAATTTGGCGGCACGGGCTCCCGCCGATGCTCGGCGGGGTCCTTCTCTGTCTGTCATTCGCTTTTGGGTGCGGCAGCGGTACGGGTGGGGTAGGGGCTACCGGAGGCACTTCAGGAACCGCGGGGACCGGAACCGGGGGTGCCTCCGGTGGCGGTGGCGCTGGAACCAGCGGCGCGGCCGGGAGCGCCGGCGATGTCGGCGGCAGCGGTGGGAGGGGGGGCGCCGGCGACGTTCCTGCCCACGGGTGGGCCACTCTTCGCACGACTCCGTGAAAAGGATGCCAATGTTCAGAAGCGCGGCAAGCGGCGGATTGATTCTTTGCTTCGCACTCGGCCTCGGTTGCGGCGGCGGCGGCGAGGGCGTCGGCACGGGAGCGGCGGGTTCCCAACAAGCCGGTACCGGGGGAACCACCGGCTCCGGCGGCGTGACGAGCGCGGGAGGAACCAGCGGCTCTGGTGGCGAAACCGTTTCTGGTGGGACGACCGGATCGGCGGGAGCGATTGGCTCGGGCGGCACGGGAGCAGCGGGGACGACCGGCACGGGCGGATCCGCGAGCGGCACCGGTGGAGGCGGAGGGACGACGGGACTCGCGGGCCGAGGAGGCGCGGCGGGCGGCGGTACGACCGGCAGCGGCGGCCGCGGCGGCACGGGTACTGCGGGGGCGACCGGTGGCGGCGGCGGGGCAGGGGGCACGGGTGGAACACCGGCCGCGTCGAACGTGCTCATCACCTCGGCGTCGGGCGCATTCTGGAAGACCGGCACGTGGACCGAATCCACCGCGGCCGCGACCGTCACCGTCAGCGACGCCACCGCCTACCAGACCTGGGAGGGCTTCGGCGGCGCGTTCAACGAGCTCGGCTGGAGCTACCTGACCACCAAGGCGATGCAGGATCAGGCGCTGCAGTTGCTGTTCGGCAACGACGGCTGCCGCTTCGCATGGGGGCGCATCCCGATGGGCGCCAGCGACTACGCCACCGATCGGTACACGTTGAACGAGAGCGCGGGCGACACCGCGATGACGAACTTCTCCATCGCGCGCGACCGGCAGAGGCTGATCCCGTACATCAAGGCGGCGCAGGCCGTGAAGGCCGACATTCGGTTCTGGGCCAGCCCGTGGACGCCGCCGACCTGGATGAAATCCAGCCCGTACCAGACGCCGGGCAACCCGGTGAACGCGTTCGACGGCGGCTCGATGAAGAGCGACGAGGCGACCATGAAGGCGCACGCGCTCTACTTCGTGAAGTTCATCGCGGCCTACGCCGCCGAAGGCATCAAGATCGATGTCGTCGCTCCCCAGAACGAGCCGAACTACTCGCAGAACTACCCGTCGGCGATCTGGTCAGCGAGCACGTTCACGACCTTCGTCGGCAAGTACCTGGGGCCGGCGCTCGCCACCGCGAATCCCACCGCGCAGATCATGCTCGGCACGATGTCCAACCCGGGTGGCAGCGCGGATGTCGCCGTCGCCAACGCCGCCTTGGCGGATGCGACGGCCAAGAGCTACTTCAAGTTCATGGGCGTGCAGTGGGGCATGTCGGATGCGAACCAGATCTCGAACCTGAAGAGCAGGGGCGCCGGCATCCCGATCTGGCTCTCCGAGCACAGGTGCGGCGGCCAGCCGGGCGCGAACGTCGCCACCGCACCCAACGACATCAACTACGGCCGGGAGAGCTGGGGCTACATCCGGGACGCGATCAAGAACGGCCTGACCGCCTACAACTCGTGGAACATGGTGCTCGACAAGGGCGGCAAGGGCAACGACAACACCCGCGTGTGGGCTCAGAACGCGCTGCTGGTGGCGGATGCGGGCCAGCTCACCCTGACGCCGGCCTACTACGTCTTCCGTCACGTCTCCCAGTACGTCGCCCCGGGGGCGAAACGCATCGACGCCACGGGCGGCGACGCGGTGGCGTTCAAGAACCCCGACGGCAGCCTGGTGGCGGCCATGTACAACAGCGGTGCCGCCAACAACGCCTTCGTCGTTTCGATCGGCGGCAAGAAGCTGCAGTTCGCCATGCCCGCCAGCGGCTGGGCGACGGTCAAGTTCGCACCGTAGCCCGCGCTGGCGGCAGAGGCCCGCGGAGGGTCAGTGGAGCGTGCGCTTCAGCGAGCTCATGAACTCGTGGGTCCGTTCCTGGGCCGGAAGCAGCTCCGTCTCCACGAGCTGACGCGACGTCGCGTCCAGCTTCTCGAGGTCGTCTCGATAGAGCTTCAGGCCGTGGTCCTCGCCTTCTTCGAGGGCGGCCACCGCCGCGCGTTCGCCGAACACCTTCGCCCCGCCTTCAACCAGCCGCGCGAAGGCGCCCCAGGCGCTCGAGCCCTTGGCCGGCTCGCCGCCCAGACGCGCGACCTGGTCGCGGAGCCTGGCGACGCGTTGCTCGTGCGATCGCCTGCAGTCCTCGAGCTGCGACCGGGTTGAGCTACCGTCCAGCTTCTCGATCGCCTGGCGATACGTCTCGACCGCGGAGATCTCACCGCGCAGGAATCCATTCAAAGCATCGACCGTCTTGTCAGCTTCGCCTCTCATGTGTCCCCCTTCTCACCTGAAGGTAGACATGACTCGCGGTAAGTAAAACCCGCACACACGGAGAACGAAACTGGAGCGCGAGACGGCAGAGGCATAACGCACATCGCGCCGCTTCAGCTCCGTAGCAGGACGGCGACCGGTCATGAGGGCGGCGCGGTCCGTGTCGAACGATCATCAGTCGCGCCGGACGGGCAGTCGAGCACGGCGCAGAGAACGACCGCGGCGACCGATGTCACTCGTGCTGCTGTTGCTCTCGGCCATCATCGCTGTCTGTTCGTGATGGCGGGCGCCGCGCGCCGGCTTGCCGCTGAACCCGCAAGAAAAGTCCGGCGCTTGTGATCGATCGGGGCACCTTCCTGCATATGTAGGGCAGGTTCTCTAACCCACGGGTTGATTTCGCCGACCTACGGAGACCCCAATGAGATTCCACGGACGGGCCGCTACGGCCTTCGTGTGCCTGGCTGTCTTTGGCTGCGCGCCCAGTGACGACACCGGCGGGACGAGTGGTACCGCCGGAACCAGCGGGACGGCGGGCACCAGCGGCAACGCGGGGACGACCGGAAACGCCGGAACGACCGGGACGGCCGGCACCACCGGCAGCGCCGGAACCACCGGCGCCGCTGGAACGACCGCGACGGCTGGCACCACCGGCAGCGCGGGGACGACCGGAAACGCCGGAACGATCGGTACGGCGGGCACCACCGGCAGCGCCGGAACGACGGGAACCGGGGGCCGCGGTGGCACCGGCGCGGGCGGAACATCGCGCGGCGGAACGGGCGGCAGCGTCACCGGAGGTGCGGGCGGCGCATCG
>Ga0111538_10010858_pt1 | contig 12101 bp, 24 predicted proteins | sample SoiMethybrSBSTD1_FD_79669 | JGI IMG/M metagenome (GOLD analysis project Ga0111538, IMG submission 79669) | Bulk soil microbial communities from a Populus tree surrounding site in Tennessee, USA - Soil MetaG P. TD hybrid SBSTD1 (version 2)... | ecosystem: Environmental > Terrestrial > Soil >...
CGATGAGCGGGCAACGAGGATCGAGCATCGCGGGCTCGGGCTCGGGCGCAGTGCCGGGCGACCTGACGGTCGGTGGTGACTTGGTCGTCGGCGACGACGCAACATTCGACGTCGTCACGGCGCGGAGGCTACATGCGTCCGTCGGCCCCGCACCTGTCGCGGGGGACTTCGTGCTGTCCGCAGGCTGGGGCACGACTGCGTCGGTCTCGAACGTGCGCACCGGAAGCACGTCTCAGCGCGGCGCGATCACGATCACATCGAACGGCACCGGGCAGGCAGCGAACCCGACGACGTCGTGGACGCCAAACGGGGGAGCGTTCCCGGCGGGCGCCATCGTCAACGTGCGGTCGAACGGCGGATCGGGTGCCGGGCACACGGTCTTCCCCAGCGTCCCCTCGACGTCGCCGATCGTGTTCACGCACGGGTTCACGCCCGTCGCAGGTAGCACGTACGTCATCGAGTGGAACATCGTGGGATGAGCTACACCGATCACGCATGCTCCGGAACGCTTGTCGTCGAGGCGCTCGTCGTCGACGGCGTTCCAGTCACGGGAGGGGGTGGCGGTGGGGGTGTCACGCTCCAACAGGTCCTCGACGAGATCGCCGCTCACGCGGCCCTCGCCGATCCGCACGCCGGCTACGCTCTCGAGTCCGCCCTAGGCACCGCGGCGCTCGCAGACGTCGGGGCCTTCGATGCCGTGGGAGCGGCCGAAGCGTGGATAGCAACACACGTCGGGCTGTCGGACCCGCACGCGCAGTACGCCCTCGAATCGAGTCTTGCTGCGATTGCTACGTCGGGCTCGGCGTCCGATTTGAGCGCGGGCACGGTCGCAATCGCGAGGATTCCGACCGGGAGCTCGAGTTCGACCGTGTGCATCGGCAATGACGGGCGGCTCAGCGATGCTCGGACACCGCTCTCGCACACGCATGTCGCCACCGCGATCTCCGACTCCACGGCAGCAGGGCGAGCAGTCCTCACCGCTGCGGATGCCGCGGCTCAGCGGACTGCGATCGGATGCCCAGGCTCCTCTGGCAGCGGCCCGTCGAGCGTGAAGAAGACGAGCGACCAGACGTTCAACAGCGCCACTCCGGCCGACGTCTCGGCCCTCGTCTTCGCGCTCACCGCTGGCCGCTACTACAAGTTCGAGTTCCTGCTGTCCGTGCGCTCCGACACGCTCACCGTGGGCGTAGCTGCGTCGCTGACGTTCCCAGCGATGACGCGCTTCGCCGCTCGGGTGCTCGCGCCCTTCGCAGCCGACGGCGCGGGCGCGGAGTGGCAGGGCGAGATCACGGCCAGCGACGATGCCGTGGTGCCGACGGCGATCGCGGCGATCAATACCGACTACCTGCTCAAGATCGAGGGGATCGCGCTGCCGTCGGCGAGCGGCAACCTGCAGGTGCGCGCGCGGACGGAGACGGGAACAACCGTCGTCACGGTGCGGCAGGGCTCGATGGGCCTGCTGTACGACCTCGGGACATGAGCTAGCCGCAGAGCCGCGGAATCATGCTCCGGGCATCGTCGGGATGACCGTCGTCCCAGTCATCGCATCGGACCCCGCTCGCCATCTCGGTCGCCCACCAGCAGGTCGCGTAGGTCGGGTCGCCCTCGGCGCTGGTCCACACCGCCGGGGTCATCCCCTCGGGGCACGTCGCGAGCCCGTCGACGATCTCGGCACTGAGCGCACACGTGACGAACCCTGGCCACTCCATCGGAGTCTCCGCAGCAGTGCAGGGCGTCTCATACGAGTCGTGGTCGGCCTCCCAGGACGTCAGCGACGTCCAGAACGTGCACGTATTCGCGCCGCACGACACCCCTTCGGGCTGACCGTTCAGCAGCGCCTCCGTCCCCACGATGTAGGGCACGCCGCCCACGCAGTCCTCGTCGGTCTCGCAGAACTCGTGCAGGCCTGCGAGCGCCTCTCCGGTCGACCCGACCTCGTCGCCGCTCGAGCCCCCGCCCCCGCCCGACTCATCGCTCTCCGCGTCAGCAGCGTCGTCCTGGGCAGCGTCGCCCTCGCCTTCGCCGAACGGACTCTTGTCGGGCTCGTCGGCGAAGCAACCAGTCAGAAGCGCACACACGATCGCGATCCTTCGCATCCGCCGATTCGTAGCGCCGTCCTGCGATCCGACAAGGCTGCACGCGCGCGCAGTATCCGGGAACACGGTTCCGGAATTGGTTAGCCGGAATCGTCACTTCGGCCAGGGTCCCGGTTCGACGCATGCGCGGAACCGGCCTCCGAGTCATGGCCGCACATCCGGCAGAACTGCATCCCTTGAAGCGAGCAGCAGTCCGGGCAGCGCCACATCGCACGGGGATCGTCGCCGATGGCAGCGTTCCACTCCTGCCACGCCTTCTCGTCGCGGTGGTCAGGCCTGGCGAGGATCATCAGCCTGCGGAGGCGTTCTGCATCGGTCATGGCTTCCCGGCCTCCAGTGCGTCGGCCTTCGCGGTCAGCGCGGCCGAGATGTCGTTGTACGCCTTCTCCTCGAAGCCGTAGCCGTCGGCGGTGGACGTCACGTCGGGGCCGCCGCGGAGCTCGTGCGCGAGCTCGCGGAGCACAGCGGCCTCGAAGGTCCGCACCTTTGCGCGCGCGGCCTCCATCCCACAGTTGTCGTTCGCCTCGATGGTCTCCGCGATGTCCTCGGCGATTTCGTCTCTCGTCATGGCTTCTCCAGGGCGTCGGCCCGCTTCGTCAGCTCGTCGGCGACCTCTGCGTACACGTGGGACTCGCCGAACAGGAACGCGCCGAACGACTCGCGATGGGACAGGAGTTCCGCCGCGAGCTCGCGGAGCAGCGCCTCGCGAGCAGGGAGCGTGATCGCGTCGTAGATGGCCCACGCCTGCTTGAGCGCCTCGGCCTCCGACTCGTAGCCGACGCGATGGAACTCCGTCAGGTCGCACCACGCATCCCACAGGCCGTCGCTCCCGCGCTCGACCCAGTAGCGCGGCGGCGGCTTCGTGCGATCGAGGCTCACGGCCCGACCTCCCGACCGATTCGGAGGAGTTCGTGAATGCGCTGCGCGATCACGGCATCGATGGCGGCGGGCTCGGCGTTCAGCCTCGGGCTCAGGACCTCGTGGGTGATGTCCCCGCGTGCTCGCAGCGTGCCCGATACGCGGTACTCGATCTCGTACGCGTCGGACAGCGCGACGATGTCGATGCTCTCCATGGGCCGCAGCTTGCGGAGCAGTTCGGCGATCCTCATGGCGACCCCGGCATCGGCATGATCACGGCCCGCGGGCGTCGCCCGGTACGCATCATGTGCTGCTGGATGGCGAAGAAGATCTGCGCCGGCTGCGTGCCGCTCGGGACGATAAGAAGCTCGCGATCGATGTCGCAGACGACCGGCACGCCGTCCAGCACGATCGACGTCGCCGGAAGGGTCACAGCCACCATGGGCCCGATGTCTGGATCGTAAATGAGCACGTCGGGTTCGTTCGCCATATCTACTCCACAGCGTACCAGCACACGCCGACGCCGACATCGCAGACGGCCCCCGGCGCGAGATCGCAGTCGTCGTCGCTGTCGCACGGGTCGCTGCAGTAGCCGAGCTCGACGAGGCACACGAGCCCGCCCATGCAGTCGGCCTCGCTCGCGCACGGCAGCGAGCACACGCGCGTGTCCCCGCAGACGTAGCCCGGATCGCAGTCCTCCGCGCCGCCGCACTCGAGCGACTCGAACCCGCAGACGCCGCCGACGCACGCGTTCCCGATCCCCTCGCAGTCGGGCCACACCTCGTCGCACGCCGTGTAGCAGCTCCCGGCGATACAGGACTGACCGGCGTCGCACTGCTCGTCGACCCCGCAGTCGTGCGTGCAGACGCGCTCGCCGGCGCAGCGGCCCTCGCACTCGTCATCGGAGCGGCATGGTGCCGGCGGCTCCGGGACGTCGTCGACGTCGACGAGCGTGCAGCCGACGGTCGACACCATCAGTGCGCAGAGGACGACGACGACGCTCATCCGTACGCGGGCACGCGCCATCGCGCACTGCTCTGCGAGCAGCTTGTTCGCCGCGCACTTCGCCCCGTGGCGTTTGATCGCGAGGCGCCACCACCACCGGTTGACGCGCATGCACGTCCCCAGGCGATGCCGCGCGACGAGCTCGTGCCAGCATGCATGCTCGCGGCGGCGCTCGATCGACTGGTCGATGAGCTGCGGGACGAGGGCAAGCACGCTGTCGGCGTACTGCATTGCGGTCTGCTTCGCGTTCACGCGGCACCTTCCTTCGCCTGCTTGCTCTTGCTCTCCTCCATCAGCCTCCGCAGCGTCTCGCGCACGAGCGTGTTGCCCTTCAGCTGGCGCAGCGACCAGTACGACACGCCCTCGCACTCGTCCTGCACCGCGGCGAACGTCGCCCGCATCGCGGACTTGGTCGTGTGGCCCGGGATGCCCGACTGCGCGTAGGCGGCGAGCCCGATGTGCAGCGGCTTGCCGAACTTCCGCCAGTGCGCGATGACCTTCGGGATGCCCGCATGCGTCAGCACGTCGACCTTGCGCTTGCGGACGACGTACGCCTGCGGAATCCCGTAGTCGGCGCTCGCCATCAGCGGCCCGAGCTTGTCCGTGTTGCAGTAGCCGATCCCGGTGATCCCGACGCGGCAGCCCTTCGCCTCCTGGTAGAACGCCGCCGCGGCGCCGCCGTAGTCGGGCTTGCTCGCGAGGGTCCACGGTTCCTCCGCGTCGAGCACGATCCCGTGTGCGCCGGCATCGATGCACAGCTGCTGCAGCGCGTCGCCGGCGTACGACATGTACACGGCGTGCGGCATGGCCCACGCGGTGAAATGGACCTCTTCGATCCCGCAGACGTGGAGCGCGTGCGCGACGACGTTGCGGTACGCGTCCGGCGACCAATCGAGCTTGAACGGGGTTGGGGACCGCTGCTTCGAGAGGTCGTTGACCATGCAATCCAGCCGCGTGAACCCGAGGTCGGCCGCGAGTTGCACGTCGGCGAAGCTCGGCTTGGAGCACCAGAGGCCGAACACGGTCATGCGCTCGCCCTCGGTGCAGCGGTGGTGGAGTCATCGTCGGACTCGGGCTCCGGCTGGTCCTCGGCCTTCCGGTTCCACCATGCTTCGAGCTGGCGCCGGTGCTCGCGGCAGAGGTCGGCCGCCATCTCCTCGGTGTCGGCCGGGACGTGTCCCGGTCCCTTCGGCGTGAGCACCATCGTGCCGCCGAGCTCGGTGACGCGGCGCTCGCAGCCGGGGTAGTCGCAGACGGTTTCGATTCGTTCTCGTCGGGCCATCGTGGTCTCCTGCGCCGCTTCACGCGGGCGTGTTGTTCGGTCTCTTGCGGTGGTGCGCAGCGTTGGGGCATGTTCGCGCTGCGCTTGGACGGTCCGGGACGAGAAGGAGCTGCGAGCCCACAGAGATCCCGCGAGCGTTGAGCGCCTTCATCCGCTCGTAGAAGTCCCACTGCATCGCCGCATACGCGTCTGTGCGGTTCTCGCTCGTGCGGCGACTCTTCTGGGATTGAAACGCGAGCCCGAGTGCCGCGCGTTCGCGCTTCTCCCCGCGCAGGTATGGTGCAATAGCGGTGAGAAATCCCTCGGCATCACCCGCCGCGATTCGCCACCGGAAGAACGGTCGACGGTTTCCGTGCGCTCGCACGAAACGAAAGTGGCCCGGCCACAGGGCGTTGAACACGCGGACGATGGCCTCATCCGTGTTGACGACGTCGCAGAGAAGCGCCCCTGAGTTCCTCTTGGTCGGCTTGTTGATGCGGATGCTTCCCTCTCCCTCGAACAGGCCTGCGCACCACGCCAGCGTCGCTACGTCGATCATCGCTTCGCCTTCCTGTGGCTCGCTGCAAAAGCGCATGTCGAGAAGTGCGAGACGCGTCCGTGCTTCACGCCCTCATCAGGGAACAGCGGGTCCGCGAGCCGACCGCTGATGACCTCGCCCTCGTCGGTGACGACGCGTGCCGACCCGGAGCCGGGCACGATCGCTATCGGCGTCGGGTCGCACGGCATCGACTTGCCGGCGGTGGTCTTCAGCCAGACGATCTCGGCGCCACAGGAACTGCAGCGGCTCACAGGTGCACGACCTTCCCCAGCGTCCCGAACGCTCTCTCGAAGCTGCCGCGCAGCCCCTCGTACCAGGCCGGCTCAGGCCCAGCGCCCCGCCATATCGGCAGCCAGAACGGCAGCGCGATCGGGCGGTCGAACGACGATGAGCGCCGGGTCGCCATCTGGTCGTTCACGAACGCCGATGGGCCGATGAACTTCACACGGTGGTCGGGAAAGCAGATCACGTCCGCCGTCCAGATGTCGCGCCACCACGACACCGACGGGTCGCACAGCACGCAGCCGACAACGCCCTCGAGGTGTAGAGCCATCTTGGCGGCCCACGGACCTGTGTTCGAGAACGGCGGGTTGCAGTACACGCGCCCGGTCCACGTCTGGTCTGCGACGTCGACGCAGTCCGCGAGGGTGTAGCGGCGGCGGTACGGCACGATCGACCGCTCGTTCGTGCACGGATCGAGATCGGGCCCGTCGGGCCACAGCCGCAGTAGCGCATCGACGATCTCCTGCGGTGAGCACCATGTGTCGCGGTCGTCGACCACGATGTCAGCGGCGTCGAACATCGGGAGCGTCATTGGTCCCAGTCCTTTCCGAGGGTGCGCTCGACGATCGGCACCCGGCACTCGTTCGCCTTCGCGATCCCGGCCCGCATACCGCTCGATGTTCCGAGGTCGGTGTAGACCGCCACGAAGTCAGCTGCGGTCGTCCACTCCTGGCCGGCCACTATGCCGATCACGCGCTCGGCCGCCACGTCGTCGTCGAGTGCCTGCGTGTAGAGCCCGTGTGATGCGAACGGGGCCTCACCGCGGAGCAGCGAGTCGCGAAGGCACGCGCGCAGGTACCGAAGGTTGCGTTCGACGTCGCCGGCGTACGGCGACTCGATGATGACGAGTGGGATGTTCACGGCGTCGCCTCCTCGCGCCGGACAAACCCGCGCGTCCCTCGTCCCCGGTACCTCGCGTAGTCGAGCCGGAGCGCCAGCCGCGACTGCAGTTCACGGCGGTCGTCGTCGCTCGGTCGCAGGCGCATCGCGAGTTCGCGCCAGTCGCATCGGCATATCAAGCAACTCCCGTCGCTGCATGCGGGGCAGGGCGTCATGTCGTCCACCGTCTCCACAGCCGCGTCCACCACGGCAGCTGCTTTTCGTACGCCTCGCAGTCGAGCTGCGCGTTGCGTTCACGCGGGTTGCTGATGAACCCGTGGATGGGGTCGAACTCCGGCCCGGCCGCGCGGCATCTCGGGCGGGCCGGCTCGCCGTAGGACCCGTCCGTCCAGTCCAGCCAGCGGCACGACCGGCAGAACACGGCCTGCCGCTGCACCGCCGGCAGCGGTCGGTAGGGGGACTCGCGCTCTGCTCGCTGCGCGGTCATGGCAGAGCCTCTACTCTGCCGAGCGGCCGCCGGACCCTCGCATGTTGCTCGGCGTACAGCCGCCGGAACGCCAGCACGGCGCATTGCCACAGCGGCCCGTTGATATGCCGGTCGCTGTCGACGTGTCGGCACGCGTTGAGCACCGTCGAGTGGTCGATCCCGTCGAACAGGTAGCCGACGCGGATCGTCGACAGTCGGGTGAGCTCGCGCAGCAGCCAGATCGCGACCCAGCGCGCACGGATAACGTCGCGCCCGCGGTCACGCATGAACATGCTCACCGGCGACACCGCGGCGACGGCCGCGACCGCCGACACGACGCGCCCGAGTACGAGACGGTGGTCTGCTTCGGTCATATCGGTGCTCCCCTGTCTCCGAGTCGCGATGGTGGGTCTCCGTCTCGCAGGCGGCGCTTGATCGTTCCGCGCGCGACGCCGCAGATCTGCGCCACCTGCTCCATCGAGCCGAAGCGCGCCATGAGCCTGCGGATCTCGGCGACGGGCGGCGTGACGACGAACTGGGTCCCACGTGTCCGCCGTGGGACACCAGCCTCGCGGACGTACCGCAAGACGGCGTTGTGGGAGAGACCGAACATCTCGCCGACGGTGCGGAGCGAGAAGCCCTTGCGGTAGAGCCTCACCGCCTTGCGGCGGATGTCGTTGGGCGTTGGCTGGTGCATCAGTCGTCCTCCTTCGTCCCGTCATCTCCACGGTTGCGCGGCGTCCTCGGCCACGATGAGTCTCTGCAGCTCGAGCTTCGCCTGCGAGTACCCGCGCGCGAGCGCGGTCTCCTCCTGCACGCGGTGCGTCTGCCCGAGCATGGTGAAGTCCCGCGCGGCGGCCTCGTGTTTCTCGACGAGCTTCACGAGCTCGCCGATCCGGACTTCGATGCGTTCCATGACGCCCATCACGACTCCGCCTCCTTCGCTGCTGCCTCGGTGAAGTGCGCGCGCGGTCCGTCGAACCGCATCCGCACCGTGAACTCCGGACCCATGCGGTTCTTCGCGACGATGAGCTCCGCGAGCCCCTTCAGCTTCGGTTTGTCCTCAGGCTTCGCCTCGACCTCGGGCCGGTGCAGCAGCCACACGATGTCGGCGTCCGACTCGATCGCGCCGGACTCCCGCAGGTGCGCGAGTCGGGGGCGGTCGTCCTTGTCGGCGCCGCGGTTGAGCTGCGCGAGTGCGATCACTGGGATCCGCTCGCGCCGCGACAGCCGCTTGAGCGCGCGGGAGATCGCTGCCACCTCCTGCTCGCGCGACTCGCCGCGCTGGCGCGTGCCCGATTCGGCCAGCTGGAGGTAGTCGAAAATCACGAGGCACTTCTTGGCGCTGTGCTTGCGCCGCCACGCGCGGAGCCTCGCGGCCGCGCGCACGATCGACAGGTTCGCGGTGTCGTCAATCCACAGCGGCAGCGGCCGCTTCGCCACGCGCTCGAGCTCGCCCTCGTCGTCGTCCCCGATCGCGCCCGTGGCGAGCTTTGCAAGGTCGACCCCGGACTGCGCGGCGAGGAGCCGTAGCTCCTGCTGCAGCCGCGACATCTCCAGTGAGAACACGAGCACCGGGATCCCCTGGGTGCCGGCCACAAAGTCCGCCACCGACATCGCCATCGCGCTCTTGCCGACGCGGATCCGCGCCGCGATCACGATCAGAGTTCCACCCTGCAGCCCGCCGGTGATCCGGTCGTAGTGAGAAATCCCGGTCGGGATGCCGCCCTCACCACCACCCCGCCGGCGGCGCATGACCTCGTGACGAGTCGCGTTGAGGTCGACGAGCTCGGGGCCGTTCTGCTCGACGCGGTCCATCGCGGCCACGTGCTCGGCATCGGCGCGCGCGACCCATGCGTCGGGATCGCCGAGGATCTCGGCGCCGCGATCGGCCGTGTCCTTCGCGACCTCCCACACCCGCCGCGCCTGACCGATCGCCGAGACCCGCTTGGCGTGTCGCGGGAGCTCGCTGCGGGTGATCGCCGCCGCGTCGGTGAGCTTGGCCAGGAACGCGTAACCGATGGAGTTCCACTCCTCGCTCGAGCGGAGCTGGGACTCGAGATCGTGGAGCCCCCACGTCCCGCCGCGATCCGCGAGCCTCGCCATCGCGCGGAACACCATGCGGTGATGCGGATCGTCGAAGTCGTCCTCGACGACGAGGTCCGCGATCGCGTCGACGGCCTCCGGGTACATCAGCACGCCGCCGAGCACCGCGCCCTCGAGCTTGGGATCGGTAGGGCGGCTCACGTGTGCGGCTCCCTTGCCCACTCGGGCACGTCGTGGTCGTCGATCACTGGTGGCCGCGCTGGCGCCTTCGCACGGTGCTCGTCGAGCAACCGCCGCGACCATGACCACCCACCCGGCCCGCGCCCGCTCGGAGCCGTGAACGGGGTCGTGGCGTTCAGACGCCCACTGCCCCCGTCGGCGCTGTGGAGCTCGACCGCAAGCACGAGGTCGTCGATCGGGATCCCGTCCTCGAGTCGCGTCAGGATCGGTCGTTCGAGGCGCTCCGACGGGGGTAGGGGTCCGAGCTGGAACTTCGCCCGTTCACGGTCGATCGCCGCCAGGACGGCCTCGACGCGGTGGTCGAGCTGCACGGGTTGCTTGGGCTTCCGACCCTTCGGCCTGACCTGCGCCGCAGTCGCGCGCCCGCGCGTTTGTTCGGTGGGCTGGGCTTGGGAATCGCTGGGCTGGGCTGGGCTGGGAGTCTCCGCCGTCTCCACCACGTCTCCGCGCCGCTTGGAAGGATGCTGATAGCCGATCCGAGCTTTCCACTCGCGCGTGCGCTCTGCGGGAGACTTCGCGAGCGACATCACGTTCTGGGCAGGCACGAAGTTCGGCATCTTCAGCCACCCCTCGCCGAGCTCGATCGTCCCGTGGCTTGCGAGATCCGGCAGTGCGATCTCCACCCACTTCAGCCGGAGCTTCAGCGACTTCGCGAGCGCGGCGAGTCCAAGGCGGACGGGCCATTCGATGCGGCCGTCCTTGTCGAGCTTGCGCATCAGGTTCGGCAAGACCGCGCGCGACTCCGGTGTGAACGCGTCCCACGTCGGGGTGTCGCGAACGAACAGACGCACGTAGCGCTCGTCCTCGTAGTTCATCAACGGCCCTCCTTCAGCAGCGCGAGCGCGACGAACAGCGCGTCGGCCTCGTCATCCGTCACGATCGAATGCGGCGCCCACACGCGCTCGGCCGCCGCGATCATCTCGACCTTGTCCGCGCGATCGCCCAGGCCCGCGGCGGCCTTCACGTCCTTCGGGCGGAACTCGGCGTACTCGAGTCCGTTGCGCTCGCACCACGACTCCACGTGCGTCGTCAACCCGACGACCGCGAACACGGCGTTGCGGTTCTTCAACCGCTCGGGTGCCTCGTACGCGACGCGCTCGATCTTCGGCCACGTGCGGAAGATGCCGTCGAGGCGGTCGTGCAGCTTCAGGAACCGCGAGCCGCTGCCCTCGTCGGCGGACGGCTCGAGGTCCCACGCGCCCGACTGGACGCGGGTGCCGTTCGGCCGCAGCACTGCGAAGCCGCACGACGTCGAGGGATCGATCCCCAGGATCATGATCGCCGGGCCCTTCGCCTCGCGGCACCGAGCGTCAGGTCTCCATCGTCACGCTCGACGAGCACCACGGCGTGCGACTCCCCGCGGACGACGCGATGCTGCACACCGAGCACGCGGTAGGTCGCGACGTCGTCGAACACGAGCTCGTCGGCGTACGAGGGCAGGGGGCCGGTCACCTGCGCGACCGACCTCCCGTCGAGTGTTTCCACCGAGTACGCCATGGCTACCCGGCCACGTCCTCGCCGACCCGCGTGCGGTCCAGTACCGGCCGCACGCGCGCAATCGCGGCCTCAAGGTCGTCGAGCTCGCGCGCAAGCCAGTCAGCATTCGACTCGCGCTGTTCAGGGGAAAGCTCGGGGTTCCAGCTGTCCAGCCCCCACCGCAGTGACTTGCCCGCCGCGGCGAGGACCTCTCCGCACTCCTCGACGAGATACCCGAGGCGCTCGCGCACCGTCGTCGGCTCGTACTGCGGCAGTGATGGTCCGCGTGCCATGTCCACCTTCAGTTCGGCAGCACGGCCGGTGTGGGGTCCGCGTTCTTCCGCCCGCGCTTTGGCTTCTTGGTCGGCCGCGACTTCACGATGTCGCGCACGTCGACCGTGAGCAGTCGGCCCTCGTCGGTGCGGTACTTGCCGCCGTACTCGTCTGGCAGCTTCCGGAGCTCGTCGGCGATGCGCTTCGCCTTCGCCTTCGCGAGCTCGGCTGCCGCCTTCTTGTCGGAGTTGGCGGCGACGAACTCCTTGTCGAGCCGCTCGAGCACCGCGATGCGCGGGCGCTCGGTGCCCTTCACCTCGAGCTGTTCGGCGGGGAGCCGGCGTGTTGTCTTCGGTGCAGAGCCGCGGCGCTTCGCGGGCGCCTTGGTCTTCGTGGTCTTCTTCTTCGACGTCGCCATCTCAGGCTGCCTCCGTGCCGCGCAGGAAGTCCTCGACGAGGGCCAGCGCGGCGGCGACCTCGTCGTTCGTGATGTCGTGTTCCTCGGCGAGGTCGTCGACGCAGCGACGCCACACGTCGAGCGAGTGCTGGTGGCAGCCGACTGCGACCGCGTGCGGCCCGGCGACGGCGATGTCGAGAGCGCCGACGCTGCCGATGGGCTCGACACCCTTCGCGCTCTCGCCGGAGCCGGCGCCGGAGCCGTAGCCGTAGCCGTCGCCGGAGCCGTAGCCGTAGCCGGAG
>Ga0111538_10010859_pt1 | contig 12099 bp, 8 predicted proteins | sample SoiMethybrSBSTD1_FD_79669 | JGI IMG/M metagenome (GOLD analysis project Ga0111538, IMG submission 79669) | Bulk soil microbial communities from a Populus tree surrounding site in Tennessee, USA - Soil MetaG P. TD hybrid SBSTD1 (version 2)... | ecosystem: Environmental > Terrestrial > Soil > Tree...
GCGTCGTGTAGAACATCGCGGCGTCCCGCGCTTCCTTGTCGTACCAGAGGAACGGAGAGATCTTCTGTCGCATGATGGGCACCTCCCTCTAGGGGTTGCGGACACATTCGTAGGTCAGTGGGATGCGGGTCCCGCCGTCGATCATCTCGAGGTCCGTGACGCGGATCGCGGCGAGGCCGGTCGAGCCGCTCGGCAGGACGGCGGTCCACTTCGCCGCGGTGAATCGATCGCTCGCCGCCGTCAGGGCGATACTGCCGCCGTCGGCGAGGATCATCCCGTAGCGCTGCAGTGCGCGGGCGATGATGCGCGTCCCTTCGTCCGGAAGCGACCCGAGAGGATAGTCGGCGCGCAGGCGCAGCCGGGCGCCGTAGGGAGGCATCCCCTGCCCGGACGGCGCCCCGGCGTGCGTCGCCGGGTGGACGTACACCCCGGCCTGGATACGCGCGTTCGGCAGGATGAAGCGGATGGCGTGCGGGATGGCCCCCGCCTGCAGCTCGTCCGCCGTGAACAGGAGCGGCGCGATCGGCATCCCCGCCGCGTCGGCGCTGGTGCACTGCTCGCCGCGCCCCGACGGGGGGTAGACGCGGCTCGCATCCCAGATCGCCAGACACCCTCCGCGGAAGACGTCGTTCGTGATGTCCGCGCGCCACATCTCGTAGAGCCGGTTCGTCGGCAGGTGGACGACGAGCAGGTGACAGTCGCCGTCCCCCGCGCAGGAATAGCCGGTCTCCCCTTCCAGGGCGCCGCCGGGCGGCACCGGGACCGGGGTCAGGTCGCAGTCGGGCGAGTAGAAATCGCCCGTAGGAGTGAACGACCGGAACGGCACGCCCGCGTCCGCCGTGAGCACGGTGATGGAGAAGTCGATCTGCAGGCGGCCGTTGCCGAAGCCGCCCGCCGCGGCAAGGTTGGCGAGGATGGGGCCGGATTGCGCGTCCACGGGGGCGCTCGAGATGTCACGCCGCCAGAAGGGACCGGGCAGGACGCGGTAATAGTCGATGACGCCGGAGGGGGGCGCATCGGTCCACGACAGCGCCCCCGTCGTCCCCAGCTCGTTCGATGCACTCGCGTCCGGAGGACCGCCCGTGGAGCGATAGACGACATACGGTCCGCCGGGACCGGGGGTCCAGGCGAGCGACAGGGCGCCGGGCGACGTCCCCGGAGACACGCCGAGGTTGATTCCGTCCTGCGGATCGGTCGCCGATGTCGTCTTCCCGGCGAAGAGAACAATCAGGAACGCACCGACCAGCCGCGGAAGGACCCTCGTCACCCTGCGATGCTATTCCCGCCTTCGGCGCAAGGCCACCCTCACCGCGTCAGCGGATGCGGGCCACGCGCCCCTTCGCAGGGAAGCGCTCGAACTGCCGCGGGTCGTGCCCGGGGATCACCCGATCGGCGGAGCCGGCCAGCGCGATCATCCGCTGCTGCGCCGCCAGGTTGGCGTCCCGGTCGGCGTCGTCGAAGGTCGCCGAGGCCTTGCGCTCGTTGAGGTTGCGATCGAGGTAGCAGTTGTCCGACGCCAGGACGATCGGCTGCGGGCCATCGATGCGCAGGTACTGCGACGCGTAGGTGTGGCGGGCGCCGGTGTAGGCGCGGATGCCCGGGACGATCTCGACGTCGTCGCCGTCCACGAACCTGAGGCGCCCTGCGGTGTTGATGCTCACGAGCGCCGCCACGTCGTCCGGGTCCACGCCGCCGTGCCGGCCCCCCGGCTGCCACGCCTCTCCCGTGTAATACGCGTACTCCTGCTTCTGGATCCACACCCGGGCCGCGGGGAACAGGTCGATCCCGCCCATGTGATCCCAGTGGGCGTGACTGACGACGACGTCGGTGACGTCGCCGGGCTTCACCCCGGCCAGCGCGACCGCCTCGTCCGGCCGCAGGTAGTCGGTGACGGTGAACTCCTTCCGCCACTTCTCGCGGTGGAACCCGGTGTCGAACAGCACCGTACGCCCGCCGCCCCGCACCAGCCAGACGACCATGGCGATGTCGATCGTCTCTTCTTTCGGCGCCCCCGGCATCAGCCCCTCGAGCGGGAACCCCGGAATGGTCGCATAGCGGATCGCCTCGATGGTGTACGCGGGTCCCGCCGGCGTCGCCATCGGCACGATGGACGCGGCGAGCCACGCAACGACGAGCGCTGCGCCCCCGGGGACACGCCGGCTTCGTTTCACGAGGCCATCATATCCGGCGGAATCCGCCTCCGTGAATTTCCCGATAGCCGATGTCGAACGCCGTGCTGCAAGATGCCTGCTGCTTCCTTTTCAGTCGACGGCGGGACACGGGCATGCGAATGGGCTTCGATGCGCGAGGGTTTCTCCTCCCGGCCGGCCCCCCGGGATGCGGCGTCGGTGTCGTCGAGGTCGTCGATCGCCCGGCCTTCCTTCAACTGGAGAAAGACTGGAACGCGCTCGTCGAGACGACGTCCGACGCGCCGTTCTACCGGCATGAGTACATCCGGAGCTGGTTGGACAGCTTCGTGCCGGGCGCGGCGTTGAAGGTCTTGACGGGCCGCGACCACGCCGGGAACCTCGTCGCCGCCCTCCCGCTCGTGGCCGAGCGCGGCTTTCTCTACGGACTGCCCGTCCGGTGGCTCGTCTCGCCCACGAGCACCCACACCGCCCGCTTCGACCTGATCGCGGCCGACCGCCGGTCGGCCGCCCGGGCGTTCGTCCGAACGCTGGCCGACGACGACACCTGGGACGTGATCAGGATCACCGATGTGCCGGCGGGGGGAAACGCCTGGGACCTCTACCATGCGGCCGCGGGCGCCGGCTTCCCCGCAGGGGTCTGGGAGTCCCACTGGAGTCCTTTCATCCCCCTTCCCGGCTCCTATGACGTACTCGAGACCCGTCTGTCGTCCAAGTTCAGGGCCAACCTGCGCCGCCGTCGCAGGCGCCTCGAAGAGCGCGGCGCCGTCACGATCGAGCGCGTGACCGGCGGCGTGGCGCTCGAGGCGAGTCTCGAGGAGTGTTTCGCGCTCGAGCGCAGCGGCTGGAAGGGTCGTCGCGGCACCGCGGCCGCACTGAGCAGAAAGACACTCGGCTTCTATACCGGGCTGGCGCACCAGGCGTCGCGCGGCGACTATTTCTCGCTCTATTTTCTCAAGGTCGCAGGCCGGGCGATCGCCGCCCAGTATGGACTGACGCGGCGGGGCGTCTATTCGCTCATGCTGACCTGCTACGACGAGACCTTCGGTGGACACAGTCCCGGCCATCTGCTGATGGAGGACGTGTTGCGGGACTGCGTCCGCCGCGGCCTGAGCGAGTTCGATTTCCTCGGCTGCGACATGGGCTGGAAACAGGACTGGAGCCCGATCGTCCGGGCGCACCACTGGTTCTTCATCTTTCGGGCCAGCACACTGGGCCGGACGCTCCGGAAGGCCAAGTTCCACTGGATCCCGGCGGCGAAAAAGGGTCTCAAGCGTTGGAGGCGGCGCGGCGCCACCCTCAATCAGTAGACGCATCTCCTGCAGCAGGACGTCTCCTGGATGCAGGCGCAGACCCCCTTGCCGCAGATCTTGTTGCAGTCCCTGTCCACGTTGCACTGCGTGGCGCAGCAACCCGGCGGAACTCGTTCCGCGTGATCTTCGCCAGGCGCCATCTCGGAATCGACACTGCAGATCTCCGGCTGGTGCAGCGCGAGGGCGTCGAAGCCGGGCAGGTCGGCCGGGCCGGCCCCCGGCGGAGGGATGACCGTGGGAGTCGTCAACCCTCCGGTCGTCATCAGGAATGCGACAGCGATCAGAACGAGGATTCCATGCGTCTTCATCATCCGGTTTCCTCCTCCGGTGGTCTTGCGTTGCAACAGGCGACGTGTGATCTCTGATACCGAGGTTGGGGGTTTCTGTCAAGACGCGACGCATCGTGGGGGTCAGGATTTTCGACGGGCGAAATCGGGAGGGAACCCGATACGCGGCCGGCCCTTCCTGTGGCAACGTGACAGCGCCATGATTCGAATCACGGAGCGCGTCCGCGACAGCATCGCCCGCGTCGGGCCAGCCCGGACCCTCCACGATCTGGCCCTCCGGGCGGCGAACCGGGTCGTGCTGATCAAGCTGCTCAAGTGCATGGCCATCGAACGGGTCAATGACGCGTTCGCGACCTGCCCGGAGCCCTACCGTCCGATGTTCCTGAGCGCGCCGATGCTGCGAAAGTTCGGACGGGATCCGAGGAACGAGATGCCCGAGGCCTTCCTCGACGAGGCCCTGGCGAAGGGGGACGAGTGCTTCGCCCTCCTCTCCGGCGACCGCCTCGCCGCCTACGGCTGGTACTCCAGCGGACCGACGCGCATCGATCCGCCGGACCTCGTTCTGCACCCCGGCGGACGGCACATCTACATGTACAAGGGGTTCACCCACGTCGATCATCGCGGGCGCCGCCTGCACGCGATCGGCATGACCATGGCGCTGCAGAGCTACCTGACCCGGGGCTTCAAGGGACTCGTCTCCTACGTCGAATCCAACAACTTCGCCTCGCTCAAGTCGGTCGTCCGCATGGGGTACGAGATCTTCGGGACGATCGCCGTGCTGCAGGCATTCGGAGTCCACTGCACGCACGCCAGCGCCGGATGCCGGGCGCGCGGCCTGCGGGTCGAGCCGGCGCGCTGAAGCGCGCGGCCACGCCCTGAGGAAGGCGCCGCCCCGGGGTCGGAACCGGGCCGCACCTGTGGCGTAACACCGCCACGTGGCACCCCAACAGGCCCGCCGGCTCCTCCTGTGCGCGATGCTCGCGCTCGGGCTCGCCGCCTGCTCGGACGCCGGAACCGACATCCTCATCGAGGACGTGACGCTGATCTCCCCGGAGCGCGCCTCCCCCCTGCCACACGCCGACGTGCTCATCCACGATGGGCGGATCGCACGGATCGGCCCGGGCCTCGTCGCGACAGCGGGGGCCCGGCGGATCGACGGACGCGGGCGGTTCCTCGTCCCCGGATTGATCGACTCGCATGTCCACGTGGACAACCAGGGGCCGCTCGACGACGGCGCGATCGAGGCGCATCCCGGCCTCATCAAGGCCTGGCGGGCGCAGATCGGGCGCTCCTACCTGGCGTTTGGCTTCACGACGCTCGTGGACGTGGATCTGCGCGAGGGGGCGCGCGCCTGGTTCGACGCCGCGCCGATTCATCCGCGACTCTACGACTGCGGGCGGGCCGCCCGCATCGCCGGTGGCTATGGCGCGCTGCGGGTCCCGGCCGACGCGGCGGCCGCGACCGCCGCGAACCTGGTCTACGAACCGGCGCAGCGCGCCCTCTGGCCGGCCGGCGTCGCGCCGGCCGACTACACCCCCGAGCGGGCCGTCGAGCGGGTGGTCGCTGGGAGCGGCATCTGCGTCAAGACGTTCGTCGAGCCCGGCTTCGGCGGCGCCGCCCACTGGCCGACACCGCGCCGCGAGACGCTCGACGCGTTGCGCGCCGAGGCGCGCCGCCGGGGCCTCGTCTTCGTCGTCCATGCCAACGCCGTCGATGCCTGGAGGACGGCGATCGACGCCCGGGCCGACGTGATCGCGCACGGCCTGTGGCATTGGCCGGGCGACCGGATGAGCGCGTCCCCGCCGGCCGAAGCCGTCGAAGCGATCGAGGCCGCCGCGCGGGCGGGGGTCTCGGTCCAGCCGACGCTGCAGGCGGTCTACGGCGACGAATCGATCTTCGACGCGTCGATCCTCGACGACCCCCGTCTCGCGGAAGCGCTTCCCCGAGCGGTCCTCGGCCACCTGCACGGCCCGGAGGCGCAGGCGGCCCGGCGCGCCCTTGCGGACGAATACCGCGGCGCCCTCGAGCGTTGGCTCGGCCCGGCGGCCCCCGACCCCGCGCGGGTGATGGCGGTCGCCCCCGCGCGCGCGGCGCGAACGCTGCGCGCGATGTGGGACCATCACGTGCGCCTCCTGCTCGGCAGCGACACCCCGTCGAACGAAGGGATCGGCAACCCGCCGGGACTCAATGGGAGGCTGGAGATGCAGCGCTGGTCCGAGGCGGGCGTCCCGCTGGCGGCGATCCTGCGCGCCGCCACGCTCGATAACGCCGCGGCCTTCGGCCTGGCGCGCGAGATCGGCTCGATCGAGCCCGGCAAGCGCGCCGACCTGCTGCTCCTGAAGGCCGACCCGCTCCAGGACATCGGCGCCTGGGACCGGATCGCGATCGTCTTCCTGAACGGCGAGGCGCACGCGCGCGCGGCGCTCCTCCCGGCCGAATAGCCGGCACGCTGGTGGTCACCGTGCCGGGCTGATAGCATTCTCCGGCATTCACCCGAGGAAAACCGAGGAGAAGCCGATGCCCGACAAGCCGTTCCTGACCGACATCAAAACCCTGAGGCAGCGGGCGCGCCAGCACATCGAAGAGGGGGCGGTGACCCCCGGGTACAAGGCCGACCGCGAGCACGTCGTCCGCCTCCTGAACGAAGCGCTGGCCACCGAGATCGTGTGCGTCCTCCGTTACCGGCGCCACCATTTCATGGCGAACGGGATCAACGCCCAGAGCATCGCGCAGGAGTTCCTCCAGCACGCCAACGAGGAACAGGCGCACGCGGATCAGATCGCGCAGCGGATCGTGCAGCTCGGGGGCGAGCCGAACTTCTCTCCGGAGGGGCTCCAGACGCGCAGCCACGCCGAGTACGTCGAAGGCGATTCCCTCCTCGACATGATCAAGGAGGACCTGATCGCCGAACGGATCGCCATCGACAGCTACCGCGAGATGATCGCGTATCTCGGGCACGACGACCCCACCACGGTGAGAATGCTCGAGGGGATTCTCGCCATGGAGGAAGAGCACGCGGACGACCTCGTCACGCTGCTGGAGGAGCTGGGGAAGGCGACCGCCCGGTAATCGGGCTGGATCGAGCCCTCCTGCCGCGTTGGGCGTTGTCAGTCGGCTACTGAATCGTCTGTCAGGAACAACCCCATGGATTGATCCCGCCGGATCCGGTATCCATGGGGCGGCGTGATGGACAGATGGAATGCCTGGTCGTGGAGGCGGCGAAGCCTCGCCGTCGTCACCGGCGCGCTCGCACTGGCCGTCGGCCTGCTCGTCGTCTACGGCATCGCGGCGAATCTGCTGATCCGGACGCGACTGCTGCGTGCCCTCATCCACCATCGCCCGGACACGGTTTCCGTCGAGTACAGCTCGGCGTACTCCCTGCTGCCGGGTCGAGTGCGCGTCAGGAACCTCCGCATCCAGGATCGCGGTTTCGCCACGGAGTGGGTGATCTCGCTCGAGAAGGGACGGGGCTCCATCCGCCTCTTCGATCTGCTCCGGGGCCGGTTCCACACGACCCGCATCCGGGGAAGCGGCCTGGAGATCCGCGTCCGCAGCCGCTTGACGGCCGAGGAGGCGACACCGGGCCGCCTCGCCTTCCTGCCTCCGATCGCCGGGTTTCCCGGGCCGCCGATCCGCCCTCCGGGCGAGCGGCCCCAGCCCCGCACGGGTCGCGAGTGGACCACCCGGCTCGATGACGTCGTCATCGATGGGGTCAGGGAGATCTGGGTGGACGAATACCACTACACGGGGGACGCCACGCTGACCGGCGGCATGCTGCTCCACCCGAGGCTCCGGTTCGAGACCTTCCCCACCGCGCTCGTGGTGCGGAGCGGCACGCTGCGCCTGAGCGAAGAACCGGTCGCCTCCTCCGTGCAGGCGCGTCTCGATGGCGTCATCCACCCCTATGAACTGCACCCGGGTTCCGGCGATGCCGTCCTCCTGGCCATGACCGGAGCGGGGCGAGGCACGGGGAAGGTCGAGAGCATCCACTTCCTCAATGGCATGCTGAACACCCCGCCGACGCTCAGTCTGGAAGCCGGAACCGGCACCCTCGCGGCCGAGCTGTCCCTCGACCGCGGCGAGGGGGAAGGAGCGCTGGATTTTTCGGTACAGGGGGCAAGAGCCGTCATGCCCGACGCGGCCATGACGGGCGAAGCCGAGGGACGCCTCGTTCTCAGCCGGCTCGATTTCGCGAGCGGCAGGACGGATTTCGCGGGAAGCCGCCTCGAGGTGCGCCGGGTGCTCGTGAAGCGCGGGCGCGAGGCACCCTGGCCCTGGTGGGGCATCCTCGAGGTCCCCGCGGCTCATCTGGGCGCCGGGCCGCCCCGCGTCCTCCATGCGCACGCCAAGCTCCGCGCGCAGAACGCGCAGCCCCTGTACAGGCTGCTGAACGCGCAGCTTCCTCCCTGGGCGGAGTCGCTGTTGAAGATGGAGGGGGTGACGGCCACCGCCGATGTGGCGCACGCGCGATCCTTCACGGACGTGAAGCGGCTCGAGGCGCGCGGTGGGGCGTTCCACATCCTGGGGCGATACCACCACGCCCAAGGGAAACACGACGCCGCATTCCTGATCGACGCGGGCCCCCTCGTGGTCGGTATCGGTCTCGCCGGTGGAGCGTCTGAAGTCGTGCTCGCCACGCCGCGGGTCTGGTTTCGCGACCAGATGGCGCGCGCGGACGTCCCCCCGCGCGCCGCGAGCCCCTCGCCGGGGCCGCCGGAGTCGAAGGCCCGGGCCCTCGGGCCCTGATCGCCTGACGGCATCGTCGAGGGCAGCGGCTACAATGAGCCGCATTCAGGAACATCGAGAAGACGTCCCCCGCGCCGGGAGCTCGACGTGAAGGCCACAGCCGACGTCCTCGACAGCTCTCTGGCCGAAGAGCCGATCCGCGCCGAGCTCTTCGGCATCGATCGCCTGGAGCAACACGGCGAGAGCCTGGCCGTGGCCCATCGGGCCAAAGGAAAGCCGCCGCGCGCGCGGCCTCTGCTGCCCCGGGTTCGCGACAACGCGCGCGTGCTCCTCGGCGGGTATCGGAACATCGCCGCGACCGTCCTGGCGAAGCACGAGATCACTCCCGCCGCGGAGTGGCTCCTCGACAACTTCCACGTCGTGGACGAGCAGCTCCGCGAGATTCGCGACCATCTCCCCAGGGGCTACTACCGCCTGCTGCCGAAGATCGCCGCGGGCCACCTCGCGGGATACCCGCGCGTCTATGGGCTGGCCTGGGCCTACGTCGCGCACACCGACAGCCGCTTCGAGCTCGAGACGATGCAGCGCTTCGTCCAGGCCTACCAGCGCGTCCAGCCGCTGACCATCGGCGAGCTCTGGGCGGTCGCCATTCATCTCCGTGTGGCGCTGGTGGAAAACCTGCGCCGCCTGACGCAGGTGATCATCCGGTCGCGGCAGGAGCGCGCCCATGCCGACACGCTGGCCGATCGTCTCCTGGGCCTCGGCGACGAGCCGGTGGCGCGCCCGGAGGAGGAAGGGTTCGGACTCGGCGACGCCCCGCTGACCCGCGCGTTCGCCGTCCAGCTCATCCAGCGGCTGCGCGGCCAGGACCCCTCGGTCGTGCCGGCCCTGGCCTGGCTCGAAGAGCGGCTGGGCGCCCAGGGCACCTCGGCCGACGACGAGGTCTCCCGGGAGCACCAGGCCCAGGCGGCTGCGAACGTCACCGTCCGGAACATCATCACCAGCATGCGGTGGATGTCCTCCATCGACTGGTCCGAGTTCTTCGAGAACGTCAGCCTGGTGGACGAAGTCCTGCGCGCCGCGCCCGGGTTCGCGGCGATGGACTTCACGACACGGAATCAGTACCGGGCCCGCATCGAGCGGCTCTCGCGTGGTTCAGGGCAGTCCGAGATCAAAGTGGCCCGGGAGGCGGTGCTCCTGGCGCAGAACGCCCTGCCGGAGCACGGTCGTGCGGGCATCCTTCCCGGGGTTCCCGATCGCGCCGAGGAGGACCCCGGGTATCACCTCCTCGCCGGTGGCCGGAGAGCGTTCGAACGGCGTCTCGGGTTTCGCGTCCCCTTGCGGGTCCGGCTGCGTCGCGCCTACCGCAGCCATGCGATCGCCGGCTACCTGGGAGCCATCGCGGTCATCACCCTCCTCGTGCTCTGGGGTCCCCTGGCGGCGACCCGGGCGGCCGGGGCCGCCCCCTGGATCCTCGGCCTGCTGGCGATCCTCGGCCTGCTGCCCGCCTCGGAGATCGCCGTGTCGCTCGTCCAGCGCCTGGTTCCCCTCCTCGTTCCGCCGCGTCTGCTCCCCAAGCTCCGGCTCGCCGCGGGGGTGCCTCAGGAGCTGCGGACGCTCGTCGTCGTCCCGACGATGCTCCGGCGCCGGGCCGACATCGAGGAACAGCTCGAGCGGCTCGAGGTGCACTTCCTCGCGAATCCCGAAGGGCATCTCCACTTCGCGCTGCTCACGGATTTCGCGGATGCGGGCACGGAGACGGCGCCCGGAGACGACGAGCTCCTGGCCGGGGCGAACGAAGGCATCGCCCGCCTCAATCGGCGCTATGGGAGCCCCCCCGACGGAGGGACGCGGTTTCTCCTGCTGCATCGCCGCCGTCTCTGGAACGACCGGCAGGGCCGGTGGATGGGCTGGGAGAGGAAGCGCGGCAAGCTCCATGAGCTGAATCGGCTGCTGCGCGGCGCCGCCGACACGTCCTTCGTCCCGATCGACGGCAGGCCCCCCACGGTGCCGCAGGGCGTTCGCTACGTCATCACCCTGGATGCCGACACGCGCCTCCCCATGGGAACCGCCCGCCGACTGGTGGGTGCGATGGCGCACCCGCTGAACCGCCCCCGCTTCGATGCGGGGACGCGACGCGTGGTCGAGGGCTTCGCGATCGTGCAGCCCCACCTGACGCCCAGCCTTCCGACGGGTCCGGCGAGCACCACCTATCAGCGGATCCTCTCGGGCCCCGGAGGCGTGGACCCCTATGCGGCCGCGATCTCCGACGTGTACCAGGACCTCTTCGGAGAAGGCTCGTACACCGGGAAGGGCATCTACGACGTCGATGCCTACGAGACGGCTCTCGCGGGGAGAGTCCCCGACAACACGCTGCTCAGCCACGACCTCTTCGAGAGCTCCTACGCGCGCGCCGGGCTCGCGACCGACGTGGACCTCTTCGAGGAGTTCCCCGGCAACTACGAAGCGGCCGCACGCCAGCGCCATCGCTGGGTCCGGGGCGACTGGCAGCTCCTGCCCTGGATCCTGGGCCGGCGCGGCCGCCTGCCCGCACTCGGCCGTCTGAAGATGCTGGACAATCTCCGCCGCAGCCTCGCCGCCCCGTCGACCTTCCTCGTCGCCGTGGCCGCCTGGGTCCTTCCCGACGTGCCGGCGCTCGTCTGGACCGGTCTGTTCGTCGGATCCATCGCGGGGCCGGCCGCGATCCCCGTGCTCGACGGGCTGCTCCCGCGGCGCGGCGGCTTCTCCAAGCGCAACCACCTGGGCGCCGTGGGCCACGACCTCCGCGTCGCCCTGGCGCAGACGATCCTGGCGATCACCATGCTGGCCCATCAGGCCTGGCTCATGGTCGACGCGATCGTCCGCACGCTCGGTCGCCTGTACGTCACGGGGCGCAACCTCCTCGAGTGGGTGCCCGCCGCGCAGGCGGGCCATGGCGCCGGAACGAGTCTCCGGGCCTTCTTCCGGCACCTGCGCTGGGGAGTCATCCTGGCCGCCGGATCCGGTCTGGGCCTCGTGGCGCTCGCGCCGGAACGCCTGTTCGTGGGGCTCCCGTTCATCCTCCTCTGGATGCTGTCACCCGTCCTCGCATGGCGCATCAGCCTGCCGCCGAAGATCGCACCGACCCGGGTCCTCGCTCCGGCGGAGACCCGCGCGTTGCGGCTCGTCGCCCGGCGGACCTGGCGCTTCTTCGAGACGTTCGTGGACCAGGGGGATCACGCCCTCCCCCTGGATAACTTCCAGGAGGACCCCGCGCCGGTCGGGGCGCATCGGACGTCGCCGACGAACCTGGGTCTCTATCTGCTCAGCACGACGGTCGCGCGCGATTTCGGCTGGATCGGGACGCTGGAGATGGTCGAACGGCTCGAGGCCACCCTGCAGACCATGACGAGCCTGCATCGCGTCGGCGGCCACTTCGTGAACTGGTACGACACGCGGAGCCTCCGGCCGCTGGATCCCGTGTACGTCTCCACCGTGGACAGCGGCAACCTGGCCGGGCACCTGATCGCGGTGGCTCAGGCGTGCCGCGACCTCCGGCATCGTCCCTCGTTCGACCCCGCGATCCTCGATGGCATCCGGGACGCGCTCCAGCTGTTCCTCGAGTCCCTCGCGACCCGGGGAAACGCGCGGCCCGCCGCGGCGTCCATGGAGGCGCGCCTGCGCGAA
>Ga0111538_10010860_pt1 | contig 12099 bp, 10 predicted proteins | sample SoiMethybrSBSTD1_FD_79669 | JGI IMG/M metagenome (GOLD analysis project Ga0111538, IMG submission 79669) | Bulk soil microbial communities from a Populus tree surrounding site in Tennessee, USA - Soil MetaG P. TD hybrid SBSTD1 (version 2)... | ecosystem: Environmental > Terrestrial > Soil >...
CGCGTGACGCGGAGATCGCGCTCGAGCGACGCGGCCGCGTGCGCGGCAGGCTCGAGCTCCTCGAGCCGCTTCTGCTGCTCGGCGACCTGCGCCTTCAGGGCGGCGTCTGCGGCGTCGCCCGCGGGCGATCCCTCGAGCCGTGCCTCGAGCTCCGCCGCACGTCGCGCCTGCGCCTCCGCCTGCGCCTCGATCTCCGCGAGCCGCTGCCGCAGCTCGTCGCGCTCCTGCGGGCGGGGCCCGGCCGCGAGCGTCGCCGTCGCCTCCGCCAGCTTCGCCGCCAGCTCCTCGGCCCGCGCGTGCTCGGCGGCGAGCTGCGCCTCGAGCTCCTCGACGCGGCCGCGCAGCGTCCCGAGCTCGGCGGGGTCGGCGGCGTGCGCCGGTGCGGTGAGCTGCGCTTCGAGCTCGGCCGCACGCTCGGCCTGTGCCGCCGCGCGCGCCTCCACCTCGGCGAGCCGCTGGCGCAGCTCGTCACGCTCGTGCGGGCGCGCAGCCGTGAGCGCCGCCGTCGCCTCCGCCAGCTTCGCGGCGAGCTCCTCGGCCCGCGCGTGCTCGGCGGCGACGCGCGTCTCGAGCTCCTCGAGACGCTCGCGCAGCATGACGAGCTCGGTCGGATCCGCGCGCGGCGTCGCCGCGACGGGCGCCGGCGGTGCGGCGAAGGGGCGCGCCGCCGGCCCCAGCGTCGGCGCGCGCAGGCGGATCGCCTCGATCAGCGCCGACAGCTCGCGCAGCGACGCATCGAGGTTCCGGATGTCGCGCTCCATCAGCACGCGCGCGCCGGTCGCGACGATGAGCAGGCTCCCGAGCGCGGTGGCGCCGTGGTAGATGGGCAGGCAGACGATCGAGCGCACCGGCGACTTGCCCTCGATGAGCGGCGGCACGTAGCGGTTCTTCGCGGCGCTGTCGATCAGGTAGGCGCGCCGATTGAGGAGCCCGTGCAGCGGCATGTCCCAGCCGGCGACGTCGCCGCGCCGCACGTTGCGGAGGCGCCGGCAGCCCTCGTCGGAGAGGTTGCACTCGGCGGCGAGCCGCAGCACCTCCTTCCGCTGGTCGAAGAAGCAGACGGCCCCACCGGCGCCGCCGACCGCTTCGACGAGGCAGCCCAGCGCGGGCTCGAGCGCGTCCTCGGGCGTCGCCGCCTCGGCGATCACCTTCTTCAGGCGCTCGACCGGGTCGGGCGGGCCCGCCGCGCCCAGGCGAGGTCGCGGCCGGGCGGGGGCGCCGGACTCGCTCGTGCCGGGCATGGCCATGCCGCAGCGGTTTGCAACCGCTGTGCCGCGGCACGGTCAGGATCTTGACGCCGGCGACCTCAGCGAAATGCAGGAAGAACCTGCTCCGCGAACAGGCGAGTGCTGCGGAGGTCGTCCACGCGGCCGAACATCCCAATGAAGTGCGTCACTCCGATGCCGATGTACTCTCGGATTCGCGTCACTACCTGCGCGGGCGTGCCGGCCAGGGCACGCCGTCCCATGTCCTCGGGAGTGGTGCCCCAGGCGCCGGCCAGCCGCGCGAGACGCGCCTCGGCCCGGGCCTGGTCGGCGTCGATGACGACGCTCCCGAACCAGGATTTCTCGATGGCGTCGTAGCTCCTGCCCTCGGACGCGCAGTGCGCGCGGAGCACGTCGAGCTTGTGGCGGAGATCGTCGACCGTGCCGCCGTGGTTCCAGATGTCGGCGTGGCGCGCGACGAGCCGGAGGAGCACCTTCTCGCCGCCGCCGCCGATGAGGATCGGCGGGTGCGGCGTCCGCACGGGCTTCGGATTGCACCATGCCTCGTGGACGCGGTAGTGGCGCCCGCTGAACGTCGCGCGCTCCTCGCTCCACATGAGCTTCTGGAGCTTCAGCGCCTCGTCGAGCTGCGCGAGCCGGACCGGGACCGGCGGGAACTCGTAGCCGTAGCCCTCGTACTCGCTCTCGAACCAGCCCGACCCCATGCCGTGCACGAAGCGGCCCCCGGCGATGTTGTCGATGCTCGCCGCCATCTTCGCGAGGAGCGCCGGCGAGCGATAGGAGTTGCAGGCGACCAGGAGCCCGATCTCGATGCGCGACGTCTCCCGCGCCAGCGCCGCGAGCGTGCTGAAGCCCTCGAGCTGCGGCTCCCCCGCCGGCCGGATGACGCCGTAGAAGTGATCGTCGAGGAAGACGGTGTCGAAGCCGAGCGCCTCGGCCTCGCGCCAGTGCGTCGCGAGCGCGTCGAAGGTGGCGCCTTCCTGCGGAGTCTGGATCCCGAAGCGGACACGCATGCCGGCCATGATGGGCCGCACGTAGCGTACCGCGCGCACGTCTGGCAAGGTGGCTCCCCGAGCGATGACGCGCGCGGAATTCGAGGCGCTGGTCGCCGAGGCCCTCGACGGCATCCCCGACGAGTTCGCGCGCTACCTCGAGAACGTGAGCGTCCTCGTCGAGGACGAGCCCGAAGAAGACGACGACCTCTACGGCCTCTACGACGGCGTGCCCCTGTCGGAGCGCACGCACGATTTCGCGGCGCCGCCCGACCGTATCTTCATCTACCGCGGCCCCCTGGTGCGCGATTTTCGCAGCCGGAGAGCGATCAAGCGCCAGATCCGCATCACGATCGTCCACGAAATCGCGCACTTCTTCGGGCTGGACGAGCGCCGCATCCGTCGCTTGGGATACTGATTGTTTGACACTCCCGGCACCTCCAGGCATTTTCCCGAGTCCGGGATGCGTACGCTCGGGGTGTGGTTCGTCGGCGCGGCGCTCGCCGTGCTGAGCGCGAACGCAGTTGCGGGACACGAGTCGGCGGCCGAGCTCGCCGCGCAGGCGCTCCGCGAGTGCGAGGCCGGCCGCAACGCGAAGGATCGCGACGAGCGGAAGGCCCACTTCGACCAGGGGCAGGCCATGGCAGAGCGCGCCGTCGCGCTCGACGACAACAGCGCCGCGGCCCACTTCTCGCTCTTCTGCAACATGGGCGAGCTGATGCGCATCGACGGCGAGAGCCTGAGCTCGGTGTTCGCGCTCCGCCGCATGATGGCCGAGCTCGACCGCACGCTCGAGCTGGATCCGGGCCACGTCGACGCCATGGCATCGAAGGGCACGCTGCTCATCCGCCTGCCGCGGCTGCTCGGCGGCGATGCGGTGAAGGGCGAGGCGATGCTCCGCGACGTGATCCGCCTCGACCCGAGCGCGTTCAACTCACGCCTGACGCTGGCCCGCACCTGCAACGGGCGCGGCGACCACGCCGAGGCAATCGCCTTCGCCACGCGCGCGCTCGAGATCGCCAAGGAGCAGGGCCGCGCCGACAAGGTCGCCGAGGCGCAGACCTGCCTCGCCGAACTGCGCGCCGGCCGCTAGGGCGTCGCGCGCTCGATGGCCTCGCCGTTCTCCGCCGGGACGCGCGAGGCGACCCTCGCGGCCCTCGCGACCGCCGATCTCGACGTCCTCGTCGTCGGCGGCGGCATCACCGGCGCGGGCGTCGCGCGCGACGCGGCGCTGCGCGGGCTCGGCGTCGGCCTCGTCGAGGCGGTCGACTTCGCGGCCGGCACCTCCAGCCGCAGCTCGAAGCTGATCCACGGCGGCGTCCGCTACCTGCAGCAGGGTGAGGTGGCGCTCGTGCGCGAGTCGGCGACGGAGCGCGCCGTCCTCCGCCGCCTCGCGCCGCACCTCGCCGAGCCCGTCGTCATGCTCATGCCGACCCACGGGCGCGCGGCGCAGGCCAAGCTCGGCGCCGGACTCTGGATGTTCGACCGCATCGCGAGCATCCCGCCGGAGGAGCGCCACGAGATGATCGGCCGCGACGAGGCGCTTCGCCGCGAGCCGACGCTCGACGGCCGGCTCCACGGCGCGGCGCTGTTCACGGAGTATCGCACCTGCGACGCGCGCCTCGTCCTGGCGACGATTCGCGGGGCCCACGCCGCCGGCGCGCTCTGCGTGAACCACGCGGCGCTGGTCGGACTCTCGGACGGGGCCGCGACCGTCCGCGACGAGGTCACGGGCGCCACGCTGCGCGTGCGCGCGCGCGTCGTCGTCAACGCGGCCGGGCCGTGGGTGGACGCCGTTCGCGGGATGACGGGGCCGATCACCGGCGCACGCCTGCATCTCACGAAGGGTATCCACCTCGTCGTCCCCCACGAGCGGCTGCCGCTCCGCCACGCGGTCGTGATGACGGCGCGCGACAAGCGGAGCATCTTCGCCGTGCCGCGCGGCGCCGCCACGTACCTCGGCACCACCGACACGGACTACGGGCCTCCCGCCCTCAATCCCGAGGTCACCGCCGACGATGCCGACTATCTCCTCGAGGCGGCGCACCGGACCTTCGCCGGGACGCCGCTCACGCGCGCCGACGTCGTGGCGGCATGGGCCGGGCTCCGGCCGCTCCTCCACGAGGAGGGGAAGAGCCCGTCCGAGATCTCGCGGCGCGACGAGATCATGGTGGGGGCGGACGGCGTCGTCGCGGTGGCCGGGGGGAAGCTCACGACGCACCGGCGCATGGCCGAGCGCGTCGTCGACATCGTCTACCAGCGCCTCGGCCGCCGCCCCGAGCCGTCGCGCACCGCCAAGGTCGTGCTCCCGGGCGGGGAGCGCGCGCCGGCCGAGCTGGCGGCGCTCGCGGAACGGCTCGCGCGCGCCCTGCCGCGGCTCGGGCGGCACGGCGCCGAGCGCCTCGTCATGCACTACGGCGCCGAGGCCGAGCGCTTCGCCTCGCCCGATATGGCGATGCTTCCCGGCTCGACGATCCTCCAGGCCGAGGTCGCCGCCGCCGTGGACGAGGAGATGGCGCTCACGCTCGAGGACGTCCTCGACCGCCGCCTCCGCCTCCTCTATTTCGACGCCCGCCAGGGCCTGGACGTGGTAGAGCCGGCGGCGGCCCTCGTCGCCTCGCGCCTGGGCTGGGACCCAGAACGGACGGCCCGCGAAGTCGCCGCGTATCGCGGCCTGGCAGAGAGCCTGAGGAGATTTCCATGAGCGAGATCGGAAGCGTGCTCGCGAAAGAGCTCGGCGCGGACCGCGTGGCGGAGGACGCCGAGACGCTCGCGGCCCATCGCGTCGACTACTGGATCCTCGCGCACCTCCGCCGCCGCCAGGGGCGGCTCGGACCGCCGCCGGCCTGCGTCGTGAAGCCGCGGAGCACCGCCGAGGTGGCGAAGACGATCCAGCTCGCGCAGCGCCACGGCACGGCCGTGGTGCCGTTCGGCGGCGGCTCGGGCGTCGTCGGCGGCGCCGTTCCGCCGGCGGGATCCGTCGTCGTCGATCTCCGCGCGATGAATCGGCTCCTCGAGCTGAACGAGCATTCCCTCTACGCTCGCGCCGAGGCGGGCATGATGGGTCCGGCCTACGAGTCCGCGCTCGAGGCGAAGGGCTTCACGACCGGGCACTACCCGCAGTCGATCGCGCTCTCGACGGTCGGCGGCTGGGTCGCGACGCGCGCCGCGGGCCAGTTCTCGACCCGCTACGGGAACATCGAGGACCTCTGCCTCGGCCTCGAGGCGGTGCGCGCGAGCGGCGAGGTCGTGCGCATCGCGTCCTTCCCGCGCACGTCCGCCGGCCCCAGCCTGCGCGAGCTCTTCCTCGGCAGCGAGGGCACGCTCGGCGTCATCACCGAGGTGACGTTCCGGATCCATCCCCTGCCCGAGACGCGGGCGCTCACGAGCTTCGGCTTCCCCGGCATGAAGGAGGCGCTCGAGGCGAGCCGGCGCGTGCTGCGCGTCGGCTGGCGTCCCGCGGTGCTCCGTGCCTACGACGCGACCGAGGCGCACCGCCACTTCACGGAGGATCGCTGCGTGCTGCTCGCCGTCTCTGAGGGGCCGGCCGCGCTCGTGGCCGCCGAGATGGAGGCCGTACGCCGGGACTGCGCGGCCGTCGGCGGCGTCGAGATCGGCGAGAAGCATGCCGCGCACTGGATGAAGGGCCGGAACGAGGTTCCCTCGTGGGACTTCTTCATCGACCGCGAGATGCTCGCCGACACGATCGAGGTCGCCGTCACCTGGGACCGGATCGACGCGCTCTACGAGGAGGTACGCGCCGCGCTCGCGGCGTCGCCGGGCGTGGTCCTCGCGAGCGGCCACAGCTCGCACGGCTACCAGCAGGGGACGAACATCTACTTCACGTTCGTCATGAAGCCGGCGGACTTCTCGCGCGCGGAGGAGGACTACCTGGCGGCGTGGGGGAACGCGATGCGCGCCACGCTGAAGGTCGGCGGCACGATCTCGCATCACCACGGCATCGGGCGGCTGCGCGCGCCGTGGCTCGCGGAGGAGCTGGGGAGCGGCTACCCGCTGCTGAAGGACCTCAAGCGGGCGCTCGACCCGAAGGGGATCATGAATCCGGGGACGCTGCTGGCGTAGCGCTACTTCTTCCCGAAGAACCGCGCCCGATCCGCTTCCATCCGCGCCAGGTACTCCTTCTCGACCGCCGCCGAGGCGAGGTAGTTGCGGTCGAGCGCGCGCCGGAGCTTCCACGTCTCCTGCGCCGCCTTCACGAGCGCCCGGAGCTGCTCCGGGAAGAGCCCCTGGAACCCGTCCGACTTCGCGATCAGCGGGTTCGGATGCGCCTCGACCAGCACCACCGACGCGCCCGCCATGATGCCGGCCAGCGTCGCGGGATGGACGAGGTCGCGGATGCCGGTCCCGTGTGACGCGTCGACGGCGATCGGCAGCCCCGAGAGCTGGTAGCGGAACGCCGCGATCGAGCCGACGTCGATCGTGTTCCGCGTGAAGCGGTTCGGGCTCGTGATGCCGCGCTCGCAGAGGATCACGTTCTCCTTGCCGCCGGTCATCATGCGCTCGACCCAGAGGAGGTAGGCCTCCGTGTCGAGCGAGTTGCCGCGCTTGTGGATCACCGGAAGCGGCGTCGTGCGGAGCCGGTTGAGCAGCGCCTGGTTCTTGCTGTTCGGCTCGCCGATCTGGATGCAGTCGACGCCCGCGTCCTCGTAGACGGGGACGTCGGCCGCGTCGAGAATCTCGACCGCCGTCGGGAGGCCGAACTCGCGGCCGGCCTTCACGAGGAGCCCGAGCCCTTTCTTGAGCGACTCGGTGTCCGACGCGCCGAGCCCCTCCCAGCCGCTGTACGGGCTCGAGCGGTACTTGACGACGCCGCCGCGGAGGCAGTGCGCGCCCGCCTCCTTCACGAGCCGCGCGGCCTCCATGATCTGCGGCTCGCTCTCGACCGAGCACGGGCCCGAGATGAAGACGAGGTCGTCGCCGCCGCAGACGACGTTCCCGATCCTGACGCTCTGGAAGATCGGCTTCTCCGGCGTGCCCTTCTGCGCCACCCGCTTGTAGGCGCGCGAGATGGGGATCAGCGCCTCGACGCCCGGGAGCTCCTCGATCTCGCCCGTCGGCAGGCGCGAGATGTCGCCGTACACGCCGACGAGGGTGATCTCCTCGCCGACCATCTTGCCGGTCTTGAAGCCGAGGCCGTGGAGCTTCCCCTCGACGGCCTTCACCTCGTCGGCGGTCGCGTCCCGGCGCATCTTGACGAGCATGGGCCGCATTGCACTAGAAGCGGTGCCCATGCGTCAAGCGGAAGACGACGCCCTGGTCCTGGCCCTCGACGAGGGCTCGACCGGGGTCCGCGCCATGCTCCTCGACCGGGCGGGAACGCCCCAGGGGATAGCGTACCGCGAGGCGCTCCCCGACCATCCCGGCCCCGGGCTGGTCGAGCACGATGCCGAGGCGCTGTTCGCGGCGACGGTCGACGTCGTGCGCCGCGTACTGGCCGGCGTCGAGGCGGCGCGGGTGCGGGGGCTCGGCATCGCCACGCAGCGCGGCTCCGCCGTGGTCTGGGACGCCAAGACAGGCCACGCCGTGCACCCGATCCTCTCGTGGCAGGACGGGCGCACGACCGCGCGCTGCCAGGCGCTCATGGCCGAGGGACACTTCGTGAGCCCGCTCCTCGCGTCGACGAAGCTCGAGTGGCTGCTCGACCGCTTCGACCCCGAGCGCGAGGCGACCCGCGCGGGCAGGCTCCGCTGCGGCACCATCGATGCATGGCTCGCGTGGCGGCTCTCGGGCGGCCGCGCCTCCGCGACCGACGCGTCGAACGCCTCGTGCAGCGGGCTCTACGACCTCTTCGCGCACCGCTGGCAGGACTCGATGCTCGAGGCGCTCCGCATACCTCTCGCGTCGTTGCCGGAGATCGTCGACTCGAGCGCCGTGGTCGGCACGCTCGCGCTCGACGGCCTGCCCCCGATCCCGATCGCGGCGCTCATCGGCGATCAGCAGGCGGCGATGATGGGGCAGCTCCGACTCCAGCCGGGCGAGGCGAAGATCACCTACGGGACGTCCGCGATGCTCGACCTGAACGTCGGGGGCGAGCCGGCCTTCTCGATGCACGGCGCCTACCCGCTCGTCCTCTGGCAGACGCGCGGCGTGCCGGCGTTCTGCCTCGAGGGGACGGCGATCACCGCGGGCGCGGCGATCACCTGGCTCCGCGACGGGCTCGGCATCATCGCGAGCCCGGAGGAGAGCGGCGCGCTCGCGGCGAGCGTCCCGGACGCGGGCGGCGTGTGGATGGTCCCCGCCTTCCAGGGCCTCGGGACGCCGTACCTCGATCCGGCCGCGCGCGCGGTCATCGGCGGCCTGTCGCGCGCCAGCACGCGCGCGCACGTCGTGCGCGCCGCGCTCGAGGGCATCGCGTGGCGCTGCCGCGAGGTCTACGAGGCGCTCCGCGCCGACTCACCGCATCCCGCGCCCACGACCCTGCGCGCGGACGGCGGCGCCGCGCGGAACGACGTGCTCCTCCAGCTCCAAGCCGACGCGCTCGGCATCCCCGTCGAGCGGCCCGCGGTGGTCCAGGCCGGCGCGCTCGGCGCCGGCTACCTCGCCGGCCTCGCGACGGGGGTCTGGGCGAACCCCGCCGAGCTCGCGAGCGCCTGGCGCCGCGATCGCCTCTTCGAGCCGCGCCTCGGCGACGCGGAGCGCGAGGAGCGCTTCGCCGCCTGGCAATCGCACGTTGCTGCGACACGACTGACAAATCTCTGACGCAAGCCAAGGCGTCCCGGCCACGTTCCGCGCGCGTTTCGCCGTGAAGACGCCGTGGCACCTGCATTGCAGCATCTCGCTCGCGGGGGGCAGAGGTGCGGGGGACGCTGGTCATCGCGAGCGCGCTGTTCGCGCTCGTACGCATCGCGGAGGCGACGACGATCGTCGGCATGAGCGAGCGCGAGCTGGCGCGCGCCGCCGACGCGATCGTGATCGGCACCATCACCGACCTGGAGACGGTGGCGAGCGGCGAGGGTGCGATCAACACGCTGGTCACGATCGACGTCGAGCGGGCGGTGAAGGGCGACGTCGGCGCGCGCGTCACGCTGAAGCAGCCGGGCGGGCAGATCGGCGAGCGCGGGCTCTGGATCGCGGGCTCGCCGCAGTTCGCGCGCGGCGAGCGGCAGATGCTCTTCCTCTCCGCGGCACGTGACGGCACGGCGCGCACGACCGCGCTCGGGCTCGGGCAGTTCATGCTCGCTTCCCATCCCCGCACGGCGGAGACGATGGCCGAGCGCCGGCCGACGGCACGCACGCTCGGCACGAGGCCCGTGCGCCGCGTGCGTCTGGCGCGGCTCCTCCGCACCATCGCGCGCGCGCTCGCGGACGGCGGCGCGGCCGCGCCGCGCGTGCTCCGCGCGCCCGATGAGCTGACGGCCGCCGGCCTCGAGCGCGAGAGCGTCGACGAGTTCACCCTGATGGACCAGCCCCAGGGGCGCTGGGCCGAGCCGGACCGCGGCGAGCCGGTGTCCTATTCACTCGGCGGCGACGGCGACCGCACGCTCGGCCTCGGCGCTTCGCTCGGCGCGCTCGACGACGCGCTCGCCGCGTGGAACGGCGCCGGCACGCCACTGCACCTCGTCCGCGGCGAGCCGGTCGCGCCCATGCCGCTCTTCTGCGACGGCCTGTCGCAGATCGTCTTCGACGACCCCTTCGACGAGATGCCACAGCCCAACGCCTGCAGCGGCATCCTGGCGCTCGGCGGCTACTGCACCTTCGTCGACCACGACCAGGTGAACGGGCAGCGCTTCTTCCGCATCAGCGAGGGAAACGTCACCGTGAACCGCGGCTTCGGCCGCTGTCCGTTCTGGACCCGCGCCAACCTGAGCGAGGTCCTGACGCACGAGATCGGGCACACGATCGGCCTCGGGCACAGCGCCGAGAGCGAGAGCGCGGCGCCCGAGCTGCGCGACGCGACGATGTACTTCCACGCGCACTTCGACGGCCGCGGCGCGTCGCTGCGTGCCGACGACGTGGCCGGCGTGCGCTTCGTGTACGGCACGGCCGGCGCCGGCAATCCGCTCGAGGACCTCGACGCCGACGGCATCCCCGACGTCGGCGACAACTGCCCGACGATCCCGAACGACGCCCAGTCGGATGCCGACGGCGATGGCAGCGGCGACCTGTGCGACGCCTGCCCGCTCGCGGCGTCCGCGACCGAAGGCACCTGCGAGCCGATCTTCTCGAGCCGGCTCGCGGCCCGGACGCGGCACGGACGCACGCGCCTGGTCTGGCGCGGCGCCGTCGACGCGCCCCTCGACTCGGCGGCGCCTGTCGCGCGCGCCCGCCTCGTCTTCGGCTCCGGCGTCGTGGTCGACGCGTCGGCCGCCGCCGGAGCGCCCCGCGCCCGCGGCGCGCTCCGCTATAGGAGCGGCGGCGCCCGCGTGACGCTCCGGCCCATGCGCCGCGGCGGCTACTACGTCCGCGTCGTCGTCCGCTCCGCGGACCTCGGCGACCACCCGCCGGCGTTCGTGAGCGCGAGCGTCCAGGTCGGCTCGCGCAGCTTCGCGAGCGCACTCGCGTGCGCCACGGGGCGCCGCGGACGCTTGGCCTGCCGCTAGCACCCGACGTTGCGGGGCCCGCTTTCGAATCGTAAGAAGGGCGCCGTGAGCATGCCGGCCGTCCGCGGGCTCCGCCACCTGGCGCTCAGGGTCCGCGACGTCCGCCGCGCCGCCGACTTCTACTGCGAGTCGTTCGGCATGCGTGTGGTGTGGGAACCCGACCCCGAGAACGTCTACCTGAGCTCGGGCAGCGACAACCTGGCGCTCCACCACGACGCGAGCGTCGTGCCCGGTGGCAGCCTGGATCATCTCGGCTTCCTCATGGGCTCCGCCGACGACGTGTTCGCGGCCGCCGCGGCCCTGCGCGCGCGGGGCGTCCCGCTGGAGCACGAGCCACGCACCCACCGCGACGGCTCCGTCTCCTGCTACTGCCGTGATCCCGACGGCAACCTGGTCCAGATCCTCTGGCTCCCGGACGTGCCCGCGTGAGCGCGGCCACGGCGTCCCTTCCGCGCTGGTTCGCCGCCTGGGGCGTTCACCTGCTCACGGCCAGCAGCGCGCCCGCGGGCATGCTGGCGATCCTCGCCGCCGAGCGCGGCGACCCGGCCACCGCGATGTGGTGGATGGCCTACACCGTCGCCGTCGACTCCGTGGACGGAACGCTCGCCCGCGCCGTCGGCGTGAAGCAGGTGCTGCCCTGGTTCGACGGCACCCGGCTCGACGACGTCGTCGACTACTTCACGTGGGTGATCGTCCCGGCGCTGTTCATGCTGTGGACGGACCTGCTGCCGCCCGGGGTCGCCGTCCCGCTCGCCGGCGCCGTCGCCGTCGCGAGCGCGTACCAGTTCTGCCGCACCGACGCCAAGACGAGCGACCACTACTTCACGGGCTTCCCGTCCTACTGGAACATCGTCGCGTTCTATCTCTATGCGCTCGGCTGGTCGACCGCCGCGAACGCCGCCGTCGTGGCCACGTTCGCGGTCCTGATCTTCGTGCCGATCCGCTACGTCTACCCGTCACGGACGACGACGCTGCGCGCGCTGACCGTCGGCCTCGGCCTCGCCTGGGCCGCCGCGGTCCTGGTCGCCCTCTTCCAGATCCTCCGCGACGGCGTGGCCTCGCGGCCGTTGGTGGTCGGGTCGCTACTCTTCCCCGTGTACTACGGCGCGCTGTCCCTGTTCCTCACGCGCGAGCGCGGAACGGGCTAGCCGATCAACCACTCGAACAGGCGCCGCAGATCCGCCTCCGCGAACGGGGGCTGCGGTGGCTCGCCGTCGGGGACCTTCTTCACCCACGAGCCGTCCTCGCGGAGCGAGAGATCGTGCCAGTCGGTGCCGGCGGGATCGGCCGGGTCGTACTGGATGACCGATGCCGTCGCGA
>Ga0111538_10010861_pt1 | contig 12098 bp, 10 predicted proteins | sample SoiMethybrSBSTD1_FD_79669 | JGI IMG/M metagenome (GOLD analysis project Ga0111538, IMG submission 79669) | Bulk soil microbial communities from a Populus tree surrounding site in Tennessee, USA - Soil MetaG P. TD hybrid SBSTD1 (version 2)... | ecosystem: Environmental > Terrestrial > Soil >...
AGAGGCTTCCCAAACTCACCAGCGGCGCGGCAGAAGTCGGCTTCAGTCTTCGCGCCTCGTTGTATTGCTTCTCAGCGTCGCGGAACCGTTTCATTTCGAGATAGACAGATCCAAGCGCGTTGTGTGCATCGTAGAAATCGGGATATTCGCCAACGAGCTTCTCCAGTCGCGCACGAGCGCGGTTGGGATCGCCTTCAAGCCGGTCCTGGCGCGCGCGTTCAAATTCGGTGACGGCCTTCTTAGGAAACACCCGCTTCAGTTCCGTCACATCAACAATCTCATTGACCTCCCCTGTGAAGTCGAGAATGACAGGTCGGATGATTTCGTCGTCGAACTCTAAATAGATGAAGTGATCAAATATTTTGGTGCACCCCTGCACGTAGAGTTTTTCCCTGTATTCCTTGAATCCATCGATCCGCACCACGATGTAGTATTGTCCCGCCGGCTGTTCTGGAAGCGTGTACTCTCCGGTGGAACCCGTGTAGCCGAAAGCCACAAGGCGGGTTTCATCGAGCTGCAGAATTTCGTGATATCGATCGAAGTCTGCGCCGGGAGCGATGACTCGTCCTTTGATGGCGAATGTGGTCGGAGGAGCCGGACCGCAAAAACTACTTTCCTGGGCATTTGCGCTTACTGCCGTCAGAAGGAAAAGGAGTAAGCCGACTCGCTTTAGCATGACTCGTGTATAACCTGCGCTCTGAAAGCTGTCAACTTTAAGCGCGTCACGAAAACACATAGCCGAATTGAACGATCGGGCGGGGCGGTACTTCGTTACTTTCCGGACACTTCCCGGGCCTTTCTTCGTGCCTCTTCGAGCATTTCGCGGACAACCGATCGATCAGGCGCCCAGGGAAAGTCGTCCAGATAGGTCCGCAGGCTACCGATCGCGTCATCCCATCTTTCCTGCTTGAGGTAGAGATTAGCCAGCATCAGCCGGGCTGCTTCGAGATTTCCATCGAGATCCAGGGCACGTTTGAAATCCTGCTCGGCAGCATCAAACGATTTGGTCTTCACATGAACCGCGCCGCTCAAACAGTACGCTATTGCTGAAAAAGGCCTGATCTCAAGAGCCTTGGCGAGAGTGTCGAGAGCCCGCCCTGTCATCCGCTCAAGTTCGCCGGGCACATCGGCGGCGCGGATCTGGACGCTTGCGAGGTTTAGCAGGGGCTGGGGCGATCTGCGGCTCAATTCGCTTGCCCGGGAGTATTCGGTCTCGGCATCGAAAAAACACCCTTCCTGCTGATAGATCACCCCAAGACGGGAGTGCGCACCATAAAAACCAGGGGCGCGGGCCGCAATCGCCTCGAGCCTCTGGACGGCGCGTGAAGGGTTGCCGCTGATATGGTCCTGGAACGCTCTTTCGTATTCCCTGAGCACATCCCGGGAGTAATCGCCCTGAAGTTCGGCAACATCGACAATATCGGGGTCTTCAGCCGGAAAATGAAGCATGAGCGTCGAGGGAGTTCGCCCGTAATGAAAGTCCTTCGATACTATGGCTCCCGGACGGCAAACGATCTCCAGGTCTCGTCGATCCTGCTTCTTCCCGTCGATGACCGTCACAAGGCGGTAGGAACGCTTTTGCAAGCCTCGAATTTCGTAGTTGCCGTGCTTGCTCGCGTCGACGCTCGCGACCTCGACGTTCTTTTCCTTCGGATCCTGGAGAACGACGCGGATAGATTTTGCGGGCTTGTCTACAGTGATCAATCCCTGAAGGGTAAACTCCGGAGTTTGGGCAAACGCAGAAGTTGCGGTCAGTAACCAGGAGGCCAGGAGGATTGATCTGGGCATGGCACCGGTTATATCCCACCGACGTCCGTTGAACAAGACACGAGAGTCATGGCTTTGGCACAAGTTTCAGGATCTTGCCGCTGTTACCGTCCGTCAGCACATACAACCCTCCGTCAGGGCCCTCATTCACGCCCCGGATTCTGGTGTTGAGTTCGGTCAGCAGACGTTCTTCACCAACCACTCGTTCCCCGTTCAGCGTGAGCCGCACGAGCGATCGCCCTACGAGTTCCGCGACAAACAGGTCGCCTTGCCATGCAGGAAATAGTTTGCCGTTGTAGAAACCGATTCCTGAAGGCGCGATGTCCGGCGTCCAGAAATACACAGGCTGCTCCATTCCGTCCTGGCGTGTTTTATCGCCGTTGATGGGTTTGCCGGTGTATTCGCGTCCGTAGCCAATGACGGGAAATCCATAGTTCTTCCCCTTTTCAACGGCGTTGATTTCGTCGCCCCCTCGCGGCCCGTGCTCGCTCGTCCACAGCTTCCCGGTCCGTGGGCTGATAGTGACGCCCTGGATGTCTCGGAATCCGAGCGCATAAATTTCGGGGTGTGCGCCCGCCCGACCGACAAACGGATTGTCCTTCGGAATCGTTCCGTCGGGATTGATGCGCAGTACTTTGCCCATGTTGCTGTCGAAGGCCTGAGGCTGAGGCCAGTCGACGGAGTTGATGCCAAGTCCGGCCGGAATCGAGGACGTGATTAGAAGCGTGCCGTCAGGCGCTTGAGCAAGACGACCACCGGTACCTTCTGCATTCAGCAGTACCTTGAGGTCTTCGATCCGCTTGTCGTCGGACGACAACTTCGCTCGAGCAACAACAAGCACAGCAGGTAAGCGCGGCAGCGCGGAGGCATTCGCGCCATCGGGCAGGACAGTATAGGTAAGGTAGATTGTGCGATTCGTTGCAAATGCCCGATCCGGCCTGACCTCGAACAACCCCTGCCCGCGAGCCCAGAGAGTAGCCGGCAGCCCCTCAATTTCGGATACCTTGCCATCCTTCCCGACAAGCTTGATGTGACCCGGGCGCTCGCCGACGAGTATCCGCCCGTCGGGCAGGAAGTTGAAGGAGAACGCCCCTGTGAATCCTTCCGCAACAGTTTCGACGCTGTACCCCACTGTCTTCGCCGCTCTTGGAGCGCGAGTCTGCCCGGCCCACTCCGGAATCGGCGCGTATCCATCGGGTGCTGCGCTCTCATTCGGTGGTGTTCCAGTTTGTGCCGGCGGCCGCGGGGCAGGTCGAATATTCTGAGCTTCCGCCGGCGTAAGGCGGGCTAAGAGAGACGCAAGGATCAAAAACAGAAATGTGCGAGTCATGTCTTCCTTTCATGAAGGCTTCGGCCGATGAGATATGGCCGTAACGAAACCGAGTTTATCGTTCCTGGAGATTCTCCCCGCACGCTTTCGGCGTGCGCCTGTCTAAGGTCACGGTAACCCTGGTATCGCTTCGCTCAACCCGGGGCTAAAGTCCTGGCAGCCCTTTCGGGCCGCTGGTGAGCGAAGCGTAGCGAGCCACCGGGGGTTGGTCAATCCTGGAGAAACGCACGCCGGTGGCGTGCGAGGAGAAATTGGGCGGTTCAGCAACTTCCGAGTAAGGACACTAGCGACTGGCATCCAGTTTTCTTGAGAGGATCGACTCCGTTGGTCGCGAAGGCCTCACGTCTGCGGTCCCGGCAGTGGCCGCATCGATGAAATCGTGAATGTCGGGGGACTGTACCTTCAATTGCTCTGCGGTAAGATTTTCGAAAAGAATCTTGCCGTCCTTGCTCCTGCCGCTAAAGACCGTACCTGCGGAACCCGACTTAACCGTCACCAGTCGATCGCGATGCTCCAGATGGCCGATTACGATAAATGGGCCAGTCTCGACGGAGGGGGCGATCTGAGTTGCGAGTGGAGGCGTCACAAGGGGAGTCTTCTGTCCGGACTTCACACAGGAACTCAAGCCGAGCAGCGCAAAAAGCAATATTGCAAATGCAGGAGTTATTGACCTCATAAGAACCGGTATACGCTCGAACCAGTTTTTCGGGCAAGAGAATCTTCGTCCGAAAATTTTGAAATTGGACGAATCCTGCGTCTCAAATTCGAAACTCGAAATCTCAGATTGGACTCAGTACCACGCGGACTGGCCAGTCCAGGATTCGTCCAATTTCAAAATTCTGCTTCATCCCGCTGGTATAATGCTCGGTTTATGGTTGTCGCCGGGAAGCTGACTGAGCAGGAGAGCATCGTTGTCCGGGGAGTGCGTGTCCACAACCTGAAGAACATTGACTTCGAGATCCCCCACAATGCTCTCACGATCGTTACGGGTGTCAGTGGATCGGGAAAGTCCTCGTTGGCTTTCGACACGATCTACGCCGAAGGGCAAAGGCGATACATCGAATCGTTGTCGGCTTATGCGCGGCAGTTCCTGGAGCGAATTGAACGACCGGAAATCGATGAAGTACTGGGAATCGCGCCGGCGATTGCCATACGTCAGCGCAATACAGCCCGGACCCCTCGCTCGACGGTGGGAACATCCACGGAAGTCCACGATTACCTTCGCCTGCTGTTCGCCCGGATCGGCGTTACCCACTGCCGGAAGTGCGGTCAACCCGTCGGACGAGACAGCGTCGACCAGATTGCCGACACCGTCCTGACGTGGCCCAGGGACACGCGTTTTTACGTTCTGTTCCCCCTGCGATCCGTACCTCAGGCCGAGATGGCCACGTACCTCGGCGACATCAAGCGCCGCGGATTCGGTCGAATCTATCAGAACGGAAAAGTCTTCGAATACTCCCAGCCGGAGTCTCTACTTGACGTTGATTTCGACAAGCCTGCTTTCGTCCTCGTGGACCGGCTCAAGACGTCACCGGACATGCGCCAGCGCCTGATCGATTCGGTCGAAATCTGTTTTCGAGAAAGCGGTGGAGAGGTTTTGCTGGAAATTCCGGGAGGCCAACGGCACCGCTTCAGCGAAGGGTTTGAGTGCAAGGCCTGCAATATCCGCTATGAAGATCCCGAGCCCCGGCTTTTCTCGTTCAACAATCCGTTTGGCGCATGTTCCCGCTGCCAGGGGTTCGGCAATACCATCGATCTCGACCTCAACCTGGTGCTTCCCGACCGGAGTCTTTCCCTCAACCAGGGCGCCATCGAGCCGTGGACGAAGCCTCGCTATCGCGTGTACCTGAACGATTTCAAGAAGTCCGCTCGGACTCAGGGAATCCCTTTGGACACCCCCATCCGGGAACTGAATCCGGATCAATTGAACTTCGTCCTGGACGCCGTCCGTGACTTCTTTACATATCTGGAAACAAAGAAATACAAACTCCACGTGAGGGTGTTTCTCAGCCGGTACCGAGGATATACGGTGTGCCCGGACTGCCACGGAAGCCGCCTCCGCCAGGACGCGCGCAATGTCTATGTCGCCGGCAAGAACATCGCGGACGTCTGCCGGATGACTCTGCAAGAGGGCGCCGATTTCTTTTCAGGAGTAAAACTCAACAGCACCCAACAGGAAATTGCCGAACGCATCCTCTGGGAGATTCGTTCACGCCTCCGTTTCCTGAACGACGTTGGCCTTCAGTATTTGACGATGGACCGCCTCTCCTCAACGCTGTCCGGCGGAGAAGCGCAGCGGATCCAGTTGGCCACGTCTCTGGGATCTTCATTGGTTGGCGCGTTGTATGTCCTCGATGAACCTTCGATTGGGCTTCACCCGCGTGATGCTCAGCGCCTCATTGAAATTCTGCTCCGGCTGCGGGACATCGGAAACACGGTGCTCGTTGTTGAACACGATGCCGAAATCATACGAGCAGCGGACCACATTCTCGATCTTGGTCCAGGGGCTGGTGAGAATGGCGGGCATATCGTGTTTCAGGGCTCCATGGAACAGCTCCGGAGTTCCACGTCATCGCTGACGGGAAAGTACCTGAGTGGCGAACTTCGGGTTCCCCTGCCAAAAGAACGCCGGCGGCCCGGGTCCAAGATGCTCCGCCTGACTGGAGCGTCGCAACACAACCTCAAAAATGTCGACGTCGATATCCCGATCGGAATGACAACGTGTATCACTGGCGTTTCGGGTTCGGGCAAGTCCACCCTGGTTCATTCCTGTCTTTACGAAGCGCTAAAGCATGCGCTCCATGGAGGAGAGCCTCCGCCGGGCACGGGCCGGATCGAAAGCGGGACGAAATGGATTTCCGAGACGGTGCTCGTCGATCAGAGCCCTATCGGACGAACTCCGCGTTCGAACCCTGTCACCTACATCAAAGCCTTCGATAATATCCGCGAAGTCTTCGCAGCGACGCGCGAAGCGCAGGCCCATGGTTTTAGTTCCGGAAGTTTCTCCTTCAACATCCCGGGTGGACGCTGCGAAACGTGCGAAGGCGACGGCACGGTCACTGTGGAAATGCAGTTCCTCGCCGACGTCGAATTGATCTGCGAAGACTGCAAGGGGATGCGCTACAAAAGCGCGGTGCTCGAGATCCTGTACAAGGGAAAGAACATCTACGAAGTCCTGCAGATGACCGTGCGGGAAGCCCTGCACTTTTTTTCCAACGTCCCGAAGATCACAAAGAAACTGCATGTCCTCGACGAAGTCGGTCTTGGATACCTTCGGCTTGGACAGTCTGCCACAACGCTCTCCGGAGGAGAGGCACAGCGCATCAAGCTGGCGGCGTATCTTTCACGAGACGTCAGCGAAAAGACCCTTTTCATCTTCGACGAGCCGACCACCGGGCTTCACTTCGACGACATCAACAAACTGCTCATCGCTTTCAGGCGGCTGATTGAGGCCGGCGGTACGGTTCTGATCATTGAACACAACCTCGACGTCATCAAATGCGCGGATTGGGTCATCGACCTTGGGCCCGAGGGTGGCCACGGCGGGGGCCGAATTGTTGCCGTCGGACCACCGGAACAGATCGCTGCAAATTCTGACTCTCTTACTGGAAGGTTTCTGGCAAAAGTAGGTTTATAATGCCCGCATGAAGCAGGTGATCACAATTACCCTGGTGCTGCTTCTTTCCGGTGCAATTGCCTCAATGGCTCAAGCTGAAACTGATGAAGATCGGGCAAGGGACCTGCAGAGAGAGCGAGCGAAACTCGAAAGAGAAAGCGATCCTGTTGACCGCGCAAAGATCGGAATCAAGATTTCGGAAATCCTGCTCGAGGATGTCGGCGAAGCCGTTCGCGATGGAGACTTCACCGAGATGGAGGAGCAACTTGCCCAGTATGCCGCGACCATTCAGTATGCGCATGAGGCCCTGGAGAACTCCGGACGAAATGCTGCCAAGAAATCCGATGGCTTCAGAGAACTTGAAATCGCGCTTCGAAAACATGTCAGAAAATTCGAAGACTTCGCCCGCGCGCTGAGCCTCCAGCGCCGCGTCCCGCTGGAAAAAACAAAGGACCTTGCCAAAGCTGTCCAGGAGAAACTGCTGAAGGCCCTCTTCCCATGAACATACGACGCCAACTTGTCACACTCGCCGCGGCAATTGTGTTTTTTCACGCTGGCGTGGGCTTGAGGAGTCAGAGCTTCGACTACGTTTTAGACGAGGAAGAGGATCTGATACGGGACGCCCAGGGGCTTCAACTCCGCGTCCCTTTGTTTCTCCGGTTGCTTGATAACCGCATTGTGGCACTCGGCCTCCGCGAACGCACAGCGAAGGAGCGAGAGCAGGTGAAGAAGGACATCGAGAAATACGAAAGGGAAGTCAAGGAAGCCAAACAGGTGAAAGACGCCGAGGTCCGGGCGCGACCTCTGAATCCGGATGTCTACCTCAGGAAGGCGACGAAATCTGAACTCCTCAGGGGCTACATGCAAATCGTCGACGAGATCATGAGTAACATCGACGATGCCTATGACCGCAAACTACCAGTCCGCGAGGAAGTCGAAGCGCTCGAGAAGTTTCTGATCGAACAACTCCCGCGTCTTTCAAAATTCGAACCCTCGACCTCGGCGGAGACTGCCTCAATCCAATCTGCGATTTCCCATTCTGAGGAAGCGATTGAGGATTGCCGGAAGGCGCTGAAAACTCTCCCCAAGAACCTGAAGACTGCACCTGCTTCAAAGGAATGACTCTTCAGCTCGAGTCGATCTTTCGGAAAGCGCACCTCCAACTCAAACCCCGAACACCCCTTCCGGAAATGCACATCGAATTCTTTCCGTTCGCCGGACTGACACATACGGCGCGGATGCGGGACAACCGACTCCTGATTCGGGTCAGTGACCTGCTCGCCGACGCACCCGAGGCCGTGCTCCAGTCGCTTTCGCTGATCCTCCTTGGAAAGATTTATCGCCGAACAGTCCACGAAGAGCACCACGCCGTCTACCGTCGTTTCATTCTGGATAGCGAGATGCAGGCTCGGGCTCGCAACGCGCGCACAACACGCGGACGCGGGCCACGACCCGCCGTTGCCCGTGGCCGATGGCAAGATCTCGATACAAACTTCGAACGCATCAACGGGGATTACTTCGAAGGTAAGCTTGAGCGACCCCGGCTGGCCTGGTCGGCGACGCGATCGCGACGTATCCTGGGCCGTTATGACGCCACCCACCATACGGTCGTCATCAGCCTGTTCTTTGATTCGCCTTTGATACCGGACTTTGTGCTGGACTACGTCCTGTACCACGAACTGCTGCACATCCGGCATCCGTCACGTGCCAGAGAGTGCCGTTTCATCAACCACACGCCAGAATTCCGCGCAGAAGAACGCCGGTTCAGGAACTATAAAAAGGCCACGGACTGGATCAAAAAAATATGAATCCACAGAACCTGTGGAAAAGCCTGTTGAAAAGCGCTCCGCCGGGTACCATAAGCCCACCTAAAAGCTGAGGCTTATAGCACTTTGCACCGAATTCGGTCACGTGCTCCCCTGTGGAAAACTGAGCCCTTCAGGCGGCCTTTTTGTGAACGAGGCGGAGTAACTTTTCCGCAGTATTCACGGCCTCTTCACCACCTACCGGCTCGCCGACGTTGAAGTTTCCTGCGTTATCGAGAATCAGTAGCTCATAACTCAGGACTGGCTGGAGTTCCCGGTAGAGCGTACTGTCGGGGACCACGTCCAGCGGGGTTATCGGCGGGCCGACGGCCGGAGATACGCCAAGCAAGCGGGTAAGGCGCGCCACCGCAACCGCAAACTCGCCACGGCTAACGGTTCTAGCGGGTTGGAATGTGTGATTCGCCATGGGATCAAGGAGTCCAGCACGGACAACCGTTTGGATGTCGGACTCGGCCCATGAATCCTGCACGTCGGTCAGAATCTCCGGCGACTGCCGAAACTCCGTCAATTGCGGGAAATACCGAGTCAGGAGACCCGCCACCTGCTCACGCGTGATGGCCCTGGAAGCCCGGATTTCCCGAAAACGATCGATTTGGGTTCCCCAACGGCCGAGGTCATCGAACCCCGCCACCGCCAATTCGTTGTCGGAAGCGAGAAGCGAGGGCCCCGGTCCGCGGAATTGCTGTTGCAGACGCAGTTCGGCGGCGGCCTCCTCGGTCTTGCCCTCACGTTGCAGGATGTCGGCGAGCTGCCCATGAAGAGCAGCCTCCCCCGGCGCAAGCTCTAAGGCTTGCCTGTAGAAACGCTCTGCATCCGCTAACCGGCCCTCGTCCGCAGCACGCCTGGCGTCCTGCAGGAGGGCTTCCATCGCCAATAGCAGAGATCGCTGTCTCTTCATGTCGGAGCCCGCCACCGGCGAACCTGAGGCTCGCAAACGGCTATACAGGTCATTCGCCCGCACAAAATCGCTCCGGGAATACGCTAACTCCGCGAGATAGAATGCCGCGACCGGGTCGGTCGGGTGCTTTGACAGGACGACCTGAAGTCGACGTTCACCGTCGACCACCCTACCCGCGTAGAGGTCGATGTAGGCCTGGACCACCAGAACAGGAGCAGCATCCGGGCTCTGCTTCAGCAGCTTGTCCAGACCGGAGAAGACTTTTGCGTCTTCCTTTCCGGTAAGGAAACGCTTCCACAGCTTTTCGTAATCCTTCTGCAGCTTCCTGGGAACGGGATTCTCCACCGCTGGATTCTCCAGCGAAGCACGATCGGGAAGTGCGATCGGCAACTGGAGTAGCAATGCGATGAGGAAAAGAGTCATGTTTGCAGTGCCTCGGTCCGAATTCCAACTTCACGCACGATCCGTTCGACCAGTTCGGCCAGTCCCTGGCCCGTGACAGCGGAAACTACAAATTCATTGGACTTCAGGATGGGCAAAGCGTCGTGCGGCCCGAGGAGATCGAGTTTGTTGTAGACCGTAAATCTGCTGCGATCGCCTGCGCCGATCTCCTCGAGCACGTCACGTACAACGGTTTCCTTTTCGAGGCGCTCCGGATCGGACACATCCACGACATGCAGAATCAGGTCTGCTTCCACAACCTCCTCGAGAGTCGCTCGAAATGCAGAGACCAACTGATGAGGAAGTCTTCGAATGAATCCGACCGTGTCGGAAATCAGTACGGGGCGCTTTCCTCCGAGCTGAATCCTTCGAATCAGAGTATCCAGTGTGGAAAACAACCGGCTCGATACCAGTGTTTCCTCGCGGGAGAGAGCACCAAAGAGTGTGGACTTTCCCGCGTTGGTATAGCCGACCAGAGATACCATTGGCAGCCGGTCACGCCGTCGCCGCTCGCGGTGCAGCTGACGATGTTTGCGGATGGCTTCAATCTCGCGTCGCAATGTCGCAATGCGATGCCGGATTTTACGGCGGTCCATTTCCAGTTTCGTTTCGCCCGGACCGCGGGTGCCGATCCCACCTCCGAGCCGGGACAGGTAGTCGCTATATCCGCTCAACCGCGTCAATCGGTAGTTGAGCTGAGCGTGTTCAACCTGAAGCTGCCCTTCTTTCGTGCGGGCTCGTCGCGCAAAGATATCGAGAATGAGGCCCGTTCGGTCCACCACCTTGGTTTCGAGGGCCTCTTCGAGGTTGCGCGACTGGCTGGGCGAAAGTTCCTCATCGAAAATGACAACGTCAGCGCCTTCGATGAGGACTGCTTCCCTGACCTCATCGACCTTTCCCTTCCCGATGTATGTGGCGGGATCGGGACGATTGCGGTGCTGAACGATCTCGCCAACAACTCGCGCGCCGGCGGAAACTGCCAGCTCGCGCAGTTCGTCAAGAACACTATGGCCTACCAGAATCGCGCTTTCGCTCAAGTTATGTTCGTCGGGGGCGGGGGAGGAGGAGCAGCAGTCTTTGCCGTTGTGATCGTGGAAATGGCGTGCTTGAAGATCAGCTGATCCTGATTGTTGGACTCTAACACCACGGAGTACTTGTCGAAACCGCGAATTTTTCCAACCAGCCGTACTCCGCCGATCAGGAAAATCGTTACCGGAATCTTGTCGCGCCGCATGGTGTTGAGATAAATGTCCTGAATATTCTGCTGGAGGGCAGCAGTTTTGTTCTCCATTTCAGACTCCATAGAATTCACCAAGGAAAAGGTTTACTCTGCGGTGAACTTCTTCTTTAATTTCTTTGTTTTCTCCAGGTCCACCGAACCACATTGTATTCGCGAGTCTTCGAAACCACGTCAGCTGCCGCTTTGCGTACCGCCTTGTGTCTCGTTGAATCATACGGATTGTATCGTTCCAGGCACAGCTATTGTCGAGATTTGCAAGAACGTGACGGTACCCGATCGCTCCGAGAGGCTTGGCATCGGGTGGAACCCCCTGGGCCAAAAGCCCCCGTACCTCATCGACCAACCCCGCCTCGAACATCCGTTCCACCCGAATGTCGATGCGGCTATAGCATTCTTCCCGCGGGGGATCCAGGCCGACCGTGCACATGACGAAGCCTTTCAGCGGGCGACGAGGCTCGATCTTCAAGTGCTCCGTGAGCGGCTTGCCGGTTTCCAGCCGAACCTCCAGGGCACGAATGATCTTGGGCTTGTCGCGAGTTGCAATCCTTTGGGCTGCATCCGGATCGAGACGTTGCAGCAAGCGGTGAAGGTATTCCCTGCCGCGAGCCTCTGCAATCGCCTCCAGCCTCTCGCGCAATTGCATGGAGCGAGTCGGGCCCTGAAATAAGCCTTCCGTCAAAGCCCGGAGGTACAATCCTGTTCCTCCCACCAGCACCGGAACCCGTCCGCGCCTGCGAATATCTTCAAGAACATCCCGTGCCTCACGCTGGTAGTCACCGGCGGTGAAAAGATCGGCCGGATCACGGATGTCGATCATGTGGTGAGGAACGCGGTGGCGCTCGGCAGGAGAAGGCTTGGCGCTTCCAATATCGAGGCCGCGAAAAACCTGCACAGAATCGTAATTAACAATCTCGCCGTTAAAGCGTTCCGCGAGCGACAAAGCCAGGTCGGATTTGCCGGAAGCCGTCGGTCCGACAACG
>Ga0111538_10010862_pt1 | contig 12098 bp, 12 predicted proteins | sample SoiMethybrSBSTD1_FD_79669 | JGI IMG/M metagenome (GOLD analysis project Ga0111538, IMG submission 79669) | Bulk soil microbial communities from a Populus tree surrounding site in Tennessee, USA - Soil MetaG P. TD hybrid SBSTD1 (version 2)... | ecosystem: Environmental > Terrestrial > Soil >...
CTAGTCTTGGAGCAGTACTTCACTTCCAGTTCGACTACATAAGTTGCGAGTTGTTGGCATTACGAGGAGGAGAACATGGCAGGTTTCATCGAGCAAACACAATGGAGGACTTTTCTTGACGAGTTCACTAAACGGAACCAGTTTCGTGCTACGCGATTGGAAGTTTTTGGAGAGATAGGAGCACAGGAAGAGGAGGAATACTTGCCGCTGGTTGGGGTGAGCTTCGAGCCTAAAGGCACTACTGCCGGGAGTGTCGCAATTATCCTGGGTGGTGAAACGACTAAAGACCCGAGGCACGTCGAACATCTGATCCCGAAAGTTCAGCGAATCGCTCCGCTCATCGGAGAGACGGGTTTTGAAGAGGGTTTAGGCTTTGAAGATCGTGATGGCGGCAAGACGTTGCTGCTCTTGGAGGCACTACCTGAAATTCCAGAGAAGACCTCGAAGAGTCATTAAGGAGAGTTAATCGTGACGGTGGACGATGAAGTGAAGAAAGGGTCGTCTTGCGGAGAAATGCCGGAGGAGGAAATTGACGAAGCGCTCGCGGAGAGTTTTCCCGCGAGCGATCCGCCGTCTTGGACTCTTGGCATCGACGATCATTGCAAGGGGGAGCAACCAAACCCGTCCGAATCGCGAAAGAACCCGGTTCGGTAAGAGTCACGTGCCCAACTGTCTACGAACAAACCAATAACCGCTCTTGCAGCTGCAGAACGCGAACAGACGAAATTAATCTCCCGGGCGGTCACGAATACGACATAAGTGATCTCCTGGGCGATTCAAGGGCGGGCGCCACGGGGAACAATGCAAGTTGTTGTAGGCAAAAATGGTTGAGAGTGGTGCCGAGGGCGGGAGTCGAACCCGCACGTCCTTTCGGACAACGGATTTTAAGTCCTCTCACCGCGATTTCACTACCTGCTGCTACATGATATCAGGCAGTATTTATCGACGTTTCAGTCGTCAAAGCAAGCTACGTCATAGCCGGTATCACCACGTAAGTCCCTCATCTTTCCCTCATCTCGGAAGAGCACATAGTTTGTTACACGCTTGCGCTTCTGGTTAGACTCCTCTTGGCGCTGAGAGTGAATTGCCGATAATCTGTGAGAGCAAGAGTGTTAAGGGCAAGACTTTTGCTCAGGATCTCGTGCTTCGGGATAAGGGGCAACAGCTCGGAGGCCTTAGGACTGTCGCCCATTTCACGGATTGCTCCTAATAAACAATCTGCCCATTGGCTACTACATCGTACTCTCCATTCGCAACTTCAACTGACCAGAAAGTAAAACCAGTTGCATGTTCAAATCGGCCTGTCCCGCCGGTCCATTCATAGGCTAAATCGGCGTGTCCCACGTTTGCATTAAAAGTGCCCTCAATCTCTGTGGTAAGCGTTTCACCCGTGGGAGCTATCAGCGTAGCCTCTCCGTTAACATCAAATATCCCCGGCGTAGAGGTCGCAGTAAGCGTAAAGGTACGCAGCACTGTAATCGCACCGAGATGGGTCGCCGTCCCTGTTCCATTAGCAACGACGTCCAACACGGTGCCACTTGCATCGCGCGGAGTGACAACTAACGTACCGTGCTCCACAAGGTGGAAAGGTCGTGGTACTGCGAAAACCGTTAGGGACACAACTGCCATTAGCGAGAGGGTCATCAGACTACGGCCCAACTTAGATAAACAACGCTTCATGAAATTATCCTTTCTATCGTTACTCGAAAACCGCAACCGACAGTCGGGCTTGTAAAGAAAGAGGGACCAACCGGATCGATGCGGCTACGTCTTGTTATGCTCTGCCTGAGCACACGGCACCGTTGTCCACGTGCTTGTTTTACGACAAGGCACGTTTCGCAATGTTGCTTACTTGATCTGGCTCATTTAGCCGTTCGTAGATCTAAACTTCTTAATGAGCCTCGTTATTCCCGAGATGGCTAATTGCGTGGCGGAATCGAGCGAGTACTAAAAATTCGAGCCGTTAGAATGGAACAAATCAGTGACGACGACAGACCGGCAGGGCTGTGGGAAAGGCTCAACTCAAGTTTGTTTGTGTTAACTGTAAGCTCGCGATTACGCGAGCAGGCCAGCCTGCTTGTGCAGGGGTCATGAAATCGAAGTTATTCCAACGCGCAGCGACTCTGTCACCCTTGCATGCAGGTCTGTCACTAGTACTGTTGAAGGTGGGAATCCCTAAATTAATTGCTTACCGTACCTTGCGAGAAAAACTATCAAGTATCACCGCCAGATAAACGAACTCTGATTGCAGCCGAATATAAGTAATATCAGCTACCCAGAGTTGATTGAGCCAGTCAGCTTCATCCGCCTGGCAAGGTTTAAATAGACCTCCAACTCGTGTTTCGAATCAGTGGTCACCACGAAGGCGCGTGGCTGCACTGCCAGCAGGTTGTCTTCCCTCATTAGCCGAGCCACGCGTTTGTGATTCACCAGCAGCCCGCGCCCTCGCAGTTCCGCAGTCACTCGTCGATAGCCGTAACGGCGCCGATGTTCCAGCACGATCTGCTGAATGGTGGACCGCACTTCCATCTCTTCTTCGACGGGCAGACGTTCCTGCGACGAGCGATAGAAGCCGGCGCGGCTCACTTGGGCCAGTTGACACATCCGTTCGATACTCAAGCTGCCTTGCAAAGACATCACTTCCCGGATTTGGTCGTAGATGCCTTCGCGCCAGAGCCGCCGCTCTGCTGCCATCGCGCCTCGATTCTTGCAGGGCACCTTTGAAAAAATCTAGTTCCAGAGTTTTCTCGGTCAGCACCCGTTTCAGTTCGCTGAGGGGGCCACTCGCTATTATCTGGTGGTTCGAGTTGATCGCGCCAGCGGTACTACAGCCGCCGATCGATGTCCAACTCCCTAGACAGCGCCGAAATGTCGTCGCATTGTTTCATGCGTTCGACGCACGCACGCCGAAACTCATTCGAGTAACGTCCCACTCGTCTTTTCGCCACTTGCAGCTCCTCTTCTCTGCTAAGTGTGCCTAATTCTAGTGTCTCAATCTATGGGTTCAGTCCACGTTGCCGCGTTCTAAAGTGAGCCGTTTCATAGGCGCATTACGAATCGGTGGCGCAACCTCAAGGGAACATCTGCATCTTCAGTGGCAAAGTAGTTTCGCATCCACGCTATAGGAGCATGTACTTCGGGCTTGAGCTTACGTTATTCGGAATGGTAAGTGCCGGGGCGCACAAAAAATACCAATCACAAAGCTCCAAGCACCAAACACGTGACAGCCTCCGCACAGCGTGGTATGCATACGTCTATGTCTCAGCTCTGGAATGTAGACGATCAAGCAGCACGGCTCGCGGAACTCACCAGTCAAGATAGCGATTTGAAGGAAGCTCCGTTGCGCCGCGATGTGCGTTCGCTTGGCCGTCTGCTTGGCGAAGTACTCAAGGAACAGGTTGGCGATAAATTGTTTTCAGCCGTCGAAGAGTTGCGCCTGTTGTTGATTGAGCATCGAGAGTTGCGCGCGCCGCCAGGACACGACGTTGAGAACGAGCGGCGCTTGATCGAACGTGCGGAGAGAATTGTCACTCGTTTGGATGTTGCTGCAGCGCATCAAATGGCGAAAGCGTTTGCAATCTACTTCGAACTGACAAACCTCGCCGAGACGAATCATCGCAAACGTCGTCGCCGGGCTGCCCCAACGTCGCCCGAGTTACCGGCGCAACCAGGATCATTTCTGGGAACTCTGCGGCGGATGCGTGACGCCGGCATCACTCAACAGCAAGCACTTGAGTGGCTGGCGAAGATCGAAGTCATACTTGTATTCACTGCTCATCCCACTGAAGTTGCAAGACGCACCGTGTTGTTCAAGCGACAACGTATTGCCGCCGAACTCGAACGATTAGACCTTTTGCCACTGACCGAGAGAGAGTCAGAAAAACACGAGCAAGCGATCATTGCGGAGATAACCGCACTCTGGCAGACCGATGAAGTACGACGCCGTCAGCCGACAGTTCGCGACGAAATCAGGATGGGGCTCGATTACTACCCGAGTGTTTTGTTTGACACCCTGCCGGGGTTGTATGACGAGTTGGCCGGCGATTTCCGCGAAGCTTATGGTGAAGAGTTACCGGCGAACGCGTTGCCTCGAGTGTTGCGGTTCGGTTCGTGGATTGGTGGTGACCGGGATGGCAATCCTTTGGTTACGCCCGAGTGCACGCGAGATGCTTTGCAGATAGCGCGCGAAACAATTCTCGGCTACTACATCGAGCGAGTGAACGATCTGATTTGGCAACTCAGTCCTTCGACGCATCAGGTTCCAGTCTCAATGCAACTCGAAGCAGCACTCGACTCTTATGCCGCTACTCTTGCGGCGCCTGAGCTCAGTCCGGAAAGACATCCAGCACAAGAAGTCTATCGGCGTTTTCTGGATTACGTGTTGGCCCGTCTGCTTCTGGCGCAAGACGAGCCGAACAACACGAATGCGTATCGGAACGCTGCCGAGTTCCGCGAGGATCTGAACCTCGCGCGTCAAAGTCTCTCGGCAAACGGCGGGGAACGTGTCGCGAGGTTTTTGTTCGATCCTCTACTGCGCCAGGTAGATACTTTCGGCTTCCATTTACACACGCTGGACGTCAGAGAACATGCGAGCGTGCACCAACGGGCATTGATTGACTTCTCAAATGTTGTAGCAGGGAACGAGGCCGCGCTTCCGCCTGCGCCGTCGAACGAAACTGTAAATTTGCTTGAATCACTGAGAATGGTCAGTGACTTAAAGCGCGAGTATCCACGTGAAGCAATTCGTAGTTACGTCATTAGCGGAACACAGTCGGCTTCGGACGTCACGACGTGGGTGTCGCTGGCAGAGTTAAGCGGTGTACAGGTGGCGTCCACAAATGGATCTGATCCGGGCGTGATGCCTGTGCCGCTCTTCGAATCGATTAAGGATTTGCGTAATTGCCCGGCGGTCTGCCGGAATTTGTGGACCAGCTCCGAATACGCTCGTTTGCTCGACTCGTGGGAGCGACGACACGAGGTGATGCTTGGGTACTCCGATTCAAACAAAGATGGCGGGATGCTCACCAGCACCTGGGAGATATTTAAGGCCCATCGCGCGCTGCATCGAGTCGCGGCTGAATGCAACGTACACCTCACTTTGTTTCATGGGCGAGGTGGAACGGTGGGCCGCGGTGGTGGACCAACCCATCACGCGATAATTGCGCAACCGCAGGGTGCCTTCACGGGTCAGATAAAGATCACCGAACAAGGTGAAGTGATGAATTGGAAGTACTCGGATCGGGTACTCGCGGAAAGAAATCTCGAGTTGATGATTGCAGCGTCGCTGGAAGCGCTGTCTCGGCCGGTTAATGTCGAGGATTTAGACCAGGAGAGCGAAGCGGCTTTGGAGGAAATGTCTTACGACGCTTTTGAGTTCTATCGAGAAAAGATTGCTCAGAACGAAGCAGTACTGACCTACTTCGAGGAGGCAACTCCGGTCAAGGAATTGGAACATATGAGGATCGGTTCTCGGCCCACGCGACGCGGCGCCCGACGTCGTCTCGGTGATCTCCGCGCAATTCCCTGGGTGTTTGGTTGGATGCAGAGTCGTCATGTTGTGCCGGCATGGTTTGGAGTCGGCTTTGCTTTGGAACGCTTCTCCGAAAAGAGTTCGGGCAACGCCGAGTTGCTGCAAAAACTGGTGTCGGAGTTTCCGCTCTTCACTGAATTGATCGCGAACGTTGAGTTGGGATTGGCGAAAGCTGACCTGTCGATTGCGCGTTTGTATGCAGGGCTGGTTTCTGATGCAATGCTGGGGGAGCGAGTTTTTGGCATGATCTTCGAGGAGTTTGAGCGGACCAAAGCGGTGGTGCTGCGTTTGACTGGACAGACTTGCTACTTGAGAAGAATCCGGTATTGGCCCGTTCGATTCGATTGCGAAATCCGTATGTCGATCCGTTGAGTTTGATTCAGGTTGAGTTGTTGCGTCGGAAACGTCGAGGTGAAGACAACGACAATATTAACTACGCTCTTGCGGCAACGATCAATGGGATTGCGGCTGGGCTGAGGAATACTGGGTGAAGGCCGTTCGTTTGCAGCGTCGGTCAGTACGTATCAAAGTGGTCAGCGCCTGGGGTGAGTTCGGGGATGAGGATCTTCACGTGCGACCGCACACGAGCGATCCTCGTGGCCGCAGCGTGCACGAGCAAATGGTCCATCAGTGTGTGAGTGAGGATCTCTCGTTTCGCAATATGCTTGGGATCGACGTGGACGCACCACCCCTTCCGCACGAGGAAACTCGTTTGGCGTTCATGAGGCGTTATGCAGAGGACAGCGGAGGACGGCGAGCAAGTGGTAAAACGTAAGACAAACGGGTGCCTGGGAGAGTGTTAGGAGCAGCGGCGCGAAGACTATCAGAGGTGATTGATTCAAATGAGCCGCCTTCAAGTTGTTCAAGTTGGAAGTTTCCCTGTAAGCACGCAGTCGGCTTGTTCCTGCTGATCGCGAATCAGGCTGCCGCTACCGCAACAACATCTCCTGCCTAGATCGAGGAGTAGTTTGCCAAACGCGATCACCAAGCGCAGCGCGAAAGCGAAGCGGCGCAGAAGCCAAATGTCTACCTCAAACGTTGGGGGCGACTCCGCAACCGAACAAAAGCCGCGCGCGCTGAGTTAAAGGCTTCCGAGGAAGACCGGAGGGCCGCGATGACCACCGTCGTCGGTGACGTCGCAACTGCGTACTTCAGTTTGTTGGAGCTTGATGGTGAATTAGAGATTGCGAGGCGCACGCTAGCGACGAGGGAGGAAAGCCTAAAACTTATTAGGACCAGGGAACAAGGCGGCATCGCGACGATGTTGGACGTACGCCAGGGAGAGCAGTTGGTATACCAGGCAAGGGAAACGATTCCCGCAACCGAGCAGTTAATTGAGCAGACTGAAAATCTGATTGGCCTGCTGATCGGCAACAAGCCGGGTCCCATTCGGCGCGGTCGTTCATTAACGCAACAGCCAGAATTACCGGATGTTCCTCCGGGTTTGCCGTCTTCATTGCTTGAGCGACGCCCGGACATCCGTTCCGCCGAGCAGATTCTGATATCGCGAGATGCTCTTATCAAAGCGGCAAGGGCGTCGTACTTCCCCACGATCAGTTTGACGGGATTAATCGGCTTTCAAAGCGATCAGCTTTCTAACCTTTTCTCCACACCAAGCAGAATCTGGACTTTCGTACCCCAGATCACTCAACCTATTTTTACCGCCGGGCGCGTTAAATCAAATGTGAGGTTCGCAAGAGCAGACCGGGAGTTAGCCCTCGCTGTTTATCAGCAAACGATCCAAACCGCCTTTCGTGAGGTTTCGGACGCCTTAATCGCATATCGAAAAGTGAAGGAAGTTCGCGTCCAGCAGGAATTGCTGGTCTTAACACTTGAAGATCGCTCAGAGTTAGCATATCTGAGATATGACGGTGGAGTGGATACACTACTTAATGCGTTGGATGCTGATCGCGATCTGTTCAGTGCCGAGTTAAGTCTCAACCTAACCCGACGCAACGAGTTGCTTTCGCTGGTGCAGCTTTACAAAGCTCTAGGCGGCGGCTGGCAATAGCCAACTCGGTCTCCACAGCCGTGCTCCTCATCCGTGTGAGGCCCAGCGGAGCTTGGTTTGGTGCGGGCGTCCCGAAGGTCGATTGAATACTATCAGAGTATCTTTTAGTCACAGGTTAAAGAGCACGGCCGAGAAAAAGTCGTTCAGACTGTGGGACACAATCGCGAGCCCATAAGGAATTCGCGAATGCCAAAGACTACATCATTCGGATCAGGTGGCGATCGCCGTCGGGTTTCCTGATGATCAACGGCAAGGACGAATCGAGCGGATGGCCATTCGCGCCACCGAAGTTCGGGTCGCCGAACGAAGATATGAAGTATGGGTACGTTCCATAAAACCTTGCTTCGCTATGAAAGCCAGACACCTTTTCTGTTTACTGTTTTTGCTGATCTTCACCAGTTGTTATGGGGACCGGCCAAGACCTAATCAGGAGGAACCTTTAACTTCGCCAAGCGGAAAATACGTCCTGACCGTGCCTATTGAAACGGCGCAGGACAGCCATCGCTATTGGCGAGTGACTATTTCGGACCGGAACGGGCGCGTTCTGTACAAAGATGACTCCCGGTTTGTGGGAAACCTTAACGTGTACTGGAATTGGGACAACCAGGATCGCGTTTGGCTAAGAAACTCGGATGATGGGGCAGTTTACTACTGGGAGGCCGACATCACTAACGGGTGGCAGAGGCATCGTTGGGATTGGAACGAGAACAATTCATTATCGCCGCCAGCGGGCCTGTTGCGAACTCCAGAAGTTTCGAATTGAGGAAGGAAGACGATCGCATGAATCAAATAGGGCCTCGAACTAAATAAATCAAGGGGCGTCAATAGTCATGTCAATCGAACCTTTCACTGGCAGCGCTGCGCTACGGACATCCTGCGGCCTTTACAAGTGCGATGCGTTCGGACGAAAACCCTGAAGTCTTGTCTAAGCCTTATTCCCGATTCGCATCCATCCATCGTCCGTGTAGGCGAAACGCTCAACAGTCGAAACGGCAAAAGCTGTCGTCGATGGACTCCACGCAAACTTTTCAACAACTAATGACGGATGAGCAATGCGAACCACATTAAAAGAATTTGCCTCGCCTCTCTCGCGCGTTGAAGTAGCCGTACCTGCTTGTACGACCAGAGCCGAGTGTCCGCGAATGTTATATCTCTTCGTATGACCGGTGTGACTGATATGCAAATGGCCGGCAAGAAATAAATCAGCACCGCAATCAGCCAGTGCCGTCATAGCCATCTTTGCTCTACCGACCAGATCGCTCTCGTCGTGACCTTCAGGAAGATCAAATGGGTGGTGAGTCACGACCACCTTAACGACTTCGTCTTCCAACGAGCAAAACTTTTCACGCAAACGACCAACCTGAGTTTTGTTGATGCGTCCACCCTTAAAGACCAGTGACCTTGCCGTATTCACCCCTACGATCGCGACTTCTTCATCCTCGTAAGTCGGCTGCAGATCAGCCGTGATGTAGCGCTTGTATTTTGTTAATGGCTCGAAAAACCGCGCAAAGACGTTATGAAGAGGAATGTCATGATTTCCCGGCACGATGATTTGTGGCTTCGGCAGAGCATCGAGGAACGAGCGCGCCTGCTGAAATTGGTGCGAACGTGCGCGTTGGGTGAGATCGCCGGAGACTGCGACGAGGTCCGGTTCGACTTCTCTGACGATTTTTTTCAAAGGATCAATCAGCAACGCGTTTACGCGCCCGAAATGCAAGTCAGACAGATGAACTATGGTTCGCATTCTCTCGTCACCAAGCTTTTACATCTTTGGTACAATCACTCGCAATGCACGGCTCCGAATCCTATAGTGAAGTGGAGCCTCCATCACTTCGATTTCACCGTCGAAAGCAACCCGCACGCGTTTTCGGGCTGTCTGAATCTTCACCTCGTCAGAACGAAGCGCAAGGAAATCTTTGTCGTTGCGCAGGCGTCCGACCACAGCACGTAGTGCAAGCCCTATCAATTTCAAACGACTTGTTCCGTGTGTTATGTAAATACTCAGCTCACCTCTATCAAGACGATTACGCAGTCCGATATTGAACAAGTCCATTGCATACTCGTTGTTACCGACAAACACAAAGGGAGTGGTCCGATCCAGAAGTTCGCCGTTAACACGAAGTCGAACATCGAGAAATGGATTTCGCCGTAATGCCTGGATGGTGGCCCATACGAACGCGGGCCATTTCCCGAAGCCGAGTCGCTGACGCTTTTCGCGTTCGCGGACGATCATTGGATACAGACCCAAACTCGAGTTGTTGACAAAGATCCGATTGTTCACTTCCGCGGCGTCAACCTCGATCGTATGCCCTGCGATGATTGTGCGCACTGCTTGTTCCAAATCGGAAGGAATCCCGAGGTCTCTGGCGAAGTGATTAAGCGTGCCGAGCGGCAGCACGCCGAGAATCTTATCGCTATCGATCACGGCTGCAGCCACGGAATTGACCGTCCCATCACCTCCCGCTGCTACGATTATCTGATACGGCTCCCTCGCTGCCTTCCTCGCGAGCTCGATGACTTCAGCACCGCTTCGGGCCAGTGAGATGTCGATGTCGATTTGATCTTTGAAAATGTCGGCGAGGCGTTCGGTTGCTTTGGTGTTATCGCCAGGCCCGGCACCGGCAGAGATGATGATCTTGACTGAGGTCAAAGTTATTTGAGAATTCTTTCCCGGCGCCGATGTGACATTGACGTTTCTATTACCCGCTAGATACAGATGGCGTACATTCGTCTCTCTTACATCTCGAATCCGTTGTATCTGTCATTAAAGTCTCCGTAATCTGTGTACCACCGGCTCGTCGGGGAAGCACCTACTAGTTCTACGCAATGGAAGCCCTGGCGCGCCCCAATATTGGTGAGGTACGCCGCGGGATTTGCCCGCCAGGCATTCAAGTTTCACTTTGTTGGGGTCAAGTACCGGCCAACGTAATCACGTTGGGAACGAGTATGGTCTAGTTCCTGGACCATGCGTCAGTCACTAATACATAACGATACACGCACGTATCGAGGGAGCAGCTCGTCAGGTGTTCGCGAACGCCATCCGTCTTGGCTGCTTAGATCTGTCTCATGAGGGGTCTCGAGGAACGACGTCACCGATAGTTCGCCGAAGTAAATGACAGGAGACCTCCATTACGCGAAAAGATGCTAAGAGCTTTCTTTGTAATACCTTAAAATCATGCGCTCACGCAGAGTTTTCCTATTCGTTTCCATTCTCTACTGTTCCTTACCATCCGCTGCTGTTTTTTCTGGCCAGATATTGGCCACGTGGGAACATTGGGTCTGTTGGTTGTGCTCGTAAGCTGTTGAAAATGCGGCGGCTATTGGTGGAGCAGAGAGGGGTCGAACCCCTGACCTCCGCATTGCGAATTAGACGGTCCGTGCAGACATAAGTGTTTGCCTTTCAAGAGTTGCAGCCACCGAAGGCACATCGAGGTTTTCCCGTTCTTTCCCATCCGTTACCACAGGTACCCTTAGCGTGGTTTTTTTGGTCCACGTATTGGCCAGTTGGATCCTAGATCTAAAAATAGAACAATCTTGCCGGCGTGTTCCTAGCCAATGAGACCCAGTCTAAAGGAATACCGGATTAGCTCGGCCGTCGTTTTCACCTCGAGCGCCTCCAACATCTGGTATTTGTGCGACTCAGCGGTCCGGATGGAGATGTTGAGTCGGGCTGCGACTTCTTTCATGGTTAGACCGCGACTTATGAGTCCGAGCACCTCACGTTGACGTGGAGTAATCGTACGTTTGCGCGTGCTGTCAGTGAGTGGCTTCATTGGCCTGTTTGTCACAAGCGGAGAGACATAATGGTTGCCCTTAGCCACCTCTGTAATGGCGTTCACAAGTTCGTCGCCGGTCGCTTGCTTCAAGATGTAGCCCGATCCGCCACTACGAAAAGCGTCAGCGACGAGTCGTGCATCGTCGTACATAGTGAGAAATATGATCTTGGCCTTGCTGCCGCTCTGTCTGATCTGACGCACCGCATCGAAACCATTGAGAACCGGCATCGAGATATCTACAAGAATCACGTCCGGTCCCAACCGAATCGTTGCCTCAATCAGCTCTTCGCCATTTCCTGCTGTGCCGACCAGATCAAACTTGTCATGCAAAAGGCTCTGGAGACCTTGTGCGAACATCAGGTGGTGCTCGGCGAGTAGGAGGCGTATGCGACCCCTCTTCTTATGCTGTGCCATCAAGGTTGTAGGGCTTCCATGTCGCGCACCAATGATCGGTTCCGAACTCGGGACTGGGCCCGACAATTCAGCCGCTGCCCCTTCAAATTGCGTGAGACGAGCTTCCGCGTCGGTCGTGTAGATTTCCATGGAATTTCCCTCCGATATGGTCAAAGCAAAACGTCCTTAGTACTGGTGACGAGAACGCAGGCGCAGCCAGTCTCGCTCCAAACGCGCTCGTCCCGCGCGCCAGGCGCACCGCAGCTGTAGTCGCCCGGATAGAGCTTGCGATCGTCGATCCACAGCTCGCCGTCGAGGAGATGGAGCTCTTCTACGCCGGCATGAATATGCGCCGGGTATCTCGCGCCGGGCGCGAGGCGTACCAGCA
>Ga0111538_10010864_pt1 | contig 12096 bp, 14 predicted proteins | sample SoiMethybrSBSTD1_FD_79669 | JGI IMG/M metagenome (GOLD analysis project Ga0111538, IMG submission 79669) | Bulk soil microbial communities from a Populus tree surrounding site in Tennessee, USA - Soil MetaG P. TD hybrid SBSTD1 (version 2)... | ecosystem: Environmental > Terrestrial > Soil >...
ACGCGCTGAGGAGATCTTCGAAGAGCGACACCTCGAGGCGCCGATCGGCGATCGTGCGCGCGAGAGCGCTGAAGACGATCGCGGCGTCCGATCCGTCCTGATCGACGCGGCCGGCGGCGGCCTGGTGGAGGCGGCTCAGCCAGTCGTCAAGCCGCGCGAGACGCGTCGCCGGCGGATCGTCGCCCTCGTCCGCGAAGTCGTCGGCCGTGCGCGCAAACGCGTACAGCGCCGCGATGTGCGGCCGGCTCGACGGCGGAAGGAGCCTGGACGCGACGGGAAAGTTCTCGTAGTGCGTGCGGGCGAGCCGCAGACACGCGTCGTACGCGGCGGCGTCTGTTACCACTCGAGCTCTGGCGCCCCCGCGCGCGTGTTGGCCGCGCGGGCCATGGCGAACAGCAGGTCCGAGAGCCGGTTCATGTACTTGACGGTGATCGCCGGCACGTCGTCAGGACCGAGACCCACGATGCGCCGCTCCGCGCGGCGGCAGACCGTGCGGGCCAGGTGGAGCGAAGCGCCCGCGATCGAGCCGCCCGGCAGAATGAATCGCCGCAGCTTCGGCACTTCGTCGGTGAGCGCATCGATCGCCTGCTCGAGGCGCGTCACGTGCGACTCGTCGATGGCGGCTTTCTGCACGCGCGCCGCGATGCGATGACGCGGGTCGGCCAGCGTCGCGCCCAGCGCGAACAGGTCGCGCTGGATGATCGCCAGCAGTTGATCGAGATCGCCGCCTGGATCGTGCGCGCGAACGAATCCGAGCCACGCGTTGAGCTCGTCCACATCGCCGTACGCATCAACGCGCGGATCCGCTTTCGAGACGCGGGTGCCGTCAAACAGCCCTGTCTGGCCTGCATCACCGGTCTTCGTGTAGATGGGGTCGGATCTGTTTTCCACAGTCTGGACCGATCGGACCCCGTATTATGCCACCGTGCCTCGAACGTCACCGCCGGTGCCGGCACCGCGTTTGCGACAGTGGTTCCGCCGCCAGCTGCTGGCCTGGTACGACCGCAACGGGCGCGACTTGCCCTGGCGGAACACACGGGATCCGTACCGCATCCTGGTCTCCGAGGTGATGCTGCAGCAGACGCAGGTCGATCGCGTGCTCCCCAAGTACCACGAGTGGCTCGATCGCTATCCCAGCCTCAGCGCGCTCGCCGACGCGCACGAGACCGACGTCGTGAAAACCTGGTATCCGCTCGGCTACAACATCCGGCCGCGGCGGCTGCACGCGATCGCGCGCGAGTCGGTGGCGCGCTACGGCGGCGCGCTGCCCGGCGACGAGGAAACACTGCGCTCGTTCAAGGGCATCGGCCCCTACACCGCCGGCGCCGTCATGAGCTTCGCGTTCGGCAAGCGCGCAGCCATTCTCGACACGAACGTCGCGCGCGTGCTGTTTCGCATCTTCGTCGGCGAAGGCGACCCGCGCGGCCATGCGATGGACAAGCGGCTGTGGGAGATTTCCCGAACTGTGCTCCCGCATCGGCGCGTGTTCGATTTCAATCAGGCGCTGATGGACTTCGGCGCCACGCTGTGTTCGGCGCGCAAACCGCAGTGCCTGTTCTGCCCGATGACCGCGCAGTGCCGGTCGTTTCCATTCAACCCCGATGGCAGCGGGTCCTCACCCAAACGCGCCAGGTCATCGCGCAAACCGCGTGCAGCACGACGCGGCACACGGGGATGACCGGGGATCGACGCGCGATCGTCGTCCTCGCAGCCGTCATCGAACGCGACGGACGCTATCTGCTGACGCGCCGCTTGCGCGGCACGCACCTCGAAGGCTTGTGGGAGTTTCCCGGCGGCAAGTGCGAGCCGGGCGAGTCGCACGAGGCGTGCCTCGCACGCGAGCTGCTGGAAGAGCTCGGTGTCACGGCGTCAGTCGGCGTCGAAATCTTTGCAACGCTTCACGACTACTCGCAACGCACGGTGCAGTTGCACTTCCGGCAGTGCGAGATCCATGGCGAGCCGCGCGCGCTGCTCGGTCAGCAGATGCGCTGGGCGGACGCCGGCGAGCTGCGCACGATCGATTTCCCCGAGGCCGACCGGGCGCTCATCGAGTTGCTGGCTTCACGAGCGTGACGTTGACGGTTGCGGTCTCGCCCTCGCGGATCGTGATCTGGATGGGCGCCGCGCTCAGCGTTTCGTGCCAGATCCGCACCGCTTGCGGCCCCGCCGGCACGCCCTCGATGCGAAACGAGCCGTCCGTGCCGCTCACGGCCGCCAGTTCCTCGGTGACGATGATGTAGCCGCGCATCCACGTGTGGGTGCCGCACGTCAGCGTCACGACGCCCGGCTTCTCAATCGGCCGCGACACGACGACGTCCTGAATCGGCAGGCTGATGTTGAAGAGCGCCCTGGCCGCAGCGGTCGCGGCGTGCGTCGTGTGAATCAGCGGGTCGCGGCTCACGATCTTCACGTCGCCGCGGGGCCGCAGCACTGAGACGTGCGGCGCGAACGCGCACTTCCTGTTTTCGATCTGCACGCTTGCCGGCGCCGGGCTCTTCACACCGGCGATCGTGACGACTGCGCCCGAGACCTGCCCGGCCGCATTGACGGCAACCGATTCGTCAGGAACGGTTTCGCCGCACACGGAAGCGTCGAGCGCCACGCGCAACGGTTTCGGCGCCGGTTCGCGCGTGGTGATCACGCCGACGATGGTGCCGCCCGCCGGCATGGCGGCGCGCGGTGTTTCTGACGTGGCTGAATTCGCCACGGCCGCCGCCGTCATCAACACGCCGGCGAGGAGAGAGACGCGCATGACGCGTTCAGCCCGCGAATCCGGCGACCACGGCTTCGGCGCCGGTGTCGCCGACCATGACGCGACGTCCCACCTCGGCGTCGTCGCGATGCAGGTACCCGAGAGCGATCACGTGCCGGGCCGCGGGCGAAAACGCCGCGCTCGTGATGCGGCCCGACTCGCGGTCGCCGATCGTCAGGGCGGTTCCGGCAGCCGGTGCGGAATCCGAGCCGATGACGTCGAGCACCACGAGCCGCTTGGCCACGCGCCCGCCGCCGCGATGAAGCACGCGAACAATCACTTCCTGTCCGACATAACAGCCCTTGGTCGTGCTGATCGCCCGATCGAGGAGCCCGGCCTCGAGCGGGATCGTCTCGGACGTCATGTCCACGCCAAATGCCGGCCGGGCGTGTTCGATCCTCAGCGCGTCGCTGGTCGCTGCCGAGATCGCCCGCGCGCCGGCGGCTTCGAGCTGCGCCAGCACGGCGTCGCGCCTCCACGGCGCCACGATGACCTGGAACGACGGAAGCCGGGCCGCGTCGGTGCGCGCGACGAAGCCGTCGGGAATCGCGATGCTCGCGAGCGGTTGCATGGACGCGAGCTGACGTTCGTCGAGCGCCGTGGCCGACGCGACGAGGGCCGCCGCGCGCTCGCCGATGACTTCGATCGCCGCGAAAGCCGCCGTGACGTCCGACACGCGGACGTCTTCCGTGAAGATGGTGTTCTCGAACCGCTCGGCCAGCGTTTCGCCCGCGCCCTCCGCGACTTCCGCGAGGAGCCAGCTCCCGCGATGAAACACCACCAGGTCCGTGATGATTCGTCCCTGCGGTGTCAGGAGCAGCGCATAGGCGCCGTCGCCCTCACGAAGACCGGCGATGTCGTTGGTGAGCTGCGCCTGCAGAAACGCGGTGGCGTCGACGCCGTCGAACCGCAGCCTGCCGCGCGCGCTGCGCTCGATCCAGCCGGCGCCTTCGGTGATAGTGCGATACTGATTCGCGATGTCGTTCACGAAGCGGCTCTTCCGCCATCTTAGCGTCGCGCTCCTCTCGGCGACAACGCTCGGCGCCGCTCAGAACGCCGCCGATCCGGCCGGCTCCGCAACGTTTGTCGTGCTCGTGCAGGGCGTCCGCGTGGGCTCGGAGAACGTCTCCCTGTCCCGCAGCGGCAACGATTGGATCCTCTCGTCCACGGGACGGCTCGCGGCGCCGTTCGACCTGACCGTGAGCAAGTTCGAGATCCGCTACGGGCCGGACTGGCATCCACAGCAGATGTCGATTGAAGCGCTGCTGCGCGGTCAGCCGCTCGCGCTCTCGACGACGTTTGGCCTGACGACGGCCACGAGCGACATCGCGCAAGGCCTGCAGCGCGCATCGAACACGCAGCAGATCTCGCCGCGCACAGTTGTGCTGCCGAACAACTTCTTCGGCGCCTTCGAAGCGCTGGCGGCGCGCGCCGGTTCGGCCGCGCCCGGGACGCGGCTGCCGGTGTTCATCGCGCCCGATGGTGAGACGAACATCGTCATCGACAAAGTGACGCCGCGAAGAGTCTCGACCGTCGATGGCACGCTCGACCTCAAGGAGTTCGCCATGTCGGTGGCAGCCCGCGGCGGCACGGTACCGCTACAGATGTGGACCGACGCGCGGAACCGGCTCGTGCGCGTCGTGATGCCCGCCTCGTCTGTTGTGGTCGTGCGAGAAGACGTGGCCGGTGTCATGGCGCGCGAGATTCACATCACGAATCCCGGCGACGACGAAACGTTCATTTCGGGGAACGGTTTCAGCATTGGCGCCACGTTCACGAAGCCGGCCGGCGTGACGGGTCCGGCACCGGCCGTGGTGATCGTCAACGGACCAGGTCCGCGCGATCGCGACGGCACCACGTTCGGCATCCCGATGATCGGCCAGCTGGCCGGCGCACTGGCCGAGGCCGGGTACGCCGTTGTCCGATTCGATGGCCGCGGCACTGGCCGCAGCGGCGGCCGGACGGAAAGCGCCGGGATTTCCGAGTACGCCGAAGACGTGATCGGCATCGTCACCTGGCTTCGTAAGCGGAAGGACGTCGACCCGAATCGCATCGCGCTGGTCGGGTACGGCGAAGGCGCCGCCATAGCCATGAACGCGGCCGCAAAGGAAAAGAAGATCCGGGCGCTCGGCCTGTTGAACGCCCCGGGCCGCACCGGCCGCGAAGTGACAAGCGATCAACAGCGGCACCTGCTCGATCGATTGAACCTGCCGGCCACGGAGCGCGATGCGAAGGTGGCGCTTCAGACGCAGCTGATGGACTCGACGCTGCGCGGTGGCAGCGACGCATTGCCGGAGAACGTCCGCAAGCAGGCCGAGTCGGTCTGGTTCCGCAGCTGGCTGCAGTTCGATCCGGCCGTGACGATGAACAAGATCGAGCAGCCCGTGCTGGTGCTCCACTCGGCCCTCAACACCGAGATGGCGCCGGCGTACGCGGACCGGCTCGAGACTCTCTCGCGTGCGCGCAAGAAGACGCCCGAGACGTTCACGCGCAAGGTCATCGTCGCCGGCACCAATCACCTGCTCGTCCCCGCCAGGACCGGCGAAGAGGACGAGTACGGCGTGCTCGAATCGCGCACGATCTCGCCCGAGTTCGGCCGCGCGATCGCGCAGTGGCTCAAGGACACGCTCGCCGGGAAATAGATCGTCTTCGACCTGCTATAGACTCTTTGCGCAATGAAACTCGGAGTGCCGAAGGAAACGTTTCCCGGCGAGCGGCGCGTGGCCATCGTGCCGGGCGTGATTGCGGCGCTCAAGAAGCTCGGCATCGACGTCGTCGTCGAACAGGGCGCGGGTGAGGCCGCGGGCTTTCCCGACGCGGCGTACCGCGATCAGCAGGCGGAAATCGCTTCACGCGATGCGGTGTTCGACGCGGAGATCGTCGCCCTGGTGCGCGCGCCCGGTGCGAATCCCGCCGGCGGCGCCGCCGACATCGCCCGGCTCAAGAAAGATCAGTTCGTCATTGGTTTTGCAGACCCGCTGACTGCCGGCGAGGCGGCGCGGGCTGTCGCCGCCCGCGGCGCGACGCTCGCGGCCATGGAGTTCGTGCCGCGCATCACGCGCGCGCAGAGCATGGACGCGCTCTCGTCGATGGCGACGATCGCGGGCTACAAAGCCGTGCTGATGGCCGCCTCCGAGCTGCCCCGCATGTTTCCGATGCTCAACACGGCTGCCGGCACCGTCGCGGCCGCGCGCGTGTTCGTCATCGGCGCCGGCGTCGCCGGACTGCAGGCGATCGCCACCGCGCGCCGGCTGGGCGCGCGCGTCGAGGCCTACGACGTCCGGCCGGCCGTCAAGGAACAGATTCAGAGTCTCGGTGCGCGGTTCGTCGAGATGCCGATCGAGACGACCGGCTCCGAGGACGCCGGCGGCTACGCGAAAGCGCAGGACGAGTCGTTCTATCGCCGCCAGCGCGAGCTGATGTTGAAGACTGTGGCCACCACCGACGTGGTGATCACGACGGCGGCGATTCCGGGCAAGCGCGCGCCGGTGCTCATTACCGCCGAGATGGTGAAGGCGATGCCGGCCGGATCGGTCATCGTCGATCTGGCGGCCGAGCGCGGCGGCAACTGCGAGCTAACGCGGCCGGACGAGACGGTGGTCGAACACGGCGTCACGATTCTCGGACCGACGAACATTGCCGCCACCGTGCCGTATCACGCGAGCCAGATGTACGCGCGGAACATCGTGACGCTGGTCCAGCACGTGGTGCAGCGCGAGAAAGGCCCCGACGGCAAGCCGACCGGCGCGCCGAAGCTAGTGCTGAACATGTCCGACGAGATCACGCGCGAGATCGTGGTCACGCTCGGCGGCGACGTCGTGCACGCGCGCGTGCGCGAGCTGGCCGGAGCGACGGCATAATGCCCGGCTGGGTCCTGCAGAGCCGCGACGAACCGCCGATCACGCTCAGACTGCCGCCGGGATCGATCAAGACCATCGGCCGCACCGCGCGCGCCGATTTCATCGTCGATGCCGCGCTGGTCTCGCGGCTGCATTGCCGCCTCACCGCGGACCGATCCGATCAGCTCATCGTGGAAGATCTCGGCAGCACGAACGGCACACTGGTGAACGGCAAGCGCATCGATCGCGTCATCCTGCGCGCCGGCGACCGTCTCAAGGTAGGACGCGTCGAGTTCGAAGTAAGCGACGCCTGGACGGTGACGCCGTCCAGCCCTGAACCGTCACCTACATCCTGAACTGGCCGTGGCGCTCGGCGCCGATCGTGGTGTCGGGGCCATGCCCCGAGTGCACGACCGTGTCGTCGGGAAACGCGAACAGCACGGTGCGAATCGAGCGCAGCAGCGCGTCGAAATCACCGCCAGGCAGATCCGTTCGGCCGATGTTGTCGGCGAAGAGGGTGTCGCCGACGAACAGCTCGCGTTCCACAGTCCCCGCGCGGCCGATCGCCAGACACACACCGCCTGGGCAATGTCCCGGTGTCGGCAGCACATCGACGACGTACTTGCCGAACGTGAGCTGACCGCCTCGCTCGTAGAACCGATCGACGGGCGGCTGCGGATTGGTCTCGAGGCCGAACATGTGGCCTTGCTCCACGATGCCGTCGTACAGAAACTGATCGGCCTGGTCGAGCCACACTGGCACGTCGAGCGCGTGCTTCGCCCGGCCGACGCCCGTGATGTGGTCGAGATGCGCGTGCGTCAGCAGGATCGCGCGCGGCACGAGCTGATGGCGACGCACGTGGGCAATAAGATCGTCCACTTCGTCGCCGGGATCGATGACGATCGCCTCGCGCGTGTCCTCGCACGAGACGACGTAGCCGTTCTTCAGGAACGGGGGCACGGCGCGCGTAAACACTTTCATTGACTATGATTCTTCCATGACCAGGCCGCCCGCGATCTCGATCGCGCACATCGAGGCCGCAGCGAAGCGCATCGCGCCGATCGCGTGGCGGACGCCGATCGTCCCATCCCCCTGGCTTTCAGATCTCACGGGCGCTGACGTCTGGCTCAAGCTCGAGATCGTGCAGGCGACGGGGTCGTTCAAGATTCGAGGCGCCGCGAACGCGCTGGCTCTGCTCGAGGAATCCCGGCCCCACGCGAAGGTCGTCGTCACCGCATCGGCCGGCAATCACGGACAGGCCGTGGCCGCCGCGGCCGCGCGGCTGGGCTACCAGGCGCGGATTCACCTGCCGGCCAGCGCGCCGGCCGTCAAGCGCGACGCGATCGCGCGCCTCGGCGCGATCATCGTCGAGGCCGCGTCGTATGAAGCTGCCGAGCATCGCGCGCACGAAGACGCGCGCGACACAGGCGCCATCTTCGTCTCGCCGTACGACGACGCGGATGTGATTGCAGGCGCGGGGACGGTCGCCCTGGAAATGATCGCGGATCGTCCGGACCTCGATACGTTCGTCGTCCCGCTCGGCGGCGGCGGCCTGCTCTCGGGCGTCGCCATCGTCGCTCGCGCGCGTGTGAAGGCGCCGCTCGTCGTCGGCGCCGAGGCCGAAGCGTCGCCCGTCTTCACCGCGGCGCTCGCCGCGGGGCGGCCGGTGACCGTTGACGTGAAGCCAACGCTCGCCGATGGACTCGCCGGCAACATGGAGCCCGAGAGTCAGACCTTCGCGTTGGTGCGCGATCTGGTCGATCGCGTCGAGACCGTCGGCGAGCGTGCCATCGAAACGGCCATGCGCAACCTGATCTCGCGCGACCGGTTGATCGCCGAAGGTGCCGCCGCCACCGCCGTCGGCGCCTTGCTCCAGGGCGGCCTCGATGTTCGCGGGCGTCACGTGGGCGTGGTGTTGTCAGGGAGGAATACCGACTTCCTGACTGGCCAATGGCCGATGGCCACAGGCCATTAAGCCTTCACAGGTTTTGACGGCCTAATCTCAACTTTGCTCGGCAAGCTCCGGCCCGGATGCCGCAGCAGATCCATCACGACCTCCGCCACGTCGTCGCCGCTCAGCTTCCACGACGTGTCGCCATGGCCGGACATGCCCTCGAAGCCCGTCGCCACCGATCCCGGCATGACCACGCTGACGCGGATGTTGTCGTACCGCACTTCCTGCATGAGCGACTCGCTGAAGGCGATCAGCGCAGCTTTCGACGCGCAGTACGCGGCGCCCTTCGGGAAATAGTTCCGGCCGGCGAGGCTGGCGATGTTGATGATCCAGGCGCCGTTGGCCTGACGAAGAAGCGGAATGGCCGCGCGCGTGCAGTAGAACACGCCGGTGAGATTGGTGTCGATGACGCGCGACCAGTCTTCGTCGGTCATGGAAGCCACGTCGGCGAACGCGCCGACGCCGGCGTTGTTGACGAGCGTATCCAGGCCGCCGAAGCGCGACGCCGTGTCCGCCACGAACGCGTCGACCGCACGTCGTTCGCGCACGTCAACGTTCGCCCCCGCAACGTTGGCGGCCGCGCCGTGTGCCTGCAGTTTGCTGACGGCCGCATCGACGCGCGCTCGATCGCGGCCGGTAATCGCGACCTGACCGCCCGCCTTGACGATCGCCTCTGCGATGGCAAATCCGATGCCGCGGCTTCCTCCGGTGACGATCGCCTTCATGGGTCTCGGTCCTCCACGACCTTCCCACTAGAATATGCGCCAGTGTCTGCGGTCGCCATTCTCGGTGCCGGTCCCCTCGGCGCGTCGGTCGCGCATCGGCTCGCCGCGCGCGGCCGCGTCTCACGCGTCGTGCTCGTGGACGCGAACGTGGACGCCGCAGCGGGCAAGGCGCTCGACATCCGTCAGTCCGGCCCCGTCGAACGGTTCGACACCCCGATTGCGGCGGCCGCCGATCCGCTCGCGGCCACAGGTGCCGACGTCATCGTCATCGCGGACGCGATTGCAGACGGCGAGTGGGAGGGCGAACGCGGCCTGGCGCTCGTACGCGACCTGATGCGCGCCGGGGCGCGCGGCGCGTTCGTCTTCGCCGGACCGCGCCAGACGTGGCTGATGGAAGCCGCGTACCGCGAGCTGAAGGTGCCGGCGGATCGACTGGTCGGCGCTGCGCCCTCGGCACTCGCCAGCGCCGTGCAGGCGCTCGCCGGGCTCGAGATCGGACAGTCGGCCGCCTCGGTCGCGGTGGTCGGACGTCCGCCGTCGTTCGTCATCGGATGGACTGCAGCAACGGCCAGCGGCTCACTGCTCTCGGAGCGCGTGCCGGCTCATCGCCTGCTGGCCATTTCTCAGAGTCTTCGGAAGCTGTGGCCGCCGGGGCCGTACGCGATCGGCGCAGCAACGGCGCGTGTGGTCGAAGCGCTGACGGCTGGTGGACGTCAGCTCCTGCCGGCGCTCACGATCGTGGACGGCGAACTGGAGACGCGCGGCGCCGCGGTCATGCTGCCGCTCGATCTCGGCATGGGACGCGTGCAGGCGCACGTCATCCCGTCGCTGAGCCCTCAGGAGCGAGTGGAGCTGACGTCCGGGATCGCGTCGGCGATGAAGTCGAAGTAATCGCCGCGGCCGATCACACGTCGCGGCGCTGAAACTGCCAGTACGCCACGGCGACGGCGACGAACCCTGCAGCCACGAGCACGCTGAGATCGCGCGCGGGATCGGTGCGGCCGGCCAGCACCTCCGCGCCGCGGAAGTAGTGGAACGGCGACAGCGGCCTGGCCCACTCCAGGCGCGACCAGGCTGACGCCACGAAATCGAGCAGGTAGAACCCGACGGCGCCGACGCCGACGAACGCGAATGCCGATCCCCGACGACGCGCCCAGCCCGACGTTGCGAGCGCCGCGGCGCCGAAGCACCAGCCCACCGCCGCGAGGTGCGACGCCAGCAGGACGACGCGGTGCGATTGAGGCCACACGAGTTCCGGCGGCGCGAGCCACCGCAGCGCGATCCACAAGCTCACCGACATCGCGCCCGGCAGCAGAGTCGCCGCGCCCGTCATCACGATCAACGAACGCGTCACCAGCTGATGCCTCGACAGCGGCCGCGCGAGCACGAGATCGACCAGGCCCGTTTCGACGTCGCCAGCCGGCTCGGTCCCGAGGTAGATCGCGAACTGCACCACCATCATCACGATGAGCGGCTCGAAGAAGCCGATCGACGTCATGCCGGCAAACGACATGAGGGTCTCGCCGAGGAAGCTGCTCAGGAACGCCGGGACGAGCCGGGCGAGCCCTTCGAAGCCGCTCCCGTCGGCGATCGTCGTCGCCATCGCGACGATCGTGAGCTGAAAGAGCACGAGCAACGTCCCGATGACCACGAAGAGCGTGGCCGCGCGAGTGAGCGTCCGGCGAACGAGCGTCAGCATCATGGCGCGTCCGTGAAGAACCGCAGCAGCGCATCTTCGGCCGCGTACGGCTCCAGCGTGATGTCGGCGACGGGCAATCCGGACAGTGTGGCCACGAGCGCGCCGATCGGCCCGCGTACGTCCAGCACCCATCGCTGCGGCTCCCGCGCCACGATCGTCCACACCGACGACGCTGGAGGCAGCGCATCGGTCGGGCGCGAAAACTGCACGGTGAGGCGCCGCGGCGTCATCGCGCGCAGTTCGCTCAGCGTCTGCACGGCGCTCAGGCGGCCGTTCCTGACGAGACCGATTCGCGTGCACACGCGATCGACCTCGGAGAGGACGTGCGACGACAACAGCACCGTCGTCCGGCCGGCGCGCGCCAGTTCGTCGATCGTCTCAGCGAACGCTTCGATCATCAGCGGATCGAGACCGGACGTCGGCTCGTCGAGCACGAGCACCGGCGGCTCGGTCATGAGCGCCTGCACGAGGCCGAGCTTGCGCTTCATGCCGTGCGAGTAGTCGCGCATCTTCCGCCGGAGATCGAGATTGCTCACGTTGAACCGGTGTAACAGCACGTCGAGCCGTGCACGCGACGGCGGCGGCCCGAGCGCCGACAGAAACGCGAGGTAGCCCGCGCCGGTTTGATCCGGATACATCGGCATCTCGGCCGGCAGGTACCCGAGCCGGCGCCGCACGTCGAGACCCTGACGATGGCAGTCGAAGCCGAGGATGGACGCCGAACCGCTCGTCGGCCGCAACAGATCGAGCAGCAGCCGGATCGTCGTCGTCTTGCCCGCGCCGTTGGCGCCGAGGAAGCCAAACACCTCGCCGGGCAGCACCTCCAGCGAGAGGTTCTCGATGCCGACGATCCGGCCGTAGTACTTGGTCAGGTCCTCCGTGCGAATCGCGGCGGCGCTCATGCGCTAGCGCCCACGCAGCCGTCCGACTTCGCGCAGGATGGTCGTCAGCGCGTCGCTGACGGGATCGCCCGACGATTCGCCGGTGAGGACGACGTCGTCCGGGCGGGGCTCGATGGCGAACTCCGCGGGCGATACCTCCGACGCGCGGCGGACCGTTCGTCGAATCAGCGTGAACGAGACGCTGTACGGCTGATTGAGGAAGGCACCGCTCGCGGCGAACTCGCG